>Ga0302234_10000013_pt1 | contig 177664 bp, 156 predicted proteins | sample II_Palsa_N3_2_FD_193576 | JGI IMG/M metagenome (GOLD analysis project Ga0302234, IMG submission 193576) | Peat permafrost microbial communities from Stordalen Mire near Abisko, Sweden - II_Palsa_N3_2 | ecosystem: Environmental > Terrestrial > Soil > Palsa > Peat permafrost | place: Sweden... | reverse complement strand
CAGCTGTCGGGCGATGTCGGTTTGGGTGAGTCCGCGGCTCAGGCGTGCGCTGCGAAGGATGTCGCCCAGTTGGGTGGGGAGGAGAATGGGTGTCGAGCGCATAATTCAACCTATGGGTTGATTTGATGCAATTCACCTTACAGGTTGAAATGAGACATTTCAACTTTTGAGTTGAAAGCCCTGCGCTATGAACCCTGAGTCGCGATGTCCCGCGCTACCGCTTCGGCAACCTTGATGCCATCCACTGCAGCGGACAGGATGCCGCCGGCGTAGCCAGCACCCTCGCCGGCGGGATAGAGGCCGGTGGTATTGAGGCTTTGCAGGCGTTCGTCACGCTTGATCCGCACCGGCGAGGAAGTGCGGGTTTCCACGCCGGTGAGTACGGCGTCGTGCAACGCGAAACCCCGGATCTGGCGATCGAACGCGGGTAGCGCTTCGCGGATCGCGGCGATCGCGTAGTCGGGCAGGGCGCTGTCGAGACTGCCGAGTGTCACGCCGGGTTTGAACGAGGGCTGCACGTCGCCGAATTCCTGCGAGGCGCGCGCCGCGATGAAGTCGCCGACCAGCTGGCCGGGCGCGTTGTAGTTTTCGCCACCAAGGACGTACGCGTGACTTTCCAGGGCGCGTTGCAACGCGATACCAGCCAGCGGACTGCCGCTGTCATCGTAGGGCGCGAAATCGGATGGCTCGATGCCAACCACGATCGCCGCATTCGCGTTGCGCTCATTGCGCGAGTACTGGCTCATGCCGTTCGTCACCACTCGGCCGACCTCGCTGGTGGCCGCCACCACCGTGCCGCCTGGGCACATGCAGAAACTGTAGACGGAACGTCCGTTGCCGACGTGGCTACCCTTGCAATGGTGCACCAGTTTGTAGTCGGCGGCGCCGAGCAGCGGATGACCGGCCTGTGGGCCGAAGCGTGCGCGGTCGATGATCGACTGCGGGTGCTCGACGCGAAAACCGATCGAGAATGGCTTGGCCTCCAGATACACGCCGCGCGCGTGCAGCATCTCGAAGGTGTCGCGCGCACTGTGGCCGACCGCCAGCACCACATGGTCGGCGCGAATTTCCTCGCCGCTGGCCAGCGTCACGCCGCGCACGTGGCGCTGGCCGCTGGCGTCGGTCTCGATCTGCAGGTCATCGACGCGTTGGCTGAAACGGATTTCTCCGCCCAGCGACTCGATCGTGGCGCGCATGTTCTCCACCATCGTCACCAGCCGGAACGTGCCGATGTGCGGCTTGCTGACGTAGAGGATTTCTTCCGGCGCGCCGGCCTTGACGAACTCGGCGAGCACCTTGCGGCCGTGGTGCAGCGGATCGCGGATCTGGCTGTACAGCTTGCCGTCGGAGAACGTGCCGGCGCCGCCCTCGCCGAATTGCACGTTGGATTCAGGATGCAGGTTGCGCTTGCGCCACAGATCCCAGGTGTCTTTGGTGCGTTCGCGTACGGCCTTGCCGCGATCCAGGATGATCGGGCGGAAACCCATCTGCGCCAGCAGCAGTCCGGCGAACAATCCGCACGGACCGGTGCCGATCACGATCGGACGCAGCTTCAGATCGGCAGGCGCGCGGGTGACAAAGTGATAGTCAGTGTCCGGTGTGGGCTGGATGTGCTGGTCATCGGTGAAGCGCCGAAGCAACTCGGCCTCACGCGGGGTTTCGATATCCAGCGCATAGATCAGCAGGATCGCGCCACGCTTGCGCGCGTCGTAGCTGCGCTTGACGACGGTGTAGCTGGTCAGCGACGCCGCCTCGATATCCAGCCGCTTGAGGATCGCCCGGGTCAGCGCATCCTCGGGGTGATCCAGCGGCAATTTGAGGTCGGTCAGTCGCAACATTCGCCAGGATCCGGAAGACAAGCCAGCGGATTTTCGCAGATATCGCGCTGGCGTGACGGTTCCAGGCAGTTCATGGGTTCTGTGGGAGCGACTTCAGTCGCGACGCCTTGAGGGCAGTCACGGCTGCGACCACTCCCGCAGAGAGCCCGCTGATTACGGCTGGCCGATGAAATCCGTCTTGCCGATTTCGGTGCCGGCCTCGCGCAGAATGTTGTACGCGGTCGCGCAATGGAAGAACAAGTTCGGGATGACGAAGCCCAGCAGGTAAGCCTGGCCTTCGAACGTCATCTCGCCGGTACGCGTCTTCATGACGATCGTGCGGGTCTCGCTACCGTCGATCTGCTCGGGCTTGAACGTCTTGATGTATTCGATCGCACGGTCGATGCGGGAGTAGATCTGCTCCAGCGTGGTTTCGTTGTCCTCGAACGACATCGGCTCAACGCCGGCCAGGCGGGCGGCGCCACGGCTGGCCATGTCAGCCGCGATCTGCACCTGCTTGACCAGTGGCAGCATGTCGGGGATCAGTCGCGTCTGCAGCAGCGTCTCATCGGTGACGTTTTTGGACTTTGCGTGTACCTCGCCTTTTTTCAGCACGTCGGCAAGGTTGCCGAGGGCGCGGACAAAAACGGGGACCGACGCCTGATACATCGAAAGTGTCATGGGGAATGCTCCGGTGGATCGTGGGGTAATGAAACGTGCTGTAGTGGTTCGGACGAAAGCTCGTTGAACGGCATCATGGGGACGATGTCTCCGGTTGCCAATGGCGCCACGGCAGGTGTGTGACGGATCACCAACATGGCGATCAGCGCGGCGGCAAAGAGCAGTAGCGCGGCCAGCACGAAGGCCGCACCAGGTAGGTGTTGCACCGGCGCATGGTCGCTGATGAACAGCGCAAACAGGTTCGCGAACAGGGCGGGGCCAAAAATGCCGGCAAGGCTCGCCAGGCTGGTCAGCGCGCCCTGCAGGCGGCCCTGTTCATGCGGGTCGACCTGATGGGTCATCATCGCCTGTGCCGGTGGTCCGGCCAGTCCGCCCAGGGACAGGAACGGGATGCCCAGCAAGAACATCCACGCGGCCGAGGCGAAGCCGAAGAACACGTAGCCGACGATGCACAGCACGAGGCCGGCCAGGATCATGCGCTGCTCACCCAGTTTCGGCATCAGTCTACGTACCAGCACGGCCTGCACCAAGCCGCTGCACAGGCCCACCAGGCCCAGCGTGTAACCCACCGCCTGTGGCCCCCAGCCGTACCGATAATCGGTATAAAGAACGTACGTCGAGTTCAGCGAGAACTGCGCCAGGTTGATCAGGAAAAATACCGTCGCCAGTCCAAACACCTGCGGATAGCGGCGCAGCAGGACGACCGCCCCGAACGGGTTCGCATGACGCCAGTCGAAACGCGGGCTACGCCTTTCCTTCGGTAGCGATTCCGGCAACACGAAGTAGCCGTAGGCGAAGTTGATCAGTGACAACGCCGCGGCGACCCAGAACGGCAGCCTGATATGCAGGTGTCCGAGAAAGCCGCCCAGCGCCGGGCCGATGATGAAGCCGATGCCAAACGCCGCGCCCAGGGTGCCGAACGCGGCCGCGCGCTTTTCCTTCGGTGTGATGTCGGCGATATAGGCGTTCGCGGTGGAGAAGCTGGCCGCACAGATGCCGGACACCGCGCGACCGATGAACAGCAGCCACAGTACCGGTGCCAGCGCCATCACGATGAAGTCGACGCCCAGGCCGAAGCTGGAGATCAGGATCACCGTGCGTCGACCGAAGCGATCCGACAGCGCGCCCTGCACCGGCGAAAACACGAACTGCATCAGCATGAACAGCGCGCCGAATGCGCCCGACCATACGGCAGCCCGGGAGATGCTGCCGCCGATCAGTTGCACGATCAGATGCGGCAGCACCGGAATGATGATGCCGAACGCCAACATGTCCAGCATGACGGTGACGAAGATGAAGTTGAGTGCGGCGCGGTGGCGCGGAGCGGGGAGGGCTGCTGGCTGATCCATGGGGCGTGGCGAAGCGATGGGATACGCACGATAGCCGAACGGCGGTGCCGCTACATGTGCGGACGCTGCGTTACGTTGCCGCGTCGATCCATGCGGCGACGGCGCCCGGATGTTCCAGATGAAGGTGGTGGCCGCCGTCGAGGTGCGTCACGGTGAGATGCGCTACGCACGCGGCACGCGCCAGCATCGGTGCGCTGGGAAGATACGAGGTGGCCGGTTGCGCCAGCAGCAATGCCGTCGGCGCGTCGATGCCACGCAACAGGGCGTGGATCTGGGAATCGGCCAGACGTACGGGGCTGGGGTGGGTCAGTCGCGGGTCGCTGCGCCAGCGCCAGCCGCCTTCGGTTTCGATCAGGCCACGTTCGACGATCGGCCGCGCCAGTTCGGCCGGCAGGCCGCTGACCATGCTGCGCGCGCTGGCGGCTTGCTCGATGCTGCGAAATAACCGCAGCGGTTTGCTGTTGTCGCCACGTGGTGCGAACGCGTCCCGGAAGCGCTGCAAGGTATGCGAACCATCGTCGCCGAGCGGGCCGAGCCCTTCGATCAGCAGCAACCTTTCGATCCGTTCGGGCGTAGCGGCGGCGACCAGTGCGGCGATGCCCGCGCCCAGCGAATGGCCGAGCAGCGAATAGCGGTCCAGCTGCATGACATCGACGGCGGCGAGCACGGCCTGCACGTAGTCGAGGTAACGATAACTGACACCGGCGGCCAGATGATCGGAATGGCCATGGCCCGGCAGCTCCAGGGCGATCATCCGGAAGCGTGCGGCAAGCAGGGGTGCCAGCCGCGCGAAGCTGCCCGCGTTGTCCAGCCAGCCATGCAAGGCCAGCAGTGGCGGGGCGGCGTCATCGCCCCACCGTTGTGCGCGCAGCGTGAGGTGCGGCAGCGCAATGCTTAGTTCAATCGGTGAGCTCATGTTGCCTGAAAGTCGGCGGCGAATTCCGGCCAGCCCTGGGTATGTCGCAGAACCAGTGAAGCAAGGCTGCCGACCTGTTCGGCACTGTCGTTGAGCGCGGGGATGTATCGCAGCGTCTCGCCGCCGGCGGCGATGAAAAAATCGCGATTCTGCATGGCGATTTCCTCCAGGGTCTCCAGGCAATCCACGGCGAAACCGGGGCAGGCGACGTCGAGCTTCTTCACGCCATCCGCAGCGAGCTGGCGCACGCTGGCATCGGTGTAGGGCTGCAGCCAGCGTTCGCGGCCGACGCGGGACTGGAAGCTGACGATCATCTGACTTTCGCTCAGCCCCAGTCGTTCGCGCAGGCATCGCGCGGTGGCATGACACTGCTGGAAATACGGATCGCCGGCGTCCGCGTAACGCTCCGGAATGCCGTGGAACGACAGCAGCAGCTTGTCGCCGCGGCCGTTTGTCTGCCACCAGCGTTCGATGCTTTGTGCCAGTGCGTCGATGTGGCCCGGGTCATCGTGATAGTCATTGACGAGGCGCAATTCCGGCGGCCAACGCAGCGTCTTGAGCGTGTCGGCGACTGCGTCGATCACCGAGCCGGTGGAGGTGGCCGAATACTGCGGATACAACGGCAGCACCAGCAGGCGGCGCACGCCCTCGCGCTGCATCCGTTCGATCGTGTGCGCCACCGACGGCTCGCCATAGCGCATCGCCAGTGCGACGCGGATGGGGTTGCCCGGTCGCTGCCGCAGCAATTCAGCCTGCAGGCCCGTGGCCAATGCCTCGCTTCCGATACGCAGTGGCGAACCTTCGCTGGTCCAGATCTGTGCGTAGGCATGTGCCGAGCGGGCCGGCCGCACGCGCAGGATCACCCCATGCAGGATCAGCCACCACAACCAGCGCGGGTATTCGATCACTCTTGGGTCGCCGAGAAATTCGGCAAGGTACGAGCGCACCGCTTTCGCCGTGGGAGCCGTCGGCGTACCCAGATTGACCAGCAGTACGCCAGCCTGAACGGGCTGAACGGGTGGTCCGTGGGAATCGCCGGCAAGGCCGGTATAGTGGTTGTTGCGTGGCATCGTGGCAGTTGTGGCTGGACCAGCTGTGGAGTCTGCCACAAGCCCTGTGCGCTAAGGCGCACTGCCTTTGTCCTCCGACTTCTGCCTTTCCCTGTGTTTATTCCTTGGAGCCGTCCATGTTCAAGACACCACTGCACCGCCTGTTGCTGATCGGTATGGCCCTGTTGTTGCCTGCACTGGCCGTGCATGCCGAAGATCCGCCGCTGGTGCGCGCCACCAATGCAGTGCGTGTGCTCAAAGACATCATGGATGCGCCGGACAAGGCGATCCCGCAGGATTTGCTGAAGGAGGCGCGTGCGATCGCGGTGATCCCGGACATGCTCAAGGTCGGCTTCGTCTTCGGCGGCCGCCGTGGCGAGGGCCTGATCTCGGTCAAGGGCCCGGACGGGACCTGGTCCAATCCCAGCTTCATCAGCATGACTGGCGGTAGCGTGGGCTTTCAGGCCGGTGTGTCGTCGACCGACGTGATCCTGGTGTTTCGCACCCAGCGTGGCGTGGATTCGATCGTGCGCGGCAAATTCACGCTGGGCGCCGACGCTTCGGCGGCGGCCGGCCCGGTCGGGCGCACCACGAGTGCGTCCACCGACGAACAGATGAAGGCCGAGATCTACTCCTATTCACGCGCCCGCGGGCTGTTTGCCGGCGTGGCGATCGATGGCGCGGCTCTGCGCATCGACTACGACGCGAATGAAGCCATCTATGGCGCCGGCATCACCCCGCGGAGGATCTTCGAAGGCGGTGTCAGCAACGTGCCGGGACCGGTGGTCGATTTCCGCGATCGGCTTGAGGAGTACACTTCGCAGTAATTGTCGGGAAGTGTCGGCGCGATCTGCGCCAGGACAGCCTGGCTGGAATTTGCCTCGAGGTCGATTATGGGTTTTGACAGTATTTGGCATTGGCTCATCCTGCTGGTGGTCGTGCTGCTGATCTTCGGCACCAAGAAGATCCGCAACCTCGGGCCGGACCTTGGCGCCGCCATTCGCGACTTCAAGAAAGGTCTCAGCGGTGAGGATGAGGCGAAGCAGAAAGAGGCCGAGGCCCAGCGCAAGGCGGCGGAGCATTTGCGCGCCGACCCACCGGCAGACAGCACCAGCAGCACGCAGAGTCAGCGCGACTCCAGCGAAACCAAGTAAGCGCGCGATGGGCGGAGCGCGGCAATGATCGAGATCAGTCTCGGCAAAATGGTGTTGCTCGCCCTGATCGCGCTGATCGTGCTGGGCCCCGAAAAATTGCCTGGCGCCGCGCGTACCGCCGGGGCCCTGATGCGACGTGTTCGCAGTGGCTGGGACAACGTTCGCGCCGAGGTCGAGCGCGAGCTGGAGATCGAGGAAATCAAGCGTACCGCGCGTGAGGCTGCTGCCCGCGCGGAAGCCACCCAGAACGAGCTGAAAGATGGCTTGAACCAGGTGCGCGAACCGCTCGCCGCTGTCGCCACGATGGTCAGCCTGAAGCCATCGACGGAAGCGAGCGCCACCGTCGCGGCCCACGAGGAGCCGCCGGCGAACGTGCAGTCGGAACTGCCGCTGGACCCACCTTCTGCGATGCCCACGTCGACCAGGGAATCCCCGCATGGCAGCGCCTGAGCTCAACCCGCCGGAGTCGAGCGTGCAAGAACCGGAGGGTGTGCAACAGGGGTTGTTTTCCCACTTGCTCGAGCTGCGGTCGCGTCTGCTCAAGGCGGTGGCGACCGTGTTGCTGGTGCTGGTTGCACTGGTTCCGTTTGCGAACCGGCTGTACAGCCAGCTCGCCGCGCCGCTGGTGGCGCGATTGCCGCAAGGTGCGCACCTGATCGCCACCGAAGTCACCAGCCCCTTCATCACCCCATTGAAATTGGCCTTCTATACGGCTCTTTTCATCAGCATGCCGGTCATCCTGTACCAGTTGTGGGCGTTCGTCAGCCCGGGCCTGTACAAGCATGAAAAACGTCTCGCCCGACCCTTGTTGGTCGCGGCGCTGGGATTGTTCTATCTCGGCGGCGCGTTCGCTTATTTCCTGGTGCTTCCGGCGGCATTCCGCTTCCTCACCGCGGTGACCCCGCAAGGTGTGGAGATGATGACCGACATCACGCATTACCTCGATTTCGTGATGCTGATGTTCTTCGCATTCGGACTGTGCTTCGAGGTGCCTGTGGCGGTTGTGATACTTGCCGCGGTCGGCATCGTCGATCTGGATAAATTACGCAATGGCCGCCGTTACGCCATCGTCGGCGCGTTCGCGATTGCCGCGCTGATCACGCCTCCGGACATTACCTCGATGCTGATGCTGGGCATCCCGATGTGCCTGCTCTACGAGCTGGGCATACTCGCTGTGCGCTGGCTGGTGAAGCCAGGATCGCTGCGGCCGGACGTGGGCTGATACCAAGTCACCTTTCGGCACGCTCTGCTCTCTCTCCTCCGTGGGGGAGAGCGTAGGTTGGGGTGAGCGTAGCGATGCCCAACGTTTTTCCGCAGGTTGGAGTGCATGTTGGGCATCGCCGCGCTCACCCCAACCTACGCGTCTGCCTGGGGTCATTGGCGCTAGTTGAGTTTGTCGCCTTTGTAGTAACGCGTGCCCTTGGCGGTGATCTTGCGTGCAAACATAGAATCTCCCACAAGAGCGAGCAGGAGCTAGTGACAGCCCCTGTTGGCGCAGGCCACGTCAGTACAGATCAATTGGATCGACGTCCAGCGACCAGCGTACCCGCCTTGCCGATGGCAACCCGGTCAGCATCGACTGCCATTGCCGCAGCATGCCGTGCAGCGTTTGGCGGCTGGCTGCTTCCAAGAGCAATTGACCACGCTGGCGCCCAGCGCGTAGCGGCATGGGTGCGGGCATCGGGCCGGCGATCTGCAGCTCATCGTTGGTTGGCAACGCGGCGTGGGCGTCGGCGAGAAACGCTTCGACATCTTCGCGCTGTGGCGCGTCAGCGCGCAGCAGTACCTGATGGCTGTATGGCGGTAGCTGTATCTGGCGGCGTTCGGCCAGCAGTTCACGTGCGGCGGCAGCGTAACCATGCGCCAGCAGACTGCGCAGCAACGGGTGTTCCGGTTGGTGGGTTTGCAGCAGGACGCGGCCGGGTTTGCGCGCGCGTCCGGCGCGCCCTGCCACCTGCACCACCAGCTGCGCCAGCCGTTCGCCGGCGCGAAAATCCACGCTGTGCAGCCCCTCGTCTACGCCCACGATCGCGACCAGGGTGAGGTTGGGCAGGTCGTGGCCCTTGGCCAGCATCTGCGTGCCGACCAGGATCGCCGGCTGATCGTTCTGCAGCGTTGCCAGCAGTTGCTCGAACGCGTCGCGACGACGCGTGGTTTCGCGGTCGACGCGCAGCACCGGCACCTGTGGGAATTGTGCAACGAGCGCTTCCTCCAGCCGCTCGGTGCCTTGGCCTTGCGGCTTCAGGTCGCCGGCACCGCAGGTAGGACAGGCGGATGGCATGCGGGTCTGGTAGTCGCAGTGATGGCAGAGCAGTTGGCGACGGCCCGCGTGCAGGGTCAACGGGCGGTCGCAGCGTGGGCACTGCGCATGCCAGCCGCAGCTGTGGCACAGCAGCACCGGTGCGTAACCGCGGCGATTGCGGAACACCAGCGCTTGTTCGCCGCGCGCCAGCGTGTCCGCGACGGCCGCCAGCAGGGCCGGCGACATGCCGTGCTCCAACCGCTGCGCGCGCATGTCGATGATCTGCACCTGCGGTGGCCGGATCGCGCCGGGACGGGCGCGCAGGTGCAACGTGCGATAACGGCCGCTCTCGGCATTTGCCAGCGACTCCAGCGACGGAGTCCCCGAGCCCAGCAACACCGGCACACCCAGCGCGCGGGCGCGCACCAGTGCGAGGTCGCGCGCGTGATAGCGAAATCCCTCTTGCTGCTTGTAGGCGCTGTCGTGTTCTTCGTCGACGATGATCAACCCGGCTTGCGGCAGCGGCGTGAATACCGCCGAGCGGGTGCCCAGGATGACCCGGGCGCTACCGTTGCGCGCGCGCAGCCAGGCGCGTGCGCGGTCCCCTTCGGACAAGTTGGAGTGCAACACCTCGACGATGACGCCAAGGCGCTCGCGCAGGCGCCGCACTGTCTGCGGCGCGAGGCCGATTTCCGGCACCAGCAGCAAAGCCTGGCGGCCCTGCGCCAGCACCTGTTCGATCAGCGCCAGATACACCTCGGTCTTGCCGCTGCCGGTAACGCCATCGAGCAGGAATGGCTGGTACTGGCCGAGGCTGGCGCCGACAGCGGCGACGGCTTGCTGCTGTTCGTCGTTGAGTTGCGGTGCGAGCGAGGCAGTCAACACATGATTGAGTGGCGGTCGTTCGCTGCGCTCGAGCAGGCCGGCGTCGGCCAGTCGGCGCGCTGCCTCGCGCCAGCCGGGCAGCAGCTCGGTCAGCTGTTGGGCGCTCAGCGAAGGCGTGCTTGTTGAAGCGTCGGCCAGGAGCGCCAGCAATGCCTTGCTGCCGCCACGTCGGCTGCCCGCATCGTGGGCGCTAAGACCGGCGACGGTCAGCGACCAGTATTCGTCGCCGATGGCCGGCAAGGGTTTCGCTTCGCGCAAGGCCAGTGGCAAAGCATTCGCATACGCCTCGCCTGGCGCGCCCAGCCAATAGTCGGCGGCCCAGGCCAACGTCTGCATCAGCTCGGGGTCAAGCAACGGGGTGTCGTCGAGTAGCCGGATGACCTGCTTCAGCCGACCGCTACCAACCACCGTCTCAGCGTCGATCGCCACCACCACACCGACCTGTCTGCCGCGGCCGAACGGTACCAGCACCCGGCTGCCCGCGCGTGCTTCACCCGCCGCGGGCGGCAGGTAGTCGAACAGCGTCAGCAGGGGCACCGGCAGGGCAACGCGAAGGACGACAGGCATGGTTACCTCACGGCGGGCCAGTGTAACCGTGACAACCTGACGGCATGGCCGCACGGTCGAAGATCCTGCTCGCAATAAGTTGCGCGTACTTGCTGCCCGACTATCGAGAAGTCGAGGGTAAGTGGCTCAGCTCGGACGGTTTTTCCGCTTATCCACAAGAGCTGTGGATAAGTCTGTGGATGTAACGGGGAGGGGCACCCCCGAGGCCCGTCGTGGCGCCTTTTACGACAACTTGACGAAGTTTTAGTCACGCTGGAAAGGTGTTTAATTTCAATGTCTTGCAAATTTCGTCAAGTAGCGGTTCACACAATTGACAAACTGCCGTCGCCTGCCTTGACAGCTTGATGACGCTGTGTAAAACCCTTGCGGCGGCCCACGAACAGGCCGCGTCGGTAGCCTTGCGGCACGGCTGATGCAGACAGGCCTCAGTACGCCAGGCCCAGCACGGCGGCAATGATCAGGGCCGCTGTCAGCAGCCAGAGATAGCACCAGCCAACGCAGCAGAACTTCAGCACGGTCATCGTCCAGCCCTGCCGGTAAACCCGCTTTTGCATGATCAGCAGGTAGGCTGGCACCCACAGCACCAGTACCCACTCAAGCCATGTCAGGGGGTGGGTGACCCAGGCCGCGTGCGGCGCTACCCAACTGGACAGGGCGCTGATCAGGACGCCCAGCAGAAGGCTGAGGAAGAGGTAGGCATGGCTGTGCAGCGCCACAATCAGGTGCTCCATGTACAGACGCCGCCGGAACACATAGAACAGCTTCAACAGCAGCGCGAACAGCGGGACCATCACGAACATGGTCTGCGGCAGCACACTGAAAAAATTGCCCAGCAGCCGTTCGATCGCTTCCTGACGGCCCGGACCCCCATGTTTCATGGCGAGCAGGTTGGCCTTGAGATGGTCGGCGTCACGCGAGAGACGTTCATTGAAGAAAGCGGGCAGCCATGGGATGTCGATCCGGGACGGGCTGGCCAGGGTGCTGTCGCTGATCTTCGAATAGCCCCGGTCAGGTGCGGCAGCCGGTGTGGATGATGAGGTGCCTGACGGCGGGTTCAGCGCCACGTCGCCGAGGGAGCCCACTCCCAGCACGAGAAGTCGTTGCGAGGCCTGTTGACGCAACGCGTGTTCAGCCGAATCAAGCGCCCGCTGGGCGCCGCCACCCGCTGCAATGGCCGCCTGGCGCGCCTGCTCGAGGGAGGCCAGCTTTTGCTGCAGTGACAGCTTCACGGCGGCCGGGGTGCTGGCAGCGTTGAACGGATTATCCGTGCCGTTGATCGCGACGTTGGCCCCGATGTTCTTGCCCAACGTGATCTGGCTGTTCTCCACACGCAGATGGCAGACGAAGAGCGCCAGCAAGCACAGCACGAACATCAGCCGGAACGGCGCGATGTAGCGCACCCGCCGACCGCTGAAATATTCCAGCGTGAGGAAGCCGGGCTTGATCAACAGCGGTGGCAGCGTGTGCACGATGCGTCCGTCGATGTGCAGCACGGTTTCCATGGCTTCCTCGAGCATGCCGTGTACTGGCCTGAGAACGCTGTGCGTGGACTGGCCACATGCATGGCAGAACTCGCCGTGCATCGGCACGCCGCAGTTGGCGCAATGCAAACCTTCGTGGCTGGTCAACGGCTTCATGGATGATTCCAGTGCGATGCAGCGGGCGATCTTCGCACACGACGCGGCGTGACATTCATGCCGGCTGGCTCAGCATGTAACGCCAGGTACTACCGCGCCGCGGATAGCTCCCGCGCCATGGTCGACCCGCGCGCCAAGTGCGTGATCCAGGTTGTAAAACGACGCGCCTCAGTGCGTGAATCCGAGCAGGGCGGCGAAGACCAGCGCATACCCCAGCAGAAAGGTATAGCACCAGCCGACGAACAGGTATTTCACGACCGTCATTAGCCAGCCCTGGCGATAGACCCGCTTCTGCATGATCAGCAGATAGACCGGCACCCACAACAGCAGCGCCCAGCAGAGCAGCTCCAGCGGCGTGGCGGTCCAGGCGGCGTGCGGCAGCAGCCAGCCGCGCAACAGGACCAGCGGCATGCCCAGCAGCACGGCGAGAAAGACAAAGGCGTGACCGTGCAGCGCCGCGATCAGGTGTTCCATGTAGAGACGCCGCTGGAACAGATACACGAGCTTCAATAGCAGGGCGAACACCGGGATCAGGATGAACATGGTCTGCGGCAGCGCCGCGAACACGCTGGCCAGCACGCGCTCGCGGGCCTCGGCGCCTGCCTCGCCGTCATTGGAGATCGCCCTCATGTTGATCGTCACCTTGTCGATCGAGCGGTTGAGGCTGGCGTTCATGCCATCGCTGAGCCAGCTCAGGTGCACCTGGCTTGGCTTGAAGTCCCCGTTGTCGACGGTGGGGTTCTCCAGCGGCGCGGCGCCCAGCTGGGCGAGCCGGTGGTTGGCGTAGTCGAACTCGGTGCTCAACCGTTTCTGCGGCGCGTCTGCGCGGGGCCGCGAACCGTCGATGTCCTTGCGCATCTGCGCGTAATGGGCGCGCACTGCTTCGGCGGTGGGATCCCTGGCGAAGTCCCCGGTACCGGCGCTGGCCGCCGTGTCGATCGAGATGAAGTGGTCCACCGCCAGGTGGCAGACGAAGAACGCAAGCAGACACAGCACGAACATTAGGCGGAACGGCGCCACGTAGCGCTGACGCCGGCCGGACAGGTACTCCATGGTGAGGAAGCCGGGCCGGTAGAACAGCGGCGGCAGCGTATGCACGATGCGGCCATCCACATGAAACACCATGTCGAGCGTGTCTTCGACCATGTGATGCATGGGCCTGACGACGCTGTGGATCGACTGGCCACATGCCTGGCAGAACTCGCCCTGCATCGGCACGCCACAGTTGGCGCAATGCGATCCTTCGTGGCTGGTCAACGGCTTCATAAGCGATTCCAGTGCAGGGCCGCTGGCGATCTTCGCACACGATCCGCCATCAGGCGTGACCTATGGCTCAGGTAGAATGATCGGCCTTGGAGTCTGCTGTGTCGATGAAACCGTTTCGTCCCGAACGCGCGCGCCTGGCGCACGAAATGCGTGCCACCGTGCATCTCGCGTTGCCGTTGATTCTTGCCCAGCTGGCGGCGATCGGCAGCAATGTGATCGACGCCGTGCTGGCCGGACACGTCAGTGCGCATGTGCTCGGCGCGGTAGCGGTCGGTGCCAGCATCTGGTCGCTGGCGATCGTCAGTGGTATCGGCATGATGATGGCCGTACCGCCGTCGGTGGCGCAGCTGGACGGTGCCGCTCGCCGGCACGAGGTCGGCGCGGTGTTCCGTCAGGCGTTGTGGCTCGCACTGGGGATGGGTGTGCTGCTGTGGTTTGCCGTACGCCACGCGGCGCCGCTGATTGATCTGATCGGAGTGACGGCGAGCCTGCGTCATGACGTGCAGGCTTTCCTGTTCGCGATCAGCTGGGGTGCGCCGGCACTGACCTGCTATTTCGCGCTGCGTGGCTTGTCCGAAGGTTTGTCGCTGACCAGGCCGTCGATGTACTTCGGTTTTTCCGGCCTGGTAGTGCTGGTACCGCTGGGCTACGTGCTGATGTTCGGCAAGCTGGGGCTGTCGCCGCAGGGTGCGCATGGTTGCGGTATCGCCACGGCCACCGTGCTGTGGCTGGAGATGTTGGGTTTCGGCATCTACGTGCTGTGCCATCGCAACTATCGCGGCCTGGGCCTGCTCGATCATTTCGAATGGCCGAACCTGCGGCGTATCGGTGCGTTGATGCACATCGGTCTGCCGATGGCGATCACCCTGCTGGCCGAGGCCGGGTTGTTCGTGGCGACGGCGCTGATCATCAGCACGCTGGGTGAGGACGTGATTGCCAGTCATCAGGTGGCGATCAATATCGCTTCGCTGTTCTTCATGATCCCGCTGGGATTGGCGATGGCGATTACGGTACGGGTCGGCAACGCGGTGGGCCGTGGTGACGAGCGCGGCGTGCGCTATGCCGGGTTCTGCGGGATCGGCCTGACGCTGGTGACGCAGCTGTTCTCCGCCGGGCTGATGCTGGGACTGCCGTACTTCATCGCCACGCTGTATACCCACGACCCCAAGGTCATCGGGCTGGCGGCACAACTCATTGTGCTGGCCGGGCTATTCCAGTTTTCCGACGGCATCCAGGTCGCCTCCAACGGCGCGCTGCGCGGCCTCAAGGACACCCGCGTGCCGATGGCGATCACGTTGTTCGCCTATTGGATCATCGGTATGCCGGTGGGTTGGTGGCTAGCGTTCCATCGGGGCATGGGTGCGCGCGGCATGTGGATGGGGCTGATCGCCGGCCTGTCGGTGGCCGCATTGATGTTGTTCATACGGTTCTGGCGCAGTGCCTGGAAACAGCGTTGGCGCCGCGTTCCGCTCAGCATGACCGCGCCGGCCTGACCGGCTACGCTTGGCGCCATCACCTTGGAAGAGTACGCATGATCCCACCACTGCCACCCCGCAAAAACGGTTTCCACGCTTTTCTGCGCGGTATCAATATCACCCGGTTGGTCATCATCAACCTGGTATTTTTTGCCCTGCTGTTTGCGCTGGTGTTGATGATCGTTGGCGGCCTCGGCGGCAGCCGGGCGGGACGTACGCAGAACGACAGCGTGCTGGTGATCAGGCCGCAAGGGCAGCTGGTCGAGCAGTACAGCATCGATCCACTGCAGCGGGCCGTGGATGGCCTGTCCGGCAATGAGCCGAAACAGGTACAGCTGCGCGATCTGGTGAATGCGATTGACGCGGCAGCGAAAGACCAGGCGATCACCCGCATTCTGCTGCTGCCGGATGAAATGCAGAGTGGAGGTTTCGCTGCACTGCGCGAAGTCGGCGCGGCGCTGGATCGCTTCCGTGCGGCCGGCAAGCCGGTGATCGTTTGGGCGGCCAATCTGGATCAGGGTCAGTACTACCTTGCCGCACATGCCGATCGCGTGCTGCTCGATCCGCAGGGTGGCGTGATCATTACCGGGCTGGCCAACTACCGGCTGTTCTACAAGGACCTGCTCGACAAGCTCGGCGTCGACGTGCACCTGTTCCGCGTCGGCCAGTTCAAGAGCGCGGCCGAGCCGTACATCCTCGAGCATGCTTCCACCGAGGCGAAGCAGGCGGACAGTTACTGGATGGGTGGCCTGTGGGATGAATACCTGGCCGAGGTCGCCACCTTGCGCAAGCTGGCTCCGGCCACGCTGCGGGCCGACATCGACAACCTGCCGGCAAATATCGCCGGCACCCAGGGCGACCTGGCGCAACTCGCGCTCAACCAGCATCTGGTCGATGGCCTGGCCACCCGCGACGATCTCATTGCGATGTTGCGCAAGGAAGGCGTACCCGCCGGCGCGAAGGGCCATGGCTTTCGTCAGGTCGATCTCACGCGGTATGTCGCGAGCCTGCCGGGCAATAGCAGCGCATTCACGCCGGGCGTGGCGATTCTGGTGGTCGAGGGCGAGATTTCCGGAGGCGAGAAGTCAGCCGGCTCGGTCGGTGGTGAATCGACCGCGGCCTTGATCCGCGCCGCGCGCGAAGACAGCAAGACGAAGGCGTTGGTGTTGCGGGTCAACTCCCCCGGCGGCGAAGTGTATGCAGCCGAACAGATTCGCCGCGAAGTGCAACTGACCCGTGAGGCCGGCATTCCGGTCGTGGTATCGATGGGCGATGTGGCCGCCAGCGGCGGCTACTGGATCTCGATGAATGCCGACCGCATCTTCGCCGAGCCGAATACCATCACCGGCTCGATCGGCATCTTCGGCTTGTACTACACGATACCCAATACGCTGGCCAAGTTCGGCGTGCAGAGTGACGGTGTCGGTACCGGGCCGATGGCTGGCGCGTTCGACATTACGCGCCCGCTCGATCCGAATGTCGCCGTGGTGATCCAGGCCATCATCAACAAGGGTTACCACGACTTCGTTGGCAACGTGGCCAAGGCACGCGGTAAAAACTACGAGGCGGTCGACGCGATTGCCCAGGGTCGCGTGTGGACCGGCCAGCAGGCACTTGATCGCGGCCTGGTCGACCAGCTCGGCAGTTTGCGGGATGCGGTATCCGATGCCGCCAGCCTGGCCAAGTTGGGCAAGGACTACCCAGTGCGCTATCAAGAGGTTCCGCTGGGCGGTTTCGAGCGTTTCCTGATCGGCCTCAACCAGAGCGCCAGCGTGCATGTGATGCAGTCATGGGGCATACGTCTGCCAAGCTGGTTTGCCCAGTTGTCCGCACTGGCGCCGGAACTGCAGTTGCTGCGCAATGCCAGGGCCGGCGTCCCGAACGTCTACGCAGACTGCCTGTGTAGCCCACGCTAAGTAGGTTGGGTGAGCGCAGCGATGCCCAACATGGCGCCGAGGGGACGTTGGGCATCGCTGCGCTCACCCCAACCTACGGTGCTCCGCTCAGCCCCACCTCCGCGACTTATTGCTGTGCCTGCTGTGCGTCAATCTGCTTGCGCTGTTCCTCGGCTTGTTTGTCGACCACCTTCTGCACGTCTTTGGCGCGTTGCTCATCTGCTTTCAGCGCGTCGAACGGGGTGGCGACCTGGGCTGGTTCGGCTCGGGGCTGCGGCGGTTTGCCAGTGCAGGCAGCGAGGGCAAGGATGCAGAGCAGGATCAGGATCGGCAACGGTTTCATGATGGTACTCCCGCGTATCGTAGGTCGAGTGTCCTGCCAGACATCGGCACAGGCAAGAACCGCAGCGGCAATCCGTCGTTCGATCTATGCGTGCCGCAGCGAAGGTTTTAAGCTGCACCGATGAACGCACGCACCGATGCCTGGCAACTAGAAGGCCATACCGCCCTGATCACCGGTGCCAGCAAGGGCATTGGTTATGCCGCCGCGCGCGAGCTGGCCGGCCTGGGTGCCGATCTGCTGCTGGTGGCGCGCGACGAGGACTACCTCGAACAGATACGGGTTGAGCTGACCGACGACTTTGCCGGCATCGAGGTGCTGGCTTTCGGCGCGGATCTGACCGAGGCTGAGGAACGTCTCGCCGTGTTCGACTGGATCGCCGACCTGGGGGCGCCGGTATCGCTGCTGATCAACAACGCTGGCGGCAACCAGCCGAAGGCCACGCTCGATTATCGCGAAGACGAATATCGCCTGGTGTTTGAGCAGAACCTGTTTTCGGCATTCGAGATGTGCCGTCTGGCGCATCCGCAACTGGTGCAGCATGCGAACGCGGCGATCGTGAATGTCGGTTCGGTATCGGGTATCACGCATGTGCGCACGGGCTCGCCGTATGGCATGAGCAAGGCGGCACTGCACCAGCTCACACGCAATCTGGCGGCCGAATGGGCCGTGGACGGCATTCGCGTCAACGCGGTGGCGCCCTGGTACATCCGTACCCAGCGCTCGGAGCCGGCCTTGGCGGATCCCGAGTATCTGGACGAAGTGCTCGATCACACGCCGCTGCGGCGAATCGGTGAGCCGGAGGAAGTCGCTGCCGCGATTGCGTTCCTGTGCCTGCCTGCGGCCAGCTACATCACGGGCCAGGTACTGGCGGTGGATGGTGGATTTCTGAATTACGGTTACTGAGGGCGCCAGGACGGTTGAGCGTATCCCTGAAGTCAGGCTCTGCCATCGATCCTGCACTCATATATAAGTACCGTGCCCATATTAAGAAGTGGGATACGCGATCGATACGGCCGTGATGCGGCTGCGGACGGTGCTCTTGAGTGGCGCCGTCCGGTCACGAACGCTGGGGCATCCCATCAAAACTCCGCAACGTGCTCCTCGGCGGCAAAGCCCAGTGTCACGGCACCTTCGCCTACATTGACCATGCCGGTAATGCTCATCGGCGCTTCCATCAGCTCGACACCGCATTCCTCACAGGCCGCACGCAGGCCGGCATAACCAGGCAGGTTTGACAGCACGGCCAGGTCGCCGCCATAGCTGACGCACACCATCGGCACCAGCAGACCTGCGCGTACCCGCTGTGCGGCATAGCCGAACAGTGCTTCCGCGCCGTGATCAAAGCCGCGTACTTTCCCGACCGGACCGGTTTCACCCTGATAGCAGCGCAGCAGCGGCTTGATATCCAGCGCCGAGCCGAGCATGGCACTGAACAGGCTCACACTGCGGTCGTTCTTTTTCTTGGCGCGTGCGCGAAGATAATAAAGGTCGCGCGGCAACATGTAGCCATAGCTGTTGTTGGCGATGTAAGTGAGTCGCTCGCGGATCGCGGCCGGTGTCTCGTTCGCCTGGATCAGCCGGGTCGCCTCGAAGATCGCCGGCGCCGCGCCGGCAAAGATATTGCGGGTGTCGACCACCCGCATCATGAAAGGTCCGGCGATACCGGCATCCTCGCGAACCTTCCGATAGTTCTTGAGGATGGCGAAGCTGGCGCGGTTGACGTGCTCGTTGATCGGGCTACGCGTGGCGGTGATGGTCAGGCAGAACACACAGTCCTGCTCCAGCACCAGCTGTCCGAGGAACAACTTCTGTATTTCCTCCACCGGACAGGGTTCGGTTTCCGCCGAATGGCTGCGGCTGCCTAGTCGGCGGTCGATGAAGCGCTGGATCTCGGCGGGTTCGCGGTCGTCCATGAAGACTTCGCTGTCCACCCGCACGGTGATCGGCATTACCGCAATGTTGTGCTGCTGCAGGAATGCTTGCGACAGATCGCAAGCTGCATCGATAGCCAGGCCCATCCGCATCACGTCTTCCCCTCATGAATGGCAGCTCAAACATATCATCATGCAGCCCGCGGGTGGCGGCGTTCGCAGGCAGCCCCGGTGGCAGTTTGTCCCGATGCGCAAAACTGGCGGCGTCCCTTGGCCGCCGCATAAGATGACTGACACATCAGATATCTCGCCGGCGTGGCGTCGCCGGTAACGCGACTCGAGTTCACATCATGAAAAACAAGCAGGAGATCGTCTCCAACTGGCTGCCGCGCTATACCGGCACCGCGTTGGAGCAATTTGGCAAATACATCCTTCTGACCAACTTCGGTCACTACGTGGAGCTGTTTGCGAAGTGGCACGGGGTCGATGTTCAAGGCCGCGACCGACCGATGCCGAACGCCACCGCCGACGGCATCACCCTGATCAACTTCGGCATGGGCAGCCCCAACGCAGCGACGGTGATGGATCTGCTGAGCGCGATCGCGCCGGAGGCCGTGCTGTTTCTGGGCAAATGCGGCGGCGTCAAGAAAAAGAATCATCTCGGCGACCTGGTGCTGCCGATCGCAGCGATCCGCGGCGAGGGCACCAGCAACGACTACTTGCCGCCGGAAGTGCCGGCGCTGCCGGCGTTCCAGCTGCAGCGCGCAGTGTCCACCATGATTCGTGACCTGGGTCACGATTATTGGACCGGGACGGTCTACACCACCAACCGGCGTGTGTGGGAACACGACGACACGTTCAAGGACTATCTGCGTCGCACCCGCTGCATGGCAGTGGACATGGAAACGGCCACCATATTCGCGGCTGGTTTTGCGAACCGGATTCCGTGTGGCGCGCTTTTGCTGGTATCCGACCAGCCGATGATTCCGGAAGGGGTGAAGACCGAGGCCAGCGATGGCAGTGTCACGTCACAGTTCGTCGAGGCTCACATCAAGATCGGCATCGAAGCCTTGAAGCTGGTGCGCCGCAACGGCCGCAGCGTCAAACACCTGCGCTTCGAGCAGGGTCCGGAAGGGGAGTAACAGGTCGGCGGCGAGATCAGGTCGACCCCCGCTGGACGTGCCGCGAGGCGGCCGCCATGCGCTTCCGTACGGATAAAAGGGCGACCTGAACCCCTGCAATACGTAACTTCTTTTCGTACAAAATTTGTTGACAATGTGTAAAAGAGGCGTGATAAAGAGACGCGTAACCATTGGCGTAGCGTGAGAATTGGCGCCAGGGAAGGGCATCAAGACGCAACCTCGAGCCGCCGCTTGCTAACTACCGCAAGTGTGTAGCGTGTTCACGTAGCGTTATTTGCCTGTTAGTATCGACCCGGATCAGCAGATCTGGGGTCTGAAGTTGATCGGTCTGGGTAAGGTCGGGCCAAGTGTGGGCTTTTGGGCAGAACGTTTTTTCTGACCCATTGATGATAATTAATCGGAGGGTGTTTTCATGAAACTTGGGGTCAAAAAACTTTCATCGGCAGTTCAGCTGGCGCTTTCGCTGGGTGCTGTCATCGCGGTGGGTGCCTCGAGCACCGCATTCGCACAGGATCAGTCCACACCGACGCAGGGCAATACCAATCCGGCTACCCCGGCAAAAGCGTCCACCTTGCAGACGGTGGTGGTTACCGGTTCGCACATTCGTCGCGTGGATCTGGAAACGGCCAGCCCGGTCGTGACCATCGATCGCGCTGCCATCCAGGCCAGCGGCAAGCTGACCCTGGGTGACCTGGTGCAGGATCTGCCGGCCGTCACCGGCGGCAACACCAACCCGCAGGTCAACAACTCCGGCGGTACCGGCGCCAGCAGCATTGGTCTGCGCGGCCTGGGCCCGAACCGCACCTTGATCCTGGTTGACGGTCATCGCGTCAACAACACCGATCCGAACTCGATCCCGGCAGCAATGATCGATCATATCGACGTGCTGACCACCGGCGCGTCCTCGGTCTACGGTTCCGACGCGGTCGGCGGCGTGGTCAACTTCATCCTGCGCAAGGATTATCAGGGCGCCGAGTTCTCGACGAACTTTGGTGAGTCCGATCATAACGACGGCGAGCAGCAGGGTTACAGCTTCACGTTTGGCCAGACGTCCGATAAGGGCAGCATCATGGGCGGCGTGGACTACAACAAGACTGACGGCATCGAAGCCGGCAATCGCTCGTTCTCGCGCAACTCCCTGACTCTGTACGGCACCAACGGCAAGGGTCCGTCCGCACCGCAGCCGCCGTCGGTCTACGTCGGTGGTTCCAGCTCGGCACCGAACGGCCATATCCAGTTGGCCGGTACCAACTTTGCCGGCTCCGGTATCTGCCCGGGCGCCGCTGGTAGCGGTTTCGCCGCGCATAATCCGGGTGCGGGCACCGATGCCGCCTCCGACTACCATTGCTTCCAGAACAATGGTCCGAACAGCGACAAGTACAACTACGCCACGGTCAACCTGATCCTGACCCCGCAGGAGCGCACCAATGCGTTCCTGATGGGCAGCTACAACCTGACCGACCATATCACCGCGTACATGGACCTCTACGTCGACAAGACTTCGTCGAACGCAGCCTTGGCACCGGATCCGCTGACCACCCTTGGTGGCTTCCAGATCTCGGCGCAGAACGCGTACAACCCGTTCGGCGTCGACTACAACAACTCGGGTGGCAGCAACTTTGGCGTGCGCCTCACGTCGCTGGGCCTGCGCGAGCAGTTCTTCGGCCTGACCACCGGCCAGGTCCACACCGGCTTCAAGGGTGACTTCCCGATCGGCAACCAGACCTGGCAGTGGGATGTGGGCTTGGATTATGGCCACACCACCACGACCGAAACGACCACTGGCCTGGTGAACCTGAACATTCTGAACCAGTCCGCTGGTCCGTCGTTCGTGAATGCGCAAGGCGTGGTCACCTGCGGTACCGCAGCTGCCCCGATCACTGGTTGCATTCCGTTCAACCCGTTCGACATCAACACACCGCAGTCGAAGGCCGCGCTGGCGGCAGCTTCCTCGCCCGGCCTCATTCAGGGCCTGACCCAGGAGAAAATCTGGCACGCTGACTTCAACGGCGGTGTGTTTGATCTTCCGGCCGGTACCGTCAATCTGGCGGTCGGCGCTGACTATCGTCAGGAATACGAAGACGACAAGGTCGACGGCTTGCTGCAGATCAATCCGGCCACCGGCACCTGCACCTTGGGCAGCCAGTGCAGCTCCGCCCTGCAGGGTGGCTACAACGTGAAGGAAGTGTACGCGGAAGCGTTCTTCCCGATCTTGAATGACCTGCCGTTCGCCAAGTCGTTGAATATCGACATCGGTGACCGTTACTCGAAGTTCAACTTGTTCGGCACCACCAACAACCTGAAGGTTGCGGTGGAGTGGAAGCCGTTCGACGACCTGCTGCTGCGTGGCACGATTGCCGAAGTGTTCCGCGCTCCGGACCTCGCCGAAATCTATGGTGCGCCGACCTCCTCGGCATACCGTATCTCCAGCGATCCCTGCACCAATTACACTGGCACACCGGTTAACCCGGCCTGCGTCAACGTGCCGACCAACGGCACCTTCGTCAACCAGCTGGTGCAGCAGAACCTGCAGGGTAACGGCATCGCGTCGGGTGCGGCCTACGCTAACTTCCCGATCAAGCCGGAACAGGGCAAGACGTTCGACTTCGGCGCGGTGTATAGCCCGTCGTGGGCACCGGGCCTGTCGTCGACCATCGACTTCTGGCATCTGTACCTGAATGACGTCATCACTACCGTGGGTGTTCAGAGCGAGCTCGATCTCTGCGCCGCTGGCGATACCACGTTCTGCCAGTTCATCTCGCGCTTCCCGTCCGGCGTCAACCAGGGTCAGCTCACGTCGAACACCCTGCAGCCGACCGGCAACCTTGGCACCACCAGCACCGGCGGCGTCGACTTCTCGCTGAACTACAAGCTGCCGGAGTTCTCGTTCGGCAAGTTCAGCGTGGGCATGAACGCCACCTACCTGAAGTACTTCAACGAGCAGACCGCTCCGGGTACGGCATCCAACACCACGTACACCGACGCGGGGCATTTCATGCCGTTCGGCTCGGCGCAGGCTGCCGCCTGCCCGGGTGCTTCGGGTAACTGCCTGTTCCCGCGCTGGAAGGGTCAGGGCTACTTGAACTGGCAGCTGGGTAGCTGGGACGCTTCGTGGCGCATGCGCTACATCGGTCGCTTCCAGATGGGTTCGAAGAGCCCGTCGCAGGACGTGCATCCGGATGGTTCGTGCTACTACGGCACCTACTGCACGATTCAGGGTGCAGAGCTGAAGTACGGTGCGACCGTCTACAACGACGTCTCGCTGGGCTACAACATCGAGCCGTTGAACACGCGCGTCGAGTTCGGCGTCAACAACATCTTCGACAAGCAGCCGCCGATGTTGTATGCCAACAACACGTTGAACGCGAATACCGATCCGAGCGATTTTGACTTGGTCGGCCGCTTCTTCTTCGGCCGCGTCACCGTCAAGTTCTAAGCTAAACTAAGCTCGACGTTTCAACCTTGAGGGGCCGCGCAAGTTGATTGCGCGGCCCCGTTTTTTTATGGCGTGCCATCGATGCGATATGAAGAAATCAATGCGGCGATACAGTCCGGCGACCCCGTGACGGCCGAAGCTTTGTGCCGCGCGGATCTACAGGTACAACCGCACGACGCAGATGGGCTCTTGCTGCTGGCCGTCAGTCTGCATCTCCAGCGCAAGGTCCCTGAGGCACTCGCCGCTTATGCGCATTTGACCGGGCTGTTTCCCGACAACGGCGTGTACTGGGCGAACTACGCTACCGCCCAGCGCGAAGGCGGGTTGCTGGCCGAAGCGGAAGCGAGCTACCGCGCCGCGATCCAACTGGATCCGAAAAATCCCATACCGAGGGTCGATCTGGGACTGATGCTGATCGAGCGCAAGGATTACCTGAGTGCTCGCGAGATGTTGCTCGATGCCTTCGAGTTGGACCGGCAATCGCCATTGGCCCGCATACATGGTGCCCGTGCCTGTTGCCTGTGCCAGGATTTCAAAGGCGCCCAGGATCTTCTTCGACCCTGGCACCAATGGTTGCCGCTGCAAGACGATGTCTTGCAGATGGAATTGGCCAAATTATTGATCTTGCTGAGCGACGCCAGTGCTGCGCAGGCGTTGCTCGACGATGTGGTGCAGCGGAACGTTATCAATCTGGAGGCCAGATTCCTGCTCGCCAGCGTCTACGAACGGCTCAACCGGGTGACCGAAGCCGATGAGTTGCTGAAGTCGATCGCGGCGCTGGGCGATGCGCTGGGTCCATCGGAAAAGCAGGAGGTAGATCATCAGTTCGCCAAGTTGGCTTTGCGAAGGAATGATCTGGCCTCCGCCCGATCGCTGCTGGAGCAGTCCGGGCCACGTCATGCGAACGACATGGCCCATTTTTTTGAACTTGCCGAAACGTACGACAAGGCCGGTGAGGCGGAGCTTGCGTTGCAGGCCTTGCGTACGGCGCACGCGATCCAGGTCGAGGAGCTGAAAATTGCTTCACCGGACCACTTCACGGCTGACGCGCCGGCGTTGCCTGCGGCCATCATTCCGCAAGTATCACCTGCGGCTTACCAGCGGTGGCCCGCGCTACACGCGCCGGATGCCCGCCATTCGCCGGTATTCATCGTTGGCTTTCCGCGCTCCGGCACCACGTTGCTGGAGCAGATGCTGGACGCTCATCCGTCGCTGCAGTCGATGGATGAGAACCCATTTTTCAACCAGCTGGCCGACAAATTGCGTGCGCACGACCCACGCATCCTGCAGGACCTTGGCGTGCTGCAGCAGCGCGACGGTGATGAGCTGCGCAAGCTCTATCTGAGGATGGTGTGCGAAACGATCGAGCGGAACTGGGACGCCCAGCTGGTCGACAAGAATCCACTGAACATGTTGTGGATGCCGATGATCCATCGGTTGTTTCCCCAGGCGAAATTCATCTTCGCGCTGCGTCACCCGTGCGATGTGATTCTCAGCTGCTACATGCAAAATTTCCGCGCCAGCATCCTGGGCGCGGCAGCAGAGAACATCCCGCGACTGGCGGCCGCCTACGTGCAGGCGATGGAGCGCTGGCTGCAGGATGTGCATACTTTTCAGCCCAATGTTCTGGTGTCGCGCTACGAAGACCTGGTGGCGGATTTTCCGACGCAGACGCAGCGGATCGCCGCGTTTCTCGAACTGAAAGACGCAGCGCCGATGTTGAAATTCGACCAACATGCCCGCGGCAAGGACTATATCGCCACGCCCAGCTACACCCAGGTCATCGTGCCGGTGAATAAAAAGGGATTGAACCGCTGGAAGCGCTATCGAAAGGAATTCGAGCCTGCGTGGCCAATACTGCAACCCATGCTTCGGCATTGGGGCTACCCAACCGAACTGGACGATTGATTGGGAGCAGCGTTGCCGTGGCGCCAGCGAACCGCTGAAGCCCCGGCCTCGACTAACATCATGGTGGCCCGAGCGTTGCCGCCGTGGATAGATATGACCCCTGCAATGACTAGAAATCACTATGAGCAATGAGCGTCTCTGGAACAGGGCTCAGCGTTACCTGGCGGAGGGCCAGACGGTTCCTGCCCGTGTTGCCCTCGAAAGTTTTCTGCAACGTGAGCCCACGCATGCGGAAGCGCATCTGATCCTCGCCAATATTGCCTGGAAGGATTACCGCTTGCGGGACGCCACTCACCATGCAAAGAGCGCGGCCCGCAACCTGCCGGACGATGCCATGTTGATCGCCAACGTGGCCGACATGCTGCACAAGGTCGGCGAGATCGTGGCCGCACGCGCTTGCATGGATCGCGCAACGGCAGATACGCGCGATGGCGCCGTCTTGATGCGCGTGGCTGAATTGCGCGGAATGCTCGGGGAGCATCCCGAGTCGCTTTCCCTGCTGGATCGCGCCGGTGCCGCAGGTATCAACGACGCGGACTATCACTATCAGCGAGCGCTGGAACTGACCTTCAACGGACGTCTGCCCGAGGCGGAAGGTGAACACGAAACGTCCCTGCAGATCGATCCCACCAACGGCCGTGCCGTGCTGGCGCTGGCACGCATGCGCAAGGAGGTGGCGCAACCGGAACAGCTCGCTCTGCTTGCCGAGAGAATTCGCAACGTCGCTCCGGGATCGGTAAATCATGCGTCCCTTGAGTTCGCGATGTACGAAGAACTCGAGCGTGCTGGACGCTATGACGAGGCCTGGCCTGCGCTCTCGCGGGGCAATGCGTTGATGTACGCCCGCAAGGAAGTTGATTCAAAGTATGCGTGGAATCTGTTCGAGGGCTTGATCAAGCGTTGCACATCGCAGTTCTTGCAGCCGCATGGCACTCGGTTCGAGGGACCGCAGCCAATTTTCATCATCGGCATGCCGCGCTCGGGTACGACCTTGCTCGATCGGATACTGAGCAACCACTCACTGGTGGCATCTGCCGGTGAGCTCGATGACTTCGGTCGACAGTTGCGGCGAGTGGCGGACCATCGGGTCACGCTGGATGAGACGATCCTGCAGCGACTACCCGAGCTCGACTATGCAGACATCGGTCGGGGTTACCTTGCGCAAACCCAATGGCGGGCGCCGGATGCAAAGTTCTTCATCGACAAGCTGCCGCGGAACTGGATGATCGCAGGGATCATGCGCCGCGCATTGCCACAGGCGCGCATCCTGAATCTGGTGCGTGAGCCGATGGACGTGTGCTTCTCCAACTACCGTGCGCTGTTGGGTGATTCGTTCCCCTACAGCTATGAACTGGATGCGCTGGCGGAGCACTACCTGCAATACCGCCGCGTGCTGGCGCATTGGCACAGCGCCATGCCGGGTCAGATTCTGGATGTGCAGTACGGCGACCTGGTTCGTCAGCCCGAGGAGACGGCGCGCAAGGTATTTGGGTTCTGCGGACTGGACTGGGAACCCGGATGTGTGGATCTCACCCGCAACAAGTCGGTGGTCGCCACACTCAGCATGGTGCAGGTGCGCGAGCCAATCCACACCCGTTCCTTTGAGGAATGGCGGCCGTACGAGCAGCACCTGGCGAAACTGCGCGCGAAGGTTTCAGGCTGACAGCGCATCAGAGTCACTCTCGCGCCTCGGTGAGGCGCGAGAGTGGGCTCAGCCCTCGGGATGGATACCCAACGCCTCCCGCAGCGGATCGAGCAGTGCGCCGTAACGAGGTGCACTCGCGGTGTCCTGACGCAGGGGCTCGCGAACCTGGGTCGCGCTGGGCGAGCGGATCTCGCGCTCGGTTTCATGAAACGTGACGCACGCCGCTTCGAACGGCAGGTCGCAGAAATCCAGCAGGCGACGAATCTGGCCTTCCGGATCGGCAAGCAAGTCTTCGTAGCTGTGTTCGCAGACGCGCGACGGGTTCAGGTCGGCCCAGTGACGCACGCTGCGATCGAAGTCGCGCCAGAAGCTCGCCAGGTCACCGAACGTGCGTGAGTACTCGTTGTTCGCCAGATGCTGGCGATAGCAGGAGAAGCAGGTTTCCAGGGGATCGCGACGACAACAGATGATGCGTGCCGCTGGCAGCATGGCTCTTATGGCACCGATGTACATCCAGTTGTTGGGCAATTTGTCGATGAAGACCGGGCGCTGCCGCCGCCAATGCGCGGTGCGCTCTAGATAGCGCTGGCCAAGGCGTTCCCAGTCCGCCGGTTGCATCGCGGCCACCCATTGAGGAAATGGCTGGCCCCTGCGGCGCGACTCCTCACCGAGCACGAGCGGGAGATCGGACAGCTCGCCCGCACCTTCCACTGAGGAATGCGACGCGAGAATCTGTTCGACCAGCGTCGAGCCGGACCTCGGCAGGCTGACGATGAAGATGACCTCATCGCCGATGGCTTGCGCAGCCGCGGCTGGTGGCGGCAGGAAAGCCTGATTGACCGCGGTGATTCCCGTAGAGAATGCGTCGGCATTCCACTGCTGTCGGCGCCTCGCCACGGCATTGGCTTCGGCCAGAGCAGCGAGCGAATCGGCGTAACGGCCGTTATCGTCCAGCGCCTTGGCCAGCGCAAAGCCCATGGCGATCAGGTCGTCTTCGCTCGCCCGCGGCTGTTTCATGGCGGACTGCATCCGTTCGATGTCGCCCTCGGCAAAACGCGTGGTCTTGAGATCGGCCAGCCCCCACCACGCCATGCCGGCCCAGGGTTGTTCCGCGAGCACCTTGCGATACTCCGCGGCGGCTTCTTCGGCATGGCCGCGCGTGCGCAGCATGTCACCCAGCAGGGCGCGTGCGGCCACATGATCCGGCGCCAGGGCAACCGCGTGCCGCAGGGCGGCCGCTGCCTCGTCGCTGCGCACACACCGGGTCAGCATGACGCCGAGGTTGTACCAGGCGATCGCCAGGTCCGGTTGCAGTTCGCAACAACGACGCAGCGAGACAATCGCGGCATCGAACTCGCCGACGTTACCCAGCAGGGTACCCATGGTGTTGTGGTAAATCGCATCCTGCGGGCGTTGCGACAACGCCTGGCGCATCGCGTTGAGGGCCTGTTGGGGCCGGCCGCGCAGGCTGTGGATGCCGGCCTGCATGCGCAAGACTTCGGGATGCTGTGGATCGGTCGCGGTAGCGCCGGCCAGATGACGTTCGGCTTCGTCCACCCGGCCCGCTTCAAGTGCTTCGCCCGCAACCATGATGTGCATGCGGGTGGCAGGGCTCAATCCCTGTAGGCGAGGTGTCATTTCTACCCTTTCGGTGTCAGGTGATCGGCGGTGTTGCCCGCTTCAATGTAGCGTGCCGCATGCTGTTTTTCGAGACAACCCGTTGCCCGCGAAGGCAATGGGATGCTCCACCGCGTATTATGCCGGCTAGTTCAGCCCGCTGTGGTGCCCATCCAGGATCCCGCAGTCCATCCGACAGTGAAACCAGCAATGAAGAATGAGCAACATCAGCCCGCGGCCGACTATCGAGAAAAGGCCCGGTTGGGCTTGCGTCAAGGGGACCAGGCCCTTGCGGAGCAATCGTATGAGCGCCTGCTGGAGACCGATCCCGCTGATCTGGAGGCGTTGCAGCAACTAGCCGGCATCAATCTCGCTCGCGCTGAGGCGGCTCGGGCGATCGAACTGCTGACGAGGGCGCATCACGCGCACCCGGAGGATCCGTTTACGTTGGTCCAGCTGGGCATGGCGAGAATGACCGACGGGGATGCCCGGGGGGCAGTCGATAACTTGCGCCGCGGGCTCGAACTGAAACCCGACATGTTCCTTGCACGCCTGCGCTTGGGCGTCTTGCTGGATCAACTTGGGGAAACCCATGAGGCGCTGATTGCGACTTTCAATGCCCTCAATACGGCGCAGGCGAAAGGACGCTGGCTCAACGACGAGACGACGGCGCCAGAGTTGCGGGATGTCGTGAAGCGCGGTACGCAGTTCGTTCTCGCTGGGCGGCGCAGCTTCTTCAATGACATTCTCGAGCCGCTTCGGCAACGCTATGGCGCCTCCGAACTGGTGCGGGTGGAGCAGTGCCTCGCCATCTACCTGGGCGAGCAGAAAGCCATGTTGCCCGATTCACGGCAGCAGCCGAAGTTTCTGTATTTCCCGGGAGTGCCGAGCCAGCCGTATTACCCGCGCGAACGCTTTCCGTGGCAGGCGGAGCTGGAGGCCAACACCGCCGCAATCCGCGACGAACTACTCAAGGTGTTGTCGCAGCCTCAGGATCTCGAGTCATTCCTGCAGACAGACTCACCGCAGGATGCTGCTGACCTGTTGAGATCCTCTCGTGCCGAGCAACCCGCTTGGGATGCGTATTTCTTCCATCGGCACGGCGAACGCTATGACGAGCATGCCGCGCGCTGCCCGCAAACTGCCGCGCTGCTCGATAAGCTGCCGCTCGCACACGTGCGCGAGCACTCTCCCGAAACGCTGTTTTCTGTGCTGCGGCCGGGTACGCACATCCTCCCGCACCGTGGTGTCACCAACACCCGACTGGTCACCCATCTGCCGCTCATCGTGCCCTCGGATTGCGCCTTGCGCGTCGGTGGCGAAATCCACGAGTGGAAAGAAGGTCGTTGCGTCACCTTCGACGACACCTTCGTACACGAAGCATGGAATAACAGCGACGAGACCCGCGTGGTACTGATCCTCGACTCCTGGAACCCCGACCTCAGCGAGGCCGAACGCGCCGCAGTCGCCGACCTCGTCGCGGCCATCGGCGACTTCAATCGTGCCAGCGAAGTGCCGGTGCCGAAGGGGTAAGCGTCCTACAGCGAGCCGTTCACTGATCCGCAGCTTCGCGACCTGGCTTCTGCTGAGCGACATCCGGCACGATTCATCACCCGATGTCACTCCAATAAAAAAAGGCGCCTTCAATCGGGCGTCTTTTTTTATGGTTGCACGGTGTAGTAGCGAGGCACGTTGAAACCAAAGCCGTGATGCCTCGGAGCTGTCGCGTCGCAGCCGCTATGGCGTTGTACCTGCGCTCCCCGCAGAGCCTGGAGTGAGTTCCCAGCGCAATGACGCCACGGGCTCAATCGGAATGCGCGTACCGGGCGGCGGGAGGGGCGGCCTGAATCAACTCCATTCGTAAGTTATAGGCGTAATAATTTACATTTGGCGTGGAAATGAGGCGCCTCTACAGTGGGTCTTCGTCATCAGCATAGAGCCTGAAACCTCTATGTAGAGCGGTTTCAGGCGCGTTATCGTGCCAAAGCCTACCGCTATCGAAAGTATTTACGTTTCGTTACTACCCTGTTAAGGTTTGCCGAGATCGCAAGATCTTGTGCTTACGGCTGGCCGCTTGAATGAGGTCGACCAACTGCAGATTTTTGGACAGGGCTCGTCTCTGCGCCATTGCTGCCCATCAAATGGAGGGTAATTTCATGGAACTTGAAGTCCTAAAGCTTTCGTCGGCAGTACGTCTGGCGCTTTCACTGGGTGCTGTCATCGCGCTGGGTGCCTCGAGCACCGCATTCGCACAGGATCAATCAACACCGACGCAGGACAATACCAATCCGGCTACCCCGGCAAAAGCGTCCACCTTGCAGACGGTTGTGGTGACCGGTTCGCACATTCGCCGCGTCGATCTGGAAACGGCCAGCCCGGTTGTCACCATCGATCGCGCCGCGATCCAGTCCAGCGGCAAGCTGACCTTGGGTGACCTGGTGCAGGATCTGCCCGCCGTCACCGGCGGCAACACCAACCCATCGGTCAACAACTCCGGCGGTACCGGCGCCAGCAGCATTGGTCTGCGCGGCCTGGGCCCGAACCGCACATTGATCCTGGTCGACGGTCATCGCGTCAACAACACCGATCCGAACTCGATCCCAGCCTCGATGATCGACCACATCGAGGTGCTGACCACCGGCGCGTCCTCGATCTACGGTTCCGACGCGGTCGGCGGCGTGGTCAACTTCATCCTGCGCAAGGACTATCAGGGCGCCGAGTTCTCGACGAACTTTGGTCAGTCTGGTCATAACGACGGCGAGCAGGTGGGTTACAACTTCACGTTCGGCCAGACGTCCGACAAGGGCAGCATCATGGGCGGCGTGGACTACAGCAAGACGGATGGCGTCGCGGCGAGCAATCGCAAATTCTCCAGGAATTCCGTCTCCATCTACGGCACGGTGGGCACGCCGCCCACCGCGAATATTGGCGGTTCCGGCTCGGCACCGAACGGGCATATCCAGCTGGCCGGCAACAACTTCGCCAGTGCCTTCCCGGGTTGCCAGAGTGGCTTCGCTGCACACAATCCAGGTGCCGGCACCAACGCGGCTTCCAACTATCATTGCTTCCAGAACAATGGCCCGGCCAGCGACAAGTACAACTTCGCCACGGTCAACCTGATCATGACGCCGCAGGAGCGCACCAATGCGTTCCTCATGGGGACCTACAACCTGGGCGATCACGTCACCGCGTACCTGGATACGTACGTCGACAAGACCTCGTCCAACGCGGCCTTGGCACCGGACCCCTTGACGACTGGCGGTGGCTTCAAGATCTCCGGAAGCAACTACTACAACCCGTTTACCTATGCGCCTGGCAATAAATCCGGTGCCCCTGCGGGCAGTGGCGTGCAGTTTGCCAATGGCTTCAACAGTTTCGGTGTGCGTCTGACGTCACTGGGGCTGCGTGAGCAATTCTATGGCACGACTTCGGCGCAGGTTCACACTGGGCTCAAGGGCGACTTCCCGATCGGCAACCAGACCTGGCAGTGGGATGTGGGCTTGGACTACGGCCATAGCACCCAAACCGAAACGATCACGGGCTTGGTGAACCTCAGTGTTCTGAATGTGGCGGCTGGCCCATCCTTCAATAACGGTGGGACGATTGTTTGCGGAACTCCGGCTTCGGGCACCACCAAAGCTGTAATCATTGCGGGCTGCATTCCGTTCAATCCGTTCAACATCAACACTCCGCAATCGATCGCTTCGCTCCGTGCGGCCTCCTCGCCAGGCCTCGAACAAAACATGACGCAAGAGAAAGTCTGGCACGCCGACTTCAATGGTGGTGTGTTCGACCTGCCCGCCGGTACCGTGAATCTCGCGATCGGTGCGGATTATCGCCAGGAGTACGCACACGACAGCGTCGATGGTTTGGTGCAGATCAATCCCACCACCGGCACCTGCGCCTTGGGCAGTCAGTGCAGCTCCGGCTTACAGGGCGGCTACAACGTCAAGGAAGCCTATGCCGAAGCGTTCATCCCGATCCTCAACGATCTGCCCTTCGCGAAGTCGTTGAACATCGACATTGGAGAACGCTATTCCAAGTTCAGCACGTTTGGCACCACCAACAACCTGAAGGTCGCAGTCGAATACAAGCCGTTCGACGACCTATTGCTGCGTGGCACCGTGGCCGAGGTGTTCCGCGCCCCGAACCTCGGGGAAGTTTATGGTGCCCCCAGTTCCTCTGCCTACCGCATCTCCAGCGATCCGTGTACAGGCTATACGGGCAAGCCTGTCAACCCGGCCTGCGTGAATGTTTCGACCGACGGCAGCTTCGTCAACCAGCTGGTGGTTCAGGGCCAACAGGGCGAGGGCATCGCGTCGGGTTCCGCCTATGCGAACTTCCCGATCAAGCCGGAACAGGGCAAAACCTTCGACTTTGGCGCCGTCTACAGCCCGTCCTGGGCACCGGGTCTGTCCAGTACGGTGGACTTCTGGCATCTTTATTTGAACAACGTGATTACTTCGGTGGGTGTTCAAAGCGAACTAAACCTTTGCGCGGCTGGCAATTTGACGTACTGCCGGTTCATCTCGCGCTACGCCAGCGGTCCCAACCAGGGTCAGCTGACGGCGCAAACCCTGCAGCCCGCCGGCAACCTTGGCACCACGAGCACGGGTGGCGTCGATTTCTCGCTGAACTACAAGCTGCCGGAGTTCTCGTTCGGCAAGTTCAGCGTGGGCTTGAATGCGACCTACTTGAAGTACTTCAACGAGCAGACCTCGCCTGGTACGGCAGCCAACATCACCTACGCCGATGCCGGGCATTTCATGCCGTTCGGTTCCGCACAGGCCGCGGCCTGCCCCGGTGCTTCGGGCAACTGCCTGTTCCCGCGCTGGAAGGGACAGGGCTACCTGAGCTGGCAGTTGGGTAACTGGGACGCTTCGTGGCGCATGCGTTACATCGGCCGCTTCCAGATGGGTTCGCAGAGCCCGTCGCAGGACGTGCATCCGGACGGCGCATGCAATGACGGCAACTACTGCACAATTCAGGGGGCGGTATACAAGTACGGCGCGACCACCTACAACGACGTCTCGCTGGGCTACAACATCGAACCGTTGAATACGCGTGTGGCGTTCGGCATCAACAACCTGTTCGACAAGCAGCCGCCGCTGTTGTACGCAAACAATACCTTGAACGCGAATACCGACCCCAGCGACTTCGACATGTTGGGCCGCTATTTCTGGGGCCGGGTCACGGTCAAGTTCTAAGTTTGGCTGATGCTTCGGCCTTGAGGTGCCGCGCAAGCAACTACGCGGCACCTCTTTCGAGCTGTGAACGAATCATCGTCCGGTGATGACTTCAATGAAAAGGCGCCCTCAACGGGGCGCCTTTTTTTGGCTGAATGGCGCTACTCAGTAGCGCGGCACGCTGGCATCCACCTCACGCGACCATGCATCCATGCCGCCTTCCACGTTGCTCACGTCGGTGAAGCCGTGGGCGGCGAAGCGTTCGGCCATGCCGCGGCTGGAGATGCCGTGGTGGCAGATGAAGGCGAGTGCAGTGTCTTTTGGCAGTGCGGCGAGGCTTTCGTAGCCTTCGTCTTCCAGCACGCGGGCCTGTGGCAGCGGCGCCGCTTGGGCGCGACTCTGGGCGGGGCGCACATCGATGAGGGTGATGTTGCCGGCGGCCAGTCGTGTCTTTAGCTCTTGCACGCTCAGCGACTTGATCTCCTGCGCGCCGGGGAATTTCAGGCTCAGGCCCTCGCCCTGCACGGTCGAGACCCAGTCGATCACGATGCCCTTGGCGCGCTGGGCGCTGGCAGGATCGAAATGGACTTCCAGACCGTTCGCATGCGCCACGATGTCGTGTTCGCCCGCTGGTGCGAGCTGGAAACCGGCGCTGTGATCGGGGCCGATCTCCAGATGCAATGCCACGCCCTGCGCATTCGCTGTGCCCTGGCGGATCGCCTCGGCAGCCGCGTCGGTGATGGTGATTACCGGCGGTGTGCGATCCGGCGCGCTGACGCCAAACAGCTGGTGCAGCTCGCCGCTGGTGTACAGCTGGCGGATGATGTCGGAGCCGCCCACCAGTTCACCTTCCACGTACAGCTGCGGGATCGTCGGCCATTCGCCGTAGGCCTTGATGCCCTCGCGGATTTCCGGATCTTCCAGCACGTTGACCGTGTAGTAGTCCGGCAACAGCTCGTTGAGCGTGTTGGTGGCCGCGGCGGAGAAGCCGCACATCGGCTGCTGGCGGTCACCCTTCATGAACAGCACCACGCGGTGATCCTTGAGCATGGTTTCGATACGTACGCGGGTGGTGGGGTCGAGGGACATGAGGGGGTTCCGTGAATCGGGTGAGAGACTGCGCATGATACCGCGCGGGATGTTCAGGGCTGTATGTGGGGCTGGTTGATTGAAAAACTACCAGTCGTCACCCATGAACCTGATTGGCGTTGAATCTCAGCATGGTTGGCCCTTGGCTCCCTCCTCTGCTTGCAGGGGAGGGCTGGGGTGGGGTAAAGCTCTTGGCTCGTACTTGCTGAAGAGCCCCCCGCCGCCGCCGCCAGCAAGCAGGGAGAGAAGCCATTCCCGCCAGTCCTGAAGTGATCACCGAGACACACGCATGAAAACTTCCCTCAAAGGCCGTACGGCCCTGGTCACCGGCGCATCCAGCGGCCTCGGTGTGGCTTTTGCACGTGATCTGGCGGGGCGCGGCTGCGCGCTGGTACTGGTCGCGCGCAGCGAGGCGCCGATGCAACAGCTGGCAACCGAGTTGCGCGCCGGGGACGCCACGGTGCATGTGCGCCCGGTCGATCTGGCAGACGCGGCCGCACGAGAGGCCCTGGCGAACGGCCTCGCCAGCGATGGCATCGTGATCGACGTGCTGGTCAACAACGCCGGCTTCGGTGTGTTCGGCACATTCGCCGATACCGACTGGTCGCGGCTGGATACCCTGCTGACCGTGGATGTGGTGGCGCTGACCCATCTGACCCGGCTGTTCGTGCCGGGCATGCGTGACCGGCGCTTCGGTCATGTGCTGCAGGTGGCCTCCACGGGCGCCTTCCAGCCCACGCCGACTTACGCGGTGTATTCGGCGGCAAAAACCTATGTGCTGGAGTTCTCCTACGCGCTCGATGCCGAGCTGCGCGGCAGCGGCGTCCGCTGCACCGTGGTGTCGCCGGGCGTCACCGCCACGCGCTTCCTGGAAGTGTCCGGCCAACGCGCCACCTGGTACCAACGAATGACCCGGATGGAAGCGCCCGGCGTGGCGCGAACCGGCATCGACGCGATGCTCGCCGGCCGCACCGGCATCATCACCGGCATCGTCAATGCACTGATGGCGCACTCGACCCGCACGATGCCGCGCCGTGTGTCGGCACGAGTCGCTGGCTGGCTGATGCGAAACTAAGAGCCTGTTGAGCAGGCCCCGAGTTTCACGCAGCCGGCCGCAACTCGGTCAAGTCGCGTTCCCGGCGAGCCAGCGGTGCCATTGCCAACGCGCCGGCGGGCGAGGGCAGGACCAGTTCGCGGCTGGCGCGTCCGAGCGCGGCGGGCTGCTCGCTCCAGTGGATCAACTCCATCGCGCCGGTGTGATCCTCGACCAACGCGGTGCAGTGTTCCACCCAGTCGCCGTCGTTGAGATACAGCACGCCATCGATCTCGCGCAGGTGACCGAAGTGGATGTGTCCGCAGATGTGGCCATCGAAACCGCGTTCGCGTGCGTCGCGGGCCACTCGTTGTTCGTAGGCGCGGATATACGCCAGCGCCTTGCCGATATGCGACTTCACGATGATCGACAGTGGCAGATAAGGCAGCGCCATGCGCTGACGCAGCGCGTGCACCCGACGGTTGCTCCAGCAGATGAACCGGTGCAGTGCCTCGCCCAGGTGCAGCATCCAGCTGCGCCCGATGTGCTCGGGATCGAACTCGTCGCCGTGGCTGACGTGATAACGGCGGCCGTCGATGCCTTCATGCACGGCGTCCAGCGCAATCCGCACGCCGGCGAAATGTTGTCCGGCGAACGCGCGCATCGGTGCGTCGTGGTTGCCCGGGATATAGGTCACTTCGACGCCGCGGCGTGCCATCTCGAATACCTCGGCGATGACGGCGCCGTGGTCCGCATGCCACCACGCGCGTCGGGCCAGCGCCTCCAGGTCGATGATGTCGCCGACCAGGTAGAGCTTCTCGCAACGGAGGTGACGCAGGAAGTCGAGCAGGTAGCCGGCCTTGCAGTCGGGCGTACCAAGATGCACGTCCGATATGAACGCGCTGCGGCAGTAGAAGGTCGCCATGGCAGGGATCTCCGGTGGGTGCCGGGATGCCAGTCTGCTCGTGTTGCGTCACCGTGCGATGGCGAACAGGTTTCAGCATTGTTGCCGTGAAACAGTGACAGCCGCCGCGTTGAGCGGGCTCTCAGCGCCGTGAGCGTAGCGCCAGGTTGACCACCGGCGCGATCGCGTTCGTCCATAACGTGTACTGCGCGGCGGAAGGATGCAATCCATCGCCAGCGACCAGCTGCGGATGCGCTCGCGAAATGCCGGTGATGTCGACGAAGCGGGTGCCGGCGCGGCTGGCTTCGTCGCGGGCGATCGCGTTGAAGACGTCCAGTTCGTGGGCGATCTGTACTGGGTCGCGGTCGTTCTCGCGGGCGAAACGGGTGACGCCCCAGTCTGGAATCGAGACCACCACCACCCGGTTGGGGTGATTGCCCGCGAGCCTGATCGCGCGTCGCAAAAGCGCGCTGAACTCGCCGCGGTATTCGCCAGCCGACCGGCCGCGGTATTGGTTGTTCACGCCGATCTGCAGGGTGACCAGATCGTAGCTCAGCGCCAGTCGGGCGCGATCCATGCCGGCCGAGAGCTCGTCGGTCGTCCAGCCGGTGACGGCGACCATGCGCGGATCGTCGATCACCACGCCGTGTTGGCGCAGTTGCTCGATCAGTTGCATGGGCCAGCAGGCCTCGGCGGGCACCGACTCGCCGATCGTGTAGGAATCGCCAAGCGCGAGATAGTGCAGAGGTGGTGGTGCGGACATCATTGAGGAATCTTCACGGCTGGCCAGTACGAGCTCAAACCAAGCTGGCGGAGCGTTGCGGCTGCTCCAGCGCCATCCGCGCCAGTACCCGCTCGATGCGCACGAACACTTCGTGCAGTTGTGTCGGCAGCGGTAGCAGGGTCAGCCGGAAGTGGCGGCTGCGCGGCACATTGAAGCTGGTGCCGGGTACGACCAGGACCGATTCTTCTTCCAGCAGACGCAGCGCAAAGGCATTGTCATCAAACGTGGGGAAGTGATCGGCACGCACCTGCGGAAACGCGTACAGCGCGCCGTCCGGGGTGACCAGGTCCAGGTAACGGCTGGCCGCGACACTCTGCAGCACAACGCGACGGGCCTCATGCAGACGGCCGCCGGGCGCGGTCAACGCGCAGATCGTCGGCGCATCCTGTAGCGCTGGCAGCACCGCCCATTGCGCCGTCACGTTCGCGCACAAGCGCAGCGCAGCGAGCAATTGCAGTGCATCGCGATAAGTCGCCGTGCGTGCGGGATCGCCAGACAGGCTCATCCAGCCGACCCGATAGCCGCAGGCGCGATGCACCTTGCTCAGGCCGCCGAAGCTGAGGCAGGGCAGTTCGCCGGCCACTTCGGCGAGCGGCTGGAATGAGGTGCCGTCGTACAGAATTTCGTCGTAGATCTCGTCGCAGAGCAGCAGCAGTCGATGCCGCGCTGCGATCGCCACCAGCCGTTCCAGCAACGCTCGCGGATACACCGCGCCCGTGGGATTGTTGGGATTGATCAGCACCAGTGCGCGGGTGCGGGGGGTGATCAGCGCCTCGACCTCGTCCGGATCAGGCAGATGGCCATTCTCGGCGAGACAATGGTAATAACGGGGCTTTCCACCGTTCAGGATCGTCGCCGCGCTCCACAACGGATAGTCCGGGCTCGGCAGCAGCACTTCGTCGCCGGGGTGCAGCAGGGCGCGCAAGCTGAGGTCGATCAGTTCGCTGACGCCGTTGCCGATGAAGATGCGTTCGACATCGACATTCTGGGCGCCACGGGCTCGTTGTTGCGCGGCTATCGCTTCGCGGGCAACTTCCAGCCCCTGTTCGTGACCGTAAGCCTCACTCTCGTGGAGATGACAGGCAATGGCTTCGCGCAGATGCGCGGGTGCCTCGAAACCATAGCGGCCGGGGTTGCCGATGTTGAGTTTGATGATGTCGAGGCCAGCAGCCTCCAGCTCGCGGGCGCGTCGGGTCAGCGCACCGCGGATCTCGTAGCGCACTTCCGCCAGGTGCGCACTGGGTTTGATCGGGACCAACGCCGACGTCCTTATGGTGGTATGTCATACCCCGGCAACATCGCCGGCAGACCGATGCTAGCAGCGTGATGCAGTGCAGCGCGAGCATTAGATGGGCGCTCCAGGGGCAAGAATCCTGTTCATTTGCGGGCATGGGAGCAGCGGCCCGGGACAGGGCATAATCAGCAAACCGTGCCGACAGAAAATCCTGGATGAGCGACGCCGAATCGATTGAACGCCTGCGACGCATAGGCTGGCGTGGCGATGTGCTGCCCGCTGCCGGTTTGCGGCTGGCTCGCGTGGTGGCCCAGCATCGCGCCGGCTACGAGCTGCACGATGGCGAAACCTTGTTCGGTGCGCAGCCGGATGGGCGCTTTCTGAAGCGCGGCATTGATCCGGGTGAGCGGCCGGTGGTCGGCGATTTCGTCGAAGTGGTAGCCGGTACGCCGCCACATATCGTCACCGTGGCCCCGCGACGCACGGTGCTGTCGCGCGCTGCGGCGGGCGAGCGCTACGAGCGCCAGCTGATCGCCACCAACATCGACTACGTGCTGGTGCTGACCGGGCTCGACGGTGATTTCAATCCGGCGCGGATCGAGCGCTATCTGTCGCTGACCGAAGATTCCGGTGCCCAGCCCGTCGTACTTCTGAGCAAGCTGGATACCCGCGACGATGCCGCCGCACAGATCGAGGCATTGCGTGCACGACTGCCGGACAGCACGCCGATCCATGCGTTGAACAGCAAGGATCCGGGCAGCGTCGCATTGCTTGCGCAGTACCTGCAGCCGGGCGATAGCGCCGTACTGGTCGGCTCCTCGGGCGCCGGCAAATCCACGCTGACCAACACGTTGCTGGGGACAGCACGCATGGCCACGGCCGAGGTGCGCAGCCATGACAGCCGTGGCCGCCACACCACCACCCATCGCGCGTTGCTGCAATTGCCCAGTGGCGGCTGCCTGATCGACACGCCCGGCATGCGCGAGCTCAAGCTCACTGGCGAGGAAAACCTCGATCTGTTTGCCGATATCGACGTACTCGCGGAGCAGTGTCGTTTCGCCGATTGTGGCCACGGCAGCGAACCGGGCTGCGCGATCCAGGTGGCTCTGGACAACGGCGAACTGACTCCCGAACGGTGGCGCAATTACCTCAAGCTGCACGACGAGCGAGAGGAGCAGGCGGCGACGCTGGAGGCACGCCTGCGCCGGCAACGCGGCGGCCGCCCCATCGAGCGGCCACACGGGCATCGCGGGCAGCGCGAGCGCGAGTAGCCGTCCATACGGCTGCACCTGATCGGGCATCAGGCACTCCCAGGTACTACTATCCGCGCATCACCCTCATGGATCGCATCATGCGTCGGCTTTCCTCAACCATGACCGTGTTCTATAAGCGCGTATTTCCGCTGATCTGGCTGCTCTTTCTGGTGCTGCCAACGTTCACTTTGAGCCGCGCTCTGCCGCGGAATGGGCAGCCGGCATGGCCATCCTTCCTGCCGATCCTGATGATTTTCGTCGTGGGCCTGGTGCTGTACAGGAAGCTGATCTTTGATCTGGTCGACGAGGTCTGGCTCGACAATGATCAACTGGTGGTGAAGAATCGCGGTCAGCAGGCACGCATCGCGCTGGCCGGCGTGATGAATGTCAACGCCACCACCATGACCAACCCGCGTCGCGTCACCTTGATGCTGCGGACGGATTCGCGCTTCGGGCGCAACGTCAGCTTCATACCGGCCAGTCCGCGTGGATTCACCGCTGCGTTCAAGCCGGACCCGATCGCCACCGAGCTGATCGAGCGCGTCGATGCGATCCGTCAGGAGCGCCGATGAACACACCCGTCAGCAGCATCGCTCCGGAGTTGCAGCGCTACGCCGACCTCGACAAGCGACTGCTCGCTGCCGCGCGCGGCATCAATATCCTGCCTACGGTGGCATGGCCGGCGTCGCTGGAAAACGGTCTGATCACGGCCTACAGCAAGGGTCAGTTCGCGCTGCCCGAGGTGACTTACACACGGCCGGATCTGTCGGTGGCACGCGCCGAGCTGGCGGCGATCGAGCAGCAGGCCGGCAGCGATGATCCATTGGGTGAGTATCTCGCCCGCACGGCCGAATCCTGGCGGATCGCCGCCGAAATGCTGGAGTCAGTCGGCACCGCCGCCGTGACCGCACCATCCATTGCCTTGTATGGACGTCCGGGCGATTTGATCCCCGGAAGCCAGCGCAGCAATCTTGATGCGGCGCATTATTTTGTCGAGCTGTCCGACGAGCTGGGTGCGGATCTGCTGGCCGACGACAGCAGCACGAACATTCCCGCCGATGTATTGCGTGCGGATCTGAGCAAGACACTGGACGATTTCTTCGGCGCGGGAACGATCAGCGTCGAGGTGGACCCTGAGCTCACTGCCAAGGCGGCCGCCGGTGCTACGCGCATCCGTCTGCGTGGTGGCACCAGCTTCACCGAATACGACCGGCATCAGCTGCTCGCCCATGAGGCGCTGGTGCATTCGCTGACCGCGTTGAACGGTCGCCGACAGCCGCTGCTGACCTCTCTGGCGCGCACCTCGCCACGGGTCACGGCGACGCAGGAGGGGTTGGCAGTGTTTGCCGAGCTGATGTCCGGCGCGATCGACATTGCCCGGCTCAAGCGCATCAGCCTGCGCATCCTGGCGATCGACATGGCGCTCAACGGCGCCGACTTCGTCGAGGTCTACCGATACTTCAGTGCCTGTGGGCAGAGCGTGGCGGACAGCTTCCATTCGACCCAGAGGGTGTTCCGCGGGGTACCGCTGAACGGCGGCGCGGCGTTTGCCAAGGACAACGTCTATCTGTCCGGCCTGCTCACCGTGCACACGTTCTTCCGCTGGGCGTTGAAGGAGCGTCGAATGGACGTGCTGCGCCACCTGTTTGCCGGCAAGCTGACCCTGCACGACGTGATCTCGCTGCAGCCGCATTTCGAGTCGGGTGCGATCCTGCCGCCACGCTGGCTGCCGCCCTGGATGCAGCATGTGCACGGGCTGGCCGGCAAGCTGGCGTTTTCGGTCTTCATCAACGGCATCCACATGAACCGGGTACAGGGCGACCAGTTGTTGTCGAACGTCTAGTGGGCGCCGTCGGGTCGGTTCCGGTCGCCCGGTGCTAACATCGGTAGCAGTCTTCCGCCCTGGCGGACGACGCCCCCTCCCTCAAAAAAAACGCCTCCGATGTCCCTCCCCGAAGAACTGCGCCTCGCCGCACTCGAATATCACCGCCTGCCGCGTCCCGGCAAGATCAAGGTCACCCCGACCACATCGCTGCTGACACAGCGCGATCTGTCACTGGCCTATTCGCCCGGCGTGGCCGCGGCCTGCGACGCGATCGTCGAGGATCCCGGTACGGCAGCGGAGTACACCGCGCGCTCCAACCTGGTCGCCGTGATCACCAACGGCACCGCCGTGCTGGGCCTGGGCAATATCGGGCCGCTGGCGGCCAAGCCGGTGATGGAAGGCAAGGGTGTGCTGTTCCAGAAGTTCGCCGGCATCGACGTGTTCGATATCGAGATCGACGAGAACGATCCGGACAAGCTGGTCGACATCATCGCCAGCCTCGAGCCCACCTTCGGCGGCATCAACCTGGAAGACATCAAGGCACCGGAATGCTTCATCGTCGAGCGCAAGCTGCGCGAGCGCATGAAGATCCCGGTATTCCACGACGACCAGCACGGCACCGCGATCATCGTCGGTGCGGCCTTGTTGAACGCGCTGGAAGTGATTGGCAAGAAGATCGAGGACGTGAAGCTGTCCACCGCCGGCGCCGGCGCGGCCGGCATCGCCTGCCTCGACATGCTGGTGGCGCTCGGCGTGAAGCCGGAGCACATCCTCGCCTATGACCGCGAGGGCGTGCTGTACACCGGTCGCGACCATCTGGACCCGGACAAGCAGCGCTACGCGCGCGACACGACCAAGCGCACGTTGGCCGAGATTGTCGAAGGCACGGATATCTTCCTCGGCCTGTCTGCCGGTGGTGTGCTGAAGCCGGAGATGGTCGCCACGATGGCGGACAAGCCGATCATCCTCGCGCTGGCCAACCCGAATCCGGAAATCTCGCCCGAAGACGCGAAGCGGGTGCGGCCCGACTGCATCATCGCGACCGGTCGCTCGGACTATCCGAACCAGGTCAACAACGCGCTGTGCTTCCCCTACATCTTTCGCGGTGCATTGGACGTCGGCGCCACCGTCATCAACGAGGCTATGAAGCTTGCCTGCGTGCGTGCGATCGCTGCACTGGCCCGAATGGAGGCGGGCGATCTGGCCGGTGCCTATGGCGGTGAAGTGCCGGTCTTTGGCGTCGACTATCTGATTCCGCGCCCGTTCGATCCGCGTCTGTTGGTAATGCTGGCGCCGGCCGTGGCGCAGGCGGCGATGGATTCGGGCGTGGCGACACGCCCGATCATCGACATGGAGGCGTACAAGGAGAAGCTCGGCCAGTTCATCTATCGCACCGGCTTGCTGATGAAGCCGGTGTACGAGCGTGCGCGTACCGACCGCAAACGCGTGGTCTACGCCGAAGGCGAGGAAGAGACCGTGTTGCGCGCCGTGCAGACGGTGATCGACGAGAAGCTGGCGTTCCCGATCCTGGTCGGTCGTCCGGACGTGATCGAGGCGCGCATCGAGCGGCTGGCGCTGCGCATGCGCGCCGGCGTTGATTTCGAGCTGACCAACATCAACGACGACCCCCGCTTCAACGACTACTGGCAGCAATACCATGCGCTGACCGAGCGCCGCGGCGTGTCGCCTGCAGCGGCGAAGAACCTGTTGCGCTCACGACCGACCTTGATCTCGGCGCTGATGGTCGAGCGTGGCGAAGCGGATGGGATGATCTGCGGCCTGGTCGGTCGCTACCACAAGAAGCTCGGCTACCTGCGCAGCGTGTTCGGGCTTGATCCAGGTGTGCAGTGCACCTCGGCGATGACCGGGGTGATCAACGACAAGGGCGCCTGGTTCTTCCTCGATACCCACGTGCAGTGCGACCCCACGGCCGAGCAAATCGCCGAGGCGACGCTGCAGGCTACTTATCGCCTGAAGCTGTTCGGCATCGAGCCGAAGGTGGCGTTGCTGTCGCACTCCAATTACGGCAGCCATGACAATCCCAGCGCGGCGAAAATGCGCAAGGTTTACCAGCTGATCAAGACGAGCATGCCGAAGCTGGAGATGGACGGCGAGATGCAGGCCGATACCGCGTGGGACGAGGCGTTGCGCCAGCGCATGTTCCCGCATACCACGCTGACCGGTCGCGCCAATCTGTATGTGTTGCCGAATCTCGATGCGGCCAACATCACCTACAACATGGTGCGCGTGATGACCGACGGTGTGGCGATCGGGCCGATCCTGATGGGCCTCGACAAGCCGGCCCACATCCTCACGCCAGCGTCTTCCGCGCGTCGCGTGGTGAACATGACCGCCATCGTCGCTGTGGATGCGCAGATTCGGGCCGCTGCCAGCCGCCAGCAGCGTTGATCGATGCGTCTGTCACTGGTGAGCCAGCTCATCAGTGACAGAGCCGGCCAGCCGGTGACCCTTGTCGGATAGGCGCGTGGCTTCGCGAGACTGTTCCAAAGGCTCGGGAGGGCCGGAGCGAGCGCCATGGTATTTTCCAATATTCTCTCAGCTCGATCACTGGTGTTTTCAAGCAAGGATCAGCAATGGCAAAGTTTCATTTCGTTGAAGACTATGATCGGCTGGTAAGGCGGCTCAAGTGGAAATATTCCCTGGACGAGGCGATGAGTCGCGCCGTGGGTGGCGGTGGGTACGAGCATGTTGGTCAAGTGGAGGCCGCGATTGTCAGGTATGCGGGCCTGCGCGATGGAGACTCGTTGATCGATCTGGGTTGTGGAAGTGGTCGCCTTTCCACGGCGCTGGGCGAGCAAATGAAGATCGAATATTCCGGAATCGACGTCGTCAGCTCCTTGCTCAAATATGCGAAGAAGAAAGCCCCGCCGAATTACAAATTCATCCTGAATCGATCGCTTGGTATTCCGCTGCCGGACAACTCAGCCGACATGGCTACGGCATTCAGTGTCTTTACCCATCTCCTGCATCACGAAAGCTACATTTACCTGGAGCACATGAAGCGGGTAGTGCGACCTGGTGGCGCGGTGATTTTCTCCTTCCTGGAATTTGCGGAGGCGCGCCACTGGGCGCAGTTTGAGGCCACCGTCGAAGTGCAGCGCAACAAGCCCATGCCCCATCTCAACCAATACATCGAGCGATCACAGATCGAACTGTGGTCAAGCAAGATCGGCTACGGCAGTGTGAACTTTGTCGATAGCCCCGCTTCACCGTGGGGAGCGCCCGGGGAATTGGGTCAGAGCGTTGCCATTCTGCGAAAGTAAGTCCATCGCCAAGGTCACCGTGATACAGCCGGTGGCCGAAGTTTGCTGTTCTGAAAGCGGCCGCAATTCCCGGGCGCCGGACTATTCATGGAGATTCAAGGTGAGACTTGATTCAAGGCTACGCAAGGCAGCAAAAAATATTCCGCCGCTCTACTGGCTTGGTGGACTGGTGAACTACGCGAAGTTTCGCAGGGCACTGAGCCGAGAAAACAAGGTCTTCGGTGGCGGAAATCCGTCAAACCTGCCGCCGCCGCTACTCCGATATCGCGTGCAAAGACTGTTTGATGAGCATAGCTATGTGCACAATGGTCGAACTATTGCGCAAAGCCTTGCCGGCGCGCTCGTTGCGAACGGTGTCGAACTGAAAGATCTGACGGTTCTCGACTTTGCCTGCGGGCCTGGTCGCGTCATCAGTGAATTTGCCGGGCTCTCGGAATCCTGCGCGCTGTACGGGTCGGACATTGATGCGGAGGCGATTGCGTGGGCTCAATCCAACCTGCCAGACGTGGCTCGTTTTTCAACCAATGCGTGCAATGCACCCACCAGCTTCGCAAGCGAAATGTTCGACGCGATCTACTGTGTGTCGCTGTTTACCCATCTGGACGAACAGGCGCAGGACGAATGGCTCGGTGAAATGGCGCGATTGCTGAAGCCGAACGGCGTGTTCGTTACCACGACCCACGGTCGCTTCACCCTGGATAGTTGCACGCCGCGGGAACTGGCTGATCTGCAGCGTGACGGCATCGTCTATCGGGTGGATCGGAAGGGGAAATTCAAGGTCGATGGCCTCCCTGATTTCTATCAGACATCGTTTCATACGGTTGACTATGTGAAGAAGCATTGGGGGCGTGTTCTTTCGATAGTCGATCACGTCGAGGGCGGGCTGAATGGCCACCAGGACATTGTGGTAATGCGGAAATCCGACATGGGTGTTGGCCAGACACGGCCTTGAAATCCAGCATGAGCATGGTGGTCGATGCGCAGGTCGGCCCTGCCTGATGCGAGCGTTGTGATTCGTCACGCCGGGGACCGGTTGCTGCCAGGCACGGCCATGCGCCGGCGCATGGCTACGTGTGGCAGCCATGCGGCGCAGCGGCTAGACTTGGACGTTGATCCCGCCGCAATCCCCGGCGGCGGGTACCCCCTCAAGCTTGGCGCTGCAACGGCGCTGCGGAGACTATTCATGGATCAGCTCGACGATATCCTCAACCAGGACATCGACCCCACCGAAACCCGGGAGTGGATGGACTCGCTCGACGCGGTGATCCATCACGATGGCACCGAACGTGCGCATTTCCTGCTCGAGCGGATGGTCGACTCGACGCGCCGTTCGGGCGGCTACCTGCCGTTCGATCCGACCACCGAATACGTCAACACCATCGCGCCCGGCAACGAGGCAAAGATGCCTGGCGATGCAGCGATGGAATGGCGTATCCGTACGCTGATCCGCTGGAACGCGATGGCGATGGTGGTGCGCGCAAACCGCAAGCCGGGCGAACTGGGCGGACATATCGCCAGCTTCGCGTCGTCGGCCACGCTGTACGACGTCGGCTTCAATCATTTCTGGCGCGCACCGAGTGCCGATCATCCGGGCGATCTGGTCTTTCATCAGGGCCATTCCAGCCCCGGTATCTATGCGCGCTCGTTCCTCGAGGGTCGTCTGGCCGAGGATCAGCTCGATCTGTTCCGCATGGAAGTGGTCGGCAAGGGTCGCGCGCTGTCGTCGTACCCGCATCCGTGGTTGATGCCGGATTACTGGCAGGTGCCGACCGTGTCGATGGGTCTGGGCCCGATCCAGGCGATCTACCAGGCGCAGTTCTTCAAGTACCTGGAACACCGCGGCCTGATTCCCAAGAGCGACCGCAAGATCTGGTGCTTCCTGGGCGACGGCGAGACTGACGAGCCGGAGTCGCTCGGCGCTATCTCGCTGGCCGGACGCGAGGGACTGGACAACCTGATCTTCGTGATCAACTGCAACCTGCAGCGGCTCGACGGTCCGGTGCGCGGCAACGGCAAGATCATCCAGGAGCTGGAAGGTCAGTTCCGTGGTGCCGGCTGGAACGCGATCAAGCTGGTCTGGGGCAGCTACTGGGATCCGCTTCTCGCGCGCGACACCAAGGGCGTACTGCGCAAGCTGATGATGGAAACCCTCGACGGCGAATACCAGGCGTGCAAGGCGTTCGGCGGCGCGTATACGCGCGAGCATTTCTTCGGCAAGTATCCGGAGACGCGCGAGATGGTCGCAAACCTCAGCGACGACGACATCTGGCGCCTCAACCGCGGTGGTCATGATCCGCACAAGGTTTATGCGGCGTACCACGCAGCATCGAACACCAAGGGCATGCCGACGGTGATCCTGGCCAAGACAGTGAAGGGTTACGGCATGGGCGCGGCGGGTGAATCGCAGAACCCGACCCACCAGCAGAAGAAGCTGGATGAGGAGGCCGTGCGTCACTTCCGCGACCGCTTCCAGATCCCGATCAGCGACGACAAATTGAAGGACGTGCCGTACTACAACCCCGGCAAGGACTCCCCGGAAGTGCAATACATGCTCGAGCGTCGCAACGCGCTCGGTGGCTTCCTGCCGCAGCGTCGTCGCAAGGCCGAGGCGAAACTCAAGGCGCCGGATCTCGCGGCGTTCGAGCAGATCACCAAGGGCACCGGTGAGCGCGAGATCTCCACCACCATGGCGCTGGTGCGCGGCATGAACCTGCTGCTGCGCGACAAGCAGCTGAGTGAGCGCGTGGTGCCGATCGTTGCCGATGAGGCGCGTACGTTCGGCATGGAGGGCATGTTCCGCCAGATCGGCATCTATGCGCCGTTCGGCCAGAAGTACAAGCCGCAGGATTCCGACCAGTTGCTGTACTACCGCGAGGACCAGAAGGGCCAGGTGCTGCAGCAGGGCATCAGCGAGGCTGGCGGCATGGCATCGTGGATGGCTGCGGCGACCAGCTATTCGATCAGCAACCAGGCAATGCTGCCGTTCTTCATCTACTACTCGATGTTTGGTTTCCAGCGCATCGGCGACCTGTGCTGGGCGGCTGGCGACATGCGTTCGCGCGGCTTCCTGATTGGCGGCACCGCTGGTCGCACCACCCTCAACGGCGAGGGCCTGCAGCATGAGGACGGCCATTCGCACCTGATGTCCGGCGCGATCCCGAACGTGAAGTCGTATGACCCGACGTTCTCGTATGAAGTCGCCGTGATCCTGCAGGACGGCACGCGCCGGATGATGCAGGAGCAGGAGGACATCTACTACTACATCACCGTGATGAACGAGAACTACAGCCATCCCGACCTGCCTGTTGGCAGCGAGGAAGGCATCATCAAGGGCATGTATCTGTTCAAGGATGGTGGTAAACCGAAGAAGGGTGAGACGCGCGTGCAATTGCTCGGTTCGGGCACGATCCTGCGCGAGGTGATTGCGGCGGCCGAGTTGCTGGAGAAAGACTTCGGCGTGAATGCCGACATCTGGTCGGTACCCAGCTTCATCGAGTTGCGTCGCGACGGTTTCGATGCCGAGCGCTGGAACCGGCTGCATCCGGAAGCCGAGCAGCGCGTGCCGTACGTCACCGGCCTGCTCGATGGTCGCCAGGGTCCGGCGATCGCGGCCACCGACTATGTGCGTGAATACGCCGATCAGATCCGCGCCTTCATGCCCGACAGCATGCGCTACACCGTGCTGGGTACGGATGGCTTCGGCCGTTCGGACACACGCGCCCACCTGCGCGAGTTCTTCGAGGTGGATCGTTACTGGATCGCCCATGCCGCGCTGGCCGCACTGGCGAAGGATGGCAAGGTCAATGCCAAGGACGTCAGCCGGGCGATCAAGGAATACAAGCTCGATCCGGACAAGCCGAATCCGCAGACTGTCTGAGTCCCTGGGCCTGCAAAAAAAAACCGCTGAAAGGCGGGTTTTTTCTTGATGGCGGCTTCGGCTTTCCTGCTTTGGCATGCATGGTGGCGGCATGCGGGATGTTGGGCATCGCTTTGCTCACCCCAACCTACACGGCTGAAGCACCGGCGATCGACCACACGTAGGTTGGGGTGAGCAAAGCGATGCCCAACGCCTTGCACGGGAAAAGTAAGCCTCCCTTCATCGTGTTCATGGCAGTCTCGGCGGTGGCGTCAGCGCTATACCGATGCCTGTGCAGCCCGCGGCGAGCATTTCGCTGCTGGGCCGCGGTCGCATCCGTGGTTGTCGCCGATATTTCCGACAGGGGCAACTCAGCACTTGAAGGATGGTGACTATGAACAAGACTATCCGCACGAGCGTAACCACGGCCGCTGGCATCGCCGTGTTGTTATTGGCTGGCTGTCAATGTCCGTGCACCGTGGTCAGGCCAGTCGTGATGGCGCCGCCCCCAGCACCACCCAGAGTGGTCGAGACCACGCATGAGACCCTGTCAGCCGACGCGTTGTTCGCTTTCGGCAAATTCGATGTCCGCAGTTTGACCGACCGTGGTCGCAGTCAACTCGACCAATTGGTCGCTCAACTGCGTGACGTAAGGAGGATCCATTCGGTAAGCCTGATCGGTTACACCGATCGCATCGGTGACCGGGCCTTTAACGACAATCTCTCGCTCAAGCGCGCCAACGCGGTGCGCGACTACTTGGTCGGCCATGGTGTGGATCGCAACCTGATCGCCACCGAAGGTCGCGGCGAATCTGATCCGGTGGTCAATTGCCCGCAGCTCACGGGTCAGCGGCTACATGACTGCCTCGCACCGAACCGGCGCGTGCAAGTGGACATCGCAGCAGTCAGGTAATTGCGCATTGCGGAAGTATCACGAAGGGTCGGGCGCGTGCCCCCGGCCCTTCGTGATTCATACGTTACCCGTCGACTACTTCATGCGCCGTCGTCGCTGCGAAACACGCGGCGCAGCAGCAGGAACGCGCCGATGGTGCCGGCCACAATCGCCACGGTGGCGGTGGGATGGCGACTCACCTGGCGGCGCAGCCGGCGATAGTGATAGTTCGCTTCGTCGGCGAAATCTTCGGCCGCATTTGTCAGTCGCTGACTGTAGTCGTTACCGCGCTTGCCGAAACGCTCGCTGATGTTACGGCCGCGATCGAACAGACTTTGCGCGCGGCTGGCAGCGCCATCGGCGTAGTGACGCGCACGCTCGCCGGCCTGCTCGCCGGCTTCGCGGATCTGGCGCTCGATTTCACGATGTCGCATCGGTCTTCTCCATGGCGTTTGAAATGGCAGGTTGCCAGTGGACTCGTGAGCAGAGCGTAGATACGGCCGTCAATGAGGTCATTCGTTCAGGGTGAAGTCGGGGTTCAGTCGCCGAGACTGTATTCGCCGCCCGCCTGCAGCGCGCGCTGATACGCTGGTCGGGCATGAATACGTTGCAGGAACGCCCATAGTCGTGGCCGGCTGGCATCCAGTCCGCCGCGGGCCGCGAACGCTTCCAGCGGAAAGCTCAGCTGGATGTCGGCCGCGCTGAACTCGTTGCCGGCAAACCAGGCGCTCTTGCCCAGCTCGCCTTCCAGATAATCCAGATGCAGCTTGAGCTGGGGATCGACAAAGCTTTGCAGCATCTTGTGCGCAATCCCCCTGGCAACCGGCTTCACGAAGAACGGCACAGGTGCGGTCTCGACCCGACGGAAGACCAGCTTCAGCAACAGCGGAGGCATCGCCGAACCTTCGGCATAGTGCAGCCAGTAGTTGCAGCGCAGCCGCTCGGGCGTGCCTGAAGGTGGCAACAGACGGCCTTGGCCGTAACGCTCGGCGAGGTATTCAATAATCGCGCCGGACTCGGCCAGGGTGATATCGCCATCGGTGATGACCGGCGACTTTCCCAGCGGATGGATCTGACGCAGCTCCGGCGGCGCGAGCATGGTTTTCGGATCGCGCTGGTAGCGCTTGATCTCGTAGGGCACGTCGAGCTCTTCCAGCAGCCACAGGATGCGTTGCGAACGTGAGTTGTTCAAATGGTGAACGGTGATCATGTAGCGCTCCAGTAGATGCAGGGAATGCACGAACGCAGCCTGTGTGCGATCAGCGGCGCGGCGCAATCAATCGCACAGGGTTCACTCTTGCGTGGGAAGGGAATGTCGATCAGTAAATTTCGCCTACGCAGCAGCGCAGGCTGCCGCCGGCTTTCTCGATCTCGCTCAGGTCCACCGCGCCGACCGCGAAGCCGTAGCCAGCGAGCGCTTCATATTGCTCGCTGGTCAGCGCATCTGCGGCGTTCTCGCTCATCCATACACGTTCATCGGATAAAGCGATCGCGTTTGCAGCGAAGGCTTGTTTCTGGGCGGGTGTCAGCCAGACCGCGCGATCGCCGTACGCCGCTGCGATCGCTTTGGGCACGGCCGGATCAAGGAAGCCGTCGGCGGCGATGATCAGGGCGCGACTGGCCAGCAACGTCAACACCACGTTGGTGTGATATTCCGACTCGGCCAATTCGAAGCAGAACGTCAGGCGCAGGCCGAATGCCTTGTGCATCGCATGGGCACCGGCCAGGTCGCAGCGTTCGCTGAGGCCGCAATAGCCGACACCGCGGGCGCGGTCGATGATCAGCGAGCCGGTCAGTTCGGCGACGAGGTCGTCGCAACCGGACAGGTCGATCTCGTCGTAACCGAGGATCTCGCCGAAGAAGTCGCGGATGTCGGCGCGCTCCGCCTCGCGCTGGCGCACCGCATGACGCATGCGTCCGACGATGAAGCGGCCCGGCGCCGTGGCGAACACGTTGTTCGGGAACACCGCGTCGGGCGTCGCCGGGTTGCCGGGAAATGTGATCACTGGACGATCCGCACGCAGCGCCTGCGCCAGCGCGCTGTGCTGTGTCAGTGCCTTCAGCGGATCAATCGCGGTGTTCATATCCATGTAGCGGTTGTCGCGCGCCGATTCCGCCGCCAGCGTCAACTCTGCCGGTGCCACAAGATACACCGCACGCGCGGTGGCCGCGGCATCCGGCAAAGGCGCCAGTGCGGCGTAAGCTTCGAGGAACTCGGCAGGCGAACTGGTGATCACGTTACGGCTCCGAATATCGGGACAGCGTGCATGGTCGTCGTGTGCGCCATGCTAAACCCCGCCATGCTAAACCCGCCATGCTAAACAATATCAGCCGTGGGCTCACTGGGTACCGCGGCCTGTACATACAGCTGTTGCCGGCGGCGCAGGCCGGGGAACATCGCCATCCATAGCCCGACGACCAGCAGCGTGCCGACGCCACCGAGCACGGTGGCGTGCACCGCACCGAGCCACGCGGCCAGCATGCCTGACTCGAACTCGCCCAGCTGGTTCGAGGTATTGATGAAGATCGCGTTGACAGCACTGACCCGCCCGCGCATGTCGTCCGGCGTATCGAGCTGCACCAGTGAGCTGCGGATCACCATACTGACCATGTCGAATGCACCCAGCGCGAACAGCGCCAGCAGCGATAGCCAAAGTGTCGTGGAGAGCGCAAATACCAGCGTAGCCACACCGAACCCGGCCACCGCCGCAAACATGATCGGGCCAACCCTCCGCTGCAGGTTGTGTCGTGCAAGCCACAGCGACATCAGCAGTGCGCCCACCGCCGGTGCGGCACGCAACAGCCCCAATCCCCACGGCCCGGTATGCAGGATGTCCTTCGCGAAGATCGGCAGCAGTGCGGTGGCGCCACCCAGCAGCACGGCGAACAGATCCAGCGAGATCACGCCAAGCACGTCTTTGCGCTCGCGGATGAAGTGCACCCCGGCGAACAGAATCTTCAGCGTGGCCGGTTCGCGTTTCGGCGCCGCCTGCTCGTAGCGCAACTGGCTCATCAGCGTGGCAGCGATCAGATACAGGACGGCCGCTACTACGTAGACCACGCCCGGCCCGGCCACGTAGAGCAGGCCACCCAGCGCCGGACCCATGATCATTGCCGCCTGACCGGCCGAGGCATTCACTGCCATCGCACGCGGCAGGATCGCCGCCGGCACCAACGCTGGCAGCATCGATTGCAGCGCCGGAAACTCGAATGCCTTCGCCACACCGAGCACGAACACCAGCGCGAGGATGCCCAACTCGTGGATGTGCTGGGTCAGGGTCAGCGCGGCCAGCGCGACGATCGCGAACCATTCGATGACCTGTCCGATCAGTACGATCCGCCGCCGCTCGAACTGATCCGCCACATGCCCGGCCGGCAGCGCCAGCAGCACCGACGGCACGAATTGCACCAACCCGATCAGGCCCAGGTCGAATGCGCGGCCGGTAATCGAGTAGATCTGCCAACCCACCGCGACCGACAACATCTGGAAGCCAAAGCCCGAGGCGATCCGCGCGAACCAGAACGCGACGAAGGCGCGGTGCCGCAGCAATGAATCTACCGGTGCAGAACGGGGAGACGGCATCGAGTGTCCTTGCGTGGACAGCCATTATCGGACTGTCCACGCTTCCGGCAAAGTGCCGATGCCGACATCGGCCGTACGGAGTCAAGGTACGGCTAGGCACAGCCTTCGACTTCGGTCCTACGCTCAGGGCGAACGGTTTCGGGTGGAAATCGAGGTGAACGGTTTGAGTGGAAATCGGGGTGAACGGTTTGGGTGAAACTCATCGCTCTTTCCGTTCCCTCTCCGTTCGCCCTGAGCGTAGCGGAGCGAAGTCGAAGGCTGCGGGCGCCTCGCGCTGGTACGGTCGACGTCGTATGGCGTCGCGAGCTTGCGCGATGGCATCGGCTCGTTCCACTCTAGGCACCTGTCTCCAGCGGTGCCTCCCGATGAAACTCTCATTCCAGCGTAGCTTCTTCGTCTTGCTGTGTACCGGCTGGCTGCTTGCTGGTTGCTCCCCGCAGGGCGGTCAGCCGGCGGCGTCAGGGGCGCAGCCGCAGCAGTCGGCGCAGGACGCGGACGCTGCAAGGAAGCTCGACACCTACCAACAGTTGCTACGCATCAAGAACGACGAAATGGCCGTGACGGAGGGTCACGACATCCTTGACCACTATCCGGGCAGTGCAGCGGCGAAGGAAGTGCAACAGACCCTGCCCGCGATCGAGCAGCGCTGGAAGGAAAACAGCGAGAAGAACCGGCTCGCTTCGATGTGGCTGTATCAGGTATCGCCGATGGCTGGCGGCACACAGTCCACCGCCACCATCACACCGACCACCGGCGATCGGGTGCAGCTGATACTGCGTCGGCACACCAGCTGGGGCCAGAGTGTGTATCTGTATGGCAGCGGACATGGTTTCGTCTGCCGCGGCAACTGTGCGTTGGCAGGTACAGTCGATGGCAAGCCCGTTCACATCACGGTATTCGCGCCACCCACTGGCGAACCGGCGCTGATGTTTCGCGATGACAAGGCCTTCCTCGGCACGTTGCGCAATGCGAAGAAGATCACGCTGGACGTGACCTTGGTGGACGGCGAGCGCAAAGAGACGCTGGTGTATGAAGTCGGCGGCTTCGATCCGGACAAATGGGCTCCCCTGCCGAAGCAGAAAAAATCCTAGCCCGGGTACACCACCGGGCGGTCCGTGCGTTGTATTCACCGTATCCCAAAGGAGGTCGACGCCATGTCATTCACCCGTGTTGTTGTAGCGGCCACGCTTGCGGGGATGCTCGGTGCCTGCGCCAGTAGCGGGCCCACGTATTCGCAACGCACGCAGCAGCGGCAGGCTGCTTATGCCGCAGCGGCTGGTGCGCCGGTGCGCAGCTTCCAGTTCTTCAACCTGTGGTCGTGGGAGCCGCTGAGCAATACGCAGTTGGCCGTCTATACCCGACCCAATCAGGCGTGGCTGGTCGATGTGCAGGACAACTGCCAGAACCTCTGGTTCACCAACTCGATTGGACTCACCTCCAATGCAAGCCAGGTTTCGGTGCATTTCGACAAAGTGCTTACCGGGCGGGCGTACATTCCCTGCATCATCATGCAGATCCGTCCGGTCGATCTGGCCCGGCTGAAGGTTGAGCAGCAAGCACAACGCAAGATCGACGCGGAACCACGCCAGCCAGAGCAGCCAGTGCAAGGTCAGCCGTCAGGCAGCTGAGTGCCTTGCTGTAATCAGTGCAGAAATAGCCGCTCGGCGATCCGTGCCAGCGGCTTCTGCAAGGAGTTCTGCAGGCTTGCCGGCAAGTCCAGTGGCTTGAGCAGCATCTTCACCGTCATCTCGGCCGGGATGTGTCGGCGCAACAGGCCCTGCGCGCGGTCGCTGATGCGCCTGAATTCCGTTTCATTGCCCAGCTGGTGCGGATAGCACTGGTTGAACACGTGGCGTAGTGCGATGTCGCTGTCTTCGCGCTTGACCTCGCGAACCCGGCGCAGGATCGCCCGAAATACTTTGTAGCGACCGAAACCTTCGCGTTCCCGGTAAAGGCGGTAGTGCTGGTAGAAGTGCTTGTAGTGGCGGACTTCGTCGCTCTTGATATGGTGCGTCAACTGTTTCAGCACCGGTTCGTCGGTGATCTCGTTGAGTGCGCGGTACAGGCTGGCGGTGCCGGTTTCCACCACGCAGCGGGCGGCCAGTTCCAGCCCGCGGCTGGGTTCGAGTTGGGCGGCCGTGCAGGCGCCGCCGTATTCGTTCCAGAACGCCCTGAAGCCGCTATCCCAGTCGAACTCGGGCCACACGGTCCTGACATAGGCGGCCAGCGCGCGTCCATGTTGCAGTTCCTCGTGTTCCCAGTGCTGACTGAGCCAGATCTGCAGTTCCTGATCACCGGCGAAGTGATCGATCAGGTTCTGCGTGTAGAGGTCTGAACCGCTCTCGACGAATGAGGAGCTGCACAGCAGGAAAAACATGTCCTCGTTGTGCCGGATGCGCGACAGGTCGATGCGGTCCAGATCAAGGCTGTCCAGGGTCCATGGCTGCGGTGCGGTATAGCTCAACGTTTAGTCCTGCGTATGATGTGTCGGGCGGCAGCGAGTGGGCCGCGGCCGTCACGACAGCATACGGCCTCATGCATGCATTGGATTAACGTACGCCCACCTAAGATCGCGGCTCGATTGTCGCGGGCGGACTTACTCGTGTCGCGCATTCTCCACTTCCCTGAAGGAGCCCTGCATGATTCCCACGTCCAGCTACGCCGCCCAGGCCGCCCGCGCACGACTCGCGCCCTACCGTTTCGAACGCCGCGAACCGCGCGACAACGATCTGGTCATCGAGATTCTGTTCTGCGGCGTCTGCCATTCGGATCTGCACACCGTGCGTGACGAGTGGGGCACGGGCAATTACCCGATCGTGCCGGGCCACGAGATCGTCGGCCGGGTGACTCGGGCCGGCTCCGGCGTGAGCAAGTTCAAACCGGGCGATCTGGTCGGCGTCGGCTGCATGGTCGATTCCTGCCGCGAGTGCGCGAACTGCAAGGACGATCTGGAGCAGTTCTGCCTGAAGGGCGCCACTTTCACCTACGCCGGTAGGGATCGCCACGACGGTACGCCGACCCAGGGCGGCTATTCCACCCAGATCGTGGTGGATGAAGCGTTCGTACTGCGCATCTCCGACAAACTCGATCCGGCCGCCGTGGCGCCACTGCTATGCGCTGGCATCACTACCTATTCGCCGCTGAAGCACTGGAAGGTGGGCAAGGGCAGCAAGGTCGGTGTGATCGGCCTCGGTGGTCTGGGCCACATGGCGCTCAAGCTGGCGCACGCGTTCGGCGCGCAAGTGGTGCAATTCACCACGTCACCGTCCAAGCGCGAGGATGCGCTGCGACTGGGTGCCGACGAGGTGGTGCTGTCGAACGACCCGGAGCAGATGAAGCAGCACGCCGGCAGCTTCGACTTCATCCTCGACACAGTCTCGGCGCCGCACGACCTCAACATCTATCTGCAGATGCTCAAGCGTGACGGGACGATGACTCTGGTCGGCCTGCCTGACACGCCCCCGACCATCAACGGTGGCGCGCTGATCTTCGGTCGCCACTCGCTGGCCGGCTCGCTGATCGGCGGCATCGCCGAGACGCAGGAAATGCTGGATTTCTGTGCGGAGCACGGCATCGTTTCGGACATCGAGAAAATCCGCATCCAGGATATCAACGAGGCCTACGAGCGCATGCTGAAGAGCGATGTGCGATACCGCTTCGTGATCGACATGGCCTCGCTGCGCGAGTAGCCCTGAGACCACGGCACGGTGGTGTGGCTTCAGCGCACCACCGTCACCGGCACATGGGCCCGCGCCAGCACGTTGTTGGAAACCGAGCCAAGCAGCCAGCGGGCCAGTGCGCCGCGTTCGGTATGTCCGATCACGATGTGGTCGACGCCGTGCTGCGCGATTTGACTCAGCAGAACGTCACCGGGGCTGCCATGGACCAGCTCGACATCGACCAGCTTCGCCGCATCCGGCACGATCGAAGCCAGTTCGTCCAGCAGGTCCTGCGCGCGCTGGGCACCGGAGTCGGCCATCATCAAGGCGCAGGTATCGGCGCCGCTTTCGGTGACTTGCAGCACCGAGACCACGCGTACCCGGCTACTGCCGCAGCGGGCCAGGTCGATGGCGAACTGGAAGGCACGCCGGGAAGCATCCGAGCCGTCGTAGCCAACCAGTGAATACTTGACCATGGTTTTTCCTTTTGCTGTGTTTTGTTGCTGTGTCCTGGCATCCGATCGACGGCGTCCAGTGCAGTGCTTCGGTCACTCCATGCCCCGCGAGGCCAGTAGATTGATCGCACTGCATTTTCGGCCAGTGTGCCCTAGTCTGCGCGGCATCTTGTTAGCGAAGTATCAATGGACGCCCGGCCTCTCCCGGGCCTCCATGGGAGCGAAAACATGAATGGATCACCGGCTTCTGCACGCCGTTATCACGCGGTTCTGCACACGCTGCGATCACCAGCCAGTCACGGGTCACCCATCCGGGAGGGCATCAGACCGGCGTTGGCGATAACTTATCCCGCACGAAACAAAGGAGATACACGATGATTAAGCGTACTTTTGGAATGGCTGCTCTGGTTCTGGCCTGCGCGTGCGCAACGACGGCGCTTCCGGTTTCCAGTGCTCGTGCTGACACAGCCTCGGTGAAATGCCATCTCAGGTTCAACCTTGCCGGCTGGTCGCTGATCTACAAGCATGCCGAGGGCAACGGTACCGTCCGCTGCGACAACGGACAGGGTGCCAACGTCAAGATCACCGCGGTGGGCGGCGGCATTACCGCCGGTAAATACCACATCACCAACGGTACCGGCGAAATCAGCACCGTGAATGGTATCCACGATGTCTTCGGCCACTATGCGCAGGCAGGTGTCGAGGCTGGCGTAGTGAAGACCTCCAATGCGCAGGTGCTGACCAAGGGCACCACCTCGCTGGCCCTGGCCGGTACCGGTGAAGGCGTTGACCTGGGCATCTCGGTGGGCGAATTCACCATCGATCCCCGTTGATCGCTAGAGCGTAGTTTCTCGACGAAGGGCGCCGCGTGGCGCCCTTCGCTTTTTAGCGCGTAAACTGGATTGGTTGTGTCACGCCCCCCGTTTTCGCCTGGAGACTACGTCATGCGCCGTCTGTCCTGTTTGCTTGCGTTGACCCTGCTATGCGGTCTCATCGCGCCCGTATTTGCCGACAGTCCGCAGGTGGGGCAGGTTGCGCCGACCTATCGCCTGCAGGACCAGAACGGGCATTGGCACACCCCGGCCGATTTCCGTGGCCACTGGCTCGTGATGTATTTCTACCCGAAGGATTTCACTCCCGGCTGCACGACCGAGGTATGCGCGTTCCGCGATGACATCGCGAAGCTGCGCAAGGCCGGTGCGGACGTGGTCGGTGTGAGTCTGGACAATGTGAAATCGCATGCCGACTTCGCCGCGAAATATCACGTGCCGTTCCCGCTGCTGTCCGATGCCGATGGCGCCGTAGCCACCGCCTACGGGGTAATGGCGTCGGCCATGGGTATGCACTACGCCAAGCGCACCACGTTCCTGATCGACCCGCAGGGCAAGATCGCGAAGGTCTATGTGGACGTCGATCCGGAGAAAAACTCTACCCAGGTGATGAGCGATCTGACAGCGTTGAAGGCGGCCCCCTGATGGCATCGACAGTGCGTGCCGAGCCGTCGCCGGCGCAGCGTTTTGCGGTCTGGGCGATGGGTCCGTGGATCCTGCTGTTGATCGCCGCGATGGGCTGCTTGCAGTATCTGCAGCACGCCGATTACGCCTATCTGGCGGCGGCGATGGTGGTCATCGTGATCTGTGCCGGCTGCATCCTGCGGCAGTCGTGGGCACGCTCAACCATGCGCGTGCTGGCCGTACTCCTGGCGTTGTGGGCGCTGGTCACCGGTGTGCTGATGCTGCAGCAATGGGGCGATTTCGCGCGTGCCCGGCAGGATGCGCTGACGCAACCGCAGCTGGGCGAAGTCGCACTGTGGATGATCGCCCGTGCACAGCGAACCTATGAAGTCGGATTGGTGTTGAAGGCCGCCGCCATACCGTTGCTGCTGTGGCTGTCGTGGCAGCTGGGCCGGCCGTCGGTGATCGCGCAGTTCAAGCGGCGGCGCTGACTGAATAGACGGCCCGTCGGGGCCCTGGCGTATGCGCCGAATGGATAACGCTACACTGCGCAACAGGCTCATGGGGAGGGGCAGGGATGAAACGTTTGCTGATAGGGTTGTTCTGCGTATTTCTTTCAAGTGCGGCACTCGCTGCCGGGCCGAAGGACGTGCGCGAACGGGTGCAGGCGAGCATGCTGGTAACCGGGTCGATCGTGGTCGCGCCCAACGGCACGGTGAGCAGTTACACCATCGATCACGCTGAAAAGCTGCCACCGGTCGTGGTAGGGCTGATCGACAAGGGTACGAAAGACTGGATATTCGCGCCCGTCCTGATTGACAGTCAGCCGGTGGCCGCCAGAGCGAACATGAGTTTGCGTGTTGTCGCCAAGCCAGACGGTAAGGACGAGTACGCCATAAGCCTTGCAGGCGCCCAGTTCGGCAAAGATAAAAACGATATGTATGATGACGGCGAGCCGGGCCAATCCATCACTTACGACACACATCCCTCGCCGCACTACCCGCCATCGGCGGTGCGCGCAGGTGTGTGGGGTACGGTGTACATGCGGCTACTCATCAACCGTCAGGGACGGGTGGAAGATGCCATTGCCGAGCAGGTCAATATGGGCATCGTCGCCAGCGACCAGGAGCTGGACAAGTGGCGAAACGTGCTGGCCGAGGCTTCCCTTCGCACCGCTAAAGGCTGGACTTTCCACATACCAACCGTAGGAAGGGAGGCTACCAAAGATCACTGGGAGGCTCGAGTTCCAGTGAACTATTCAATTCAGGGGAGGACTCCCCGCGAAAGTTACGGCAAGTGGGATCCCTATGTGCCAGGCCCCGAAAAGGCGGTGCCATGGCAGCAGAAATTTGAAGAACCCTCCGGTGCCGCGGACGCGATTGCCGATGGAGGCCTCTATCAGATCGGTAGTGGCTTGCATCTGACCACGCCGCTCAATGGCGTATGACCGAATAGGCATTGAAGACCGTAGCGCCTCGCATTGCTGGGCGTTTTCACTTTGACGGACCCACGCATTCAGCATGGGTTGGCAGGCATGCGGGTATCGGTTGGCATCATCTTCCAAGGGAATTCACCTGATGCGTCCGTTTCGTTTGCTTGTCGTGCTGTTGCCGATGCTGGTCGCGTTGCCTTTGCAGGCGCAGCAATTCGCGAATACATGCCATGCCAGCAGCAGCTACGACGTCACTCTGAAGACGGACGGCCTGTCGTTTGATCGCGCCTCGCCGGCGCCGTTTCGTGTCGAGATTCAGCAAGGCGCGCTGCGCACCGACGGCGTGCCCGTGCATCTGAATCCGGAAGACCAGGATCGGCTCAGCTTGTTCGAGCGCGAAGCGCGCGCTCTGGCGCCGCGCGTTCGCGCGGTCGCACAAAATGGTGTGGATATGGCGGCGCAGGCGCTGCGCGCCGAAGCCGGCGGCTTGGGTATGAGCGCCGATACGCGCGCCCAATTCGATCAGCGGCTGGCGGCAGACGCCAGCGAACTCAAACAGCGCATCGCGGCCAGCCGCAGCACGCACGACTGGCAGGGTGATGTCGCCGATCAGTACGCGAACCAGATTGCCGCCGACCTGCTGCCGCTGCTCGCCGCCGACCTTGGCCAGCAGGCCATGACGGCCGCACTGAGCGGTGACCTGCAGACGGCCGCGAACCTGCGGGATCGCGCCACGACGTTGGCCACTGAGCTGCAACCCCGCCTGCAGCGGCGCATGCAGGCCTTGCGTCCACAGGTCGAGGCACTGTGCCCGGCGATCCAGCGGCTCGCCGAGCTGCAGCAAGGCGTGCGCGGCGGCAATGGACGGCCCCTGGGGCTGTTGCAGATCGGTCAATGACCACGACGACGACGGCTGCCGGTTGTGAGGCTTGACCTGCTGGGCGCTGACCGGGATCCGGCCGATTGCGCGAGGTTTATGTTCTGCTAAGTAGGCGGGGGCCAGGATGTCATTCCAACTCGCCAAGGCCCCGTCAGGAGGCCGTTTTGTCGCAGCGCCTTCCTCAAGCTACGTACAACACCTTGATCCGACGCAGTATCGATTTGCGTCGGCTCTATCGACATGCCGCGGCTTCATGTGAGCCGGGATTGCGGATGGTGCTGGGCGAAAACGCGCAGACGCTGGACCTGCTGATTGCCGATCTGCAGACGCAATTGCGTGCCTGCGGCGGCAAACCTTACGAGCACGGCAGCTGGCGTGGTGCGGCGCGGCGCTATGCGGCTGGCTGGCTGGTTCACACCGCGGCGCGGCACGACAGTGCCTGGATTCGTGCGCTGGGACATCACGAAAGCGCGTTGTTGCAGGCGTTCGAGCAGGCGATTACCGCCCTGCCGGCAGAATCGGCCCTGGTCCTGCGTCGTCAGCTTCCCCGACTACGCGGCATCCATCTGGATATGGGCAGTCTGGCCGGTAGTGCGCGCTATTGACCCAGCGGCTATGCCGCTACCGCACATTCCGACACTCATGTAAGGGTACAGCGCGCTGAATCGTCGGGCAGGGCCATGCTTGATGACCAGCAATGGCCTCGATTCAGTGCGCGCCGACTTACTCGTTGAGGGGACAACGCAAGGACAGGGCCTTGCCGCGCCGTTGAGTGCAGCTATCCGAGTTGTGGACAGGCGAAGCGACTCGACCGGAAGGTGGGACGTTTCGCCGGATTTTCCGACTATGCTCGCCATCCCGCCAGAAGCGGCGGTGCCTCAACGCCGCAGCTGAAAGGATTTCAGGAGTTCAAGCGGACAGGGAGCAGGTCATCCGTATTCGTCTCTTCCTCGCATTGCTCGCATTCAGCGCAACGGCGCAGGCGTCCAGTTCCTATCGCGTGGGCAACGAGCTGTTGACAGCCGGCGACAGCGCCGTGAGGGTCACCGAGCTGCTCGGCAAGCCGTCCTACAAATCGCATCGTGGCGGCTCGCGCAGCAGCTCCCATCGTGATGGCTCGCACAGCAGTGCCCATCGCAGCGGCTCACGCAGCAGCGGCCGTGGTCGTGGCTCCCGTGTCGTGGCGGATGACACACCCGGCGAGCAGTGGCAATACCGGCGCGACGATCGCGTCATCACCGTAACGATCGTCGATGGCAAGGTCAGCGATATCGATGACCGCCGGCGTTGAGCGGCGCCTGCATGGCGGTATCCGGATCGTCATGCGATAAATGTGCAGAAGTGCCGGAGGACGCGCCATGCCAGCTCCCTCATCAGACAGCAAATCCCGTACTGCAGGGGTCAGTCAGGTGCCGCGCGCCGGCTTCCTGCGCTCACGCAGTGCGGGAAGCGACAGCAAGGTCACCAATATCGAGCTGTTCTTCGACCTGGTGTTCGTCTATGCGGTGACCCAGCTGTCGCATACCTTGCTGCATGGCCTGAACCTGCTGGGTGCGCTGCAGGTGCTGCTGCTGTTTCTGGCGGTCTGGTGGGTATGGGTTTTCACCAGCTGGGTGACCAACTGGCTGGATCCGGAGCGTCCGGTGGTGCGCCTTGCACTGCTGACGCTGATGCTGGCGGGCCTGCTGTTGTCGATCGCGTTGCCCGAAGCATTTGGCAGCCGTGGCTTGTTGTTTGCCGGCACCTACGTGTTCATGCAGGTAGGACGGACGCTGTTCACGCTATGGGCGTTGGGCGACGCCGCACCCGCCAATACCCGTAATTTCCAGCGCATCACGGTATGGCTCGTCACTTCGGGCGTGCTGTGGCTGGCCGGCGGATGGCTCGATGGCCAGTGGCGCTGGTTGTTGTGGGTGACCGCGCTAGCACTGGAGTACGCAGGGCCCGCGCTGGCGTTTCCGGTGCCTGGCATGGGGCGATCGAGCACCGCCGACTGGAACATCGATGGCGGTCACCTGGCGGAACGCTGCAGCCAGTTCGTGATCATCGCGCTGGGCGAGTCGGTGCTCGTGACCGGTTCGAGTTTTGCCGACACCCTGTGGCAGTCGCAAACCATGCTCGCGTTTCTCAGCGCGTTCGTCGGCAGCGTGGCGATGTGGTGGATCTATTTCGACCTTGCTGCAGAGCGCGGTAGCCGGGCGATCCGGCAGTCGGCGGACCCGGGCCGTACGGCCCGGGTCGCCTATACCTACCTGCATCTGCTGATCGTCGCCGGCATCATCGTCTGCGCGGTGGCTGACGAACTGACCCTGCACGATCCGCAGCAGCCCAGCAACATGGTCAGCGCTGCGGTGTTGCTGGGCGGTCCCATGCTGTATCTGCTCGGCAATGCATGGTTCAAGAAAACCGTGAATGACACGAACTTGCCGTTGTCGCATCTGATCGGTCTGGCCTTGCTGGCGGCGCTGGCGCTGACCATCGGGCATTGGTCGATTGCGCCGCTGGGCATGGCGACAACGGCTGTGCTGGTGCTGGTGGCGATCTGGGAAATGTCTTCGCTACGTACGCTGCGCCAGGCATTGAACGGCGCGGATACGCCCTGATTCGGCGAGCATACGCTGACGCATGGTGAGCGAATTGATGCCGCCACGCATCGGATGGGCATACGAATCACACAGGGCTTCGCTATGATTGTGGACTTGTCCGCGACCGCCATCCCCAGGCGGTACGCCCTCGCCATTTGCAGGAGTCATCATGGCCGACCTCAAAGAAGCCCGCGTTCCCGATATCGGCCACGCTGACGTACCCGTCATCGAAGTGCTGGTCAAAGCCGGCGACCGGGTCGAGAAGGAACAAAGCCTGATCACGCTGGAATCAGACAAGGCGACCATGGAAGTTCCGGCGCCGTTCGCCGGCACGGTGAAGGAAGTGAAGCTGAAGGTCGGCGATGAAGTCTCCGAGGGCGCGCTGATCGCGCTGATCGAGGCCGATGGTGCCGCCGCCGAAAGCCCCGCCCCCGCCAAGGTCGAAGCACCAACGGCACCGGCTGCCGCTGCACCGGTCGCGCCCAAAGCGGAAGAGAAACCCGCGCCGATCATCGGCCGCGGCGTGCTTCCGGGCAATGCTCCGGAGGGAGACGTATCTCCCACTGCACGTCCGCCGCTCGGCGCAACCATCGTGATGCCGGGCGACGCGCCCTACGCCAGCCCGGCGATCCGAGCGTTTGCGCGCGAGCTGGGTGTGGATATCACGCAGGTCAAGGGCAGCGGTCGCAGTGGCCGCATCCAGCGCGAGGACGTCAGCGCCTACGTGAAGCATGCGCTTGCCTCCGGCGCGCGCCCGGTCGCCGGCGCGGCCGCCTCGCTGGGCGGCCTCAGCTTGTTGCCGTGGCCGAAGATCGACTTCGCGAAGTTCGGCGAGATCGAGGAAAAGCCGCTGTCGCGCATCCAGAAGATTTCCGGCGCGAACCTCGCGCGCAACTGGGCGATGATCCCGCACGTCACCCAGCACGATGACGCCGACATCACCGAGCTGGAGGCGTTCCGCAAGAAGCTCGGCGAAGAGAACAAGGATCTGAAAGTCACCCCGCTGGTGTTCCAGATCAAGGCAGTAGTGGCGGCGCTGAAAGCGTTCCCGCAGTTCAACGCCTCGCTCGACGAGAGCGGCGAGAAGCTGATCCTGAAGAAATATTTCCACATTGGTATCGCGGTGGACACGCCCGACGGCCTGGTGGTGCCGGTGCTGCGCGACTGCGACAAGAAGGGACTGCTCGACCTCGCGCGTGAGCTCGGCGAGCTGTCCAAGAAGGCGCGCGAGAAGAAGCTGGGGCCGGCCGAAATGTCCGGCGGCTGCTTCTCGATCTCCTCGCTCGGCGGCATCGGCGGCACCGGCTTCACGCCGATCGTCAATGCACCGGAAGTGGCTATCCTTGGCGTCTCCAAGGCTGCGACCAAGCCGGTGTGGAACGGAAAGGAATTCGCGCCGCGGTTGATCCTTCCGCTGTCGCTGTCCTACGACCATCGCGTGATCGACGGTGCGCTCGCCGCGCGCTTCGCATCCTTCCTCGCCACCCAGCTCGGCGACATCCGCCGCCTGCTGCTCTGACCGGGAGACGATGATGGCAAATACGATCGAAGTGAAGGTTCCCGATATCGGCGGTCACGACCACGTGCCGGTGATCGAAGTGCTGGTGAAAGCCGGCGACACCGTGACGAAAGAACAGAGCCTGATTACGCTGGAGTCGGACAAGGCGACGATGGAGATTCCATCCACCGCTGCTGGTGTGATCAAAGAGCTGAAGCTCAAGGTGGGCGATGAGGTTTCCGAGGGCGCCGTGATTCTGGTGCTTGAAGTCGCCGATGCTTCGCTCCCCTCTCCCACCGGGAGAGGGGCTGAGGGTGAGGGTTCGGGCGAAGCGAAAACTTCCGCTCCGGCCGCACCCTCACCCACCCCTTCGGGGCACCCTCTCCCGCAGGGAGAGGGGAAAACGCCACAGGCAGCCAGTGCCTCCGGTCGCAGTGCAGACATCGAATGCAAGCTCGTCGTACTGGGCTCCGGTCCGGGCGGCTATACGGCTGCATTCCGCGCCGCCGATCTGGGCATCGATACCGTGCTGGTGGAGCGCTATGCCACGCTCGGCGGCGTCTGCCTCAACGTGGGCTGCATTCCGTCCAAGGCGTTGCTGCATGCGGCAGCAGTGATCGATGAAGCGGCAGCGATGGCAGCGCACGGGGTCAGTTTCGGCGCACCAAAAATCGACATCGACAAGCTGCGCGGCTTCAAGAACAAGGTGGTTGCCCAGCTCACCGGCGGTCTCGGCTCGATGGCGAAGCAGCGCAAGGTGCGTATCGTCGAAGGCACGGGCATGTTTGTTTCGCCGAACGAATTGGAAGTCCAAACCAAGGACGGCGTGAAGCTGGTCCGGTTTGAAAACGCGATCATCGCCGCCGGTTCGCAGTCGGTGAAGCTGCCCTCATTCCCGTGGGACGACGAGCGCGTCGTCGACTCCACTGGCGCGCTGGAACTGAAGGACGTTCCGAAGAAGTTGCTGGTCGTCGGTGGCGGCATCATCGGCCTGGAAATGGCGACGGTGTACTCCGCGCTGGGTAGCGAAGTGACCGTGGTCGAGTTCATGGACCAGCTCATCCCCGGCACCGACGCCGACCTGATCAGGCCGTTGGCGCAGCGCCTCGGCAAGCGGCTCAAGGGTATTCACCTCAAGACCAAGGTGGTCGAAGCGAAAGCGACCAAGAAAGGCATCGAAGTCAGCTACGAAGGCGACAGCATTCCGGAAACCACGCTGTTCGATCGCGTACTGGTATCCGTGGGCCGTTCGCCGAATGGTGGCAAGATCGGCGCCGAGAAAGCCGGCGTCGCCGTGACCGAGCGCGGCTTCATCAACGTCGACTCGCAGATGCGCACGAACGTGCCGCACATCTTCGCGATCGGCGACCTGGTCGGCCAGCCGATGCTGGCGCACAAGGCCACCCATGAGGCGAAGGTCGCGGCAGAAGTTGTCGCGGGCCAGAAGAGCCACTTCGATGCGCGCGTGATCCCGTCGGTCGCCTACACCGATCCGGAAATCGCCTGGGTCGGCGTGACCGAGCGCGAGGCGAAGGAGAAGGGTCTCAAGATCGGCGTCGGCAAGTTCCCGTGGGCCGCCAGCGGTCGCGCGATCGGCATCGACCGCACCGAAGGCTTCACCAAGCTGATCTTCGACGAAGCAACCCAGCGCATCGTCGGCGGCGCCATCGTCGGCCCGCATGCCGGTGAGCTGATTGCCGAAGTCACCCTGGCGATCGAGATGGGTTCCGAAGCCGCCGACATCGGCCTCACCATTCACCCGCACCCCACGCTGAGTGAATCGATCGGCATGGCGGCAGAAGTCTACGAAGGCACGATCACTGACTTGTATATGCCGAAGAAGAAGTAGCGGTCGCATAGATAGCGGAGAAAAGCCCGGGCACGCCCGGGCTTTTTTGCACTGTTGGACACCTCGAATACCCCGTCACCCGGCTCGTCATTCCTGCGAAGGCAGGAATCCAGCGCCCTTGCTCGTCAGGAACGTGAAGCTGCTGGATCTCTGCCTTCGCAGGGATGACGAGCGACCGGGCGGTTTTTCGACAACCCCTGCTTTTTGGCATGGGCATCGAACGGCAGTTACTTTGCTGACGCTTCCTGCAGAAACGCCAGCTTCCGATCCCGCGGCAACTGCCTGATCTCCCACTCCGCCCGCGACGCGCTGGAACGGTCGGGATAGCTACGAAAGCCCAGCAGCCGCAGCGGTGGGTTGGCGCGTGTATACCGTGCGCCTCGCCCGGCCGCATGTGCGGCATAGCGGGCGTCGAGGCGATTGGTGATGCCGGCGTAGTAGCTGCCGTTGCGGCATTCGATCAGGTACAGGCACCACGTGCTTTTCGCCTCGGGCGATGGCTGCAGTGCATTGGCAGGTTGTGCTGCTGTCACGGAATCTCGCTTTATGTCGGTGGCGGAAGATCAGGCCGCGTACATTCGGTCGTTGCCTGCAGCGCAGGACAAGTCCGCCGCTGAAGATTACTCTTCCGGGGATCACTTCAAGAAGAACGAGGTTGCCATGTCACTGAAGGTTTGTGTTGCCGGCGCTACCGGCTGGGCGGGTTCCGAACTATCGCGAGGAATTGCCGCGGCCGACGATCTGACGCTGATTGCCGCGGTGGCGCGCCGGCATACGGGACAGAAACTCGGTGACGTGCTGGGCGAGCCGCGGCTGACGGCGCCGATCTTCGCCAACGTGACCGAGGCGCTAACACAACCCTGCGATGTGTTCGTCGAATACACCAAGCCTGACAGCGCGAAGGCGAACATCCTCACCGCGCTGGAACATGGCGCGTGTGTGGTGGTGGGCACGTCGGGTCTCACCGATGCGGACTACGCGCAGATCGATGCGATGGCGCGTGAGCGGCGGCGTGGTGTGCTGGCTTGTGGCAACTTCGCGCTGACCATGGTGTTGCTGCAGAAATTCGCAGTGATGGCGGCGAAGTACATTCCGCAGTGGGAGATCATCGACTACGCCTACGCCGGCAAGCCGGACGCGCCTAGCGGCACGGTGCGCGAACTGGCCGGACGGCTGGGCGAGGTGCGCCAGCCAGCGCTGGGTTTGCCGCTGGAGCAGACCGTCGGGGTGCGTGAAACGCGCGGTGGCACGCTGGCCGGCACGCAGGTGCATGCGGTGCGCTTGCCGGGCTTCGTGCTCGGTGCCGAAGTCATCTTCGGCATGCCGGATCAGACGCTTACCCTGCGCCACAACGCGGGAAACAGCGCCAAACCCTATGTAGACGGCGCGCTGTTGGCGATCCGCAAAGTATCCGGTCTGATCGGCTTGCATCGCGGACTGGATACTGTGCTGGAGCTTTGAGGCGGTGTGGCAAATTGTGGTGTGGCACCAAATAGGTGCCACAGCAACCCGACCCACCGCACTGACGGCGATGAGCCGGGTTGGCCAGTTACACCACGGTCAGCGTGACATCGATGTTGCCGCGGGTGGCGTTGGAGTAGGGGCACACGGTGTGCGCTTTCTGCACCAGAGCTTCGGCCTCGGCGCGGGCCATGCCCGGCAGCGTAACCTTTAGCTCCACTTCAATGCCGAAGCCGGCCGGGATCTGGCCGATGCCGACGCTGCCTTCGACCGCGGTGTCCGCCGGCAGGGTGATCTTCTGCTGCCCGGCGACGAATTTCATGGCGCCGATGAAGCAGGCCGAGTAGCCGGCAGCAAACAGCTGCTCGGGATTGGTGCCTTTGCCGCCGGCACCGCCGAGTTCGGCCGGCGTGGTCAGCTTGATGTCGAGTACGCCGTCGGACGACACGGCGTGGCCGTCACGACCGCCAGTTGCTTTGGCATGAGCGCGGTAGAGGACTTTTTCGATAGACATGGTGGCGATTCCTTTGGGGTGATGTGGTACCAGGCGTAGCGGGTGGGTTTGGCTGGACTCGCCTGGCGTAGTCCGGTCGTTTGAATTGTGTACTATTAAATAGTGCGCTATATGGATAATAAATCTGATGGTTTATCTCGGTGGCGATCAGTCCTGGTTGGCCAGGTGCTCACGCAATTGCGTCAATTGCTGTTTCAGGGCGACAACTTCATCGAACTCGCAACCGGTGGCACAGAACACCGCAAGAGGTACCGAACCGGCCTGCTTCTTCAGCATACGGCCTTGATCGGTCAGCGAGATGACGACCTGACGCTCGTCCTCGGTCGAGCGCAGCCGGGTAAGCAGTGCGGCCGATTCGAGTCGCTTCAACAGCGGGGTCAGCGTGGCCGAATCCAGAAACAGCCGCTCGCCGATCTCCGATACCGTTAGCTGGTCACGCTCCCACAACACCAGCATCACCAGGTATTGCGGGTAGGTAAGGCCGAGCTGCGACAACAGCTTGCGGTACACCTTGTTCATCGCCAGCCCAGCCGAATACAACGCGAAGCACAGCTGCTGATCGAGCTGCAGCGGTGGCTTGGCGGTGAGGCGGCTGGTGGTTTTGGTCTTCATGGTTATGGAATATACATAGCGCGCTATTTAATTGCAAGCTATTTATATATTGGTGCCGGACCGGTCGTCACCCCTCGGCTACGACGAGCGCCACGCCTATGCGCGCGGCCGCTCGTGCGCATAGGGTTGCCACTGTGCCAGCAGCCAGGACAAACCCAGGCAGCCGGCAAACGCCAGCAACCAGCGGATGGCCGACGGATCAGGCTCAGGCAGCGCGCTACCGATCGATGGCAGCCAGGTGCTGCCGTAAACCACGGTAACGACGACGGCGGCCGTCACCAGTGCGATGGCAAGCGCACTCATCAGGAGGAACTCGAAGCGGGTAACAGACGCCGCTTTGCGCGCAGGGAGGCTGGCGGCCCGCGCAGCCACGCGTTGTGCGAAATCTGCCGGCAGGCTTTCCTGCTGCGGTTTGCGCAGGGCACGCGCGAGCATGCGATAACGCTGCATGCGCGCATCGTCGCTGGCAGTATCGAGGTGCAGGCGTTCGCGCCGCATTGCCTGCTCCTGCGCCAGCCACTCGCGTTCGCAGATTGCGTCGTCGAACGGAGGAATGTTGTCGTCGCTGTTCGGGTTCATGTCGATTTGATGATTCATACCGCAACTCCTGTCCGGGTTTCGAGCATGCCGCGCAAGCGGAGCCGCGACCGGAACAAGTGACTCTTGATAGTACCGCTGGCTAGCCCGGTGATGCGAGCAATCTCGGGAATCGTGGCTTCCTCAAGGTAATACAACGTCAGCAGCGTGCGCTGCAATGGCGGCAGTGCCTCGATGGCGGCATGCAGCTGTTGCGTTGTTTCCTCATCCGCGCAGGCGGCTTCGAGATCGAAACCGTCGCTGATGTTTTCCACCAGCGCATAGTCATCGCTGTCGTCGGTATTCTCGACCAGCGCAATGCGCTTATGTTGCAGGTGACGCAGCGCGATCGTATAGGCCACGCGTCCGATCCACGATTTCAGCGCGCTCTCATGGCGGTACTGGTGCAGGCACTGGTGGACGCGCAGGAAGGTGTCCTGGCAAAGATCACGTGCATCCTCGGGCTGGCGCACCATGCGGTAGATGATGTGCCAGCACAGCCCCTGATACTCATGGATCAGGCGCTCGAACGCGCCCGGCCGGTTGGCCAGCACGGCGTCGACCAGTTCGCGGTCCGGGCTGCTGTAGATCTTGTCCATGCTGCAAGGGATACGCTCAAGGGGGCAACGGTTGCAAGTCCCGGTGCAACCGCGCAGAGGCGACCTGTATCTATGGTCCTGACTACCCAAAAACGGAGGAATTCCCCATGAATCATATCGAATTGGTCCCGATCGTCCTGTTTGTCTCCATCGCCTATGTGATCAAGGTCTGCATGGATGCGATGGTCCGTCGGCACATGGTCAGCACGGGCGGCTCCGAAGAGCTGGTCAATTCACTGCTGCGCGACGAGGAGCAGCGTCGACGCCACTCCTCGCTGCGCTGGGGCATCGTGCTGTTGTCGATTGCGCTTGGCTTTGGGCTGATCCAGTGGTTTGGCTGGGAGGACGTCACCCCCGGCCTCGTCGCGGTGCTGGCCGGCGCGACCGGTCTGGGCAACCTGGTATTTTTTACGATCTCGCGCAGGCTCTGAAGGCAGTTTCGGTGCGACCATGTCGCACCGAAACCTGGAGAGCCGCTCATATGCACGCCAAAGGTACCTTTGAAGTGAAGATGGCCCCGCAGCCGGCGCAAGAGGGCGTCGGCGACGCCAGCATCGGCCGGATGGGGCTGGACAAGCAGTACAGCGGCGATCTTGAAGCCACCGGTAAAGGTCAGATGCTGGCTACGCGTTCGGCGGTCGAGGGCTCGGCCGGTTATGTCGCGCTGGAGAAGGTCAGCGGCACGCTGCATGGGCGCAGCGGCGCGTTCGCGTTGCAGCACAGTGGCACGATGACCCGCGGTGTGTCCCAGTTGATTGTCTCCGTCGTGCCTGACTCGGGCAGCGAAGGACTACTGGCGCTGGCCGGCACGTTGACCATCACGCAGACCGACGGCAAGCATTTCTACGATCTCGACTACACACTGCCCGACGCGCGCTGAGTGCCTGCGTCATGGATTCGGCGCCGCCGCGCTCATTCCGAGGGCAGCTCGAAAAGATCGGTCTGCGCACGGTAGCTGTCCTGATCCACGAAACCAGACAAGCCGACGCCGACCAGTCGGTAGCGACTATCGGCGGGGCGCTCGACACGCGTGAGCAAGGCGCATGCCTGCTCGGCCAGCTCGCCAGCCGATAGCGGCCGTCTGGCCGGAGTGAGGCTGCGCGTAAGGGTGTGGAAGTCGGAGGTTTTCAATTTGAGCACGACGGTGCGTGCGACGCGCCCCAGTTCACGTTGATGCCCGGCCCAGGCTTTCTCAGCGAGACGACGGATATGCGGCTCCAGCTCGTCCAGGGTGAGGTCGTGTTCGAACGTATCTTCGGCTGAGACCTGCAGGGTCGGGCGATCCGGTTGCACGGCGTGCTCGTCGATGCCGAGCGACAATTCGCACAGCCGTCGGCCCCAGCGGCCGAAGCGCTGTTCCAGCTCGGTCAGTGTAAACCTGCGTAGTGTGCCGACGGTGGTGATGCCGAGGGCGGCGAGTTTTGCCTCCATCACCTTGCCGACGCCAGGCAGGCGCGCTACCGGCAGCGGAGTGAGAAACGCTTCGACCTGATGCGGACGGATCACGAACAATCCATCGGGCTTGCGCCAGTCAGAAGCGATCTTGGCAAGGAACTTGTTTGGCGCCACGCCGGCCGATGCCGTGAGCCGGGTTTCCTCGCGGATCGCCGCGCGGATCGCCTCGGCCGTGGCGGTGGCCGAGGGCAGGCCGGTCTTTGTCGTGGTGACATCGAGATAGGCCTCGTCCAGCGACAGTGGTTCGATCAGCTCGGTATGCCGCGCGAAGATCTCACGCACCTGGCGTGAGACCGTTTTGTAGCGCACGAAATCCGGCGGCACGAAAATCAGTTGCGGACACAGGCGCTCCGCACGTATCGCCGGCATCGCAGAGCGCACGCCGAACACGCGTGCCTCATAACTCGCCGCACACACCACCGAGCGTGCCCCACGCCACGCGACCGCGACCGGCTTGCCGCGCAATGAAGGGTCGTCGCGCTGCTCCACCGACGCGTAGAACGCATCCATGTCGATATGCAGAATTTTTCGCGTGGGCGGGGCAGGCATACGGTGATTCTAGGACGTCGCTGCGCTCGCGTAGACGTTATCAGGCGACAGCCGGTTGCTCTCGATGCGCTCGGCCACATGCCGCGCCAGGCGTTCGGCTGCTTGCGGATGCGCGCCCAGGTGCAGGAACGGCTCGATCAACTCCAGCTCCATGATCAGGAACTGGCCTTCGCAGATCACGCCGTCGACGCGCACATAGGCTTGGTTGCCATGTCCGATATCGGCGACGGCAGCCAACGCGTGATCGGCCGCGGCCAGCGTCGCGGCGCTCGGCAGGATCGGTTCGGCGCTGCCACCGAATTCGGCTTGCACGCGATAGTCGCCGGATGCGGGTCGCTTGATCACCGCATGGCTGAACTCGCCAGCGAAATACAGCAGCGACCATTCGCCGTCGCTGACGACTTCCGCAACGAACGGCTGTACCAGATAGTCCAGCTCGCCTGGCAGTTCCGTCACCGCCTGATCGAATGCCCGATCGCCGACAGTGCCGCGCAACGTGTGCCATGCGCCGCCACTGACGGTTGGCTTGATCACCACCTGTTGCCCCGGCGTGGCTGCCAGTACGTCGTGCAGCTCGCGTGCACTGGCGAGCCGGGTGGGGATGACCGCCACACCACGCGCGGCAAGTTCAAGCAGGTAACGCTTGTCGCTGTTCCAGCGGATCAGCTGGCTGTCGTTGATGGTGGGCACGCCAAGCTGATCGAGTCGATCCAGCCAGCATCGGAACGCCGCGTAATGCTTGAAGTAATCCCACGTGGTACGAATCAGCACGGCATCGAACTGCGACCAGTCGACGTCCGGATCATTCCAAACGTAGGCGCGCGGGTGGAGGCCGAGTTGTTCGAGCGACTCGGCCAGATGGGCATCATCCGGATGGATGTCCGGACAGATCGAGGCGGTAGCAAGGGCGAGCCGACGGGCGGCAGTGTGAGCGGACATGGCGACACCTCCAATGATTGGAAAGGGCGCCCTTGTCAGATGGGATCGCCGACCAAGCGTGGCGGAATGACCGCTGCAGCACCCCTCGGTGGCGATGGCGAGGTGGGTTGCCACTGCGCCATGAAGCGGCAGCGCATGAAGCGATGCCGGCGACAGTGTCCCGGCGCGGTAGATCGTTGTCAATTCTCCGGATGGCTCGGCTTGCGTTGTACAGGCAGCCACGGCATCACATTCGGTTCGCGACACGCTCGCTAATCTGCGTATCCAATTCTGTATGGAGCGGGTGCATGAAGATCCTGATGGTGTTGACGTCGCACGACCAGCTCGGTGACACGGGCAAGAAGACCGGCTTTTGGCTGGAGGAATTTGCCGCGCCCTATTACGTCTTCAAGGATGCCGGTGCGCACGTGGTACTGGCTTCGCCGGAGGGCGGTCAGCCACCGCTGGATCCCAAGAGCGACGCACCGGATGCACAGACACCGAGCACGGAACGCTTCCGCAAGGACGCCGAGGCCATCGCTGCGCTGGCCTCGACGCACAAGCTGGCCGAAATTGTCGATGGTGACTACGACGCGGTGTTCTATCCGGGTGGTCACGGCCCACTGTGGGATCTCGCCGAAGATCGTGATTCGATCCGCCTGATCGAATCGACCTACGCCGCGAACAAGCCCCTGGGTGCGGTCTGCCATGCGCCGGGCGTGTTCCGGCACACCAGGGCGGCAGATGGCACACCGTTGGTCAGAGGGAAGTCCGTCACCGGATTCACCAATACCGAAGAGGCGGCCGTGGGGCTGACGAACGTGGTGCCGTTCCTGGTCGAGGACATGCTCAAGGAAAAGGGTGGCGTGTATTCGAAGAAAGGTGATTGGCAGTCCTATGCGATTACCGATGGCAAGCTGGTGACGGGGCAGAATCCGGCATCCTCGGAAGCTGCCGCGAAAGCAGTGCTTGCCTTGCTGAGGTGAGTCGGGACTCGTAGCGGGTTCATGGGTCGGCCATGTCGACCCATGTCATGCAGGACTAGGCGAACCGGTGTGCACAATGGCAAGGTAGCCGGATGTCGACCGAACCTGCCAATGCTTATGCCCGTCGCCTGAACACCTGGGACGCCACGATGATCGTGATCGGTGGCGTGATCGGTGCGGGCATTTTCCGCACGCCAGCTACCGTCGCCGAGCGCACGTCATCGGGCACGCAGGTACTGATCCTGTGGGCGATCGGTGGTTTGCTCACCTTGGCCGGCGTGCTGTGTTACGCCGAACTGGGCGCGCGGCGGCCGCAGGCGGGTGGTACCTACGTCTACCTACGCGAAGCGTTCGGACAGCTGCCGGCGTTCCTGTTCGGCTGGACCATGGCGCTGATCAACTATCCCGGCAGCGTAGCCGCGGTGGCGACCACGTTTGCCGATTACTTCTGCGCGGCGATCGGTTTGCCGACGATCTACGTGAAACCGGTAGCGGTCGGTGCGATCGCATTTATCGTAAGCGTCAACCTGTTCGGCATCCGTGCCGGCGCCTGGGTGCAAAACATCTTTACCGTGTTGAAGCTCGCGGCGATCGCGCTGCTGGTGGTGGTTGGGTTGGTGCTGGCGAGCGGACACCTGGGTATCGCGCTGGCACCGGACACCGCGCATCCGGTGTCGTCGTGGGCATTCCTCGGCGCGTTGCTGCCCGTGCTGTTCGCCTACGGCGGCTTTCACTATCTCAACGACTTGGCCGGCGAAGTGCGCAGTCCCCAGCGCACCTTGCCACGGGCGCTTGGCATGGGCATGGCGGGCGTGGTGCTCTGCTACGTGCTGGTCAACCTGGCCTATCTGACGGGGCTGGGTCACGCTGGTCTCGCCGCGAGTCAAGCGCCGGCAGCGGATCTGCTGCGACACGTGTTCGGCGAACGTGGCGCTACGGTGATGGCGGTCGGCATCGCCTGTTCCACCTTTGGCTACTGCAATATCGCGATCGCCGGCGGTGCGCGAGTACTGCAGACGATGGGCGCCGACGGCATGTTTTTTCGCGCCGCGGGCCGCATCGAACCGCGTACTCGCGCACCGCAGGTTGCACTGGCGGCGCTCGGCCTGTGGGCGATCGTCTTGACCTTGTCCGGCAGTTTCGGCCAGCTGCTCGACTACACCACGGTGGGCGAGTGGCTGGCGCATGCGTTCGGTATCGCCACGCTGTTCTGGTATCGCCGGCACTTCATCGATCAGCCTTCGCCGTATCGGGTGCCGTTCTATCCGTTGCTGCCATTGGTATTCGTGATCACCGTCTTCAGCGTGATCGTGGCCACCGCCATCCACACGCCTCGCGATGCGGGCATGAGTCTGTTGATCATCGCGCTGGGCGTGCCGGTGTACTACGGCTGGCGGAAACTGCAGCGGATCTGATCAGCGCGCTGGCGAAGTTTCTCGTGAGGCCCGCATACTGCGCGAACTGTCAGCGAGATCAGCCATCGTGAAGGTAGCCATCGTGAATCGCGTGGTGTCACCCCTGTTGCGCCTGTTGTGCGTGTTCGGTCTGTCCGCATGTCATGCAGATACGTCGACAGCGCCGCTGGATCTCGGCGATCCATCAAGCGCCATCCATCTTCAATCCAGTCACGTGCAATCTGCTGCGGCAAGCGAGTCGGTGCAGGGCATTGGATCGCTACGGCGCTATACCTTCCAGCCGGCGGCGCAGCCGCAATTGATCGTTACGCCTGCGCAGGGTACGTGGGATTGGTCCACGCGCGGCGAATTGCGCCTGCAGGTGCAGAACGCGATGGCCTGGGCGGTCACGCTCAGTATCGATCTTGAGGACGCCCGCGGCGGCCATCTGCGTGCCACCGTCGGTCTGCCCGCGGGGCCGCCGCAGACGCTGGTAATTCCGCTGCACGCAGAGTCACCGCGCAGCGAAGGCATGCAGGCGGGTCCGCCGATGCCATTTGATGATCGGGTTGAAGATAAGAGTCATCTCACGCTGTTGGCGACCACGGTGCAGGGCGCGCTTGATCTGCACAAGGTCAGCGCGCTCCGGCTTGGCATGCCGGCACCCAATGCAGCGCAGACATTGTTGTTCGGGCGTATCGATGCTGCCGTCGGCGACGCCATACTGCATGATGCGTATGCCGGCATTGTCGATCGCTACGGACAATTCACGCGCGGCCATTGGCCGGAGCAGATCGATTCCGATGCAGCCCTGCGCGCGGCCCATGCGCAGGAGGACGTAGCCTTGGCCGCGCACGCTGCGCAGCGACAGGAGACCGATACTTACGGTGGACGTCTGGACGTCTCTTTGCAGAAGACCGGTTGGTTCCACACGCAGAAATCGTCCGGTCGCTGGTGGTTGGTGACACCGGACGGCCATGCCTTCTTTTCGCTGGGCATGAATGTCGTGGCGGCCGATGGTGACCGCACTTACGTCGAGGGTCGCGAGTTCATGTTCAAGGATCTGCCACCGGCCAGCGGCGAGTGGGCGCCGTTCTACGGCAGCGGTGACAGTCGTCGTGTGGATCAGGGCGCCAGCCAGGGCATCGGTTACGACCACGGGCGCTGGTTCGATTTCTACGCGGCCAATCTCTATCGCGTCGATGGCAAAGACTGGCTGGCGACATGGCGCAAGCGCGCGATCGACCGCTTGCGGGCCTGGGGCTTCAACACCATCGGCAACTGGAGCGATCCGTCGCTGGGCCAGTCGCATCGGTTGCCGTATACACGCTCGATCAACATCGCTGGCAACTACGCGAATGTCGCCAGCGGCTACGACTACTGGGGCCGCATGCCCGATCCGTTTGACCCGAAGTTCGTGCAGGCAACCGAGCAAGCCGTGGCGCAGGTTAGCGGCGACGTGCGTGACGACCCGTACCTGCTCGGCTACTTCGCCGATAACGAACTGGCCTGGGCCGGCATCGGTCCACAAGGACGTTGGGGGTTGGCGATCGGCACCCTGAGCGGTGACGCGAAAAGTCCAGCCAAGCAGGCATTCATCGCCGTGCTGAAGAAGAAATACGGTGATGCGATCAAGCTTGGCAGTGCGTGGAATCTGCCGCTGTCCTCCTGGGACATGCTGCAGGCGCAAGGCTTTGTCCCGCCACATCCGGATGAGGCGCATCCGGCGATCGCCGAAGACTACAGCGCGTGGCTTCGACAGTATGCCGATACCTATTTCCGCGTCGTTGCCGAAGCGATCCATCGGCACGATCCGCATCACCTGTTTCTCGGCGGTCGCTTCGCGGTAAGCACGCCCGAGGCGGTTGCGGCCTGCGCGCAGTACGTAGACGTGGTCAGTTTCAATGTCTACGCCGACCTGCCGCAACACGGCTTCGATGCGGCGGCGATGCGGCAGCTGGACAAACCGGCCTTGATCAGTGAATTCCATTTCGGCTCCGACGACCGCGGTCCGTTCGGCAAGGGCGTGGTGTCGGTGTGGAACGAGCATCAGCGCGGCGAAGCGTATGCGCGTTTCGTGGCTGCCGCCGCGAGTGATCCGGATATCGTCGGCGCACACTGGTTCCAGTATGTCGACCAGCCGGTGACCGGCCGTTCGCTCGATGGCGAGAACAGCCACATCGGCCTGGTCGGCATCACCGATATCCCGTTCGCCGGTTTCGTTGATGCGGTGCGCACGGCAAATCGTCGGGTGCTGGATACGCGGGGAAACTAAATGCTTGACCCTCACGCAAGGTGAGGCTGCAAGCTGGCTTTGCCCGCATCGGAGTCATGATGAAACCACTGTCGGTAGGCCAACTTGCACGTCGCACGGGATTGACCGTGCGCACCCTGCATCACTACGAGTCGCTCGGACTATTGTTGCCGACCGGACGCAGTGCGGCCGGCTACCGACTGTACGGTGACGTGCAGTTGCGTCGTCTGCAGCACATCCTGTCGCTGAAGGCGCTCGGTCTGTCGCTGGAGGAAATTCATCGTTGTCTGGATGGCCAGACGTTATCGCTTGCCGAGGCGTTGGCCGGCCAGTTGAGCCGGTTGCGGGAGACGATCGCGCGTCAGGAGCTGTTGCTGTCACGGCTGGAACAGCTGTCACAGCGGCTCGCTGCTGGCGATGCGATCGATGCCGATACTTTTCTTTCCAGCATCGAGGCCAGCATCATCATGGAAAAATATCTGACCAATGAACAACTCGCCACGGTTCGCCAGCGTGGTGAAGAACTGGGCGCCGAACGCATCCGCGAAGTGGAGCGGGCATGGCCGCAGGTGATCGCCGGCATGCAGGCGGCGATGCAGCTGGACAAGGATCCGGCCAGCGACGAAGTGCGTGCGCTGGCGCTGAAGTGGCGTGCACTGGTGCGTGAATTCACGGGCGGCGATACCGGTGTCCAGCATTCGCTCAACACCATGTACAAGCAGGAGCCGGCGACGATGCAGAAGCGTACGGGCATCGATCCGGCATTGATGGAATATGCCTGCCGGGCGATCGCTGCACTGCCGCCGCTTTCCTGATGGGTGGCATCCCCTGTGTCCTTGATACGGGGGATGCACGGTCGGCATGGGGAGGGCGAATGGGTGCCTTTATATTGCCGGGCAGCTAGGTTCGAATGACCGGTATCGCAGGCATTGAGACGGGGTTGGTGATACTTTGATTGTTGTCCCAATAATCAAAGTGAGCACGCATGCCTCCCTCAGGCCGTGGTGGGCCGCGCCCCGGCGCCGGCCGCATTCCCCAGGAGCCCACACAGCGCCTGCGGGTGCCGGAAAGCCAGGTGCCGGCTGTGCTGGCGTACCTGGATGCCTATCGGCAACCGGCCTCGCTTGAAGGGCCTCGTCCGGTCTCATTGACTCCCTCGACCGTGGCGCTGACGGCGTTCACCAGCCGGGTGCCGGCCGGTCTACCCAGCCCTGCCGACGACTCAGTCGAGGAGGTTGTCGACCTCAATACGCATCTGGTGATCAAGGGGCACGAGCCAAGCACGTTCATCATCCGCGTATCCGGCTGGTCGATGATCGGTGCGGGCATTTTCGACCGCGATGAAGTCTTGGTGGATCGTGCCCTCAAGCCACGGCAGGGTGACATCGTGGTGGCGATCGTCAATGGCGATCTGTCGATCAAGCGCCTGGGCAAGGTGGACGGCCATATCGCCCTGTTGCCCGAGAACGCCCACTTCAAGCCCATCGTCTTCAAGGAAGGCGAGACCCTGGAACTTTGGGGTGTTGTCACCCGCAGCCTGCGCAATCTGCGCTGATCCGTCATGGGCAACGTCGTCGCACTCGCATCCATGCTCGAAGGCCGTCAGGTCTGGCGTGGGCGTGCGGCACACGCACCGAGTGGCGATCAACCGACCGGCTGGCCGGCGCTCGATGCGGCACTTCCCAGTGGTGGATGGCCCGAGGCGTCGTTGACGGAGATCCTGCTACCCGCTGACGGTGTCGGCGAACTGAAATTGCTGCTGCCCACACTGGCGCGCTGCACGCGAGCCGGTCGGGCCGTCGTGGTCGTCGCGCCACCGTATGTGCCGTATGCGCCGGGCTGGGAAGCACGAGGTGTGGTGATGTCGCGAGTGGATATTGTCAATGCTGATCCACGCGATGCGCTGTGGGCCGCCGAGCAATGTCTGCGCTCGGGCAGTTGTGCCGCGGTGCTGGCATGGCCGACGCATGCCGATGATCGCGCCTTGCGCCGGCTGCAGGTAGCGGCGGATACCGGCAAGGCGCTCGCGTTCGTGTTTCGCGACCGGCGCCACGCAGCGCAAGCCTCGCCAGCCGCCTTGCGACTGGAACTGGAAACGCAGCCGGCGTTGCAGGTGCTCGTGCGCAAATGCCGCGGCGGCAATGCCCCCAGTCGCCCCGTGCCGCTATCTGCCAACGGGCCGTAAGGGGGATACGCCGTGCTGTGGGCCTGTGTATTGCTTCCTCATCTGGCGCTGGACGGTGTCCTGCGGCGACGTCCTTCCTGCGATGCACCGCTGGCGCTGGTGAGTGGATCGGCACAGGCGCGCACGCTATTTGCGGTCAACACGCCGGCGCGTGCAGCAGGTCTGTATCGCGGACAGCGACTGAGCGCTGCCCAGGCGCTGCTGAGTCAGTTTGAGACGGTCGAGTACGATCCGGCAGCCACCGAACACTGGCATCGTTTGCTGGCGGCGTGGGCGTATCGCTATAGCTCCGACGTGGTGCTGTTTCCCCATGCGATCGTGTTGGAAGTCAGCAAGAGCCTGGGCCTTTTTGGCCCATGGCCACGCTTCGAGGCACAGCTGCGCGAAGACCTGACGGCACTGGGCTTTCGTCATCGCATCGCACTGGCGCCGGGTGCGCAGGCCGCTTATGTGCTTGCCGGCATTCACGACGGCCTCGCAGTGATGACGCCGGATGCCCTGCAGCGGGCACTGGCACCGATCGCATTGCGCTATGCGCGCTTGCCGGCTGACGCGGGCACAGCGCTGCCGGCGATGGGCATACGCAATTTGGGCCAGCTGCTGCGCTTGCCACGCGATGGTCTGCAATGTCGTTTCGGTGCGCCGTTGCTCGCCTATCTCGATCGACTGAGCGGCGCCGCTCCGGAGCTGATGGAAGCTTATCGGCCACCGGATACCTTCGATCTGCGCATGGAATGGACTCACGAGATCGAACACGTCGAGGCGTTGATGTTTCCGCTGCGCCGGTTGATCGGTGACCTGGCTACGTACCTGGCCGGTCGCGATGGTGGTGTCCAGCGATTCGTGCTGGAGCTGGAGCATCGCAGCGCATCACCAACCCGCGTGGTCGTCGGCTTGCTTGCGGCCGAGCGCGAGGCGGCGTTGCTGTTCGAGTGTACTCGTGGCCGGCTGGATCGACAGCAGTTGCCGCAGCCCGTGGTCGCGATGCGCGTGATCGCGCGCGAGCTGCCACCGTTCGTACCGGCGGGACGTGATCTGTTCGACACGCGACCTGCACACGCGATGCCGCTCGACCAGTTGCGTGAGCGGTTGCGGGCACGCCTCGGTGAGCGTGCGATCCAGCATCTGCGGCGCACGATCGATCCACGACCCGAATATGCGCAGACGACCACGGACAACACGCATTTGCCGGAAGCGAGCGAAGCCTCGCTGCATTCGCAGGCGACCGCCATCATTCCGCGCCCTACCTGGCTGCTCGACCGGCCGATTCCACTGCATGGTCCATCGCCCACGATCCTGGCCGGCCCCGAACGACTCGAGACGGGCTGGTGGGATGGTGGCGACCTGCGCCGTGACTATTACGTGGTGCGCACGAGCCAGGGCCAGTGTGCGTGGGTATTCTGCCCACCAGGTGAGCCCGGTCGCTGGATGCTGCATGGGTGGTTCGCATGAGCGCCTACGCCGAGCTGCATTGCCTGTCGAATTTCTCGTTTCAGCGTGGAGCCTCCAGCGCGCCCGAACTTTTCGAGCGAGCCAAGGCCTGCGGTTACACCGCGCTGGCGATCACCGACGAATGCTCGCTGGCCGGCATCGTGCGTGCCCATGAAGCGGCACGCGATACCGGATTGAAGCTGATCATCGGCGCCGAATTCCAGCTGGACGATGGGCCGAAGCTGGTGTTGCTATGCGAAAGTCTGGACGGCTATACCGCGATGTGCGCACTGATTACCCGTGGCCGACGTGCTGCGGTCAAGGGCAGTTATCGTGTCACGCGCGATGATTTTTCCAGCGGTCTGACCGGCACGCTTGCGTTGTGGATTCCCGAGGCCATACCGGATCGCGAACACGGCGCATGGCTGCGTACGGTTTTCAACGACCGCCTGTGGCTCGCCGTCGAACTGCATTGCGGCCCGGACGATGCACGTCGACTGCAGATGCTTGAGGGGATGGCGCATGCACTCGGCATCCCGGTGGTCGCCAGCGGTGACGTGCATATGCATGTGCGCAGGAGACGCGCCCTGCAGGATGTAATGACCGCGATCCGCCATCGCCAGACCGTGGCCGAAGCCGGCGCCGTGCTGTTCAAGAATGGCGAGCGCCACTTGCGCACCCGTGAGTCGCTGACGTCCATCTATCCGTCGCTGCTGATGGAAGAAAGCGTACTCATTGCAGAACGCTGCGAGTTCAATCTGACTCAACTTCGCTACCGCTATCCCGCCGAGTTGGTGCCGGGAGGTTATACGCCTGCCGCTTGGCTGCGAAAGCTGACTGAGCAGGGTATGCGCTGGCGTTGGCCCGATGGGGTGCCCGACAAGGTGCGTGCGCAAATCGAGCATGAGCTGGCAATCATCAGGGAGCTCGACTACGAATCCTATTTCCTCACCGTGCAGGACATCGTGCACTTCGCCCGCAGCAAGAAAATCCTCTGTCAGGGGCGCGGTTCGGCGGCGAACTCGGCGGTCTGTTTTGCGCTAGGTGTGACCGAGGTCGATCCGGCCCACATCAACCTTCTGGTCGAGCGCTTCATCAGCAAGGAGCGCAACGAGCCGCCGGATATCGATATCGATTTCGAGCATGAGCGGCGCGAGGAAGTCATCCAGTACATCTACACCAAGTATGGACGTGAGCGCGCGGCGCTGGCGGCGACGGTGATCTGCTATCGGGGCAAGAGTGCCGTGCGCGATGTCGCCCGCTCGCTGGGCCTACCACCGGATCAGGTGGATCTGCTGGCGAAGGTGTTTGCCTGGTGGGATGGTGAGGATGCTTTGGATGAGCACCTGCGCGAGCACGGTTTCGATCCGGCCAGCCCGGTGCTGCAGCGCGTGCTTAAGCTGACTGCCGAACTACTGGATTTTCCGCGCCATCTGTCACAACACGTCGGCGGCTTCGTGATCTCCGATCAGCCGTTGTCGTATTTGGTGCCCGTCGAGAACGCAGCGATGCCCGATCGCACGATCATCCAGTGGGACAAGGATGATCTCGATGCGCTCGGCCTGCTCAAGGTCGACTGCCTTGCGCTGGGCATGCTGACCTGCGTGCGCAAATGTCTCGATCTGTTGAAACAGCATCGGGGTCGCGATCTCACCATGGCGACGATCCCCAAGGAAGATCCGGCCACCTATGCGATGATCCAGAACGCCGACACGATCGGCGTATTCCAGATCGAGAGCCGTGCCCAGATGGCGATGCTGCCGCGGCATCGACCCGCGAACTTCTATGATCTGGTGATCCAGGTGGCAATCGTGCGGCCCGGCCCGATCCAGGGCGACATGGTGCATCCGTACCTGCGCCGACGTCGTGGCGAAGAAGCGGTCGACTACCCATCGGAAGATCTCAAGGCGGTGTTCGAGCGCACGCTGGGTGTACCGCTGTTCCAGGAGCAGGTGATGAAGCTGGCTATCGTGGCGGCCGGCTATTCGCCGGGCGAGGCGGATCAGTTGCGTCGCGCGATGGCCGCGTGGAAACGTCATGGCGGCATGGAGAAGCATCGCGAGCGCATCACGCAAGGTATGTGCGAGCGCGGTTACACCGCCGAGTTCGCTGCGCGGTTGTTCGAGCAGATCAAGGGGTTTGGTTCCTACGGATTCCCCGAGAGTCACGCGGCAAGTTTCGCCGGCATCGTCTACGCGAGTTGCTGGCTGAAATGCCATGAGCCGGCGGCATTCACGTGCGCACTGTTGAACGCGCAGCCGATGGGTTTTTACGGTGCCAGTCAGATCGTGCAGGATGCGCAGCGTCATGGCATCACGGTGCATCCGGTTGATGTGCAGCATAGCGATTGGGATTGCACGCTTGAAGCTGACGCTAGGTCATCGATTGATTCGCCCGCGATTCGGCTGGGGCTGCGTCAGGTGCGCGGTCTCCGCGAAGACGTGGCACAACGGCTGTCCGCGGAACGTGTCTCCGCTGCTTTTGAAGACATCGCTGATCTGTGCGCACGCGTGGGTTTGGACAAGCGCCAGCAGGAAGCGCTCGCCGAAGCAGGTGCGCTACGTGGTCTCACGGGTCATCGTCATCAGGCGCATTGGGCTGTCGCCGGTATCGAGCCGCAGCTACCGTTGTTTGGACACGCCAGTCCGGATGAGCAAGCCGTCGACCTGCCGATTCCATCGCAGGCCGAAGACACACTGGCCGACTACGCACGCGTGGGCCTGACCCTGGGGCCACATCCGCTACAGCAGATCCGCGCGCGGCTACGCACGTCGAGGTGTACGGACTCGCGCGCGCTACGTGCCCAGCCACACGCCAGCTACGTGCGAACGGCTGGGCTAGTGACGCAACGCCAGCGACCACAAACCGCCAGCGGCGTCACCTTCATCACGCTCGAAGACGAGCACGGCCCGATCAACGTGATCGTGTGGCGACAGGTCGCCGAGCGTCAGCGACGCGTATTCCTGGAGGCGCGCCTGCTCGGTGTCGATGGACGCTGGGAACACGTCGACGGCGTCAGCCACCTGATCGCCCACCACCTCATCGACATGAGCAACCTATTGGGATCACTCGACAGCCGGTCGCGCGATTTTCATTGACGCCACGGCGCCGCACGCAAGCGGAACTACAACGCCGTGAGATTCGCATAGGCTGCCACTAGCCACTTGCTGCCCGCACGCTCGAAGTTCACCTGCAGCCGCGTATGTGCGCCACTACCTTCGGCACTGATCACCACGCCATCACCGAAGCTGGGGTGGCTGACGCGCTGGCCGAGTTTTACGGACGGCTGTTCGTCGAGTGATGGCGAGCTTGCGGCCTGCCGGCCCGCGTAGAGCGGGCGGGTGACCTGTACACGCGGGCGTACTTCGTCGATCAGTTCGGCGGGCATTTCGCCGAGGAAACGCGATGGTCGTGCCAGCATTTCGGTGCCGTGCATGCGGCGCGATTCGGCGTGGGTGACGAACAGTTTTTCGCGGGCGCGGGTGATGCCGACGTACGCGAGTCGGCGCTCTTCTTCCAGCCGGCCTTCGTCATCGACCGAGCGCTGGCTGGGGAACAGGCCCTCTTCCATGCCGACCAGGAATACCACGGGAAATTCCAGCCCCTTGGCGGAGTGCAGTGTCATCAACTGCACGCAGTCATCCCATGCCTCGCCCTGGCTCTCACCGGCTTCCAGTGCGGCGTGCGAGAGGAACGCCGACAGCTCGTTGAGGCCGGCATCGATATCTTCCTGGGTCGGCTCGAAACGGCTGGCGACGTTGACCAGCTCGTCTAGATTTTCCACCCGTGTCTCGGCGTTGCCACGACTGTCTTTCTCGTAGAAATCGCGCAGGCCGGTATGGGTGATCGCATGGTCGATCTGTTCGGCGAGCGTGAGGTCTGCCTCGCTCTCTCCCAGTAGGAGAGAGGTTGGAGTTGAGGTTTCGGCCGGGGCGGAAGTATCCAGTGAGTCCGAACCCGTACTCAAATCGTTCGCAGCCAAAGAGGACGGCTTGAACGTGCGCGCCATTCCGTCGATCAGTGTGAGGAACGCTTTCACTGCAGTCTTCGCGCGACCGGCCAGTTCACTACCGCTGGCCAGTTCGGTAAGTGCGGTTTCCCACATCGAGGTGTTGTCACCACGTGCGCGTCGGCGCAGCGCGTCCAGCGTGCGGTCGCCAATGCCGCGCGGCGGCGTGTTCACGGCGCGCTCGAACGCGGCGTCGTCGTGACGATTCGCGGTAAGGCGCAGATAGGCCAGCGCATCCTTCACTTCGGCACGATCGAAGAAGCGCTGGCCACCGTAGACGCGATACTTGATGTCGCGCTGGATCAGCTGTTCTTCGAAGTTGCGCGATTGCGCGTTGGAGCGATACAGGATCGCGCAGTCTTTCGCGCTGCCATGCTCGGCGATGTATTCGCGGATGCGCTCGATGACGAAGCGTGCCTCGTCCTGCTCGTTGTAAGCGGCGTACAGCGCGATGCGTTCGCCATCCTCACCTGCCGTCCACAGCTGCTTGCCGAGACGGCCGCCGTTGCGCTCGATCACGCTGTTGGCGGCCTTGAGGATGTTCGAGGTGGAGCGGTAGTTCTGTTCCAGCTTGATCGTCCGCGCACCAGGGAAATCGCGCAGGAACTGCTGCACGTTCTCCACCTTGGCCCCACGCCAGCCGTAGATCGCCTGATCGTCATCGCCGACCACGAAGACCTGACCGGTATTTCCCGCCAGTACACGAATCCACGCGTACTGCAGCGTGTTGGTGTCCTGGAACTCGTCGATCAGCAGGTAACGCCAGCGCTGCTGGTAATGCTCCAGAACCGCTGGATTCTTCAGCCACAATTCGTGGGCGCGCAGCAGAAGCTCGGCGAAGTCGACCAGTCCGGCGCGACGGCAGGCATCCTCGTAGGCCTGGTAGATCTGCACGAATGTACGGGTTACAGGATGGTTGCCGTGTTCGATGCTCTCCGGTCGCCGGCCCTCGTCTTTCCAGCTGTTGATCTGCCAGCTGGCCTGACGCGGCGGAAATTTCGCATCGTCCAGACCGAGCCCGGCGACCACGCGCTTGATCAGCCGCAGCTGATCGTCGGCGTCGAGAATCTGAAACGTTTCCGGCAGGCCGGCTTCACGCCAGTGCCGCCGCAACAGCCGATGCGCGATGCCGTGGAACGTGCCGACGGTGAGGCCCTGGGTACTACCGGGTATCAGTGCGTCCAGCCGCGCGCGCATTTCGCCGGCCGCCTTGTTGGTGAACGTGACAGCGAGTACCGCCCACGGCGGTACCCGCTCGACCTGGGTCAGCCAGCCGATGCGGTGGGTCAGTACGCGGGTCTTGCCGGAGCCGGCGCCGGCCAGTACCAGGTAGTGGCCGGGCGGGGCGCAAACGGCTTCGCGCTGTGCGTCGTTGAGCGGGTCGATCAGGTGCGAGACATCCATCCTGCCCATTGTAACGGGCCAGATCCTGATCGGGCTCATAAAGAAAGCCGCCGCTGATCGCAATCAGCGGCGGTTTTTTCCGAATAAGGCGACGTTGCTCAGCCCTTTTTCAAAAAGCCGCCCACCGCCAGCAAGCCACCCACCACAATGCCGGCAATACCTACCCACTGCGGTACGCCCTTGTCGTGGGTGGCGGTGAGCTTGGCCGAGCCGAGTTGCAACACGGTGTCGGTCTGCGTGTAGCTGGCGTGGCCTGCGATGACCCAGATGCCGGCCACCACCAAGATGATGCCGATGACGATAAGTCCTGCGCGCATGGAAGCTCCCCTTGTTGGACAGGCCTGAGTATGACGGCCACGCATGTGCAGAAAAAGTACAGGGCCGGAGTGCAGATAAAAGTTGGCCCCGAAGGTTAGGGGGAACCTTCGGGGCCGGGGACACAAAACCCAGGGGAGAGGTTTGCATCCGGAGGCTGCTCAGGGAGGTGAGCCAGCCGTGGACGCCGTTGCGTGCATCCGAAGACTTTGAACGCAGTTTGGCCGGATAGTTGCAGGCAACGCGAGAATAGTTATGGACGATTCATTTGATGAAACGTTAACGTGCAAACCATTGTTGTGCCTACGTACTTGTCGCTGATTACCAGTGAATGCAGGCCTCAGTGCGCTTCATCCCAGTTTGCGCCGACCCCCACGTCGACCAGCAATGGCACGGCCAGTTCCGCCGCGCCGGACATGCGTTCGATTACCGCGGTGCGCACCACATCGACCGTATCCGCACGAACTTCGAACACGAGTTCATCGTGAACCTGCATCAGCATGTGGACGTCATCGCGATCGCCAATCCACGAGGCCATTGCGATCATCGCGCGCTTGATGATGTCGGCAGCAGTGCCCTGCATCGGTGCGTTCACCGCGGCGCGTTCAGCGCCCTGGCGCAGCCCCTGATTGCGTGACGTGAGATTTTCCAGATACAACCGACGCCCGAACAGGGTTTCGACGTAGCCCTCGCGATGCGCCTGGTCGCGGGTCGCGTCCATGTACGCGCGCACCCCGGGGTAGCGCGAGAAATAGCGCGCCATATAGTCGCTGGCCTCGCCACGGTCGACGCTGAGCTGGCGCGCCAGACCGAACGCGCTCATGCCATACATCAGACCGAAGTTGATCGCCTTGGCAGCGCGTCGCTGATTGGTAGTGACTTCTTCCGGTGCCACTGCGAACACTTCAGCGGCAGTCGCGCGGTGCACGTCGCCGCCTTCGTGGAACGCGCGCAGCAGTCCTTCGTCGCCGGACAGGTGCGCCATGATGCGCAACTCGATCTGCGAATAGTCCGCTGCCATCACCTTCCAGCCCGGCGGCGCGATGAATGCCTGGCGAATACGCCGTCCCTCCTCGGTGCGCACCGGAATGTTCTGCAGGTTCGGATCCGATGAGGAGATCCGTCCGGTTGCCACTGCACCCTGGTGATAGCTGGTGTGCACGCGCCCGGTGTGCGGATTGACGATGCCGGACAACTTGTCGGTATAGGTGGAGCGCAGCTTCGCGAGGCCACGGTAATCGAGGATCAGCCGTGGCAATTCGTGCGTATCGGCAATCGCCTCCAGCGCTTCTTCGTTGGTAGACGGCTGACCGGTCGGGGTCTTCAGTTTCGCCTGCAGGCCGAGCTCGTCGAACAGGACCGCCTGCAGCTGCTTGGGCGAATCCAGATTGAATTCATGCCCGGCCAGTCCGTAGCTCTGCTGCTGCAGCTCCAGCATGCGCTTGCCGAGCTGCTGGCTCTGCTTGCGCAGCTCGTCACCATCGATCAGCACGCCGCGGCGCTCCATCGCGGCCAGCACCGGCACCAACGGAATCTCGATCTCGTCGTAGACCTTGCGCAGGGTCGGCACGCTTTCAAGTCGTGGCCACAACGCGTGATGCAGGCGCAACGTGATGTCGGCGTCCTCGGCGGCGTAGCGGCAGGCGGTGTCCAGATCCACTTGCGAGAACGAGATCTGCCGGGCGCCCTTGCCGGCAACCTGCTCGTACTTGATCGTTTCATAGCCGAGGTACAGCCGCGCCAGCGAATCCATGTCGTGCCGCGTCGCGGTCGCGTTCCATATGTAGGATTCGAGCATCGAATCGTGCTTCAGTCCCTGCACTACAATGCCGTAATGACTCAGCACGTTGATGTCGTACTTCGCGTGTTGGCCGAGCTTCGGTTTGTCGGGATCCTCGAACACCGGCTTCAGCGCGGCCAGCACACTGTCGCGACCGAGTTGCTGCGGCACGCCGGGGTAATCGTGGCCCAGCGGTATGTAGCAAGCGTGACCCAGCTCGACGGACAGGCTGACGCCGACGATTTCGGCACGCATCGCATCGATGCTGGTGGTCTCGGTGTCGAACGCGATCAGCTCGGCGCCGTGAAGCTTTTCCAACCACGCGTCGAGTTGCGGCTGGGTGGTGACGAGTTCGTAGCTGCCCGGTGCGGAGAGTGCCGCGTCAGGTGTGCTCGCCTGCGGGAGCGCACCCCCGGATCCAGTCCGGGGCAGGCTCTGTGCGCGATCGGTCTGCGGAGTGGTTTCATCCGTGGCCGGTTCGCGCTCAGCGTGCGCCCCTGCAGCGGCGTTATCGAGATCCTTCAGCGCTGCCTTGAATTCGTAACGGGTATACAGCTCGCGCAATTGCGTGGTGTCCGCCTCGCGCTGGGCCAGATCGGTGGGGCCGAATTCCAGCGCTACATCGGTCTTGATCGTCACCAGCTCGCGTGACAGCGGCAGTTGCGGCAACGCGGCGCGCAGGCTCTCGCCAATCTTGCCGCCGATCTTGTCGGCATTCGCGATCACGCCATCCAGGGTGGTGTATTCGGCCAGCCACTTGGCGGCGGTTTTCGGGCCGCACTTGGGCACACCCGGCACGTTGTCCACGGTATCGCCGGTGAGCGCGAGGAAATCAATGATCTGTTCCGGTCGCACGCCGAATTTTTCCACCACCCCGCCGCTGTCCATAACCGTGTTGCTCATGGTGTTGATCAGCGTGATCTGCGGACTCACCAGCTGTGCCAGATCCTTGTCGCCGGTGGAGATCAGCACCTCGATGCCGAGCGCCTGCGCCTGCTTGGCCAGCGTGCCGATCACATCGTCTGCTTCGACCCCGGGCACGCACAGGATCGGAAACCCGAGTGCGCCGACGATCGCCAGCATCGGCTGGACCTGCGTGCGCAGATCGTCCGGCATCGGGGGCCGGTTCGCCTTGTACTGGTCGTACAGGGCATCGCGGAACGTTGCGCCAGGAGCATCGGCGACGAACGCCAGATAGTCCGGCGCGGACTTCAGCGTGGAGCGCAGCATATTGACGACGCCGAATAGCGCGCCTGTCGGTTCGCCGTGAGCATTGGTCAGCGGCGGCAGCGCATGAAACGCGCGATACAGGTATGAGGAACCGTCGATGAGTACGAGTTTGGCCATGCACCATTCTCGCATGCAGGCGCGTATCGTCGTGCTTCTCAGGCAGTGCTTCACGGAAGGCCTGCGAACGCCCCTGTTATGCTTTGTTACCCGATCGAGGTTGCCGCCATGAAAACCGCCGCCCTGCTGGCTGCTGCCAGCCTTTTTATCGCCTCCAGCGCTTTTGCGCAGTCATCGGCGCCGTCGAACCCCGGACTGCCGCCGCCCGGGATCAACGATCCGGGGGTGCAGCCAGTGGCGCCACCGACCAAGGTCGCGCCCGCAACCACGCATAACCCCGGCAGTCAGCAGGCCCTGCCGTCCATGCAGGACGCCGGCAATCCAGGCAACAGCAAGCAAATGTCGCTGCCACCACAGGTCAGCGTGCACGAAGAAGATGGGGACGAAGTCCAGGAATATCGTCGCAGCGGCATGCTCTACATGGTCGTGGTGACGCCGAAGAAAGGCATCCCGCAGACCTACACGGTCGACCCGGATGGCACACGGCGCCTGGTATCCGGGGCGGCACCCGTACAGCCGGTGATGTACAAGGTGCTGGAATGGGGCAAGAGCAAGCCGGCAGAAGCGGATTCGAGCGAGGCGACGCAAAGCGAAAGCGGCCACTAAGCCCACTCGCTGAATCTCCTCACGTTGTCATCGGCCACGCATGACGACGTGCGAGCCGATGTTGAACGCCCAATGTGGAACGGAGCTGAGCGATGCAGATTCGCGAAAGTTGGCTGCTGTTTGCGTTGGGCTCGGCGCTGTTTGCCGCGTTGACGGCGCTGTTCGGCAAGCTCGGCGTGGTAGGGATCAATTCCAACCTCGCCACATTCATCCGCACCATCGTGATCCTGCTGGTTACCGCCGGCATCCTCAGCCTGCGCCAGGAATGGGTGAAGCCCTCGGGCTTGCCGTGGCATAGCTGGCTGTTCCTGGTGCTGTCGGGCATCGCCACCGGCCTGTCGTGGCTGTGCTACTACCGCGCGCTGCAACTGGGGCCGGTAAGCAAGGTGGCGCCGATTGACAAGCTCAGCGTGGCGATCGCGATCGTGCTGGCTGTGGTTTTCCTGGGCGAAAAGCCGAGTCTGCCGCTGATGATCGGCGGCGGCCTGATCGTGACGGGTGCGATGGTGATCGCGCTGTTCTGAGCATCGTGCTCAGCGCGCCGCATCCAGCTCGGGATAGTGGCGGAAAATGCCGTCCTCGTTGAAGGCCAGCCGCCGTGGCGACGCCAGATAAGCGGCAATCCGCGGCCGTTCGGCAACCTGCCCGGCGAGGCCGCATAGCAGCGGCAGCTTGCGACGCAGCCGGCGCATCGCGTGCGGAAACGCGTAGTCGAGCCCGCTCATGATCTGGAACAGCGAAAGATCGACATAGGAGTGTCGGGACAGTGCGTGCCGGCCATCGCTGCGTGCCAGCACGTCTTCGAAATAGCCGAGGTACTTGGGCAGTCGGTGCTGGCGAAAGTCTTCTGCGCGCAGTTTTGCGGCAGCACGCTGATCTTCGTAGTACAGGCCGCTGGCGATCGGGTGATGCGTATCGTGCACCTCGGCGACGAGGTCGGCGACAGTCAGTTGCAACTGATGCGCATAGAGCCGGGCTGAAGCTGCCGCGGGCACCAGGTTCAGTCGCGGAGCGAGGTACTGCAAAATCGCGGCAGTCTGCGCGATCAGCGTGCGGCCACTCTTGAGAAAGGGCGGTGCGAACGGCAGCGCACCGGCTTGTTCGCCGTGAAGAAACGGCATGATCGCGCTGTCACCGCGCTCCCTGGCGACATCCACGTAATCCGCCCCGGCGTCTTCCAGCGTCAGCCGCACGAACTCGCCGCGTCCCTGGATTCCTGACCAGTAGTACAGCTGGTAACGCATGATGTTCTCCGATGGGTGTTGTCGAGGTTAAGCGCGCGGGGTTCAAGAATGCGTGAGTGGGGGGTCACCAAAATCGCGCCTCGGGGGAGCCATCGCGACTGAAGTCGGTCACACAAGAGCCCGCTGTCACGCATGGAGAGCGTAGGTTGGGGTGAGCGCAGCGATGCCCAACATGCACTCCAACCTCCGGAAAAACGTTGGGCATCGCTGCGCTCACCCCAACCTAGGTGTCTGCCTGGGGTCATTGGCGCTAGTTGAGTTTTTCGTCTTTGTAGTAACGCGTGCCCTTGGCGGTGATCTTGCGTGCAAACATGGAATCTCCCACAAGAACGCAGGGTTTCAGGTCGATTTTGAGAGGGTGCGTCGGGCTTGCGACAGTTGAATGGCTGTCTCGCGGATCTGCGCCCAGACCAGTTCAGCGACCGGCGACAGCGAGCGATGGCGCCGGCGGATCAGGGTGATGGCGCGTCTGGCAACGGGTGTCAGAGGCCGCACCACCAGATGGTCGGACGCAGGCAATGACAGGCTGGGAGTGATACTGATGCCCAGACCGGCTTCAACCATGCGGAAGGCGGTGTGCGTATGCCCGGCCTGTTGCATCACCTTTGCTTCGACCTGGTGCGTCGCGAGCTGATGGTCGATCAGCCGACGACTGCCTGAGGTGTGGTCGAGCAGCACCAGCGGCTCGCCGCGCAGTTTCTTCCACGGCACGGCTGCGAGCTTTGCCAGCGGATGGTCGCGACGGCAGACCAGCACGAACGGGTCGTGCAGGATCGTTTCACTATCGAAAGCCTCGCTGTCGGCTGGTTCGATCGCGAGGCCAAAATCCACTTCGCCACCGCGGACGCTGTCCAGCACCAGGGTTTGCACCTGATCGTGCAGCTGCACGGTTAGCGCGGGATAGTCGCGGGCACAGGCGGCAATGCATTGCGGCATCAGCCCAGCCGAAAGTGTGGGTGCCGCCGCTACACGCACCTTGCCGTGACGACGCTCGCTTTCGGAGTGGACGTGGGCCAGCACGCTTTCGAGTTCCTCTAGCACACGCCCCACTGCACTTTGCAGATAGCGCCCCGCCTCGGTCGGCACCACTTCGCGCGTGTTGCGATCGAACAGGCGCACGTCGAGTTCGGTTTCCAGGTCCGCAATATGCCGGCTGACCGCCGGCTGGGTCAGGTGCAGGCTTTCGGCAGCGCGCCGGAAATGCTGCAGCTTGGCAACAGCCAGGAAGGCGCGGAGCTGGCGCAGGCTTACATTCATACCAATATCGTATCAGTAGATAAGATAAAACGATTTGTGTAATCAATGCTGGCGCGGTGCAATAGCTGCACTTCATTCATCAAGCCGCCGTCCGGACGGCAGGCCAATCGCCATGCTCAGCCGCTTTCTTCCTGATCGTTTCACCTGTGCGCTGCTGTGCACCGTGCTGCTGGCCAGCGTGCTGCCATGCCGCGGCGCGATCGCCCAGCTGTTCAACGTGTTTACGGATGCGGCGATCGCGCTGCTGTTCTTCCTGCATGGCGCGAAGTTGTCCCGCGCGGCTGTGTTGGCCGGGATCACGAACTGGCGGCTGCACCTGACCGTATTGGCCAGCACGTTCGTGTTGTTCCCGCTGCTGGGTTGGCTGTTGCGGCCCGTGCTGTCGCCACTGGTCACGCCGGACCTGTATCTGGGCGTGCTGTTCCTGTGCACGTTGCCGTCGACGGTGCAGTCGTCGATTGCGTTCACCTCGATCGCACGCGGGAATGTTTCGGCGGCAGTCTGCTCGGCGTCCGCATCCAGCTTGCTTGGCATCGTCATTACCCCTTTGCTGGTTGGCCTAATGCTGGAATCGCACGGGCGTGGCGGCATGTCGTGGGACGCGGTAGGCGGCATCGTGCTGCAGCTGCTGGTGCCGTTCGTGGCCGGGCAGGTGGCGCAGCGCTGGATCGGTGGCTGGGTGCAGCAGCACAAGCCGCTGGTCGGCCTGGTCGACCAGGGCTCGATCCTGCTGGTCGTCTACAGCGCGTTCAGTGCGGCCGTACTCGAAGGGCTGTGGAAGCAGGCGCCGCCGTCGGTACTGGGTGGCCTGCTGCTGCTCAACGCGGTGTTGCTGGCAGCGGCGCTGCTGATCACCTGCTATGGCGCACGCGCGCTGGGCTTCGGCAAGCAGGACGAGATCACCATCGTGTTCTGCGGATCCAAGAAGAGCCTGGCCAGCGGCGTACCGATGGCCAAGGTGCTATTCGCCGGTCACCCGCTGGGCATGATCGTGCTGCCGATCATGCTGTTCCATCAGATCCAGTTGATGACCTGCGCAGTGTTGGCGCGACGTTATGCGCGACGTCCACCGGAGGGTGTAATCGTGACGGCGGGTGGGGCAGATATCGCGCTGGCTGATTGAGGGCGTGCGAGTTTAAAAGCTCTGCGTGTTGGGAGGCAGATGTTGCATTTCGTCATCAATGACGGGAGCGTTGATGAGCCTCCAAGTTGCCTTTTTTTGCCGTCATCCCTGCGAAGGCAGGGAGCCAGTGCCTTTCAGCCGCTTGATGTCACTGGGTTGACCAGCTTCGCTGTTGAAAAGCGCTTTCTGCCTTCGCAGGAATGACGACGGTTTTTTTGAGGTCGCGTGAGCTTATTTCCGTCATCAATGCCGACAGCACCTATTTTATTTTCGTCATCAATGACGAAAATGCCGCATGCCGGTGAACACCATCGCCATGTCGTGCTCGTCGGCGGCAGCAATCACTTCGGCGTCGCGCATCGAACCGCCGGGCTGGATCACGGCGCGGATGCCCGCTGCGGCGGCGGCATCGATGCCGTCGCGGAATGGGAAGAACGCGTCGGACGCCATCACCGAGCCACGCACTTCCAGTTTCTCGTCGGCCGCCTTGATCCCGGCGATGCGCGCGCTGTAGACGCGGCTCATCTGACCCGCACCGATGCCGATGGTCTGGCGGTCGCGGGCATACACGATGGCATTGCTCTTGACGAATTTGGCGACCTTCCAGGCGAAGATCAGGTCATGCACTTCGGCTTCGGTCGGCGCACGGCGCGTGACGATCTTCAGGTCGTCCGCACCGACCATGCCGAGGTCGGCGGTCTGGATCAGCAGGCCCGAACCAACCCGCTTCGAGTTGTTGCCGGGATGAGCCTGTAGCAGGCTGCCGTCGGCCGGCAGCGGAATCACCAGCACGCGCACATTGCCCTTCTTCGCGAACGCCTTCAGCGCTTCATCCGCATAGCCCGGCGCCAGCACTACCTCGACGAACTGGCGTTCGACGATGGCACGCGCGGTAGCGCCATCCACTTCGCGGTTGAACGCGATGATGCCACCGAATGCGGAAGTGGGGTCGGTCTGGTAGGCCAGGTCGTAGGCGCGGCCGATGCCGTCCAGGCTCACGGCGACGCCACAGGGGTTGGCATGCTTGACGATCACGCAGGCTGGCTTGGTGAAGCTGCGCACACATTCCCACGCAGCGTCGGCGTCTGCGATGTTGTTGAACGACAGCTCCTTGCCCTGCAACTGGCGGAAGGTGGCGAGAGTGCCGGGGGCCGGATACAGGTCGCGGTAAAACGCTGCCTGCTGATGCGGGTTCTCGCCGTAGCGCAGGTCCATCAACTTCACGAAGCGGCCGTTGACCTGGCCGGGAAATGCGGCATGACCGGCGATCGCATCCTGCGCCTCATTGAGCTCGAGGGCGGACAAATAGTCGCTGATCGCGCCGTCGTAGCTGGCTACGTTGTTGAACGCAGCGACGGCAAGCTTGAAGCGTGTGGCGCGGCTGAGGCCGCCGTGTTGTTCGATCTCGGCCAGCGCATCGGCATATTGATCGGGCGAAGTCAGCACGCCGACGTCATTCCAGTTCTTTGCTGCCGAACGCAGCATGGCAGGGCCGCCGATGTCGATGTTCTCGATCGCGTCCTCCAGCGTGCAACCGGGCTTGGCGACGGTCGCTTCAAACGGATAGAGGTTCAACACCAGCAAGTCGATCGGCGCGATGCCCAGTTCGGCCATGACAGCATCATCCGTGCCGCGTCGGCCGAGCAGGCCGCCGTGCACTTTCGGGTGCAGCGTCTTGACGCGGCCGTCCATGATCTCGGGAAAACCGGTGAGGTCACTGACCTCCTGTACCGCGATGCCAGCCTCGCGCAACGCCTTCGCGCTACCACCGGTGGATAGCAGTTCCACTCCGGCGGCAGCGAGCCGTTGCCCCAGCTCGATCAGGCCGGTCTTGTCCGAAACGCTGAGCAGGGCGCGGCGGACCGGGGCGAGAGAGGGTGAGGGCATGAGCGGTTTCCAGAAGGGGAAAGCCGCACATTATAGCCGTCCGATCGATGGGCCGTTTTCGCAAGCGGGGCGCCATGTGGCGCGGGCCATCCGGAGACCTGGGGCAAACTCTTATAGCAGGCCGTGCAGCGCCAGTTTCTTGCGCAGCGTGGCACGGTTGATGCCGAGCGCGCTGGCAGCGCGGCTCTGGTTGCCATCGTGGAACGCCAATACCTCGCGCAGCAGCGGAACTTCGACTTCACGCAATACCAGCGCATGCAAACCTTCCGTGCACTCGGTATCGCCAATGTCGGCAAGATAGCGGCGCACGGTGCGGCTGACGCATTCGCTGAGCGCACTCTGGGCACCAGCGCTCTGCGGAGAGGTCTGTTTTGCTGCCTCAGCAACAGGCAGTCTGACGGCGTTCACGGACATTTCCCCTCACGTACTGAGCAGCCGGCTACTTGGGCCGCTGCATGTGGTTATGACTGTTGACGCAAAGCGCGGCATGTGTCGATTGCCGTTTGGAAGTATGCGCGAACTGGAGAGTCTACCCGTGCATGACGATAATTTTAAGTACTATTCGAAGCGGAATTCGAACGCGACCGCCTGGTCGCCTGGATCTTCCACCTCGAACAGCAGCACGGCGCTGGCGCCGGGCGCCAGGCCACGCTGCAGAATCGTGTCGTCATCGAGGTACTCGCGTGGCTGCAGCCGGCGCATCGCCATGCGTTGACCCTGCGCGTTTGACAAGGTGATCGTGACCACCGGATACGGCTGGGTGAATGCGGCGTCGTTGCGCACACTGGCGCTGATCATCAGCGCGCCGGACACGCTGGGATGCGCCTGCACATTGCTGTCGAGCAAGCGCAGTTGTTGCGGGGCGGCGACCAGTGGAAGCTCGCAGCCGACGCTGGCACAAATGCTGCGTAGCCAGCCACCGGTGACGGGATTGCGGATCAGCGCGTCGCGTTCGGCCCACGCCAGCTGGATGCCAAGCAACGAAGCCAGCACAAGGCACACGATGACCCATGGCCAGCGCCGTTCGCCGGACGGACGCTGATTTCGCTGGTGTGCACGGTGACGCGACAGCTTGGCTCGGCGTGTCCTTTGCTTGCGTGCAAAGGGTGGAGTGAATACCAGTTGCGAAAAGTCTTCCGGCTCAGCGGATTTTCCCGCCCCTGACTCTGCCTGGATGACCGCGGGCGAATCAGCCCTCGGTCGATAGACCACCAGGTCGATGCCTGGAGGTTCGAGCGCGGGTTCGTTTACCGGCAGTTCGCGGAAAGGTTCGGGCGGCAGCTGGTCGGTGAGCGTGGCAATGCTGTCGAAGCTGGCCCCACAGTGCCCGCAAATGACATGGCCGTGCGCTTGCGCAAGCGTGTGCGCATCGAGCGAAAACACGGACAGGCATTCGGGACATTGTGTGTACATGCAGGACGCTTTGTTCTGTATGCGGCAAGCTTAGCAGGCTGTCGAACGCAGCCTGGAGGTGATCTGGAATCGCAGCCGCGGTCACGGTCCTCTCAAGATGCCGGGAGCGCGCCGATGCGACGCAGTCAGGCGCGGCGGCGACCGCTGATACGCACCCAGTCTTCGCGGGTATCCACCCGCAGTTCGTCGAACCATTCGGCGTAGCGTTCAAGCAGTTCATCCTGCTGCCCGATAAGGATGCCCGAGATGGCGAATGGTGCATTCGGTTTTGCCGCGGCAGCGAACGTCGGCGCGAGTTCGCCGAGTGGGCCGGCCAGGATGTTGGCTATGAATACCTCGGCGGGCTCCGCGTCCACCTCGTCGGGGAGGAACAAGGCGAGTCGTTCGGCCACACCGTTGCGCTCGGCGTTGTCAGCGGACGCGGTGAGCGCCTGCGGGTCGTTGTCCACGCCGATCGCACTGGCCGCGCCCAGCTTCAACGCGGCGATCGCGAGGATGCCGGAGCCGCAGCCGTAATCGACCAGCGTCTTGCCCGCGAGCTCGATACCGTCCAGCCATTCCAGGCATAACGCGGTGGTCGGATGCGTGCCGCTGCCGAACGCGAGGCCTGGGTCGAGCCGCACTACCACGCTGTCCTCATCGGCCGGCGGTTCGATATTCCACGGATAGATCCACAGCCGGCGCCCGAACGCCATCGGCTTGAACTGGTCCATCCATGCGCGTTCCCAGTTCTCGTCGGCAACATCGCGGAACGTGAGCTGATCGGGCTCCAGCCAGGGCAGCAATTCGGCCAGCGTTTCGGTGAGGCCGCGACGATCAGTATCGGCATCGAACAAGGCATTCAGCGTGATCGTTGGCCACAGCGGCAACTCGCCCACACCCGGCTCGAAGATCGCCTGTTCGTCCGGCGTCTCCGCGTTCGCATCCTGCAGCGTGATCGCCTGCGCGCCGAGATCGTCGAGCGCCTCCTCAACGTGCGGCTGCTGCTCAATGCGGATGATGAGGGAGAGTTCGAGAAAGGGCATGCGGGTCCGTGAAATATGTTGCCCCCTCTCCCCTTTGGGGAGAGGGCTGGGGTGAGGGGACAATCTTGCGGTGAGGTTACATCGGAGCGAGCTTTGATCAACTCCCCCGCGAGCACCCGCACCTCACCTCAATCCTCTCCCCACAGGGGAGAGGAGGCGAACGCAAAGAGTTTTTTTAGTGCTCTTTCTGCTCAGCCATGCGCTTTTCCAGATAGTGGATGTTCTGTCCACCGTGCTGGAAGCCGGCGTCGGCCATGATGCGCTGCTGCAGCGGGATATTGCATTTCACGCCTTCGATCACCGTTTCGGCAAGCGCCAGGCGCATGCGCGCAATCGCGGTTTCGCGATCGGGGCCGTGCACGATCAGCTTGCCGATCATCGAGTCGTAATTGGGCGGAATTTTGTAACCGTCGTAAAGGTGCGTGTCGACGCGCACACCGGGACCGCCGGGTGCCTCGAAGCGCTTTACCGTGCCGGGGCTGGGCATGAACGTTTCCGGATCTTCGGCGTTGATGCGGCACTCGATGGCATGGCCACGCAGCACGATGTCTTCCTGCTTGATCGACAGCTTGTCGCCGCCGGCGATCAGCAGCTGCTCGCGCACCAGATCGATGCCGGTGATCAGCTCGGTGACGGGATGCTCGACCTGGATGCGGGTATTCATCTCGATGAAGTAGAAGTGGCCGTTCTCGAAAAGAAACTCGAACGTACCGGCGCCGCGATAGCCGATGCGCAGGCAGGCATCGACGCAAACCTTGCCGATTTCGGCGCGCTGTTCCGGCGTGATGCCGGGCGCGGGGGCTTCCTCGACCACTTTCTGGTGGCGGCGCTGCATCGAACAGTCGCGCTCGCCGAGATGGATCGCATTGCCCTGGCCGTCGGCAAGCACCTGGATCTCCACATGGCGTGGATTCTCCAGGAACTTCTCCATGTACACCTGTTCGTTGCCGAACGCGGCCTTGGCTTCGGCCTTGGTCATGGTGACGGCGTTGCCCAGATGCGCCTCGGTGCGCACCACACGCATGCCGCGACCACCACCGCCACCGGCAGCCTTGATGATCACCGGATAGCCGATCTCGCGGGCGATCCGCAGGTTCTCTTCCACGTCCTCGCCGAGCGGGCCGCCGGAGCCCGGCACGCACGGCACGCCAGCGGCTTTCATGGCGCGGATCGCCTCGACCTTGTCGCCCATCAGGCGAATCACCTCGGCGGTCGGGCCGATGAAGATGAAGCCGGACTGTTCGACCTGCTCGGCGAAATCGGCGCGCTCGGAGAGAAAACCGTAACCCGGATGGATCGCTTGGGCGTCGGTGATTTCTGCGGCGGCGATGATGCGCGGGATATTGAGATAACTGTCGACCGAGGGGCCGGGGCCGATGCACACCGATTCGTCGGCGAGGCCGACATGTTTCAGGTTGCGGTCCACGGTGGAGTGCACAGCCACGGTCTTGATGCCCAGGCTGTGGCAGGCACGCAGCACGCGCAAGGCGATCTCACCGCGGTTGGCTATGACGACTTTTTCGAGCTTGGGCATGTCAGGCGATCACGAACATGGGTTCGTCGAATTCCACCGGCTGGCCATTCTCGACCAGGATGGCCTGCACGATGCCGGCCACGTCGGCCTCGATCTGGTTGAACATCTTCATCGCCTCGATGATGCCCAGGGTCTCGCCGGCCTTGACCTGCTGGCCGACCTTCACGAACGCCGGTGTGCTTGGGCTGGCCGATGCGTAGAACGTGCCGACCATCGGCGCCTTCACGACATGGCCGGCAGGCAAGGCATTGGCGGCAGGGGCTTCGACCGGGGCGGTAACCGGCGCGGGCGCGGCAGCAACGGGGGCGACCGCAACAGCCGCTGGCGCAGCAACCGCCGGCGCGGTGTTCTTGGGTACGCGCGACAGGCGGACGACTTCCTCGCCCTCCTTGATCTCCAGTTCGGCGAGGTTGGATTCCTCGAGCAGGTCGATCAATTTCTTGATTTTGCGCAAATCCATCGGATCAGCCTTTGTCAGTCGTGCCACCGCAGGTGGCCGGATGTGGATAGGTGGGCCAGGTGGCCGGTTTTTTTATGACGCGGTGGCCGCGCTGGTTTCGGTTGCCGGCAGCCGATGCATCGCTGCCTCCAGCGCCAGCCGGTAGCTGTCGCTGCCAAACCCGCAGATCACGCCGACCGCGATATCGGACAGGTACGAGTGGTGCCGGAACGGCTCGCGCGCATGCACATTGGACAGGTGCACTTCGATGAACGGGATCGCCACTGCGGCCAACGCGTCGCGCAGGGCAATGCTGGTGTGGGTGAACGCGCCGGGGTTGAACAGGATCAGAGCGGTGTCGTCGTTACGGCCCTGCTGGATGCGGTCGACCAGCTCGTGCTCGGCATTGGACTGGAAGCAGATCACTTCGTGTCCGCCCGCCTGCGCCAGTTCGGCCAGCCGGCGGTTGATGTCGGCCAGCGTCTCGCGGCCGTAGATCTCCGGCTCCCGCGTGCCCAACAAATTGAGATTGGGTCCATGCAGGACCAGAATCTTCGCCACGAAACCACCCGCCTTGCGTCCGGAGCTCCCGGAACGGAGCGAAGTGTGCGCGTAGTCGTGGATGTTGTCTAGTTCACCGCAGATCGACGATGTTTGACGGAGAAGTGCAGGATTTCCGTGCGGAAGCGTATGTAGATCTGCCCCAAGGCGGGTCAGGGCTTCCCCTGCAGCGGCGCCAGCCACTGTTCAAGCTGCGCTGGCGGCAATGTGCCGAGGTGTGTGGCCAATATGCGCCCATCGGCGTCGATCAGCACGCTATAGGGCAGAACATCGTGCATATCGCCCAGCTGCAGCGACGTGCTTGGCGTGCCGAGCTGGCCCAGCAGGACGGGATAATTCAGCGGATGCGCTCCAAGAAAGGCGCGCACATGATCGGGCTGGTCCATGGCGATACCGACGACGATCGGCCCGCGTTCACCGAACTTTGCCTGTGCCCGGGCCAGCGCCGGCATTTCATCGAGACAGGGGCCGCACCAGCTGGCCCAGAAATTCAGCAGAACGCGGCGGCCACGATAGTCACTCAGTGGATGCGCCTCGCCATCGAGGTCAGGCAGGCTCAAAGCGGGCAGTGGCTGGCCAATCAGTGGCGAATCCGCTTGCTCCGGCTGCCCGCTGCGGTGTTCTGCGTAACCGCCGATGGCAGCAGCAACCACCGCCAGGCCCACGATCAGCCAATTGCTGCGGTCCATCACGGTCGTGCCATCACGGCTGCGCCGCTGCCGTGAGCGCATGCTGGACCAGGTCCGAGGTCAGCACGGTGGACAGCTGTTGGCCGGCGCCGCCGTGTTTCGGAAACACCACATACAGCGGCACGCCGGGCGAATGGTATTGCTGCAGGAACGCGCTGATGGTCGGGTTGACGTCGGTCCAGTCGCCTTTCATGTAGACCGCGCCGGTGCGTTGCAACAGGTCACGGAACGCCTGGGTGTCCAGCACGGTGTGCTCGTTCGCCTTGCAGGTGACACACCAGTCGGCAGTCATGTCGACAAAGACCGGTGTGCCGGCAGCGCGCAAGCTGGCGAGTTTTTCCGGGCTGTAGGCGACCACGCCGTCCTCAGCGACGACGGCGCTGGATACCGGCGGCACTTGGGCAAGCAGGTACACCGGCACCAGCGTGGCAAGTGCCAGCACGCCGACCAGCACGCGACTGACCAAGCCGCGCTGGCGGCTGCGTTCGAACCACCACAACGTCATTGCCAGCAGCACCATCGCCACCAGCACCAGACCCACTGCGTCGGCGCCACGCTGATGGGCCAGCACCCATACCAGCCACACCGCGGTCAGATACATCGGGAACGCCAGCACCTGCTTCAGCGTTTCCATCCAGCGTCCCGGCCGCGGCAGCAAACGCGCCAGCGCCGGTACGAAACCGATCAGCAGGAACGGCAACGCCAGGCCCACGCCCAGCATCAGGAACACCAGCAGCGCCGAAAGCATCGGCGCGGCGAAGGCATAGGCCAGCGCGCTGCCCATGAACGGAGCCGTGCATGGGCTGGCCACGACCACCGCCAATACGCCAGTGAAAAAATCGCCGGCTGGGCCGGAGCGCGAAGCGAGAGCTGCCCCGGTATTGCCCAGGGAGGCGCCAAACTGCACCACGCCGGACATCGACAAGCCGACTGCCAGCATCACCATCGCCAACACCCCGACCACGATGGGCTGCTGCAACTGGGTGCCCCAGCCAAGCGCATGACCGGCCGAGCGCAAGGCGAAAATGCCCAAGCCCAGCGCAGCGAAACTGCACAGCACGCCGGCGCTGTAATACAGCGCATGGCGGCGAGCCCGTGTGGCGCTTTCGCCGCTCTCCAGCACGCTGACCGCTTTGATCGACAACACCGGCAGCACGCACGGCATCAGGTTCAGTACCAGTCCGCCGCCGAGTGCGAGAAGCAGTGCCGCGAATAGATTCAGCGGATCCTGGGCGACACCGGCTGGCGGCATCTCAGGTGCCGGTTGGGTTGTATTGCCAGGCGGCGGGGTGACGACACCCGCGCCGGTGGAGGACTGACTGCCGATCGCATGCAGCGCGGCACGCAGTGAGCCGGTCGCGTTACCCGGCGTTGTTGCGTTCGTTATGGTGGTGGTCGATGCCCCACCGGCCGACAGCGGCAGATCCAGTTGTTCGGTATGCGGCGGATAGCAGATTTTCGGATCGACTTCGTGACAACCCTGGTACTGCACGCTCAACTTCAGCCGTGTAGTGCCTGCAGCCACGGTGTACGGCAGCGTGGCGTCGATGGCGTGGTGATAGGTCTCCACATCGCCAAGGTATTCGTCGTGATGTTTCGCGCCGTCCGGTAGTTGCGCTTCACCCAGCGTCACGCCATCGCCGGCCTTGAACTTCATGCGTCCGCGATAGAGGTAGTAGTCCTGTGCGATCGTCCAGTGCAGCTTCAGGACGCCCGGCGTGGAGGCGTCGGTGCTGAGTTTGTAAGCCTCGGTCACCGGCAGCAGGCTGGAGGTGTCCTCCTGCGCGAAGGCGCAGCAACACAACGTCAGCGACAGGCAGAGCAGGGCGGCGAAGTGGGCGGCCAGACGACGGCCGGGGTGGATCAGGCGCATTGCAGCTCCAGCGTGGAATGCCTGCGTGGGGACGCGGGCGAACAGGGATTATGGCTCACCCGGGCGACGTCTGAATAAGCTCTCGCCCGTGCTCCGATGACTCTATCGTCCGGAAGGCGATCGAGTCGGCAGTCCCTGGTCTTCGTCTGCCGTTGACGCTGGGTTACGGCTCGACCGCCCTGGCATCGGCAAGCGGCGTTGCCCTTGAGCGAAAACGCAGCATCCCCGTGGTCAGCGCCACGCCCAGCAGGATCACCACGCAGCCGCCGGCCATCGCCAGGGTGACCGGTTCGTGCAGGAAGAGCAGACCCCAGAGCACGCCAAACACCGGAATCAGATACAGCACGGTCATGCTGCGGGTGGCCCCCACGCGTGCCATCAATCGGTAGAACAACACATACGCGAGCGAGGTACAGGCCGCCGCCAGGCCGAACATGGCCAGCCACGCCTGCGCATTGGGTGTCTTGACCGGCCACAGCCACACCGTGAAAGGCAGCAGAAACACGGCGGCGGCGAACTGGCTGCCGGTGGCCACGGATAGCGGCGTCACCCCGCGCAACCGGCGATGGCTGTAATGGCCGCCAAAGGCGTAGCAGACGTTGGCGCCGACGCAGGCGGCCATGGCCCAGCCGGTCGAACCACCACCATGATCGTGGTGGCCGAAACCCACCGTGCCAGCCACCAGCCAAACCACCCCGGTGAGGCCGATCAACAGGCCGCTGGCGCGCATTGCGTCCATCCGTTCGCCAAACAGCATCCAGCCGGAAGCAGCCACCAGCAGCGGCGCAATCGAATCGGAGATGGCCGAGACGCCAGCCGGCAGGCTCTGCGCGGCATAGGAGAACAACACGAACGGCAACGCGGAATTGGCCAGGCCCACGATGGCGATCGGCCGCCAATGCACACGTATTTCGGCCATTCGCTGGCGTGAGAGCAGCAGGGGCAGCGAGCACACGGTGGCGCCGATCGCGCGCATGCCGGCCAACGGCAGGCTACCGAACTGGTTGGCGCCCATGCGCATGAACAGGAACGACGCGCCCCACAAGGCGCCCAGCAACAACAGCGCGGCAATATCGGATTTCTGCATGTGCATGTGCGTTTGCATGGCGAGGCTCGATGAGGGTTCGCGCGATCTTCTGCATCGTGGTCAAGCTAATTCACGGTAATGCCAGAATCTGTCAGCAGTCTTTAGCGCGGCGCACTCTGGCCGAACAGCACGCGCCGCTCGTTCGACCTATCGGGAAGAGTCGCGCACCCAGTCGAGATAGGCTTGGTGGCCCTGGGCCACTGGCACCGCGATCAGCTCGGGCAATTCATACGGGTGCAGGGCCAGGATGCGTTCCTTCAGCGCTGCGAAGCGGGTCTCGGTGGTCTTGATCAGCAGCAGCTCCTCGCTATCTGTGGTCACTTCGCCTTTCCAGCGATAGGTGGAGCGGACGCCGGGCAGGCGGTTGACACAGGCGGCCAAGCCTTCGCCGACCAGCGTCTCGGCCATCGCCTGCGCGCTGCCGGCATCAGGGCAGGTGCAATAGCAGAGCAGGACGGTGCCGGGCGTGGTCGCGGGTGGTGTCATGGGCGAAGCGTAAAGGGAAACCCGGCGGCAATGTCCGACTTGAGCGCGGCGGCGGTCGATTTCGCTGGTCACCCTTGAAAGCCACCGCCAGCCACCCAATTAGCTGTTCCGTGACCAAACCGCTTGCGGCGGCGTCCTGTACCGCTAAAATTGGCACTCGTTTCCCCAGAGTGCTAACAAGACCGCCGGTTTGGGTCTTCAAAGCCTTGTCCCACCTCAATCGTTAGCTGGAGTTGTCCATGAGCACACTGCGTCCGTTGCACGACCGAGTCATCGTCAAGCGTCTGGAAGAGGAGCGCGTCTCCGCCGGCGGCATCGTCATCCCCGATAGCGCCACCGAGAAGCCCACCCGCGGCAAGGTCACCGCTGCCGGCACCGGCCTGATCCAGAAGGACGGCAGCGTGCGTCCGATGTCGGTCAAGACGGGCGACACCGTGCTGTTCGGCAAGTACGCCGGCCAGGAAATCAAGATCGACGGCGAAGAGCTGGTCTTCCTCAAGGAAGACGACATCGTGGCCGTGATCGAAGGCTGATGGCTGGAGCCGGATGGTGACGGCGAGCGCGAAGCAAAATCCGCGCACCTCAGTCGCCTTTGGCTCCTTCTGCAGCACTTTCGCAACGACAAACCGTTACCTATTAATTTTTTTGAGGCAAAAAAATCATGGCAGCTAAAGAAGTTCGTTTTGGCGAAGACGCCCGCGCCCGCATGCTCAAAGGCGTGAACACCCTGGCCAATGCGGTCAAGGTCACGCTCGGTCCGAAGGGCCGCAATGTCGTGCTCGAGAAGAGTTTCGGCGCCCCCACGATCACCAAGGACGGCGTCTCCGTCGCCAAGGAAATCGAGCTGGCCGACCGTTACGAGAACCTCGGCGCGCAGATCGTCAAGGAAGCCGCTTCCAAGACGTCCGACGTCGCTGGTGACGGCACCACCACCGCCACCGTGCTGGCACAGGCGTTCATCCAGGAAGGCCTCAAGGCTGTTGCCGCCGGCATCAACCCGATGGACCTGAAGCGCGGCATCGACAAGGCCGTCGCCGCTGCGGTTGGCGAGCTGAAGAAGTTCTCCAACCCGACGGCGAACGACAAGGAAATCGCCCAGGTCGGTACGATCTCGGCCAACTCCGACACCAACATCGGCGACATCATCGCCACCGCGATGAAGAAAGTCGGCAAGGAAGGCGTGATCACGGTCGAGGAAGGATCAGGTCTGGAAAACGAGCTGGACGTCGTCGAGGGCATGCAGTTCGATCGCGGCTACCTGTCGCCGTACTTCATCAACAACCAGCAGAGCCAGCAGGTCGAGCTGGATGACCCGTACATCCTGATCCACGACAAGAAAGTGTCGAACGTCCGCGAGTTGCTGCCGGTGCTGGAAGCCGTTGCCAAGGCTGGCAAGCCGCTGCTGATCGTCGCCGAGGAAGTCGAGGGCGAGGCGCTCGCCACGCTGGTCGTCAACACCATCCGCGGCATCGTCAAGGTTGCTGCCGTCAAGGCGCCGGGCTTCGGTGACCGTCGCAAGGCGATCCTGGAAGACATCGCGATCCTTACCAATGGCCAGGTCGTTTCCGAGGAAGTGGGTCTGTCGCTCGAGAAGACCACCATTGCTGACCTCGGTCGTGCCAAGCGCGTCGTGATCACCAAGGAAAACACCACGATCATCGACGGTGCTGGCGAAGCGGAGAAGATCCAGTCGCGCATCGCTCAGGTCAAGGCGCAGATCGAGGAGACCTCCTCCGACTACGACCGCGAGAAGCTGCAGGAGCGCGTGGCCAAGCTGGCCGGCGGCGTTGCGGTCATCAAGGTCGGTGCCGGCACCGAGATCGAGATGAAGGAAAAGAAGGCCCGCGTCGAAGACGCTCTGCATGCAACCCGTGCAGCCGTCGAAGAAGGCGTGGTCCCGGGCGGCGGCGTTGCGTTGATCCGCGCGCTGAAGGCTGTCGAAGGTCTGAAGGGTGACAACACCGATCAGGACCTGGGCATCGCGATCACCCGTCGTGCGCTGGAAGCGCCGCTGCGTGCGATCGTTGCGAACGCCGGCGAAGAGTCGTCCGTCGTCGTCAACCGCGTCAAGGAAGGCACCGGCAACTTCGGCTACAACGCTGCGACCGGCGAGTACGGCGACATGGTTGCGATGGGCATCCTGGATCCGACCAAGGTCACCCGCACCGCGCTGCAGAACGCAGCATCGGTTGCCGGCCTGGCGATCACCACCGAGGCAATCGTTGCCGAGCTGCCGAAGAAGGACGACGGCCATAGCCATGGCGGCGGCCAGGGCGGCGGCATGGGCGGCATGGGCGGTATGGACTTCTAAGTCCTCCGACCAGGCACTGAAAAAAGAGAAGCCCCGCCTTGTGCGGGGTTTTTCTTTTGGCGTTGACGCAAGCGCTCGAGAGGTTGCCGTTGACCTACTGCTGCAGCGCCGCCGAGGCCGGCGGAGTGGTCACTACGGTGTTGTGGGCGATGCCGCCGGTGGGCAGCACTTCAAGCTTCGGCAGCAGGGGGTCCAGCTTGCCGTTCATGCGCAACTGATTGACGCTCGCCATGGCCTGATCGACCCGTTGCTCGTCGATGTCCTCGACCAGCGGTATCGCACCCGGCGCCTTGGTCAGTGCGGCGAGTTGCGGCCCGACCAGGGTGGTCAGCGCGAAATAGGCGTCATCCTGAATGCCGGCCTGTGCCAGCAATCTGCCGGGCAGCAGCCATGCCGCGGTGTCCTGTTGTGTCGGCGCGCCATCGCTGTGCGGATCGACCAGCAGCCAGGTGCCCGCCTGGCTAAGCATGTCCTGGCCATCGACAAAACCGGTAGTGCGATAGCTGCCGCCTAAAGCCGGCAGATGATCGCCGTAGAACAACACCAGGCTCGGACGTTGACGTTGGGCCAGCCATGCGACGAGTCGGCCGAGTTCGGCGTCCGCGTGCTGCATGTGATAGATGTAATTCTGCAATTCCAGCTTGTCCTGCCCGCCGATGCCGTCGGGTACCGGAATGGCATCGCGCTCGTCGCGATGGCTCGGTTCCACGTCGTACGGGCCGTGCGCCTCGAGGCTGATCGCGAAGATGAATTGCGGTCGGCCGGAGTCCTTCATCAGCGCCATGATCTCGTCGGTCATCGCGCTGTCGGCCATGTACTTGCCGTCCATCGGCGCGTGCGCAGGGAACGACGACTGCGAGACGAAACGATCGAAGCCAAGTGCCTTGAACGCGGTCGCGCGATTCCAGAACGCAGGGTCGTTACCGTGCACGGCCATCGTCTCGTAGCCGTGAGCGTTCAGCGTGCGCACCAGACTCGGCACGGCCTTGTTGCCCATCTGCAGATACGGATACTGCAAGTTGTCGAAGTAGCGCAGCGACAGGCCGGTGAGTACCTCGAACTCGGTGCGGATGGTGCCGCCGCCAAAGGTCGGTACATGCAACTTTCCGCTGATCCCGTGCGCAGCGAGCCGATGCAGGTTCGGAGTGAGATCGTCCTGCTCATAGCCGTGCATGATCGATGGGTCAAAGAACGACTCGCTCTGCACCACCACGATGTCCGGCAACTCGTTGCTCGCGGCTGGTGGCTGCATCACCTGGCGCAACGACGCAGCGGATTGCCCGATCAACTCGCTTGCCGCTGCACGGTCCGGCTTTTTCTTGCCGTGACGATCCTGCAGATGAAACATCATCAGCGAACTGATCAGGCCCGAATGCGTGCTGGTGGAAGAGGCCGACCACGGCTCGAGCCAGAGCACCTTGGCGTTGTAGATTTTCCCCCAGACAGTCACGCCGACCAGCATGCTCAGAAGGATTGTCGCCAGCACGCCGCCGGCCAGCAATCGTTTGCCGCTGGTGCGACGCGGAAACAGTGGTGGTTCATAGCGCCACATCGCTACCACGAGTGCCACCCCGGCCAGCAGCGCCAGGTACGGCCATGGGCTGTGCGGCAGATAGCCAGACAGCAAATGCATCCCGCCCTTGCGCAACTGGCCAACCATGCGGAAGTCGGCCGGCAGCAGTGGCGTGCCGAGGTTCGCTACTTTCAGGACGTTGACGCCGTAAAACACCCCTTGCAGCAGGAACGCCAGACCGAACGACAGCAGCAGACGGCGGCTCAGCGCCAGCAGCACACCGGCCAGCAACAAGCCAGGCCAGGCATTGGCCAGCAGGAACCGCGGCTGATCGAACAGCCGCAACGGCAGCACACCCATGCCGCCATCGAGCAGCCCCGTAAGCAGCACGAAGGCCAGCGCCAGCAACAACGGCAGCAGGATGCGCGCCGCCAGTACGCGCCAGCGATGGGGGGATCCGGTGGGGTTCAACGACATAACAGTCCTGCGCTTGCTGTCATGGTTCGAGCTCTGAAATGTAATCGGGATCAGATGAACCAATTGTTGATTGAGAGGGGGCGTCTCAAGCGGCGCTTGGGTGTTATCAACGCCCCAGCGTGGCCTCGGTGTACCGGACATCGCTGGAGGTGACCTGCCACGGTCGGCAGTGCGGCACAATGGGCCGATGCCTGTTCATGAATCCCGCGCGCTACGAGCGCTCATTGACGACCGTTATGGCGACCTCGTCGCCCGTTGCCGCGCCGCCGGCGTGCCGTTGCACGACGATGCCGGCGTCGCCGAGCGTATCCGGCGAACCCTGCTGGCCAGCGATTTCGCGTTTGATGTGTGGTCCAGGCAGCCGCAACTGCTGGCGCCGCACGGGCTGGAGCGCTTGCGTTCCGGCAGCGATGCGAGTGCGCGCATCGACGCCCTCAAGCTGCCGGACGATGAAGCCGCCTGCATGGTGGCCTTGCGTCGTTTCCGTCATGCCGAAGCGCTGCGGCTGCTGTTTCGCGATGTGAACGGGCTGGACGAACTGCCCGAAACGCTGTCGGCCACCAGCGTCCTGTACGAGGCGCTGCTCGGTGTCTCGCTGGCCTGGTCAGAGCGCGCGATGGCCGTGCGTTACGGTCATAGCCGCGATCCCGATGGTGCGTTGCAGCGACTGGTCGTGGTCGGCTTCGGCAAGCTGGGTGGCAGCGAGTTGAACTTTTCCTCCGACATCGACCTGGTGCTGGCGTATCCGCAAGGCGGTCAAAGCGACGGCGCCCGCCCGCTCGACAACAGCGAGTATTTCATCCGGCTCGGCCGCCAGCTGGTGCGCCTGTTGAACGAGCCGACCATGGATGGCATCTGCGCACGAGTGGACCTGCGCCTGCGCCCCTTCGGCAACGCCGGGCGACTTGCTCTGTCCTTCGCGGCAATGGAGCAGTACTACCAGAGCGAGGGGCGTGACTGGGAACGCTACGCCTGGATCAAGGCGCGTCCGGTTGCCGGCGATCGCCATGCCGGCAAGCAATTGCAGGAGTTGTTGCGGCCGTTTGTCTATCGCAAATATCTGGACTACACCGCGTTCGCCGGCCTGCGCGAGATGAAGTCGTTGATCGATGCGGAAGTGGCGCGCAAGGATCTGGCCGACAACCTCAAGCTCGGCCCCGGCGGCATCCGCGAAATCGAATTCATCGTGCAGCTGACCCAGCTGATTCGAGGCGGGCGGGAGCCGAGCTTGCGCGTGCGCGGCCTATTGCCGGCACTCACCGCGTGCGAGGCGCGCGGGCACATCGGTGCGGCGCGCGCACGCATGTTGCGCGAGGCTTATGTGCTTTTGCGTCGCGTGGAAAATCGCGTACAGATGCTGCGTGATGCGCAGACGCACGACATCCCCGACGATGCTCTCAGTCGCGAACGCATCGCACTGAGCCTTGAGTATCCCGACTGGGACACCCTCAATGCGGCGTTGGCCAGACATCGCGCCATCGTCAGCGAGGAATTTGCGGCTGTGTTGATGCCGCAAGGCGGCCGCGCCGCTAGCGTGCCGGCCGCCGACGTGGTGCTGTGGCAGCAGGCCTGCGCCGAATCGCTTGATGCCGGTGTGCTGGAGGCCTCCGGTTTCGTGCCCGGCGCCGAACTCGCTGACGCGTTGCTTAAATTGCCGCAGGCTGCGCCGGTGCGTGCGATGTCGGCGCATTCGCGCGATCGATTGGACCACCTGATGCCGCAGCTGTTCAGCGCCGCGCGCGAGAGTGCCGCGCCGGTGCCCTGCCTGCTGCGACTGTGCCGATTGATGCAGGCCGTGGCGCGACGATCTTCTTATCTGGCGTTGCTGGAAGAACAGCCGGCTGCGCGCAAACGGCTGGCTCGTTTGTTCGGCGATAGCGCCTTCCTGGCCGAGAGAGTCATCGCGCAGCCACTGCTGTTGGACGACGTACTCGATCCACGCATCGATCAACTACCGTTCAAGCGCGCCGACATCACCGCCGAAATCGCCCGCGTGCTGACCACGCTGGATGAGCGTGAGGCCGAGGCCGAGCTTGAGCGGATCAACGAGTTCAAGGCATCCACCGCATTCAGGCTGGGGCTTGCGTTCAACGATGGCCGTGCCGATGCCGTCGCGACCGCGCGCCGGCTCGGTGCGCTGGCCGAATCAGTGGTGGCTGCCGTGCTGGCACTGGCCGAGCGCGAGTTGATTGCCCAGCACGGCCGGTTGCCCGGCGTGGGTTCGGGTTTCGCCGTACTCGGCTATGGCAGCCTAGGCGGCGAGGAGCTCGGTTTCGCGTCGGACCTGGACCTGGTGTTTGTCTACGATGGCCGGCGTGCGCACGCGATGAGCGACGGTGCCCGTCCGCTGGAAGGTGCGCGCTGGTATCAGCGACTCGCCCAGCGTGTGATGAACTGGCTCACCGTGCTGACCCGTGCCGGCCGCCTGTATGAAGTCGATGCGCGGCTGCGTCCGGATGGTTCCAAGGGTCTGCTGGTCAGCAGCCTCGACTCGTTTGCGGCCTATCAAAAGAGTCGCGCATGGACGTGGGAACACCAGGCGCTGCTGCGTGCCCGTCCGGTCGCCGGTGATGCTGCGCTCAATGCGGAGCTGGCCGACGTGCGTCGCGAGATTCTGGCCGTGTCACGCGACCGCGTTGCGGTATTGGTCGAAGTGGGCAACATGCGTCAGCGCTGGCGTGCGGAACGCGATCGCTCCGACGCCACCCGGCTCGACCTCAAGCAGGGTCATGGCGCGTTGCTCGATATCGAATTTGCGCTGCAGGGGCTGGTACTGGCGAACGCGGCGCAGTGGCCTGGGCTGCTGGGAGTCACGGCTAACGCCGCCTTGATTGAGGCCTGTCGTGGCGCCGGCCTGCTTGATGCCGGTCAGGCAGCCATGCTGACGGTGGCACATGCCAACCTGCTGCAGCGGGCACTCGCCTGCACCCTGGATTTGCGTTCACGAATCGCGCCACGCGATGTGGAACTGGAGCAGCTGTGCGCCGGAGTTCGCGGCGTGACCGATGCGCTGGGGTTTGTGTTCGACTGATCTCGGGTTTCCGTTGGCAGGAATCACTAGCCCAACAGTGGTCGCGCCTGCTGTGCCTGGATCCGTTGCCGAAGTTCGGCAGCGATCGCTGCCGTCTCGCGCAGCGGCGCAACGGGCGCCGGCGATTGGACGTCCAAATCGTGCAGCAGGCCTGCGTCGCGCAATACGCGATGGAAGCGAAAGATCTTCTCCGGCAGTGGCACGCTGACGAAGGTATACACCGGGCAGCCCACCGCGCACGCTTCGCTGAGCATGTTGACCGAGTCGGGAGTGACGACGAGACGGTCGGCCCAGCCGAGTACGCCGGGGTAGGGATTGGGGCCGTCTCCGCGGTCGGCCCAGATCATGCCGGGGATCCCTTTGAGGGACTCACGCATGACCTCCATGACGACGGGCGGGGTACGTCGCGAGGCAAGCACCAACAAGCTGCCCCCTTCGCGAAGTTGACGTTGGCGCAATCGTTCGGCGAGCTGGGTGGCGACACCCGCATCGAGTGGAATGCCCTTGCGCGGACCGCCGAGCAGCACGCCGACGCGCGGTTGCGGCAGGCCGGCGAGGCTGGGGCAGGACTCGCGGCCGTCCTGCAGCCAGGCGTCATCAACGTCGTTGAGCGAGCCGATCAGCTGCAGCACATTGGGCCCGCTCAGCCGGTCGTGACGCGGCGCGATCACGGTGTCCCAATGCGCAGGATCGATGCGCGGGTCAAGGATTTGCACGGTGTAACAACCACCGCCGGAAAGCCCGCGCAGCTGACGGGTGAACAACGCGGCCGCGCGGCCGCAGCCTACGGCCACCGCGGGCCACGGCGGTGCGAACAAGTCACGCTGTGCCACCGTAAGCGCGAGAGGGCCACCGAGGCTGAGGCGTGGTGCGAACCAGGACCAGGGCGCACGCGGTTCCAGCACCAGGTGGCGCACCGGCGGACCCAGCCGTTCGGCCAAAGCCAGCGCCTGACGCTGGTTGCCAGCGGCAGTATCGGTAATCACCCAGCATTCACCTTGCAGCTTCAGCATGATGGCGGGTGGTCCGGCATTGTTTCCCTGGCTAACACAGTACGTTCTCCGCGCCATCATCTGTTGGCATGCGCACACCTATACACTTGTACATTCAGGCGCCGCTGTCGGCGCGTCAATGCAGCAGAGGATACCCATGAGCGAGTTGCTTGCCGAGGCCGGCCTTGACCAGTTGTTCCGCAACGCCCGCACGTTCAATGCGTGGCTTCCCAAAGACGTCAGCGATGAACAGCTGCACCAGCTCTACGAACTGGCGAAGTTTGGCCCGACCAGTGCGAATGCTTCGCCGATGCGGGTGGTTTTCGTGAAGTCGAAAGAGGCGAAGGCGAAGCTTGCGCCGTTGCTGTCTGACAACAATCGGGACAAGACGATGGAGGCGCCGGTGACGGCCATCATCGCCACCGACCATGCGTTCTACGAACACCTGCCGAAACTGTTTCCGCATGCCGATGCGCGTAGCTGGTTTGTCGGCAACCAGCCGCTGATCGACACCACCGCGTTTCGCAATGCGACCCTGCAAGGTGCCTACGTACTGATGGCGGCGCGTGCGATCGGGCTCGATTGCGGGCCGATGTCCGGTTTCGACAATGCCGGCGTGGATGCGGCATTCTTTGCCGGCACCGCGATCAAGTCGAATTTCCTGATCAATATCGGTTATGGCGATGCCAGTCGTAACCTGTTTGCACGCAGTCCCCGCCTGGCGTTTGACGAAGCCTGCCGGATTGCCTGAAGACGTCAGCCTGAAGAAGTCAGCCCGAAATAGTCGTCCCAAGCAACGCTGTATCCATCATTCCCAAGGAGGCACTCCCATGCGTGCACTGAAGTATCTCGCTCTTGCCGGTCTGCTCGGCGCCGCCGTGTCGGCTCAGGCCGCCCCGGTGACCTACAAGCTCGATCCCAGCCACACCAATGTGCTCTTCACCTGGAACCATCTCGGCTTCTCCAACCCGAGCGGTTTTGCCGCGCTGGGCGGAGGCACGCTGGTTTTTGACGAGAAGGATCCGTCGAAATCGTCGATCGACGTGACGTTGCCGGTCAGCGGGTTCGATACGCACGTCGGCAAGCTCAACGATGAGTTCCAGACGGAGGAGTTCTTCGACGCGGGCAAGTTCCCGACGGCTACCTTCAAGAGCACCAGCGTGCAGGCGATCGGTGGCGGCAATTTCAAGGTGACTGGTGACCTGACCGTGCATGGCGTGACCAAGCCGCTGGTATTGACTGCGCATCTCAACAAGGTGGGCATCCATCCGATGGCCAAGGTCCAGGCGATCGCGTTTGATGCCACCGGTACGTTGAATCGTTCGGATTTCGGCGTGAAGGCCTATGTGCCGTACGTCAGTGATGAGATCAAGTTGCAGATCACCACGGAAGGCGAAGTCAGCAAGTAAGCACCACTGCAGTTAAAAGGGCCGCGCTGGCGACAGCGCGGCTTTTTCTTGTTCCCGTTTCAGGGTTGTGATGGTCTCAGTTTTTTGTCACGCCCTGATCCTTCATCGATTCCAGCTTGTCGAGGTCGACACTGGTGACCGCCTGCTTGAGCTGATCGATACCGTCGGCCGTGCCAGTCGCTTTCACCGTAAAGCGCTGGCCGACAATCATGCTGAATTCGCCACTCTTGGACTGGGTATCCCAGGCTTCGTGGATCAGCCGACCGGACTCGGTATGGGTCTTCTCGTAACCATGATCGGTCTGCTTTTCCTCTTCCGGCGCCATCGCGCTGGCCATCGCCACCAGGCCCTTGGCGCCACCGGTATCGGTGACTTCCAGCGTAATGTTGTGGCCGTTGCTGTCGCTGTATTGGGCGGTCGCATCGGCGACCTGCATGCCCATCGCGCCGGTGCGTTGGGCTGACATGCTGGTGCGCTTGAGGTCGCCCAGGCTGTCTGGCAGGAATCCTTTGACCTGATCGAGCGAGAGCGGTTCGACATTGCTGCCGCCAGTGACCGCACCCACCATTTTGCCCATCGCGAGCTGCTGCGCAGCGCTGCCGCTGGAAGGCGGTGTCGCACTCAGCTGCTTGCTGGCCGCACTCATCGCCGCCAGTTTGCCGAGTGAACTGTTGCTGTCGAGGACGACAGTCTCACCGTTGCTGCCGGTGATGTGCATGCCACTCATCGCGGCGCCGGTGAGCGCGGCGGTGCCGATCACGCTGCCGACAATCAGATAAAAAATCCAGCTGATGACGATCGTGATGACCACGCTGACGGCCGTGTAGCCACCGGCCTTGTCTGGTGGGCACTTCATGGTTTCCGGCAGGCCCAGGTACAGCAGGTAGATGCCGTAGATCGCGCCGGCGACCGCGATCAGCGAGCCCAGCCACGGCAAGATCGTGGCGATGCCGGCAACCCAGCCCGCGGTCCACGAATAGGCTACGGTCTTCAGCGCCTGCAGCTGATCTTTCTGGCCCTCAAACGTGGGCGCCAGCGCGTTGATGATCAGCGCCAGCAGATAGACCAGGATCAGGGCCAGCACGTATTGCAGCACCATGGCAACGATGCCCATCCCGATCGATATGCGCACGGTGATGCCGAATGCGCCGGTGCCGATAAGGCTGTTCTTGATGAAGTGGGCAATGACCGGTAGTGCGGCAACGATCAGGACGTAGCCGACATACAGGCCGCGTACTGTGTCCGGTTCGGCCGCTACGACCGGCCACTCGGTTTTCGGTGTCGTCAGGATGGCCTTGACGCGTTCGATGATTTTTCCGAAATCCATGATCCGCTCCTGCAGTGGACCCGGCGCAGCGCGCCAGGTCGAGGATTGATATCTCTGTTTCGTGAAAACTCCCCGCCAAGCCAGCCGGCTGGCTGCCGCGCCGGCTGCTTTCCTGCTTCCCCGCGTATCCTTCCACCCCCGGCGGAAGGCTGCAGCCTGCTACCATTTGCGGCCTGATGTCCAGTCTGGAGTTCGCCCATGTCGCGTCCCCTTTCCGCGGCGGTGCCGCTGGTGCCGGCAAATGCCGAAAATCGTTACGAAGTGACGCGCGCCGACCTGCCGTTGTCCTGCCCGATGCCCGGGATGGAGCTATGGAATTCGCATCCGAAGGTCTATCTGGCCATCGTCGATGATGGCGGCGAGTCAACCTGCGCCTACTGTGGCGCGCATTACGTGCTGCGCGACTGACTCTCTGGCTGCGCGCAAGCGCTTGACGGCACGATTTCTGCTTGTAATGGTTGAATGAAAACCGCCAGCCCAGAGCTCATGTCCAGCATCGCCGTTCCCACCAAGCTGCTGACTGTGGTCCAGCTGATCCCCGCGCTGCGTTCGGGCGGTGCGGAGCGGTCGGCGCTGGAGATCGCCCGTGCGCTGGTGCAGGCGGGTCATCGGTCGGTGGTGATCTCGGCCGGCGGGCGGCTGGTCGAGCAACTGAAGGCTGAAGGTAGCGAGCATGTAACGCTCGACATCGGCAGCAAATCGTTGCGCACGCTGACCAAGCTTGGCGCCTTGCGCCGGGTGCTGCGCGAGCTCAAGCCCGACATCGTGCATGCCCGCTCACGCTTGCCGGCGTGGCTGGGCTGGTGGGCGCTGAAGGGGATGGCGCGCCGGCCGCATTTCATCACCACCGTACACGGGCTCAATTCGCCGGGGCGCTACAGCGCCATCCTGGTGCGTGGTGAGCGGGTGATTGCCGTCTCGCAGACCATGCGTGACTACGTACTGAGCCACTATCGCTGGCTGGAACCGGCCAAGGTTCGAGTGATACCGCGCGGGATCGATCCGGCCGCGTTCCCGTATGGTCATCGACCGGATGATGCATGGCAGAAGGCATTTTTTGCCGAGTATCCGGAGTTGACCGGCGGCCCGTTGCTGACCTTGCCCGCGCGCGGTACGCGTCTGAAAGGGCATCACGACGCGATCGAGTTGCTGGCCGATCTCAAGCGTCGGGGTGTCGAGGCGCGTCTGTTGCTGCTGGGTGTGGTCGAGCCGGGGCGCGAGGCTTACCTGGAGGAACTGCGCAAGCTGATCAGTTTGCGCGGAGTGACTTCGCAGGTCGTACTGGCGCCGCCCCGCGCCGATATCCACGACATCTATGCGGTGTCGACGCTGGTGCTGCAATTGTCCAACCAGCCCGAATCGTTTGGCCGTACCGTGATCGAGGCGTTGTCGCTGTGCCGGCCGGTACTCGGCTACGCCCATGGCGGTGTCGGCGAGCTGCTTGCCGAGCTGTATCCCGCCGGCCGCGTACCCCCAGGTGACCGTGAGCGGCTGGTGGAGCGCGCCGCGGAATTGCTGCGGGTAGCACCACCGATTTCGCCCTTGCAGAGTTACCGATTGATTGACATGCAGCAGGCGACGCTGGCGCTGTACGAAGAAGTGACCGCCTGAGCGACTTGGGTCGCAAAAGCGCCCTCCAGACGCTCTCGATCCAGGTCTTCTTGAAACAACGTCGCGCCGGCGGTTGGTCCCAAAGGCTTTCGCACACAGGGTGCGCTCCTACACAATGTGCGGTCGCCTCCGCTCGGGTCCATGCATGACTTCTTTTGGCACTACGCTCAAGGCCGCGCTGCGTTCGCCGCTGTTGCCGTTGTGGCTGGTGATCGCGTTGCTGCCGCTCGGGCGCAGCTCGGAGCTGGGCACGTTCCTGTGTCTGCTCGGCGTCATCCTGCTGTTTGGTCGCCAGCCACAGGCATTGCAGGAACACCCCGGCGCGCGTTTGCTGCTGTGGTTGCTGGCCGCCTATGTCGGCGCGGCTCTGCTGTCGGCGTTCGGTTCGATCGTACCGGGCAAGAGCTGGGGTACGGTGGTCGCGCTGCTGCGCTATGTGCCGCTGGGCCTGTACGCGTGTTTTGCGATCCGCCGCGACAGCAAGCTGCAGGCGATGTATGTCGCCGTTGCGCTGGTGCTGGTGCTGTGGACCGCCGACGCGTGGGTGCAGATGCTGACCGGCTGGAGCCTGGGCGGCCATGCCGGCCCCGAGTACCTCTCCGGTATCTTTGGCGCCGATCTCAAGCTGGGGCCGACATTGGCCGTGTTGTCGCCGTTTGCACTGTGGGCAGCGCAGCGCCGTTGGGGCTTGCCGGGTTTATTGCTGGCGTTCGTGCTGATGCTGGGACCGGTATTGCTGGCCGGTTCGCGCGCGGCCTGGTTGTGCTACGGGTTGGTGGCGTTGGGATTCATCTGGCGCGAGGCGAAATCACCGCTGCGCTTTGCAGGATTCTGTTTGATCGGTGCGGTGTTGCTGGCGCTCGCTGGCGGCATCGCCTGGAAAACTTCCGGGCGCTTCCAGCAACGGATGGACCGCACCCTGCTGGCGTTGCACGGAACCGATCAGTCGATCGATGCCGCACTCACCGGTCGGCTGGATATCTGGCACGCGAGTGTCGAGATGTTCGCGGCGCACCCGATCACCGGAGTCGGTGTGCGCGGCTTCCGTTATGCGTATCCCCATTACGTCCCGGCGAATGATCACTTCCTCGTCGACGAGTCTTGCGGTGAGGGCGAGGGCGCCTGTCACCCGCATCAGCTGGTGCTGGAGATACTTACCGAGACCGGCACCATCGGCCTGCTGCTGTGGCTGGCTGCGGTCGCGCTGGCCTTGCGTGCATGGCGCCGAGTTGGTGTGGCGGCGCGCACGCGTGCGTTCCCTGTAACGCTGGCGCTGGGCGTCATGCTGTTCCCGCTGAATACCCATCTGGCCTTCTATTCGGCGTGGTGGGGGCTGCTGTTCGGCTGGCTGCTCGGCCTTTGGTGCGCGGCGCTCTACGTCGAGCCACAGATAGATTCGGAAGGAGTTTCAGATGGCGCGTGAACCACTTTCGGTGGTGGTGATCACCTACAACAACGCCGGCACGTTGGAAGCTTGCCTGCGCGAGGTGACTTGGGCCGATGAGATCGTGGTGCTGGACTCCGGTTCCACCGACGATACCGTGGCAATCGCCCAGCGCTACGGCGCACGCGTTGCCGTGCACCCATTCGACGAATTCGGTTTGCAGAAGCAGCGTGCCTATGATCTCGCCGCGCACGACTGGATCCTCAATCTGGATGCCGATGAAACCTTGTCACCCTGCACGCGGGAAGTGATCGAGCAAGCCTTGGTAGCGCCTCGCTATGCCGGGTTCCGGTTGCCTAGGCGGGAGTGGCTGTTCTGGACCGTGCAGCATCGGTGGGGTAGGCGCAACGGGCTTTTGCGGCTGTTCGACAGGCGCCGTGGCCGCATGAACAGCGTCGAAGTGCATGCGGCCGTCGAAGTGCGTGGCCCAGTCAGAACGTTGCATCGCGCCGACTTCATCAATTATGGCGATGTGGATATCGCCACGCGGATGGAGAAAATCAATCGTTATACCAGCGCGATGGTGGCGCACAAGTTGCGAAGGCGGCAGCGCTTCACCGGGCTACGCATGGTGTTTTACCCGCCGCTGTTTTTCCTGCGCCAGTACATCGGCAAGCGCTATTTCCTGAACGGCTGGGCCGGCTTCATCGCCAGCGTCACCGGTGCGTTCTATGCGTTTCTGAAGTACGCCAAGCTGCATGAGGCACGTCGCCGGAAGGCGGATTAGCAGTCGGACACAGTGGGTAAGTTTCTGTGTAGCGCCGTGGCGCCTTTTCACATTTGCGCCCTGTTTTTGTGAATGATGCATGGCTCATCCGGCTTTGTCTTGAATACGAACACGATTATCTCGATCGCAGCATATTGCGAACGCAAGTAATTGCCGTATTACCGCAAGTTTGGCCGTTTTTCACGCCGCTTTGCTCAGCGCGATGGCTATTGCGCTTGCCGTACCCGTCGATAGATGATTGACGAACTTCCCTCATGAGTAAAGTTCGTCAACTATTTCTATTGATGTGTTCGTCGACTGAAGAAGATACTCGGTGCTCTGACAGAAACGATCGCCGAGAAGGGGGATGGGTTGTTACAAGTACCAAGCCAGCACAAGGGTCGCTCGGTGTCTTTTGAGTGAATGGGGGAACTTCACGCATGCTCACTTCATGCGTCCTGGTCAGGGACGTGGGTGATGTTGCGGCTGAAAAAACACAACACCACCTGTCCACAAAATTATAAAGAGCATGCATCAGATGGGTTGCCGCTGAAGTGATGCTGGTTGCAGAAGCGCAGTTCGAAAAATGAAATTCAATCTTTTTGACCAACTTACACAAGGGGCTACATCCAAATGAAGCAAGGTTCTTTCATTCTCAGCGCGTCCATCGCGGCAGCCCTCGTCGGTATGCCTGCCCTGGCGCAGCCAGTGGCCACGAATACTCTGAGCAACAGCACCGAGGCATCGCGCGTCACCCAGACCGTCGACAGCAACATCGTGTCGGCGGTGCAGAACACACATCTGCACTTCGTCAACAAGAAGTCCGCCAGCGGTGTACTGGCCGATACGACCCCGATGAACCACCTGCAGCTGGTGCTCAAGCGCAGCGCAGCACGTCAGGCCGCGCTGGATAGCCTGATCGCCGATCAGCACAACCCGAAGGCCGCGCGCTTTCACCAGTGGCTGACGCCACAGCAGTTCGGCGAAGAATATGGCGTGACCGACGCCGATATCGCGGCAGCCAAGTCGTGGCTGGTCGCGCAGGGTTTCACCGTCAATGGTGTGTACCCGAACAAGATGCAGATCGATTTCAGCGGTACGGCCGGTCAGGTCGGCCATGCGTTCCATACGCAGGAAAACCGCTACACGATGAAAGACGGCAGCCTGCATGTGGCGAATGCCGGTGACATCAGCATTCCGACGGCGCTGAGCGCGGTAGTGACGGGTGTGGCGGGTCTGAACGACTTCCATCCCCAGGCGCTGCACAAGTCCTCCAAGCTCGCCCAGTGGAACGCTTCGAAGAAGGCGTTCAACATCAAGTCGACGATCAAGACCGGCCCGAAGGGCATGGCCATCGTGTTCCCGAACCCGAACAACTTGTCAGGGATCACGCGCGGCCTGGTGCCGAACGACCTGGCCACGATGTACGGCGTCAAGACGATCCGTGCCAACGGCATCACCGGCGCTGGCGTTACGATTGCGGTCGTCGACGACAACGACATGGTGCCGAGTGACTGGACCAACTTCGTCAGCACCTTCAATCTCGGTCAGTACGGTGGTACGTACAGCCAGATCAACCCGGTAACGCCCGCTGGCATCACGAACAACTGCGTTGACCCGAACGTTGCGAACCCGGAAGGTTCCCAGTATTACGATCCGGATGACGGCGAAACCCTGCTCGATGCGGAGTGGTCCACCGCGATCGCGCCGGGCGCGAACATTGTCGTCGCGACCTGTGCCGACAGCGGCAACAGCAATTTCTTCGGTGGCGTGTTCGCCGCGGCGACGAACCTGATCAACGGCAGCACCCGTCCGGACATCATCAGCGCCAGCTACGGTTTCGGCGAGCAATTCGTGGACGCCGCGAGCAAGACCGCGATCGATCTGATGTGGGCGCAGGCCGACGCCGAGGGCATCTCGGTGTTCGTCTCCACCGGTGACTCCGGTTCCAACCCGAGCTTCAACGGGAACCTTATCCAAGGTTATTACGGCAACACGGCGGTCGATGCGAACGCCTTTGCCACCTCGCCGAATGACACTGCTGTGGGCGGCACGGACATCGCCGACGTTCTCGACCACACGACCAGCCAGTACTTCGCTCCCACACTGAGTGTGGTGGGTGGGTCGGCGCTGTCCTACGTGCCTGAGATTCCCTGGAATGAATCCTGCGGCAACGGCGTGGCCGCCACTTCGTTTGGCTACTCCAGCGCAGTGGCGTACTGCAATGCTGTTATCAACGGCCAGCCTGGCCCCGCACCCTCGTCCGAGGCAGGCAGCGGTGGCCCGTCGGCCGTGGATCGCAAGCCGACCTGGCAGCGCCAGGTATTCAACGCGGCGAAGGATCAGTCGCGCGATCTTCCCGATGTGTCCTTGTTCGCCGGCTCGTTCGACCAAGACACATTCGTGATGACCTGCACGAATGCCTATCCCTGTGCTCCGGGTTTCCAGGGCGAGTATGACCTCAGCGGTGGTACCTCGCTTGCCTCGCCGATGTTCGCCGGTATCCAGGCGCTGATCGATCAGGGCCTGCATGCACGCGGCTTGCCCATCGATCAGGGCAATGCGGCACCGACCTTGTATGCGCTGGCCGCAAACGAGTACGGCGCAGCAACGGGTACGGCACCCGCCAGTCTGGCCGCCTGCAATGCCAATAACGGCACCAATGGCACCGCCAACTGCGTGTTCCACAACGTGACGCGCGGCACGATCTCCAGCAACTGCTACGACGTCCAACCCAACTTCACCACGGCAAATTGCTATTACTACACCGCCCTGAGCGCTGGGAATGGCCCGGATGGCCCCCAGACGCTGAACCTTGGTCTGACCACCTCAGTGGCCAACCCCACCAGCTACACGGCGACCAACAAGGCGTTCCCGGCCCAGCCAGGCTGGAGCTTCGCATCGGGTCTGGGTTCGGTGAATGCCACCAACCTGCTGATCGCATGGCGTGCCTTCGTCAACGCACCGGCAGCAGCACCTCCGGCACCGTAAGCTGTAGTTCGCAAACGTAAAGTGACAGTCAAGCCCCTGGCGTTCCAACGCCAGGGGCTTTTTTTTTGGCGAGCTCCTCGCTGTGCCTGATCGGTCGTTTCGACGTGCCTCAGGAGGTGTCTTCAGCCAAGCATATGCAGGCGGGCCGACGATTGGCGGACTTGCCCCATGGCGGAAGTTCGTCATCGTTTTCTATTGATGTGCTGCTCGACCGAACCCGATACTCGGGACTTTGTCGGAGCCATCACCACATTTGTGGCGTATCCCGTGGCAATTCGGGTGGATCGTCGGGCAATTGCCGGTTGATCGTCTTTTGAACGAACGGCGAAAAGCGGCAACTCGTTTTCGGCGTCCCTGGGTGGGGAGCGGCGATGGCTGTCGCCGTGCAAGCACGGCACTCCGCGCCAAAAAAATCATAAATAGCACGCATCGGTGGGAGGCCACCGAAGTGATGCTGATGGCAGCAGCGCTATTCGCAAAAAATCAGATTGCGACAAGCGCTATTAAATTTTGACCAACTTACACAAGGGGCTACATCCAAATGAAGCAAGGTTCTTTCATTCTCAGCGCGTCGATTGCGGCAGCGCTCGCTGGCGCGCCTGCCTTGGCGCAATCGGTGGCAACCGGCAGCACCGCTGAGGCACCACGCGTCACCCAGACCGTCGACAGCAACGTCGTGTCGACGGTGCAGAACACGCATCTGCGCTTCGCCAACAAGAAGGCCGCCAGCGGTGTGCTGGCCGATACGACCCCGATGAACCACCTGCAGCTGGTGCTCAAGCGCAGCGCAGCACGTCAGGCCGCGCTGGATAGCCTGATCGCCGATCAGCACAACCCGAAGGCCGCGCGCTTTCACCAGTGGCTGACGCCACAGCAGTTCGGCGAAGAATATGGCGTGACCGACGTCGATATCGCGGCAGCCAAGTCGTGGCTGGTCGCGCAGGGTTTCACCGTCAATGGTGTGTACCCGAACAAGATGCAGATCGACTTCAGCGGTAGCGCCGGCCAGGTTAGCCATGCGTTCCATACACAAGAAAACCGCTACACGATGAAGGACGGCAGCCAGCACGTGGCGAATGCCGGTGACATCAGCATTCCGACGGCGCTGAGCGCGGTGGTGACGGGCGTGGCCGGTCTGAACGACTTCCATCCCCAGGCGCTGCACAAGTCCTCCAAGCTCGCCCAGTGGAACGCCTCGAAGAAGACGTTCGACATCAAGGCGACCACCAAGACCGGCCCGAAGGGCATGGCCATCGTGTTCGGGAGCCAACCCAACCAGTCAGGAGTGACACGTGGCCTGGTGCCGAACGATCTGGCCACGATGTACGGCATCAAGACGATCCGTGCCAACGGCGTCACCGGCAAGGGCGTCACAATTGCGGTCGTCGACGACAACGACATGGTGCCGAGTGACTGGACCAATTTCGTCAGCACCTTCAATCTCGGTCAGTACGGCGGTACGTTCAGCCAGATCAACCCGGTAACGCCCGCTGGCATCACGAACAACTGCGTTGACCCGATCGTTGCGAACCCGGAGGGTTCTGCGAACTACGATCCGGATGACGGCGAAACCCTGCTCGATGCGGAGTGGTCCACGGCAATCGCGCCGGGCGCGAACATTGTCGTCGCGACCTGTGCCGATGGCGGCAACAGCAATTTCTTCGGTGGTGTCTTCGCCGCCGCGACGAACCTGATCAACGGCAGCACCCGTCCGGACATCATCAGCGCCAGCTACGGTTTCGGCGAGTTCTTTGTGGATAGCGCGAGCAAGAGCGCGATCGATCTGATGTGGGCGCAGGCCGATGCCGAGGGCATCTCTGTGTTCGTCTCCACCGGTGACTCCGGTTCCAACCCGAGCTTCAACGGTAGCGTCATCAACGGTTACTACGGCAATACGGCGGTCGATGCGAACGCCTTTGCCACCTCGCCCAACGACACCGGCGTAGGCGGCACGGATATCGCCGACGTTCTTGATGGCACCACCAATCAGTACTTCGCGTCCACGCCGAGTGTGGTGGGCGGATCGGCATTGTCCTACGTGCCTGAGATTCCGTGGAATACGTCCTGCGGCAACGGTGTGGCCGCCACCAGGTACTACTATCCCAACGCGTTGGCGTATTGCATTGCGGCTATCGAAGGCTATGTCAAAAATGGTCCGACCATTACTTCCGAAGCGGGCAGCGGTGGCCCGTCGTCGGTGGATCGCAAGCCGGCCTGGCAGCGGCAGGTATTCAACGCGGCGAAGGATCAGTCGCGCGATCTTCCCGATGTGGCCCTGTTCGCCGGTTCGTACGGTAACAACACGTTTGTGATGACCTGCACGAACGCGTATCCCTGTGCACCGGGTTTCACCGGTGAATATCAGCTCAGCAGCGGTACGTCGTTGTCCTCGCCGATGTTCGCCGGTATCCAGGCGCTGATCGACCAGGGGCTGCATGCACGCGGCCTGCCCATCGATCAGGGCAATGCGGCACCGACCCTGTATGCGCTGGCCGCAAACGAATACGGCGCAGCAACGGGCACGGCACCGGCCAGTCTGGCTGCCTGCAATGCCAACAACGGCACCAATGGCACAGCCAACTGCGTGTTCCACAACGTGACGCGCGGCACGATCGCCACCAACTGCATAGAGGTGGATGGAGGCAGCAATGCCACGTCGAATTGCTATTTCTACGATGGCTTCGGCTATGACTATGGCCTGACCACCGTAGCCGCCAACCCCACTACGTATACGGCGGCCGTCAGTGCGTTCCCGGCCCAGGCGGGCTGGAGCTTTGCTTCGGGTTTGGGTTCGGTGAATGCGACCAATCTGTTGATTGCATGGCGTGCATTTGTCAACGCACCGCCCGCACCGTAACGCGTAGACGTATCGTGTGAATCCGGCCCCTGGCGTCTACCGCCAGGGGCCTTTTCTTGGGCGAATGATGGAGAGTGAACGCTGGCACCTTGCACCGCCATGCGCATGGCGATCGCGTTGCAAGCCGTTCCTGACTTTCCCATCAAGTGATGAGTCAGGGCGGCTGGAGCGCTCTCGCCGCCTCTTCGGTTATCAACCACGCCGGCGTAACATGGCCGCTTTGCCTCGCGGTAGACCGATGATTTCCGAAACTCCGAAGCAAGCAGCCCCTCAGGGCGTGCGCCTGGAAGGCAGTACCGATGCCTTGCCGCTGTCGCCTTCGCTCGGTGTGACGCTGGATGCGACGCGCATGCCGCGACGTTCCACCCTGGTGGATCGTCGAGTGTTGCGCATCACGGTGGTGGCGGTGCTGCTGGGTGTTGCTGCTGCTTTCATCGCACGGCTGCTCACGGCGTTGATCGGGCTGGTGACGAATCTGGCATTTTACGGTCGGGTGTCGACGACTTTCAGCTCACCGGCGGACAACCATCTGGGAATTTGGGTGATCGTGGTGCCGGTGATTGGCGGCCTGATCGTCGGTGCGATGGCACGCTGGGGTTCGCGCGCGATCCGCGGTCACGGGATTCCCGAAGCGATGGAGCAGGTCCTGCTCAACGAGTCGAAGATTCCGCCGCGAATCACGTTCCTGAAGCCGATTTCCTCAGCGATCGCGATTGGTACTGGCGGTTCGTTCGGTGCGGAAGGACCGATCATCGCCACCGGCGGTGCACTCGGTTCGTTCGTGGGCCAGTTGCTGCATGTGACGGGCGCGGAGCGCAAGGTACTGCTGGCGGCCGGTGCGGCGGCGGGCATGGCAGCGGTGTTCGGATCGCCGGTGGCAGCCGTGGTGCTGGCGGTGGAGCTGTTGTTGTTCGAGTTGCGTCCGCGCTCGTTGATTCCGGTAGCGCTGGCGACGGTGGCAGCGACCGGCGTGCGCTATGCAACCGTGGGTTCGGCCCCGGTATTCGCGATGCCGGCGCTGGCCACGCCTGGCGGTTTGGCGCTGTTTTCCTATGTGGCTATCGGCGGGTTGCTTGGCTTGATCAGCGTCGGCGTCACGCGAATCGTCTACGGTATCGAGGATGTCTTCGAGAAGCTGCCGATCCACTGGATGTGGTGGCCGGCGATCGGCGGTGTCGCGGTGGGTGCGATCGGCTATGTCGCGCCGCTGACACTGGGCGTGGGCTACAGCAATATCGAGGACATCGTGACCGGTCAGCTCACGCTGCAGGCGTTGGCGTTCCTGTGCGTGATGAAATTCCTGTCGTGGTCGATTGCGCTGGGCAGTGGCACGTCCGGCGGCACGCTTGCACCGCTGTTCACCATTGGCGGCGCGCTCGGTGCGCTGATCGGCATGGGCGTCGCCATGCTCGCGCCGCAGTTCGGCATCGACCCGCGGATCGCGGCACTCGTCGGCATGGCCGCGATCTTTGCCGGTTCCGCGCGTGCGTTGCTCACGGCGGTGGTGTTCGCGTTCGAGACCACCGGCCAGCCGGCCTGCTGCCCTTACTGGGCGGTTGTACGGCCGCCTATCTGATCTCTGCATTGCTGATGCGCAATACGATCATGACCGAAAAGATCGCCCGACGTGGCGTGCGCGTACCGGCCGAATACGCGGCCGACTATCTGGACCAGGTCGTAGTGCGCGATGCCTGTACGCGTGCTGTGGTGACGCTGCAGACCACTCAGACCCTGGCCGAGGTGCGGCGCTGGTTCAACGAAGGTCTGCGGGACATGCAGCACCAGGGTTACCCGGTGATCGACGAAGAGGGTCACGTGCGTGGTGTGCTGACTCGCCGCACGCTGCTCGATCCGCAGTGGTCGTACACGCTGACCCTCGGTGAGCTCGTGTTGCGTGAGCCGATCGTGGTCAAGGAAAGCCATTCACTGCGCGAGGCGGCGGATCACATGGTGGCGCAAAACGTCGGCCGCCTGATCGTCGTGGGCGATCAGGCGCCGCATACGCTGGTTGGCATCCTCACCCGCGGCGATATCCTCGCCACCCATGGGCGGCGCCTGCAGGAGACGGGCCAGTCAGGCCGTCATCTGCATTTCAGCAAGGGGCGCATCAGGAAGCGTCCGCTCGGCGCCTGATCGTTACGGGCGGCGCGTATTGGGTTGGGGGAGCGAAGCGAAGCCCAACAAGACCGTCAACCATCCCGCAAAGACGTTGGGCTTCGCTTCGCTCAGCCCAACCTACGTGGACTGGTCACATTTCGTGCTCGCCGATCAGCACCACATCGGCCGGCCGCCGCGCGAACAGGCCGACCGTGACGATGCCGGGCAGCTGGTTGAGTTCGCTTTCCAATGCGGCCGGGTCGGTGATCTGCCAGCCGTGCACGTCGATGATCCAGTTACCGTTGTCGGTGACCACACCGTCGCGCCACACCGGCTGACCGCCGCGCTTGATGATCTCGCGGCCGATCAGGCTGCGCGCCATCGGGATCACTTCGATCGGCACCGGAAACTTGCCGAGCAGATCGACCCGCTTGCTGGAATCGATGATGCAGACGAACTTCTGGCTCGCTGCAGCGACGATCTTCTCGCGGGTCAGCGCAGCACCACCGCCCTTGATCAGGCGCTTGTGCGGATCGCATTCGTCGGCACCATCGATGTAGATCGTCAGCGGGCCGGCGGCGTTGAGGTCGAGCACCGGAATGCCGAGTCGCTTCAGCTGCGCGGTGGACTGCTCCGAGCTGGACACCGCGCCCTGGATGCGATCCTTCAGATCGGCCAGTGCGTCGATGAAGAACGCCACCGTGGAGCCGGTGCCGACGCCGACAATGGCGCCGTCCTCGACGTAGCGGATGGCGGCCTCACCGGCCTGGCGTTTTTCGTTCGCGTTGCTCATGGGGATGCCGTGTTGAATGGATGTCGCATTATGGTGGTGGCTCGGGTTCTGGGCGAGCACCGATCGCCGCCTTGATGTGCCGGCGCGGGTCTCGCTGTGCTCCCTCCCCTGCTAGCAGGGGAGGGCTGGGGAGGGGTGGCCTCTTGACCTTGCTCCTTCGCAACCTCAAACAACCCCCCCAACTTCTCCCTGCTTGCAGCATGAGGAGCAAACAGCCGGTCATTCGAGGGTGAGGATGTACTGCCAGTCCGCGGCAGCCACCGGCATCACCGATAGCCGGTTGCCCTTGCGCAGCAACGGCATCTCGGCCAGCGCGGCGTGGCCTTTGAGTTCGTCCAGGCTGATCGTACGCTTGAGTTTCTTGACGAATTTCACGTCGACCAACATCCAGCGCGGCTGATCGCGCGAGCTGCCGGGGTCGAAGTATTTGCTTTTGGGGTCGAACTGGCTAGGGTCGGGATAGGCATCGGTGGCGACCTCGGCAATGCCGACGATGCCGGGCGTGGCGCAGTTGGAGTGGTAGAAGAAAACCTGATCACCGGGGCGCATGCCATCACGCATGAAGTTGCGCGCCTGGTAGTTGCGCACACCGTCCCATGCCTCGCGGCGCTTGCGCTTGAGGTCGTCGATCGAGAACGCCTCGGGTTCGGATTTCATCAGCCAGTGATTGACGCTGGGTGATTTGACGGAACCGGATTTTGTGGAGCCAGTCATGCATTCGCCTCGTAGCCGGGATCATTCGCATTGCAATCGATCAATTCACGGTCGGTGGCAATGAAGTCGAGCGGGACGTCCCACTTTGCGGCTTCGATTTGCGGCAGTTCCTGGAATGAGTAAGCGATGCCTACCAGCAGCGGTTCGGTCGGGCGTACCTGATCCTTGAGGAAGGCGAAGCTGCGGTCGTAGTAACCGCCGCCATGGCCGAGACGATGGCCGCGACGATCGAAGCCGAGCAGCGGCACCAGCACCAGGTCGAGCTGGAACGGCTCGAGCAGTTCGGTCGGCGCGACCGGCTCGGGGATGCCGTAGCGGTTCGGCTGCACGTCGTCGCCGGATTGCCATGGTGCGAAATGCAGCCGCTGGCCTTTGCCGATCACGGGCAGCAGGAACTGCTGGCCACGCGCCGCCAACGGCGGGATCACCAGGTTCAACGGCAGCTCGCCGTGACTGGCCCAGTAACCGGCGACGCGGGCATCGGTGAGGTATTCGGGCAGCTGCTCAAGGCTGCGGCGCAAGCCTTGCGCGGCGGCCATGCGTTCGGGCGGAGTCAGTGCGCGGCGGCGCTCGGCCAGACTCTGGCGAAGCTCGCGTCGTTCGGCGGTGGCGTCCACGTGTCGCGCGTCTCCCATCGAAAGCGCGCCCGGCGGACGTCGCTGCGAGCGACCGATCCCGGCTACCGTCAGATGACGGTGGCCGGTCCGGAAATGAAGTGGCGTAAACCGCGATGCCGCTGCACACCAAACGACCTTGATCCAAGATGGATCAGGTGGGAGAGCTACATGGCCTCAAGGCTTTCCGCACGTGGCGGACATGCACAACAGCGATGTGAAGCCGACCCGGGGCCGTATTTAGGAACAAGGCAAATGTAAGAGTGTGCTGGCGAACATCGCAGAAGACGCCGGGATCCATTTTAAGCGCTTGCCCCGAAATGTGCCACTGGCGATGGACTGGCTGGGTTCATCGGCAACGTGTTTGTATCAGGTGTTCGGTGCTTTCAGTATGCAGCGCCCGCGCAGTATTCAGCGCTTCAGCAGGTCGCTGTCGAGCGCGGCATCCAGCTTGCTGCGCAATGCGGCAAGGCCGTCGCTGAGACGCCGTTCCTGGCCGTCGTGTTGCTTGCGCAGGGTCAGGAATTCATGGGTGACGCTGATGGCAGTCAGCACCGCGAGCCGTTCGAAACTCGGCGCCTTCGCATTTGCGCGCAATTCGCGCATCTTGCGGTCGAGGAAGCCGGCCGCTTCAAGCAGGCCGTCGCGTTCTTCCGGCGAGCAGGCGATCAGGAATTCGCGGTCGATCAGTCGCAGCGCGACCGGTTCACTGACAGGTGTATTCATCAACCGTTGCTCTCAAGCGATTTCAGTCGTTGGATCATCGCCTCGACCCGGCTGCGTGCCTGCTCGTTGCGTGCCAGCAGGCCTGCCCGTTCGCCGGATAGCTGCTCCTGGCTTTGCCGCAGGCTGCGGTTTTCTTCGGTGAGTCGGCGCACGGTATCGAGCAGCCGGTCGAGCTGCTGCGCCAATGCGGCCAGCTCTTGATGGACATGGTCGGACGGGATGTGATCGGGCATGTTCATGCGAGAAACTATAGCAGGACGTTGGCGGAAGTCAGCGCCATCACAGGAGGTAACGGATGACCCTCCCGCCATCTGCACTAAACTGGCGGCTATTCCTTGCTGGAGCACCGCCATGACGGCCAACGGGCTTTTGGGCCACGACGATATCGACGCGCTGATCATGCGCTTGCGACTGGGCACCGAGGCCAGCGAACTGCACGGTTCGCTGTGCGGCTACCTGGCGGGCGGCGGCTCCCTGCGAGGCACGTCGGTGCTGGCCGCGCTGCAGCTCGATGGCGAGGCGACCAACCCGACCCCGGGTGACCAGGCGGTGCTCGAGCGGCTGGCGAAACAGTGCGAAACCGAACTGGCCGATCCTGAGCTCGGTTTTGAACCTTTGCTGCCCGAAGACGACCGTCCGCTGACCGAACGGGCCGAGGCGATGGTCGACTGGTGCCGTGGTTTTCTCGGCGGCTTCGGGCTCGCCGGCACGTCGGCGCACGCGAAATTGTCGGACGAGGCACAGGAGATCCTGCGCGACCTGGGCACCATCGCCGATTCGTCCTTTGATTTCGGCAGTGAAACGGAAGACGAGGACGCCCTGATTGAAGTGCAGGAGTTCGTGCGGGTCGGCGCGATGCTGCTCCATACCGAATGTACCGCGCATGGGAAGCCCGCCAGCGGCAGCCTGCATTGATTCCGACGGCACCGGCATTGGCGGCGTTGGCGATCACGCGCGAGGAGTTCGCGCGGCGGCGCCGCCAGCTGATGCAGATGGCTGGTGAGGACGCGGTGCTGCTGGTGGCCGCGGCGACCGAGCGCATGCGCAATGCCGATGCGGCGTGGCCATACCGGCAGGATTCGGACTTCCACTATCTGGGCGGGTTTCCCGAGCCCAATGCGGTTCTGGCGTTACTGCCCGGTCGCCGGCATGGCGAGGTGGTGTTGTTCTGTCGTGAACGCGATCCCGCGCGTGAACGCTGGCATGGTCCGTCGATCGGCACCGAGCGTGCGGTGGCCGAGTACGGCATGGACGACGCTTTTCCGATCGAGGACATCGACGACATCCTGCCCGGGATGATCGAAGGCCGCGGCCGCGTTTACTGTCACTTCGGCCGCGAGCCCGAGTTCGATGCACAACTGCTCGGCTGGATGCGTCGCTTGCGTCAACTGCGTGGCGGCGGCGTGGTGCCGAAGGAATTCGTCGCGCTCGGCCACCTGCTGCACGATCTGCGGCTATACAAGTCGCGCGCCGAGCTGAAGCTGATGCGCGCGTCAGCCGCGATTGCGGTCGAGGCGCACCTGGCGGCGCTGCAGGTGGCCACGCCGGGACGCCATGAATACGAGGTCGAAGCGGAAGTGCTGCGGGTGATCCGCGGCCGTGGCGCGGTGCCGGCCTTTCCGCCGATCATCGCTGGCGGCGCGAACGCCTGCGTGATGCATTATCAGGCGAACCGTGCGCCGCTCAACACCGGCGACTTGCTGCTCATCGATGCCGGCGCCGAACTGGATTGCTATGCGTCCGACATCAGCCGCACGTTTCCAGTCAATGGCCGCTACAGTCGCGAACAGCGCGCTCTCTATGAAGTGGTGCTGGCCGCGCAGTTGGCCGCGATCGATGAGGTGCGCCCCGGCCAGCCGTTCAACGCTGCGCACGAAGCGGCCGTACGAGTGCTTGCCGAAGGTCTATGTCAGCTCGGCCTGCTCAAGGGCGATGCCGATGCGGCGATTGCCGATGGCAGCTACCAGCGTTTCTTTCCGGCCAAGACTGGCCATTGGCTGGGACTGGATGTGCACGATGTCGGCGACTATCGCCTCGATGGTGAATCGCGCCTGCTGGAGCCGGACATGGTGCTGACGGTGGAGCCGGGTCTGTATGTGGCGCCGGACGATCGAACGGTGGCAGAGCGCTGGCGCGGCATCGGTATCCGCATCGAGGATGACGTGGCGGTGACCCGCGACGGCAACGAGGTGCTCACCGCCGCGGTGCCCAGAGACGCCGATGAGATCGAGGCGCTGCTGGCCGCGCGCTAGTTCAATCCGTCAGCTCAATTCATCGGGCAGCCGCGAATCATCACGCTGGCGATTTGCTGCGTCGGTGGCGTGCACTTCGTACCACATCGCGTTGAGGATGGCGAAAGCACACGCCAGTCCCAATCCCAGAATCCATGAGAAATACCACATGCCGGCTTACCTCGAGTTCGTGTAGAAGCGGTTGCAAGAGAATCAAAAGGCGCCTCAATAGCCACCGTGTGCCTTGCGCATTTGTTCCAGTGTGACGCGCCCACGCATCACCCGGTACACCCAACTGGTGTACAGGATGATGATCGGCAGAAACACGGCGGTAACTATCAGCATCAGCTGCAGCGTACCCCGACTGGAGGACGCGTCCCACACGGTGAGGCTGGAACGCGGATCGAGGCTGGACGGCAGCAGGAACGGAAACAGCGCGAAACCGGCTGACGCGATCGTGCTACCCACCATCAGGCTGCTGGCGATGAAGCCGGCGACGTTGCGTCGGCCGATCAGCAGCTGCACGCCGACCGCGGAAACCAGTGCCAGCAGTGGTGCGGCCCAGAACCATGGGTATTGCATGTAACTGGCAAACCAGCTGCCACCCTGGGCCACCTGCTTGAACAACGGATTGGAAGCGCCATCCGTCAGTACGGGGCCGACCACCGCATAACCGGGAATGCCGTAGGCCACCCAGACACCAGCCAGCACATACAGCGCGGCGTAGATCAGTGTCATCCAGCGAGCGACTTTCACTGCACGCTCGGCAATCGTGTGATCGGCCTTCAGTGCAGCCCAGCAGGCGCCGTGCGCCAACAGCATGCTCAGCGACACCAGCCCGGTCAGCAGCGCGAACGGATGCAACAGCTCGAAGAAGCTGCCATGCCAGCTCATGCGCAGGTCATCATCAAACTGGAACGGTGCGCCGAGGAACAGGTTGCCGAATGCGACCCCGGACACAAGCATCACCACCAATCCGGAGCCGGTGAGCACCCAATCCCACAACGAAGCCCAGCGCGGGTCATGGATCTTGCCGCGGAAATTGAAGCCGACCGGGCGCAGGATGAAGGCCAGCAGTACCAGCGCGATCGCAAAATACATGCCGGAAAAAGACACCGCGTAGAGCATCGGCCATGCCGCGAATGTGGCGCCGCCGGCCAGGATGAACCATACCTGGTTGCCTTCCCAGGTGGGCTCGATGCCTTCCAGCAGCACCAAGCGCTCCTCGTTGTTCCGGCCCAGGATCTTGAGCAGGCCGGCGACTCCGAAATCGAAGCCGTCCATGATCGCGAACCCGATCAGCAGCGTGCCGAGCAGGGCCCACCAGATCACCCGCAGTGTGGTGTAGTCGAGCATGGCGAGATCCTCAGTGACCGGCTGTGGTGGATGGGGCGATGGACGGCCAAATGCCCAGGCCGTCGGGTCCCTTGCGGGTGAATTTCAGCATCAAAGTCACGTCGACGATGGCCAGCGCGGTGTAAAACAACATGAAGCCGCCGAGCGAGGTCAGTACCTGACCGGCACTCACCGACGACACGCCCAGTGCCGTGGGCAGAACACCTTCGATGGCCCATGGCTGACGACCGTATTCGGCGACGATCCAGCCCAACTCCACCGCCAGCCACGGCAATGGAAGACTCCACAGTGCCAGTCGCAGATACCAGCGTTGGGTGTCGAGGCGGCGCTTGCTGGCCTTCCAGAACGACAGCGCGAACAATGCGATGAAATAGAAGCCGCAACCGACCATGAGGCGGAATGCCCAGAACAGCACCGGCACATTCGGAATGGTGCTGTCGGCAGCCTTCTGGATGTCTTCCGGTGTCGCCTTGCGCGGGTCATCGACATAGCGTTTGAGCAGGAGTGCGTAGCCCATGTCGGTATCGTGGGCCGCGAGTGTCGCCTTGGCTTGCGCGTTGTCTTTGTCCTGACGCAGCACGAGCATGGCGTCATACGCCTGGATGCCCTGGACGATGCGTCCCTTGGCGACACCCACCAGTTCGTCGATGCCCGGTATCGTCTCGTCGAGCGAATGGGTGCCGATCAACCCCATGACCCAGGGAATCTTCACCGCTCCGATGGTAGTGCGATCCTTTACATCGGGAATGCCGAACAACGTGAACGATGCCGGCGCCGGTTCGGTGTGCCACATGGCTTCGATCGACGCCATCTTCATCTTCTGGTTCAACGAAACGTTGTAGCCCGAGTCATCGCCAAGCACCACCACCGACAACGCCGCGGCCAATCCGAAACTCGCCGCCACCGTCATCGAGCGTTTCGCGAAATCCACGTTGCGTCCACGCAACAGATACCAGGCACTGATCGACAGCACGAACATCGACCCCATTACGTAGCCGGCGCTCACCGTATGCACGAACTTGTCTTGCGCCACCGGATTGAACAGCACCTCGGAGAACGAGGTCACCTCCATGCGCATGGTCTGTGGATTGAACGCGGCGCCGACCGGATGCTGCATCCATGCGTTCGCAATCAGGATCCACAGCGCCGACAGGCTGGTAGCCAGCGCCAGAAACCAGGTCACGAGCAGATGCTTGATCCGCGAGATGCGATCCCAGCCCATGAAGAACACGCCGACCAGCGTTCCTTCGAGGAAGAACGCCATCAGTCCTTCGATGGCCAGCGGTGCGCCGAAGATATCGCCGACGTAATGCGAGTAGTACGCCCAGTTCATGCCGAACTGGAACTCCATCGTCACGCCGGTGGCTACACCCATCGCGAAGTTGATGCCGAACAGCACGCCCCAGAACTGCACCATGCGCTTCCAGACCTCGCGCCCGGTCATCACGTAGACGCTCTCCATGATCGCCAGGATCCACACCAACCCCAGCGTTAAAGGGACGAACAGGAAGTGATAGAGCGCGGTCAGCGCGAATTGCAGGCGTGACAGCGTGACGACATCGGTATCGATGATCATGGGTGACCTGCAGATGGGGTTTGGGAAGTGGGTGCCAGCAGATGCGCGATCGCCTGCGGGCTGGTATCGGGTTTTGGTTGCGGTGCAAACAGCCACCACCAGATCAGCATCAGCAGGGCGATCTTGAGGACAATGATGGCGAACAGTTCAAACGTCAGCCGGCGCAGCGGCCGCTGCGGCGTGCTGACATTTTCTGTCGGAGGATGGGTGGCAGCGGAGCTGGGCATACGGCGGATCCATGCGGTAGCTAAGCACCAGCATACGCCGCCCGGGTGTTGTGTGAATGTGGAGGAATGTCACAGTGGCGGATCGCCGCAGCTCCGTCGCGGCGATGGCTTTGTGCACAGGGACTCGCAGCAGCGCTTCTGCTGCCGTCTCGCCATCGGGCTCAGGTCAGCCCGAACGCATCGCGTGTGAGGTTCTCCGGCGCGCCGTCGGTGCATGCCACGTCGTCCTCGATACGGATGCCGCCGTACTGCCGAAAATGGTCGACCCTGGCCCAGTCGATCTCGCTGGCCTGTGGCTTCGCTTTCAACTCTTCCAGCAGCATATCGATGAAGTACAGGCCGGGCTCGATCGTCACCACCATGTCTGGCTCCAGCACGCGAGTCATGCGCAGATACGGATGACCGGCCGGGCGCGCGATGCTGCCGCCGCGTTCGTTCTGCTGGAAGCCGGCTACATCATGCACCTGCAAGCCGATCGGGTGGCCCAGACCGTGCGGGAAGAACACGGCGGTGACGCCGGACGTCACGGCACTCTCTTCGCTCATCCGAATGAAGCCGTGCTCGCGCAGCACGCCCGCGAGAACGTGATGGGCGTGGATATGCAATTCGGGATAACTCTGCCCGGCGCGCACCTTGCTGACGAAACCCTGCTGGGCAGCGTCGACGCTGTCGATCAGCGCCTGAAAGTCGCTTGCATCGGCGGCGGCGTAGGTACGGGTGATATCGCTTGCATAACCGGCCGCGCTGGCACCGGCATCGATCAGGAACGAGCGGCCACGCTTCGGCGGCTTGCGGTCGAAGTTGGTGTAGTGCAGCACCGCGCAGTGTTCGTTCAAACCCACGATGCTCGCGTACGGCAACTCGGCATCGGTTTGTGCGGCAGCGGCAAGATAGGCCTGATGGATGGCCAGCTCGCTGGCGCCGGCATGGAACGCCTGTGCGGCGGCGCGATGCGCGCGCGTGCCAATGCGACTGGCTTCGCGCATCAGCTCCAGCTCGTAAGGTGTCTTATAGCTGCGATGCCAATGCAGGTAGTCGAGCACTGCCGGCGGATTGTTCGCTTCGACACCGTCCACCGGAGGGCAGGCGGCGGCGATTACCGCGCGGTTGCCAGCAGGCAGTTGTGCCACCGCGTCGGCGGCGTTGCGCACGATGACGATGTCGAAATGTTCGACCCAGTAGCCATGCGGCGCCTCTGGCACTACATGCCAATAGTCGCGCGGTTGCAGGAAGATCAGCTTCGGCTTCCTGCCAGGCGTGTAGGCAATCCAGCTGCCCGGCGCATCGGTTAGCGGCAGCCAGTGCTTGAAATGCGGACTGACGACGAACGGATAGTCCTGGTCGTCCAGAAATTTGCGCAGTGGGGTGCCGGCGGCGATGAGCAGATGCTCGAAACCGCCGAGCTCAAGCGCCGTATCCGCACGCTTGAGCAGGGTGGAAAAGTGCTGCGGATAGAGCGAGGCGAGTGAATCGTGCATCGGAATTCCTGCGGGGAGAGCGGGGGCCGGATCGCAGCGTGCGCTCCTACGGGAATTATGGACAGCCGCTCAGGCCTGCGCCAGCCAGCTGTCGAGCCGGGCGGCATCGGCATCGCTGATCGCCACGATCCGGTAACCGGCCCAGATCTGTCCGGGACTGGCTGCGGGCTCGTGCCATTGCTCCTGGATGCCCACCTCGACCGGCTGCGACTGCGTCAACAGGCGACCCGATGCCGGCAGCGGCAGGCTCACCTGATAGAGCGCTTCGCTGCGTGGTGCGCTTGAACTGATCAGCAGCATGCCGGTGCTGGAAAGGTTGCCCAGATGCCCCATCGGCAGACCGCTGATCACATCGGTCACGATCGCGGTGAACGTGGCGCGCTTGCGCTCGGCGCGACGCTGGTTGCTGGTGCTGTCGGGCGGGTTCATCGGCGAGTGGATTCCTGCGGGATGGGACGCTGTGCGCCAACCGGTTGGCGCAGATTACCGGTCAGGCTGCGCCATGCGCGATCGAGCAGGCTTTCGCGCTGCGTCGGCATTTCACACACGCGGCCGCTGGCGATTTCCTGGGCCAGTTGCATCAGATTCATTTCCTCGCCGCGCTGGCCGCGTCGGCTGACCAGCAGGCAGCGGCCAGACATGGGCGAATACCAGGCCAGCTTGCGCTGCACGAGTTGCCCGGTGGTCGGATCGACAAATTCGAACCAACTGCCAAACGGCAATTCACGCAGGTGCTGCTCGATGCGTCGCGCGCGTGGACTCGGGACGGGCGTTCGCGACGACTGAGATGCAGATGCAGTCGTCGACGCGGCAGCGGACGCAGCGGCAGGTGTTGGCGCAGATGCAGCGGCGGACGCTGGCGCAGCGGCAGAAGTGTGTGCAGCGGCAGGTGCTGGCGCAGCGGAGGTGCGCGCAGCGGCAGGCGCTGGCGCCGATGGACGGACGGCGACGGGCTCCTCAACGGAGTGCTCACCCAGGCGATGATGCTGTTTGAGGCGCATCGCGAGATCGGTGGCGCTGGGCAACTCCACCGTGGGATCGGGGTTGTCCGATCCGAGTAGCCGCTGCGCTACCTGTACGGCTTCTTCGGCATGCATGCCGATCTGCTGCAGGCCGCTTTCCACGTCCAGTTGCAGTTGCAGGCGATCACCCACCGGCAACCGGCCGAGCAAGCGGTCGGTGATCGCCAGTTGCGCGGCGAACTCAGCACTGTCCTCGCTGTGACGCAGCAAGGTCAACGCCAGCACGTCCGACCAGGCCCGGTCCAGCAGTGCGCGCAGCAAGCCACGCGGCGGTGATTGCGCGAAGCGCTCGGCCATCAGCTCGCCGGCGCGCCGACGTGCCTGGTCGAGCCGTTCGCGACCTTGCGCAGCTTCCACATGCCGGCGCTCGGCGGCCTGCGCCTTGCGGCTGAGCAAGGCCAGATGGTGCTCGATATCGGCCAGCAGGCTGGTGTACAGCCCTGTACTTGGTGGTTCCTTGCTGGCGCGCGCGACCAGTTGTTCGAGCTTGATCGCCAACGGGCGATTGACCTCGTCGTCGCTGCCATCGAGCCAGTCGTTGGCAGCCCCGGTGACGGTGTCCAGCAGCTTTCGTGCAGGATGCTCCGGCTTCTCGAAAAATCCACGGTCGGCGATTGCCATGCGCAACACCGGCAGTTGCAGGTCGCCGAGCAGGGCGCTCGCACTGCCACTGCGCTGCAGTTGCTGGCCGAGCTGCTCGAACAGCATCGCGACCAGCTCCACGGTGTCGCCTTGTACGTCGCTGAGCTGCGTGCGCGGCGCACCACTGGGGTTGCCGATATTGAGCTGGGTCAGCAACTCTTCGCGTAGCCGCTGGGCGCTGCGCAGCTCCCGGCTGGCCTGGTCGGTGACCTGTGCCAGATGGTCTTGCAGTGCGCTCAGCGCAGCCTGTAGTTCATCCGGACTGGCGGCGCGCCCGGCCGGCTGGCCGCTTACCACGCCCTGATCGGCACGGCGCTGCGCCAACAGATCGCGCAACGATTCCAGCACCTGAATGGGAGCGCCCGGTGGCGCGGCGGCAGCAGTGGCCTGGCGTGCCGGTTCCGCCGCTGCCGCGGCAGCCACTTCGGCCGCCGTGGCGACGTGCGGCCGATTGCTGACATGGCGGGGAACCGGAATGCTGCGTAATTGCGGCAGGATGCCATCGGCCTGCAATTGCGCGTTGATGGTGTCGTATACCGGAGCCAGCGCCTGGATCAGCCAGTGATCAAAACTTTGCAGCAGGAGCAGGTAGTGTTCCAGCGGCAGCTCCAGCGCACTGCTGGCCTGATGAAATGCCTGTGCCAGGGCGTGCGGCCCCAGCGGCAACGCTTCGCCCTCCAGTGGTGGTGCTCCGACCAGCACCGCGAGTCGGTAGCCCAGTTCATACAGCGCGCTGCTGTGACGCACTTCGCCGCGCGTGCCGAGCTGGCTCAACGCCATCGTCAGTTCTTGTTTTACCGGATCGAGCAACTCCAGCGATTGCCATGCCTTGGCTTCGCCCGGAGCTTCCGATTTGGCCGCGGCGGTGTCGATGTTGTTGAACGCGGCGGCGACCTTGGCGATGAATTGCTGCTCCAGCGTGGTGCGATCCTGCAGCACGCGTTGCCGGCTGGCGAAGCAGTCCTGCTGCTCAGTATGTCGATGGGTGCGTTCGGCCAGCGCAAAGAGTTCGCGCTCGAACTCGCTCAGACAGCGCCGCAATGGCTCGTGCAGTCCTTCCGCGCACAGCGTGTAGCTCGCTTCAAGCAATTGTTGCGCGCGTGCAGGCCAGCGTCCGCTGCTGAGGCGCGCGGGCTGATGCGACGCAAGCGAGCGACGTCGATCCTGTCCGACATCCATGAACGAACCCTGTGAATCCCCTGGAGGCTTGAGTTTATGCCGGTTATCGCGATCATGCCATGGCTTCCGACAAGCCGCTTCAATCGAGAAAGCCGGCAATCACGTCGTTGAGAAAACGCTGGCCCAGCGCCGTGGTATGCAGCTGCTGCGGGCCTTCCCGGAGCCAGCCGCGCTGGCGGGCGCCCGCCAGCGCGGCCGCAATACGCTCGGCCGGCAGCCCGGTGCGTTCGGTGAAGTCGGTGAGCGGCACGCCGTCGACCAGGCGCAACGCGTTCAGCATGTACTCGAACGGCAGCTCGGCCGCACTGACCAGGCTGTCGCCACCGATCCGCGCGGGGCCCCCACGGGCCTCCAGATAGGTCCGGGGCAGGCGGGTCTTCCAGCGCCTGTGCACCTGGCCGCCGTCCGCGTCGCTCCATTTGCCGTGGGCGCCAGCCCCAATGCCAAGGTAATCGCCGAAACGCCAGTAATTGAGATTGTGTACGCAGCGGTGGCCGGTCTGGGCGTAGGCGGAGATTTCGTACTGGCCGTAGCCGGCCGCGGCGAGGCGCTGCTCGCAGGCTTCCTGCATCGACCAGGCGTGATCGTCGTCCGGCAAAGGCGGCGGGTTGGCCGCGAACGCGGTGTTCGGTTCCAGCGTCAACTGATAGTGCGACACATGGGTCGGCTGCAGCGCGATCGCGCGTTCCACATCGGCCAGGGCGCCACCCAGCAACTGCTGCGGCAGCGCATACATCAGGTCGAGGTTGATGTTGGTGTAACCGGCATCCTGGGCCGACTTCACCGCCGCCTCTGCTTCCGCAGCGCTATGGATACGGCCCAGGCGACGCAGCTTGTCGTCGTCGAAGCTCTGTACGCCAAACGAAATGCGGTTGACCCCGGCCGCCAGATAGCCGTCGAAACGGCCATGCTCGACGGTGCCCGGATTGGTCTCCAGCGTGATCTCGCAATCGTCGGCGAACGGCAGGCGCTCGCGGGCGCCGTCGAGGAATCGCGCGATCAGCTCGGGGGCGAACAGGCTTGGCGTGCCGCCCCCGAAAAACACGCTGACGATCGGACGACCATGCACGGCCGCGCCAAAGTCGACGAGATCGGCGTCCAGGTCGGTCAGCAGCAAATCGGTATAAGCGTCATACGGTGGCGGCTCGCTGCGCAGGCCGTGTGAATTGAAGTCGCAGTACGGGCACTTCTTTACGCACCACGGCATGTGCACATACAGCGACAGCGGCGGCGCGACAAGGCTCACGAGTGTCGCTCGGCCAGTTGCGCGTGCAACTTCGCCAGCGCCTGGCCACGATGGCTGAGTCGGTTCTTCAGGGCTGCGTCCATCTCGGCGACGCTCTCGCTATAGCCTTCGGGCAGGAACACCGGGTTGTAGCCGAAGCCGCCGGTTCCCCGGCCCTCGTTCAAGATGCGTCCGTGCCAGCGTCCCTCGGCGATCAGCGGTGCAGGGTCATCGGCGTGCTGCAGCAAAACCAGCACGCAGATGAAGAACGCGCTGCGGTCGCCCTCGGGCACGCCGTCCAGCTCCTTCAGCAATTTTGCGTTGTTGGCCGCGGCATCACCATGACCGCCGCTGTAACGTGCCGAGTAAAGACCGGGTGCGCCGTGCAGATGGTCCACGCACAAGCCCGAGTCATCCGCCAGTGCAGGCAAGCCGCTTGCGTGCGCCGCATGGCGAGCCTTGAGCAAGGCGTTCTCGACGAAGGTCAGGCCGGTCTCGTCGGCGTCGCTGATACCGAGGCTGCCCTGGGTGATCACCTCGAAACCGCTACCAGCGAGCATCTGGTTGAATTCAACGAGCTTGCCTGGGTTGCTGCTGGCGAGAACGATGCGTTGCATGATCCGGTGCTCAGCCCTGCGCCAAGGCGGCACGCTGCGCGGCGACCAGCTCGCCAATGCCTTTTTCGGCCAACGCCAGCAGCGCATCCATCTCGTCGCGGCGGAACGCGTGACCTTCGGCGGTGCCCTGGACTTCGATAAAGCCGCCGCCGTCGTTCATCACCACGTTCATGTCGGTGTCGCAGTTCGAGTCTTCGGCGTAATCCAGATCCAATACCGGCATGCCCTGGTAGATGCCGACCGAGATCGCCGCGACCGCGCCGACGATCGGATTGCGCTTGAGGTTCTCGCGTTTCATCAACACGTTCACCGCATCCACCAGCGCCACGTAGGCGCCGGTGATCGCCGCCGTGCGGGTGCCGCCGTCGGCCTGCAGTACGTCGCAGTCCAGCGTGATCACCCGTTCGCCCAGGGCCTGACGGTTGATGCAGGCGCGCAGGGAGCGGCCGATCAGCCGCTGGATCTCCATGGTGCGGCCACCCTGGCCGCCGCGTGCGGCTTCGCGCTGCATGCGGGTGTTGGTGGCGCGGGGCAGCATGCCGTATTCGGCGGTGACCCAACCCTCGCCCTTGCCGCGCAGCCACGCCGGCGCACGATCCTCGACGCTGGCCGTGCACAGCACGCGGGTGTCGCCAAAGCTCACCAGCACCGAACCCTCGGCGTGGCGGGTGTAGTGGCGTTCGATGCTGACAGGGCGCAGCTGGTCGCTGCTTCGGCCACTGGGACGGGCGACGGAGTTCATGGGGTGATTCCTGACTTCGCTTGGCCGGATTGGGCAAGGCGGGACGGGAGAGTTTACCATTGCGCACTATTTCCCACGTTTGGATGACCGCCGATGATCCGTAGCATGACGGCCTACGCCAGCGCCGAGACCACCGGTCCCGCCGGCACCCTCAGTTGCGAGCTGCGCACGGTCAACCACCGCTACCTGGAGCTGAGCCCGCGCCTGCCGGACGATTTGCGCAGCTTCGAATCGCTGCTGCGCGAACGCATCGCGGCGAAATTGTCGCGCGGCAAGCTCGACATCACCGTGCGCCGCACCAGCGATTCGCGCAGCGAGGCGCTGCAGGTCAACAACGCGTTGCTGTCCCGATTGTCGGAATTGAATCTGGATATGACTGCGCTCTTTCCCAGCTTGCGCGTCGAGTTCACCGAGTTGTTGCGTTTCCCGGGCGTGCTGCAGCAGAACGCGATCGATCCGGACTCCCAGCAGGCGGCGCTGTTCGACGTGCTCGACCGCGCGCTGGACACGCTTACCGCCACCCGCGAACGAGAAGGCGAGAAGCTGGCCGAGATCCTGCGCGACAAGCTCGACAGCATCGAACGCGTGGTCGCCGATGTGCGCGAGTGGATGCCGCAGATCCGCACCGCGCTGCGCACACGGCTGGAAACGCGGCTGGCCGATCTCAAACAGCCTGTGGAGCCGGGCCGGCTTGAGCAGGAACTCGTCTTGCAGATCACCCGCACCGATGTGGACGAGGAACTCGACCGGCTCAGCACGCACATCGGCGAAACGCGCCGTGTGCTTGGCTTGAAGGAGCCGGTGGGTCGCCGGCTGGATTTCCTGATGCAGGAATTCAATCGCGAGGCGAACACCCTGGGCTCCAAATCGGTCGATGCACGCAGCACCAATGCTGCCGTCGAGCTGAAGGTGCTGATCGAGCAGATGCGCGAACAGGTACAGAACATCGAATAACGTTCATGCAAGTTCATCGGCGTTCACAAAATTATAACAAAATTCCTGTAAGTATTTAATATAAAACACTTCGCTGTTCACGAACGTCCGTCAAAACTCTCTCACTTCCAGTGACTAGCCTGTACCCGGGTGTGTACCTTATTGTATCGTTGGTAAAATTCCTGGGTACAAAGTGGGGAAGTTATGGGGAAGCTTTCGGACGTTGCAATTCGCAACTGGATCAAGGCTGGCGACCGATTCGAAGGTAGATGCGACGGCGACGGACTCTACCTTCGCTATCGCAAAAGCGATGGCAATCCACGCTGGCTGTTTCGGTACCAGATAGCTGGACAACCCCGTGTGCTGCACATGGGTACCTATAGCGTCCTGTCAGTGGCTGATGCCCGCAAGACCGCAAAAGAGATGCGCGCGCGCGTAGCACTCGGCTATGACGTAACGGTCGAAAAGAGGGAGCGTAAACAACAGGCCGTTGCCAAGATCGAGGCCAAACGAGGCGCGAAGACGGTAGCCATGCTGGCGGACGAATATTTCGCTGCCCGAATTGTCGGGCGTTGGAAGCATCCTAATATTGTTCGTGGTCGGATTGAGCGTGACATCAAGCCGAACATCGGTGAACTGGCTTTGTCAGACGTGCGCCCCTCTCATATCGATGCAATGCTCAAAAAGATCGTCAAGCGTGGCGCTCCGACGATGGCAACGGACGTGTTGCGCTGGGTGAAACGAATGTTTGACTACGCGGTGAAACGGGAGATGGTTTCAATCAATCCGGCGGCTGCGTTTGATCCCTCTGACGCAGGTGGCAAGGAAGAAGGTCGCAGGCGATGGCTTACTCAAACAGAGCTGGCCCGATTGCTGTCAGTTATGCGGTCAGCAAAGGGATGGACCTACGAAAATTCGTTAGCGATAAAGCTATTGCTTATGCTTGGCAATCGCAAATCAGAGCTGATCGGCGCGCCGATCAAAGAGTTTGATTTGACTGAGGCGATTTGGCGCTTGCCGGCCGAAAGGACAAAGACTGGACAAGCCTTAAACATTCCGTTGCCTCGCCAAGCTGTAGAGGCGCTGCAGGAGCTAGTACGACTGGCCGGCGATAGTGCTTGGCTGCTGCCAGCAAGAAAATTGCAATCCAGAATGATTCCGCATATCGACGTGAACACTTTGAACGCGGCTATGGCGAAAAGTATTCGCCCAATGATGGATGAGTGCGAGCCTTTCACTTTGCATGATTTGCGGCGCACCGCACGTACTCATCTCGAAGCGCTCGGAACTCCCCCGCATGTCGCTGAAAGATGCCTCAACCACAAACTCAGGGGGGTGATGGGAATCTACAATCAGCATGACTATTTCCAAGAGCGTAAACATGCCTTGCAGGCCTGGGCCGATCTGCTGTCCGAACTGGAAATGGGCGATTGTGGCCACACAGCTTTAGCCACATGAAAAGATTCTTTGCTTCAGTTTATACAGTGTTCGACGCGAACTTTGGATGCCTCTCGCCACTCTCCGGATGGCGTACGCCTTAATGCCGAAGCTTTCGGCCTAGATGTTCGACGCACGAATTGGATAAAAAGGGGGGTGTGGGTTTAGGCATCCGATCAGCACCGCCCCGAACGTTAAGGGATACCACGCTGACTGGATTGAACGGCAGCTTGCACATGGCGACCCGAACAGGATCCGGGGTATCTACAACAAGGCACCGTACATGGAAGAGCGTCGAGCCATGATGCAGGCGTGGGCTGACGAGATAGATGCGTTTCGGAGCGGCAAAGGCCCAGGACCCTAAAGCTAGGAGGCATCCGAAACAGCCTGCGGCATCACTCTCATGAGCTGAGAGACGGCCAATCAAGCGCGGACGCTTCGAGCCAGTCCTATACGCTTCATGGTCTCGCGTGAGGAGCACGCATTGAGGACAGATTGCCATGCGCCGGAAGTGTCGTAGACTGATTGCGCGCCGTCCCTAACTTGATGGATAGTACAAGCCAAGTAAGCACGCCCGAACTGGCTTGCGTCATATTTCCATAGCAACGAGGGGGCGCGATGCAATTCGTGAGAGATAAGAGGGTGATCTATGCCTCCAACCCGCTCTCAATGGTCGTGTGCCAGATACGTTTCTCTACTTTGCTCGAGTTAACCGCCCAGCTTCCGATCAGGTTTCAACAAGCCGTCCGCGCTGAGTACCCGATGCTCTCGGTCGCTCAAAATATGCAAGTAATCGTTAACTTCGGAGGCGTGCCCACGCCTGCGGCGGCACCATCGATTCCAGACAACTCTTACAATTTTGTGTCGGCGGACGGTAGCTGGACGATAAACCTGAGCAAGGACTCTCTGACTCTGCAGACCACCGCGTATGTTCGTTGGGAAGAGTTTAAGGATCGGTTGGTTCAGATATTCGGAACGTTTTGGAATCTCTACGGACCGATCGCCGTGACGCGAATAGGTCTCCGTTACCAAGATATTTTGGACCGGGAGAAGCATGGGTTAGGGGACGATGCTTGGACCGCATGGGTCAAACCGCAGGTGCTAGGCTTACTGGCGGATCCGCAACTCTTGACCGCAAAACAGCATCAAAGTGTGAGTATCGTGCCGCTGGATGATGAGCGCGGCGAGCTTGCCCTCCGCGCCGGTCTAGGGCTTAATAACGAAAGCGGAAAACAGGTCTTCTTGATTGATGCAGACTTCTATGCGGACTCAAGCTCGGGACAGTCTCCAGGATCCGATATCCCTTCCATTCTCGACCGACTGGATCACTTCAATGAGCAGGCGGGGGGACTCTTCCGATGGTGCATTACGGACGATTTGCATGCCAAGCTCAAGCCGACCGATCCCTGAGATAGCTTTTTTCTCGGCGTTCCTAGTGTTGGCGACTGCGTCGCAAGGCGACGCAGCACCCATGCAATGTCCCTACGAGCCCCCATTTGCCCGGGTACTGGCACCTACGGGCGAACCAATGGCGCCTGCACCCGCGGTTAAAACAAGCGCAGTGCCGCTCGACTGGCTCGATAGGCTGGCTTCTGACGACGTCCACGCGCCGCCAAGCGCGGATTACCTGACCCCAATAACTGCAGGGCTTAACAGTCTCCTCAAGCTTGCGATCCCTGCTAATGACTACCGCTTGGTCAACAGCTTGTTTGCGCTGATGGAGCCGCCACAGATGCGAGTAGACGTCATGGTTGCGGTTCTACGCACACTGTTCCCGGTCCGGAATTTCTTACTTGACTACAGGGCCAAGCGTGACGATGTCCGTAACGAGCTGTCGCAGGTGCGAGGCATGGACGCAGAAAGTATTTTGCGCGGGCTACTGTGAGTGGCGCCAAGGCCTGGACGAGGTGATTGGACAAACTTCTGTGGCTTGGCTGTCGGCCTAATTCCCAACGAAGGTGGCCAGCTACACGTCGGCATCGTATATAAGGCCACAGACACTGTCCGATTTTGCGACCTGGCTTGGCACTACTTAATAACCAACAAGCCTGCGGGTACCGTTGATCGGCTTCATTGGTGGAACAGTGGGCTCGATGAATTCAATCGTGAAATTATGATTGATTGGATTCGGCAGCTCGCAAATGCGGACGCCGCCTTTCCCTATGGGTTCAACGCGAGCGGTGAGATTTTTGATCGGGACACTGGCAGCCCGCTGCCTCTGCCTATTGGACAAGGTCTAACCTGCGCTACGTTCGTTATCGCGGCCCATAGAGCGCGTGGGATTGAGCTGCTCGACATTGAGACATGGCCAAACAGGCCCGAAGATGCTGTATGGCAAGCGCACATCATCGGAGTCCTGCGCACGCACTGTGAAAGTCGTGGCATATCGGCCGATGCTCATCTGCAAGGGCTTGAGCGAGATGTTGGTTCCATAAGATTTCGACCAGATGAAGTAGCGGCCGGTATGTATAGCGCGTTCACTCCGCTCAATTTCGAAAACGCACGTCAGCTCGCAGACGAAATTGTCGCGCACCTAACGACTTAAAAACGGCCATTGCTCGGCTGCCAACTCCTCAAAGCTCGAATGCGTCGAGCTTAAGCGATCTCTAAGCTGGAGTAGCCGAAACCGAGAGCTATGCTGTTTCCCTCACTGGCTCCGATCGACGGTACGTTTGCTTTGAGATGGCATTCAGCAAAATGGACTCGAGCTCTGTCATAAGGGTCAGCGCGAGCTCCCTATACCGAGCAACGTCTACATCATCCATGGCTTGGTCTCGTCCGCCATGGGCAATATTGTTACGCCGGTTCACCATGGCATCTAAGCTCGTCTTGTGTACTCTCAATGGAGCTATGTCGAGGCAAAAAGCTTGAGCGAGCTCTTCAAGAACCTTGAAAGAGAGGTTGGACTTCGTGTCTATTTCGCGCTGCTTCTTCTCAAACACTAACGCTGTATCTAGGCTGGCGAAAAAGCGCTCGACTAGTTCTTCCTTTTTTGCATGAGTGAGCTTATCTCGCAGCTTTGCGAAAGAACCTTCCCACGCATACGCCAATAGGGCGCTTGAGGCATCGCCTTGCGGAAGCGCGATGGCCTCTAAGTGTTCCACGTAAAGCTGGAGACATTCCTTGGTAAAGCCCTCCCAGTGTGCATAGATGATCGGGACCGCCATCATGCATGTCGGCTGGAGCAGTACGGTGTTCTTTACAGAGGCGACGACACGGCTTACATCGGTCAGACTCCCCCTGCGTCTATCGAGGCAGTCGGTGATGCTTGTTGCAAGGATTAGTTCTTCGCCCGTCATAAAGGCAAGTCTCAGGGCGCGCTCAAAACTGAGTCCGCCGTTGTAAGGCGTTTCGTCAGCTTTGGCTTCGTGTTTCCACCTTGTCCGATCGCATCTTTGAAGTCAGCACTAACCTTAATCTTGTTCAATCTGACTTCGCGATCGGCCCTGTCCATTTGTTCAACCCGATCAATGTTTCGAGCAACTGCCACAGCAATAGCTTCGAAGATGTAGACCGAAAATTCGCCCGAGGGTACTTCGTTCTTGAGATGCTTCCATGACCCAATGCCTAAAGTATCCGAAATTACCGCAAACGTGCGCTTGAAAATCTCCTCTTCTTTAGCTCTGTCGAACGTTGAGTCACCGTCAACAATCTTATGGACGTACTCGGTGATGAAGGGTTCCACGTCGTGCTTGAAGCTCTCGAAATCATTCTTTAATGCAAAGAACCGAAGCACCAGGCCCCGATCGTAGAGAGACTTTCGCTTGTGCGAAGACAGCTCAAGAGTCGAGGAAAAATGTTCGTCGCGTGCGAGTCGGTCAAAATAATCCATCAGATCTGGGTCTTCTGCGCGGAAGATACAGTTCCGAATTTCCTGCTCAGTAAGGCGCACCCCGCCGGTGTTAAGCCGTTCGAACAGGTCATATTTCATTCTCTTACCGCTTCCGACCTTCACGACTTCGACACGGCAACCAGCACGGCGAATTGAAAGCCTCGATCGAAGACTCAGATCCTCAAAGCTCATTCCGTCGAGCTCAGGTAAAACAGCACCCTCATCGGCAACGATACGTGAGGGCGGCATGAGGTTGCCATCGCCATCTTTGAGTGAACCGAAGAATTCTAGGATGGTAGAAAGTCGCTGCAAGCCATCCACCAGTTCCCAGACTCCACTGTCTGTCTCTGCTACGAAGATTGCAGGTGTAGGAATGCCAAGCAACACTGATTCGATGAATCTTCCCTTTTGACCGTCCTTCCACCGAAATAGGCGTTGATATGCTGGAGCAACGATAAGCTCGCGGCGATCGTACATGTTTGCGAATTCGCCAAACGTCATGTCGAGCTTATCTGTGCGAATGTCGCTTCGACCTTTGTCGATGCGGTTGTCGAGGTCCAATGACATTGTGTCTCCCCTGAAGACGGCAAACAAAGAATTTTCTAGGACAACAGCGGCTTCTCAAGCACTACGACTGATTCCACATACCGCTTGTGGTCCTGATGTTTTCTGGACTTACTGTTGATCTGAGCCAAAGCATGGCTCACTCGTAAGGAAGACGTCACCTTGCCGACGAGGCCGATACTTGCCCCGCAGTCGACATACAGTTTTGGCAGGTCGACGTGGATATCTTTGTAGTAAGAGTCCTGTACGACCAACGCTGCGGCGCCGCCGGGCCTTAGGACGCGACTGATCTCAGAAAGTGATTGCATGCAGTCACCAAAATATTGAGCATAAGTCTTGAGGTAATAGGTGCCCGACGCCTTGCTCGGATGCTGCCGTATCGCACTGAGGAGTACCTTCACCGAATCTGGCCACGTCAAAGGAATGTGGGAGGCTGCGGCTGATCTAGACAAGTTCGTTCCCATCGCCGCTTGCCTGAGCGCACGATATTCCTGCCCGTTTTCATCAATCTTAAGAGCAGCAATTTCGAACGCTGAGCTTACAAAATAGTCTATGCGCGTGCAGTATGGAGGCGAGGTCACGATAAGATCGATTGAGTCATCTACAACCGGCAACGACCGGCTGGTTGATAGGGCTAGCGTGGTCTGCTGACCACCACCGAGGTCAGTACCCCTTGCGCTCTGCAGATCGCTAGCCATCGACCTAAGTGCCTCAATCCATAGGACAGAAAACTGTCTGCTGCGTGCCGGCAGAATGTCGCCGCTGGGTCGTTTCCAAGTTGGGTTGGAAGAATTTTTTACGGCGGCTAAGGACTTCGCTGCACGTAATAGTGCGAGAAGCAGAAACGCTGCAAGCGGAGGAAGAGTTTCGGAGCGGGAATCTACCGCCCGCCCATTCTCATCCGTTGCAAGTTCGGAAATGATCTGGTCTTCTATCGCCCTATATTTTCCGACGATCGCTGTCGGCAGCCAGCGTAAAAGCGGGTCGTTAACGGACGGTCTGACACGGTCTGGCCGCGAGATAAACCGGCTGGCTAAGCCCTGAATGTGCTTAACGTCATCGGGGTTTGCGAGTTTGGCTGAAGCTACAAGCAGTGTTACTGGGTTTATGTCGAAACCGACAACCTGGTGGCCCAAAGCATGCCCCGCTCGAGTTGTCGTTCCACTCCCATTCCAGGGATCCAGAATCCTGAGTGTGCCGTCACTCCCGGCAGCTCGCACAATCCCTTCAGCGAACTGCTCGCTATAGCCTGCATAGTAAGGATACCAAGACTGCAGTCCGTCATCGGAGCTGGCACTGAGTTTCGTATTCAGACGCACCTGAGCGATGCTGTTAGCAATTTTGCCCCCAAAAGCCATGGCGCCTGTCGCGGGTTCGATCGCTTCGTGCTTTCCTTTCACCTGTTCAATTCTCAATTACAGCAATGGCTGTTTCCAGCGTTGAGCATAGCAAGGGCGGCATGGGCGCACAGGCATGGTTCGCACAATGTATACCTTCTGATACCGCCCATTAGGCCTATCAAAACTCATATCAAATTGATATAATCTCAACCTCTGGGAGATTTGATATGGGAGAGATCGTTGGGTATGCGCGTGTTTCCAGTGCTGGCCAGTCCTTGGATGCGCAGCAGGACAAACTGACGAAGTTTGGGTGCACACGAGTCTTCGCTGAGAAACGGTCTGGCAGACAGGCCGAAGGTCGAGCGGAGTTGCAGGCCTGCCTTCAGTTCCTGCGTGATGGCGATGTTCTGGTGATCACCCGGCTTGATCGTATGGCACGGTCTGTTCTCGATCTGGCAAAGATTGCTGATCAGCTGAAGAACAAAGGTGTCGCGCTCAAGGTGCTAGATCAGGCTTTGGACACCTCTACATCCGAGGGCAAGCTGATGTTCTCTCTGTTGGGCGCCTTCGCGGAGTTTGAATGTGACATTCGCGCAGAACGCCAGAACGACGGGATTGTGAAAGCAAAGGAGAAAGGTGTCGTCTTTGGCCGCAAGCGTGCTCTCACGCTGGAGCAGTGCGAGCGTATCCGTACGCTACGTGAAGAGGAAAAATTTTCCATGCCGCAGATAGCCGAACGGTTCAACGTCGGTGTGGCCACCGTGTACAGAGCTCTAAAAACCTCCACGAATGAACTTTGATCTAGCTACAGTCCTTCCGCAGATCATTCCCCTAGCGATCGAATGGGCTGAGCAGCATGCTGCAGAAATAAAAGCCCTTGGCGAGCCACTATCAGAGCCACAAATCGCGCTCGCCCGTCGCGTCGGGGTAGCGCATCCCGCATATATTCGTGTTCTGTACGTACCGCAATTGCCGCTGCCGGCCGATCCACTTCTTCTCCAGGTTGCACAACAATCAGGCCTTCTTGGCCCGAACATGGTTGGCCTCACTCTCGGCCACAGTATCTATCTATGCAACGGCTATGGCTCTTTGCGTGTTTTGTCGCATGAGTGCCGCCACGTGCAGCAATATGAGCAAGCTGGCTCAATCGCAGCCTATCTTCCCAAGTACCTTCGACAGGTTGCTGAATTCGGCTATGCCGCAGCACCATACGAAGTCGATGCTCGGGCTCATGAAGCTGAGGCCTAAGAGCCCATAGCAGCTCCAAGGTCCAGCGTTACACCTGGCTCGGGGCCGGAAGACAAGGTGCCTGATCCGAAATGCTTGCACGGGGAAGTTGCGCGAAGGTTGGGTGAATGGCACGCTGGAGACGCCCGCTATCGACCCAGAACCGACATTGTTGAGTGAGCTGAGAGCGAGGGAAAGCGATGTCTACGACCGACAACGGAATTGATCGACAAGCTCAGCTAAGGGAACTGATTGAGGCACTCAATGGACTTGTTTCGGTCCTGGAGCAGGACAGCGGATGTAAGTGGACCGGACATTTTGTTCGTTGCCTCACCCAAGCAGAGTCACTGCGGGACGATGGGTATGACCAGCCGGCACTGAACCGACTATCCGCTTCGTTGCGGAGCATCTTCGGGGGAATGGGAAGTTTCAATGACTACGCGCCGGCCCGGGTTGACGGAGAGACCGGTCGGGCATCGCGAATCTTGGGCATGGAAGCGTTCGATGGCGCCGCAGCGGCGGTTTATGACGCCGCAATGAAACTCGTCGTGATTGGCCAATACTGAGGTCGATGGGTCGGCTGATTTCCCTTATGCTGAAATGGCTGCTTTCGACCCGAAGCTGACATTTTGATCAAGGGGGTAGTGGAGTTCATGGAAACGTACTACGCGTTGGGCAAGTTGATGGTCGCAGTTGCACTTGTTGCTCAGTGCTCGCTACTTGCGGTCCAGGTTTGGGCGTTCAAACTTCATCGCCAACGTTGCTTCACTTTGCTCGGTGCCGGCGCATCGATCGGCCTTATTTACGCCGTTCTCGCAGGTGTTCCGTTCTTCGTTTCCCTAGACCTACCTGCACGCATACTCTTGGGAGAAATGACAGTGGCGCTCTTGGCCATTGGCGCTGCTCTTGGTTTGTGGGGCATGATTCTTCTTGTGCGCTCGTACGCACGTCCCGTAGAGCATGCTCCGCGCGAATCTCGTGGGCGCGCCTAGGGTGTGTGCCGTGGTGCAGAATTGTCTGCTTGCACCCGAAGCAGACCTTTCAGCACCGTGATTAGAGATTACTTAGACGGTTTTCACATCTGGGTAATACTGCGGCGCCTCACGGCGATCGGACATGCCATAGTCGCGAAGCACCCGCACCTGCCGATGGCGCAGTGATGAAATGTCGGCAAACAATTGCGGTATAAATGCCCGAGCCGAGTTTAGGTCCTTCCACGATCCCAGCAACAGCAATTTGCCGGGGTTGGTAATGCTTTCGAAGATCTCTTGATCAATCAGCCCTTCGATGCCGACTTTAAGGCCGAGGTGCGCGGAAAACACTGTCGCCTCCTTCACAACTAACGAAGATTCTTCAGCAACCGTAACCTCCGTGATGGTGCAAACTTTTGCTTCACCGATCGCGGTTTCGTCGAAGCGCTTTTCATCAATTTCCCCCTCTGACGGCGGATGACTATCCGCAACAATCGCACCCACTCTCAAATGGTAGCTCTCGAAAACTTCGAAGCGACCTTTCTCCTGCACACTGTGATGCTCGCTCTGCGTGCGCCATCGTACGAGGGATTTTTCGTCTCGCCAGGTCGACAGCGAAAGAATGCTGCCTTGCGTTCGTTTACTGCCGAAACGTTCGTTGTCGATAAAACCGTCCATTGCCTCCAGGATTGGCTTCAGGTGTTTTGCCAAAGCAAGATATTCATCCTTGCGCTCCCTCTTCGGATGCACTTCGAAGATCACAGCAAACATGAAGGTCTTCTTGGCAGCGTGGCCGAGAATAGCGGCGCCACGTCATTCACGAACGTAAGCGTATGTTGCTCTAGCAGGGTTGCCCGAGCAGATCGCCAGCAGACGCTGCGGCCTAGTTGAAGAGCTTTACCGCGCAATCCGCTAACCGGGTTCATTTTGGCCAGGGCGCACGTGCCAATTCGCCGCCAAGAGAGGCGTCGATTGCACGTTTCACGTCTGTGCAATTTCCACGAGGGCCAACTGGCCAGACCTTGGGGTCTTCGCGTACGAATTTTTCGTCAACGCTTCTAAGTGACTGCGCGCCCGAGAGCTCCAAGATGAATCGAACGTCTTCTTCGGATAGTCCATAGTTCAATTCCACCGTCACCTGAGCCTGTCCGAACTGCGCGGGCTGCGGGGGAGGGCTTGGATAGCGTAAGTTAGAAGGCTTGTCGTCCTCACGCCCACCTTGATCGTTCATATTCGAGATGACGCTCGTGGAAGTGCTTGCGCCTGCGGCCGACTTTCCAACACACCCATACGCCTGAACAGCAACATGTTCGCGTTCTAGCCCACAAGACAAAAGCTTATTTACGGCTGCCATCGCTGCAAATTGAGTAGTGAACTCGGCAATTAGTTGAGGGCTCATAACTGTCTCCTTTTGGAAACCTGACGGTTGGTGAAAACCAATTTCATCAGTAGTGGTCCCATTTCCTCCACGGTGAGAATGTACTGCGGGTGATCCTCTTCCATCGCTGCGATAGGCATGCTGGGATCGCGTGCTTCCGCAGGGGATTGAACGATGCCAATGCCACCGACGCTAGTAATTGAGCGTAGGCCATCGGCGCCATCGGAGTCCCCGCCAGTCAGTACGACACCGATGACATGGGGGCCGTAGATCGCTGCCGCGCTCTCAAAGAGAGGATTGGCCGCGGGCCGAGAGTGATGTACTTTCGGCCCCTGATTCAGGCTCATTCTGCCATCAGCGGCGATGACTAAATGATGGTCTGGCGGGGCGAGGTAAACGCGCCCATGCTTCGGCACCTCGCCGGAATGAGCATAGGAAACGGGTATCCGAATCCTGGCGTTAAGTATGCCGGCTGCCAGCTTGGGGCCGTCGGGTGAGGTATGCAACACCACCAGAACTGCTGCGGGGAAGTCGGTCGGCAGCAAACGGCAGAGCTGGAACAGCGCCTCTAGGCCGCCACGCGAAGCGGCAACGACCACGATGGGCGACGTGCCAACGACCGGATCGGCTCGTGTGAGCGCAGACATTGAAATCACTCATTGGCATGAAAGATCTGAGCGTGCTCTCGCTCTTGTGTATGTAGCGTGCTGAGACTAAGCGAAGGTCGCTGCCAAGAGTTTGCTATCGCCCGCCGTTACGGTGTAGTCACAGCAAGGAGGCCAGGCTTCAAGCGGTCCAGGAGCCCATTGGTATTTATGATCATCTTTGATATTCCATATACAGCGTCACTCCGCGGCGAATGGTCGGTGCTGGTAAGCAATGACGGCCATCCCGAATTCAAGAGCCGCCGAGACGCAATTCGTTTCGCGGTCAGTTCTGCTCTAACGGTGCGACATAAGGGCGGCGAGACCCTCATTAGCGTCGAGGGCAGCGACGGGCAATGGCGCATGTTCGACGATCAGGCAAAAGGTGTCGCCTAGATATCGGCCTACTTAAGCCACCGGGATCGCAAGGTGGGAAGCGTGCCGATCTGTAGCTGGTGCGCGGCATAAATTCAGCCATCTGTGTCAGCAACACGCTTGGCTTCGCTGATCGCCGTAAGAAGTTGGTTGGCCGCAAAGGGCTTTTCAAGGCAAACGGCGCGCAGCGGATAGTTGTGTTGAGCCCTTAATCCGTCGAACGTTCGGTGCAAATTCGCCCGTGCGGGCTATGTGCCTAGCCTTGTCGATGACCCCAGTAACATTTCGACGAGGAGGATGCCCCAATCCAGTCCGGGTGATCCGTCGGGCTGAGACGTTCCGTTCCGCAAGCCTAAGTTGAAACGTCGACAGGTTACTCAGCAGCACATACAAGGATGGCTTTTTGCAGTTGCTCTACGCTGTACGGCTTGCAGATGAATGGCGCCAACGAGTAGGTGGCAGGAATGTCAGCGCGGCTGGTGTGGGTGGCCAAGATATAGGGGATGCCACGGAGAATCAGCGTATCCAGAATCGGAAAGGCGGATTCGCCGTTGAGGTGCAAGTCAACGACCGCCAGTTCATACGTTGCCTTCTCGGCAGCTGCCATGGCCCCTCTAAACGAGCCCTCGCAATCGACCGGCGAGTAGCCAAGCTGAGCGAATACGTCGACGAGCATTGAAGCTAGTAGGTAGCTGTCTTCGACAATGAGGACACATGCTTGCCCGCCGGACCGCGAAGCGTCGGTAGGCCCTGTGTCACTGGTTGTGTCTGGCGCTGCCAATTCAATCATTCAAACAGCATACGCTTCCTCAACGTCGACACAGGTGACGGGTTTGTTAAATTGCTCGACGCGCGCGCGGCACTACGCTTTCAGCGTGGCTGCGTGCTGGGGCGAGGCGCTGGCCTATACAAATGCATGGATAGCGGCCCGTGATTACCTTGATCACCACTGCTCTTGCCGGTATCGATCGATCCCGCTTCACGGCATTGCCCACTGCCTGCTGAAGCCGCTCATTTCATGTGGCTAAGAACTTTTATCTCCCTAACTCATTCAACGGATGAAACCATGCAGATTTCTCTGGATTGGACTGCTGCCGGTTTCACAGACACCGCATTTGAGTGTGATGATGGGACTGAAGGTGGTTCATGGCGACGAGAAGAACATTCAGCAGCGAGTTCAAGCGTGAGGCGGTGCGGCTAGTCAAGGAGCGTGGCGTAGCGATCAGCCAAGCAGCGCGCGATTTGGATCTGCACGAGAACGTGTTGCGCAAATGGGTTCAGGAGCTGACGGCGGATCCGCAGCATGCGTTCCCTGGCCAAGGGCAGCTGAAGCCTGAGCAAGCCGAGATTGATCAGCTGCGCAAGGAAGTTGCCAAGCTGAAAATGGAGCGAGACATCCTGAAAAAAGCCGCGGCCTATTTCGCCAAGAAGTCGATGTGAAGTTCGGCTTTGTGGCGAAGCACCGAGGGGCCTGGCCGGTAGCAATGGTGTGCGAGACGCTCGGTGTCTCTCGTAGTGGGTTCTATGCGTGGCTGACGCGGCCGCGGAGCCGACGCAGCTTGGATGACGAAGTTATCGGTCGCCAGACCCGTCTGAGTTTTGTCGACAGTGATCGCACTTACGGTGCCCGCCGGGTCTGGCGTGACGTGCTGGAAGCCGGCCATCAATGTGGGTTGCATCGCATCGAGCGATTGATGCGTAGTCAGGCACTGCGTGCACGACCACGACGGCGCGGGTTGCCGATCGACCGCGGCGAACGATCCAGCAGCGCGATCGCGCCGAACGTTCTTGATCGGCAGTTCCAGGCCAGCGCACCGAACCAGAAGTGGGTCGCTGACTTTACCTACCTATGGACTGCCGAGGGCTGGCTGTATGTGGCGGTGGTGCTGGACCTGTATTCCCGCCGGGTGGTGGGTTGGTCTATGCAGCCCCAGATGACCACGCAGCTTGTGACCGACGCTTTGATGATGGCGATCTGGCGACGAGGCCAACCGGATGCACTGCTGCATCACTCCGACCGCGGCAGCCAATACACCAGCGATCGGTTCCAGCGGCTGTTGGGCGAACTGGGCATCACTTGCAGCATGAGTCGGTCGGGTAACTGCTGGGACAACTCGGCGATGGAGAGCTTTTTCAAGTCGCTCAAGACCGAGCGCACAGACGGTAAGGTCTACCGGACGCGAGATCATGCCAAGGCCGAGGTGTTCGACTACATCGAGCGGTTCTACAACAACAGGCGACGCCACTCGACCCTCGGCTACATCAGCCCGATACAGTTCGAGCAGCGGAGGCAATTAGCTTAGGATGGTGTCTACGGGACCGGCAGCAGTCCAGATCTCGCTCTCCTCCTGATTGTGATCAGCCTGATAGTCAGCGCGACAATCACTTTCTTCATCAGCCGAAGAATGTACTTCTGGTCAGCCCTAGCACGCTTCTATTCGTCGTCCGTACGGTGACGAACCTTTGGAGGCAGGAAGGTCTCAGCCGAAATGCCCAGGCGATTTCTGCAAGAGGCGCTGACCTCTATGACAAGTTGGTGGGCTTTGTGGGGGGATTTGGAAAAAATTGGTCAGCGATTGCAGCAGGCTCAGGACGGCTGTAACGAGGCTAAGCAGAAGCTATCGTCGGGAAGAGGGAACGTGCTTAGGCAGGCCGAGATGCTCAAGGAGCTTGGCGTGAAGCCTTCTAAATCACTGCCGCCGCATTTGCTCGAGGAGTCGGACAATGATGCTACAGCGCCGGTACACTCCGTTCATTCCACGACGCCCGCTGAGCTATCGCTGGGAAGCTAGTTTCTCAAGGAGCGCGAAGGCGCTTTCATATGATGGTCTCCTCCATATAAATAATGCGATGGTACGGCTCGAATCTAGCGCCAACGAATGAGTAGGGATAAAACGAATGATAAAGGGCCCCGAAGGCAAGCCCCTGGAGCCTCTTCCGACGATAATGGTCAACGTTCCGGCGGCTCACCCACCTAGCCTCTGCCGTCTGAGGTGAACGGCGCGCGACTTTTCGCGCGTCGATTCGGATCATTATCGAGGACTTCAGGTTACCTTTTTGCAACTCTCCTAGCGACGGTCTTCTTTGCGACCTTCTTTGCCGCTTTGGTGGAAACGGAAGTCTTCGCTGCGCCACCAATCAAGAGATGTTCAGCCGTCACGCCACGCTTGCGCAGTGCTTTGGCGAACCACAAAGGCTGACGGCCACGGCCTGACCACTGGACAGAAGGGTCAGATGGATCTTGATACTTTGGCGCAACTGAACCGTTGCCATTTTTCTTGCCGATAGCTTTCTTGCCGACACGAGTTGGATAGACCTCAGCCAAGGTCAAGTCACTTTTCTTCAACAACGCATCAATTTTTTCCCTAACAGTCTGAACGTGAGCGGCGTGTGCTTTGTGCATGTGAGCGTTGGCGTCCGAGATGATGGCGAGAAGTTCTTTTGGAGATAGTGCTTTTAGGTCGATAGACATGTCTGCGCTCCTGACAATTTATTGGGGGTTTAGATCTTACTGGTTGAGCGGTTTGTTATGTAGAAATCTTCATATTAAGATTGCATCTTCCTAGGCTCTTGCAGACAAGGCTATGTCGTCATGGATTGATGGGCCGATACAAGCATAAGGCAGGCAGCTATCGGAGATCCTCTTGGGCGCGATCCTGCGCATTGGATCGCAGTCAGAATCAACCTTCATCTGGCTCGGCAGCACGAACGCATAGCTTCTATCTAATACAGTGTAGGACCGTAAGCGTCATAAGGTCGCAATAGCCGAGTTGCAGCGAACGCTGTGCTAAAAACGCTTCATAGCGTTGAGAGTTTCCTGCACAGACTGCCTCTAGGGCTAGCTTCGTAAGATAATTTGCTGAAAATTCATCTGCTACAGCTTCGCGCATGGCCGTTGCTCCACGTGCTTGAACGGAACGGGGGCGTACATCCAAACCTGGCAACGCTGGCCGTGTTTGGCCGTGGTCATGGATCTCTTTTCACGCAGAATCGTCTGCTGGGCAGCCAAGCTGAGGATCCACAGAGATTTAGCTCTGGAAGCAGTTATGAAAGCCGTTGGAAGCCGCCGACCGTGCAAATAGTTGATCCACTCGAATCAAGGAAATCACTACGGAAGCAATGCCTGGCGACGCTTCTGCAAGAGCATCATCTCGAACCCAGCATGAGCAGACGAGGAAATTGCCGGGACAGCGCGGCAGAATCTTTCTTTAGAAGCCTGAAAAATGGAAACGCACTAAGAAGCGCATCTACGCCGATTGAGAGTTGTTCCTGACATAAACAAATACATCGAAGGCTTTTACAACCCGATACGTTCCATAGCTATCTCAGCGGCGTTGGAGCCATTGAGTTCGAAGCAGCACACCGAGGGCGCCGATCAAGTGTCCACCAAGCCCCTGGTCGCTCCAATATCGACCCTGGGCATGATCAACCTCTCCGGAGTTTCACGCCCCAACACTCAAGACAGCACTTTGTTAGTGCCATCATTCACCTGTCCTGTTTAGACACCACCAATTAGGTACAGTCGCGTCGTTCAAGCGGAAAGATTCGCATCTCGATTTAGCAGTGCACAGCAGTCCGCGCAGATATTCAATGTTCGGAGTCCGGCTTCCGAAGCGTTTCCTGCGATGAAACGGCTCGCCATCGTTCTTCAATCCGTGCAAAGGTGTCGGTGAAAGGCACCTCCACGGTCCAGCCCTTATCGGTCGAATGTATTTGATCGATACCGGTGGCGACGGCCGTGTCGCCCCAGACGCGCACGGTCAGATCCTTGATGGATTGGGTAACGTGCGCGGGCGTCGCGGAATGCGCTATCACATCGGCCTTGTCTCGAATTTCACCCTTGACGCTGACGTCGATGAAATCGTCCGCAAAGATCGACGCTAACGCATGGCGATCGTCACTTGTGGCCAAGTTGAGCCAGCGCTGTTCCAGCCTCACAATCTGCACCTTGTCGGCGACAACGTCCCGTGTGCCAGCTGACGCGATTACCGCGATTACCGCGAGTCCGGCAGCTAGGCATGCACTGGATAAACGATAGCGATATCTCACGACGAGATCCTCACTTTGCATGGGCTTATAGGTCTATGCAAGTTCCCGTTTTCGCTTCCATTTTGGGGAAAACCAATGCAGGAGCGCCATGAAAACGTGTCCGATCACGAAAGTCCAAATTGCGTAGCCCATGGCGATATGCCAAAGCGCCACCCAGTGAAGGACGCCGCGTGGAATCGGCGCGCCGGTGAAATAGCCGACATAGTTGATGACCCCGCCGATCGCGCCGCCGGTCACTCCACTTAGGCCCAAGCCATGAACGGTACCTGCCAACGGGCTAAAGTCACGCGAGGATGGCGCGTGTCCACGAAATAGATCTTTGAAATCCTGCAGAAGAATTGTTCGATTGCTGCGCTTTAACCAAGGAAATAACCGCGCAACGCCGGGTCGCGAAAATGGCAAGCAACTCCACAGCCAATGCAGCGCGATGACTGCAGTGAGGAACAATCCCACCCGCGCGTGAATCTCGAACGCTTCTCGGTGCCAGTCGCGGACACCCAAACCCGGGCCGGCAGGCACATGCATGACGGCGCTCAACACCAATTGAACGACTACTCCAGTGGCAAGCGCAGCGTGTAGCCAAACCGTGGCGCTGTCGTACTTGGGCGAAATACTTTGCATACTTAATCCCGGGCCGAGTGCATGGCAGTGAGAGAGGCGATAAATGCATCCAACTGCCGATCAAACTTATCTGGCTGATCGACAAACACTGCGTGGGCGGCATGCTCTATTACGTCAAACTGGGCCTGCGGCAACACACTCGCCATTTGCCGTTGCGCTTGCAGTAGCGGACTTTCGCCAGAGGCGATCACTAACACCGATGTATTAAATTTCTTCAAGTAAGGACGACGGTCAGTCGTAAACAAATCCTGCACCAGCATCGAGATGCCTGTATCCACTGGCGTCTTCATCGCCTCAGCTTCAAGCAATGCGTAAGAGGATGCCGGTGGAGGCACGTGCATGATCGCGTGCAACATGCCGGCGGAGTAGGCCTCTGGATTCCTGGCATACACACCAATGCCCGATTCGATCACCTTGATGAAGCCCGGATTTTGCGAAACGTCATCCGGACCTGCGCTCACCGGGCTATCGACCAAAACCGTTCCATCCAACGCACTGATCCCGAACTGATTTGCATAGGCGGCCACATCTTGTGCGCCTTGCGACCAACCGATCAGGATTACATGATCGAGTTGGAGCGAATGGATGACCTGGTTGATATCGGCAGCTCGGTTTTCCGGCGCATTTCCGGATGGCGCGATGCTTGACTCGCCTTGCGAGCGCGAGTCGATTGCCACCACGCGATCGCCGCGCGCAGCGAAGTGCCTGAGCTGTTCCGACCAGATCGAGGCACTTATCCGCCAACCGGGAATCAGAAGCAAGGTATATGGCGCGCGGCTTGGGCCAGATTTCAGATAGTGGATGCGCAAATGATCCGCGCCAATCGTAAAGCCAGTGCTTTCGCTCGCGCAGGAACACGATGCGATACCCAGTAACACGGCAAAAGCCCACAACCATGTTTTCATCAACCCGCCCCTCGTTAGCCGTACGGGGAAGGCTAGCCATCGAGACTTAAGCGAGACTTAAGTTATGCGAGGTGTGCTAACACGAGCGATAAGTCCGCTGGGCTCGCCGCGATTTTTTAATTCCACATTGATCCCGCTGCGCTCCGCGGCGGAGCGGACGATCGCGAGTCCTATGCCGCTGCCCTCGACTCCGCTGCCCGGGACGCGATAAAAACGGTCGAACACTAAGTCGAGCGATTCGGATGGAATGCCGGGACCGGTATCGATGATTTCGATGATGGACTCATCTTTCGCGGTGCCAAGCCATACATCTACGCACCCGCCCGACGGGGTGTAGCGCACTGCATTTTCCAGCAGATTGTCGAGGATGCTACGCAAATCGGCGGGATTGGTAGACGCGCGACACGGCTCAATCCCCGCGATGCCTAGATCGACGCCACGCTGCTCCGCCAGTGCGATTAGATTGCCAACGGATGATTTGAGCAGCTCTGGCACGTCGATCAATTCGATCGGGTAATCGGAATGTTCGGCGTCTTCGTGTGCAAGACGCAACAGTTGCTCAATCAGCCGCTGCATGCGGCGCAGACCCAACTGTAGCCGATCCAGATCATCGCTGAACGCAGCACCGAGGTTTCGCCGCACGCCTTCAGCTTGAAGCATGCATGCAGCCAGCGGCGTTCGCAGTTCGTGCGCGGCATCCTGAACGAAGCGACGCTGGGAAGCGAAGGCGTCTCGCAGCCGGACTATCAAATTGTTCATGGAAGTGATCAGCGGGAAGAGCTCGCGTGGGATATTTGCGGTCGGCAGTTCCTTCAGTGTGCGCGCGTTCTGTTCGGCGATAGCATTTATGACTTGGCCAACGGGACGTAGCGCTAGATAGACGGCAAACCAAAGCAACAGCGCAGAGAACGGGATTAGCACCGCAATCGGCGCCGCTGACTTCCATGCCGAATCCATAATTACCCGCCGGCGGAAATCGTTACTTTGCACGACTTGCAGTTCGAAACGCCCGGCACGCATCGTATACGTGCGCCAATTTCCTTCCGGTGTGTGAATGCTGTGGAATCCATTCGCTACTTGCAGCGATAACGCCGGGGTCGAGTAAGAGCTGTCAAACAATCGACCATCTGTTGTCCATATTTGCTCGATCGGACTGCCGTGATGTTGGATGTCTTGCCGTTCCAGCGGCCTGGAAAAAGCTCGGGCACCGAAAGACGCCAATTGCTGCGCGTAGCCCAGCGCCACAGCATGGATCTGCCCATCCATGAACGCGTTGACACTGACGGCGTATTGCCGGTAACTCACCCCCATCGCAACCGCTGCCGTCGCCAAATAGAGCGCCAGGAGCGAAACGAAGAGTTGCCATCTGAGTGAAATCACGTCTCGTCCTTTACAACCCTCCACCCGAGTCCACGCACGTTGCGGATGATGTCGTTGCCAAAGCGCTTTCTCAATCCATGGATGATCACCTCCACGACATTGCTGGTGACGGTGCCATCCCAGCCATACATGCGCTCTTCCAACTGCTCCCGCGAGAGAATGCCGCCGGGCCGCTCCAACAGCGCGTGCAGGAGGGCGAACTCGCGCGCGGAAAGTGCCGCGCGTTTACCCTCGCGCAGCATCTCGCGAGTGGCAAGGTCGAGCCGCAGTGACTCGGTTCCTATCAACGATTGCGCATGACCGTCACGGCGTCTGATTACGGCGCGAAGGCGTGCTTCCAGTTCGCGATACTCGAACGGCTTCACCAGGTAATCATCGGCACCAGCATCAAGACCTTCCACGCGTTCGTTTACCGCATCTCTGGCAGTCAAGATCAATACCGGGGTGTAATCCCCGCGCACGCGCGCGCGCCGTAATACCTTCAGGCCCGAGCAGCGCGGCAAGCCAAGATCAAGCAACACTGCGGTGTACGTGCCGTCCGTCATCGCCGCAATACCGGACAAGCCGTCGCGCAACCAATCCACAGAAAATCCGCTTTGACGGAAGCCGTCCACGAGGGCTCTTCCTATCATCTCGTCGTCTTCGATGAGCAACAGACGCATGCGGAGTTATGTGGCCATGATCGAGGGCGAATGACACATACACGTGATAGCGCGTCTGGCACCGATCATAGTGTGTCCTGTGACAGGTTGAGCAATGTATATGAGCGTTGCTCAGCCTCAAATGTTTCACCATCTTTGGAAACCAATGTCACGTGTCGCTGCACCATGATTTCGTCGCCGACGATGACGCCCTTGCAAATCGTCGTATAACCACTCCACGTGCTCTTGCCAGGGATCAACGAAACGCCGATCGTTTTTCCGTCCGCGACGGTGATCTGTATCGGTGCGCCACTCTGTTGGTCAGCCAGATCGTCGGACGACGGGCCGTCGCCACTGCCATTGCGGATCAGCGTTATAACATCGTTGAGCGGGTCGATGCGGACCACGCGGACCCGCTCGGTTCCTGCCGGCCCGATTTCCCAAGGCTTTGGGATTGTAACCGTCCAGGTTGTTCCCGCGCGGATGTCATTCGGTGTCTTGCCCCAAAGTAAGGGATTGAAGGTCACTCCACTGGTTTCGTCGTTTACGGAACACTTGCCCCTGTAGCAATCGGTTATACCGTCACGGAGTATCTCGACACCGTGGACCACACCACCGGTTGGATGTCCGTCATAGCGGCCGCTTTCATCGAAGACAATGGCTTTGGGCGTTACACCTGTAACTGTGTAGTCCCCGCTGCCGCCAACACGATGGACATACTCATCTAATCTTTCTCCTTTGATGGAAACCGTTTTGGAAAACACATCGGACAGGTGTTCACCCACCTTGAGGCTGGGATTGAAGTATGCATTCGCAGACTCAGCGTAAACGAGTGAAGTGGTCATGCAAGAGAGCGAAGCGAAAATCATGACAGTGACGGAGATGCGCAGGCTGGGTCTCATGACCGTTTCCAGAGAGAATCGCAACAAAAGCTGCGCTGACCTAAACCTCACCACAAGTGCCAGTCGACACCCTGACGACTGACCTATACAAATGCTCGTCATTGGATTTCTATCCATTGGCTTTTACCGATTGGAACTGTTTGTTTTCTAAAGATGTCCTCAATCTGCGCCGGATTCATGTCGAGCAACGCCACTCCGCAGTTTGTTGGTCTGTACTTGGCTCACAAACTTTTCAGTTCTATCCAGCCGCAACCGCTTCTAGCGAGCGCCCGTGTATCGCGGTGAGGACGGATGCGCGAAGCTGAGAGAGATCTTTGGCGCCATCAGTTCCTTCGCTGGTTACGGCAAGGAGTGGCTATGCTCGATCAGGTCATAGTGGCTATGTACTGACCGCTGCTTCGGGGCATAGAGTCCGATTTAGCGTCGTTGAGAGATATCTGCTAATGCACAGCCATGGTTAGCGAGCGAAGTGCAACTCTTGTTTTGCGTTCGAGCCACGTAAGAATGGTGACGTAGCATGTCTTAAGTTAAAGAGCCGAACGCACTTGTCGCATCGCTAGATTGCCTCGGCACATCAATTAACAAATGTGTCTAATTTGAACGCACATAGGACACAGTTGAATGTGTAAGACGGTGTTGCGCAGGCTGATCTTCGACGCAAATGCAAAGAGGGTATTTCGTGAATATGTATGCATTGACTGAACTAATGGCGATGAGTAGCGGTTCGGTATGTGATGGCGCTTCGCGCACGGACGAACAGATTGTTGCCGAGCTGGACAGCGCATTTCAGGCGGCCGTCAAGGTCAATGATGCAAAGACCATGGATCTCATTCTCGGTCAGGACATGGTTTTAGTGCTGGGCAACGGAACAATCAATACTCGAGATGAGCTGCTGCAGGAGGCACGCGATAAGAGAATTGTCTATGAGCTTCAGGACGAGGACGCGGGCACTCAGACCGTACGAATTTGGGGCGATACCGCAGCAGTCACAGCACGGCTACGGATTAAAGGGGTCAACAATGGCATCCCCTTTGACCGCCACATATGGTTTAGCGACACATACGCTCGAACGCCGGAGGGATGGCGCTACGTTTTCGGGCAGACATCGTTACATTTACCTGAAGAGATTTAATCCAGCCAGTTCCTTTCGCCCCGAACTGTTACAGATAAAAATAAGGGGGATTGCCATTAAATCGATACCTTTGCGTGAGCCTATACTATCGCTCCTGGGTCGACCGGTCGATGTCGCTAATACGAATTAACTGAGCGTCTTCTTGGCTATTGCCTGAGGCGGCTTAATGCTGCAAATGAACGCAAGTCGTAGCGAATGTCTGTAGATGAAATGCGTCCAAGGCCGACATTTTTTTGCCAAGTTCTGCGCTGCACAAGACGGTTTCGCCCTCCTAACTTACTATACATACAATCGAATCACAGACGATATTTGATGCTTTCTATGAAGAGCTGTCGAGACATCTGAAGAGACCTGCTTAAATGGAGACCACATTGAGTCGATGGCGTTGCTGGGTTGTAACAACTGCCTTCATTCTAAGTGTCGTGCTTTCCGCATCAGCGATGGCAGAAGGACAAAATACAGTCCGCGTTTTTGGCAATCAGGGGGTGTGGCAATGGGCGCCGAGCCGGACCTACCACGTCGAGAATTACAGGCTGGCTTTGCGTTTCGACGAATCAAAGGGCGAGGTATTTGGAAGTGAGGTAGTCACGCTCCGGCCATTCGAGGCGCATTTCCACAGGTTTTGCTTGAATAGTTCCGGGTTGACGATCGATTCTGTGGCCGTGCAGAAGCCACGTGAGGCCGTCAAGCTAACGTACCTGGCGCAAGATCGTTGCCTCTGGATCACGCTCGATCGCGATTACGACGCATCAAGCTCCTTGAACATAAGCATCGTGTACCACGGGTTTCCGCGGACGGGCCTGTTTTTTGTGAATCCGACGCCAAATTATCCCAACACGCCACATGAGGTGTACTCGCAGGGCGAACCCGAGCTCAATCAATATTGGTTTCCGTGCTGGGACTACCCCAACGACATGGCAACAAGCGAGACGATAACCACAGTTCCCGAGGGGCAAAGCGTGGTTTCGAATGGCCACCTCGTCAAGGTGACCCGCTCTGCTGGTCAGGTCATCTACGACTGGGTCGAAAGCACTCCACACAGCTCTTATTTGACGTCCGTTGCCGTAGGCCCTTGGCGCAAATTGACTGACAAGTATGAGAACAAGCCAGTCGACTACTACGTCTTGGATTCCGTCGACGAAGCAACTGCTCGACGCTCCTTTCGCTTGACGCCTGACATGATGGGATTTTTCTCGCGTGCAACTGGCGTGGAGTATCCCTACGAAAAATACGCGCAAGTGGCAGTGCGCAACTACATCTTCGGAGGGCAAGAAAATGTCAGTGCAACGACGCTGACCGACTTTACTCTGCATGATGCTCGCGCCGACGAGGACTACTCCAGTACAGCCTTGGTCGCGCACGAGTTGGGGCAGCATTGGTTCGGCGACTTTGTGCAGGGCCGCGACTGGGCCAACATCTGGTTGAACGAAGGCTTCGCGACGTACCTCGAGGCACTCTACGCGCAGCATCACGAAGGCAACGACGCTTACCGGCTCGAGATTTATAACGACCAGGCCATCGAACAGGCGGTCGACCGCAAAGCCTATCGTCGCCCCATCGTCGACCGCCACTACACCGATCCAATGCAAATGATTGATGAGATCACGCACGAAAAGGGAGCGGTCGTGCTGGACATGATGCGCTACGTTCTCGGTGGTACCGATGCAACCACGCGACCTGCTTCGCAGAGCGAGCCACTTTTCCGGGCGTTGCATTACTACTTGACCGTACATCACGCGCAGGCGGTGGATACCGCGGATCTGCTGAACGCCATTTGGACGACGACTGGACAGGATCTCACGTGGTTTTTCCACGAATGGGTTTACATGGCCGGTCACCCTGATTATCGAGTCAAGGCGAGCTACAACACCACGAGCAAAATTGAAACGTTGAAAGTAGCGCAAACGCAGGCAGAAGATGCTGTGACTCCCGTTTTCGATATGCCCATTGAGCTGGCGTTCTATGGTGCGAATGGGGAGAAGAAGGAGATTCAGGTGCGCGACAGTTTGCGGCAACAGGAATTCAATGTCCCCCTTGATTTCGAGCCGCAATGGGTGGATTTCGATCCGAACGACTTCATCGATAAGTCTATAGAGTTCGACAAATCTGCAGACGCGTTGATTGCCGAATCCGAAAAAGACCCATTCACCATGAGCCGCCTTTGGGCAGTGAAGAAACTTGGCGAAAAAACACAAGCCAGCCTAGATGCGCGTACTGGCGCACTGGTACATGTGCTCGGCAACGATGCATTCTACGCCGTGCGCGCAGCCGCTGCGGCTAGCCTTGGCAGCATCGGGACGGGTCCGGCGAAGGTTGCGTTGCTGTCCGCATTGCAACAGCCGGATAGTCGTGTACGGACTGCAGCCGTCGAGGCGCTGGGTCATTTCCCCGGGGATCACGCTGTCGTCGATGTATTTATCAATACGTTGCACAACGATGCCAGCTACGCTGTACAGGCTGCTGCGGCAGATGAGCTTGGCAGATCGGGTGCGCCACAGGCATTCGAAGTGCTGCAAGCCTTGGCTACGACAGGACCAGAGGTTCATGTCCTGAAGGCCACTTTGAACGGACTGGCCTCGACCAAGGATCCCAGAGCGGCAGCAATCCTGCTCGCGCAAGCGAAGCCAGGCGTTCCAGTACGAATCCGACTGAGCGCGCTCGCTGGACTTGCGAAATTGAAGGACATAGTCCAGGACGATCACGCGCAGGAACTAGTCGAAGTCGTCCGCGCAGCACTGGACGATACATTTTTCCCCATTCAGCAAGCCGGCGAGCAACTAGTTGATGCGTTTGATCTGGTCCAGCTTCAGCCAGAAATTCAAAGGGAGACGCAGAGCGCGCCTCTGGCCCAGGATCGCGAAGCTGCGCAACAGGTACTGGAAAAACTGCATCGCCGGCAATAATTACATCCGATCACCGAGCTTGCGGTATTTCAGTTACAGATGTGTTCGATTGATGGAGAAAACAATGACTAAGTCGGCTTTGATATGCACTGCGGTTGCAACAACTCTGGCCGTTGTGAGCTGCTCCCGCAGCGGCGCAACGATTACACAAGGCGAGTTGGTCCGAAGGGCTCAAGAAATCGCGGATGCCTTCGCCCCCGGAGATAAGAAACCTTTTGAAAAGTACTTTGCCGATGACGCCATGATCTTTGATGAAAAAGGGCGAAATATGGACAAGAAGGCCTTGGTCAACGATATATCCGGCTTGCCTGCTGGATATTCAGGTTCCATCAAGTTGGTAAATCCGCAGAGCCGCATTCTGGGAGACACCGCCATTTTGAGCTACGACGGGGACGAGACGGAAACGATTTTCGGACAGGTGATTAAAGCTAGGTATCACGAAACTGATACTTGGATGCAACGGAACGGCCAATGGCAAATCGTCGCAGAACAGGTGCTTCGATACTACGAAGATCCTGCGCCGGGGAAGGCGGATTCGAAAGAATATGTGGACTATGACGGCACATATGAGCTTGCGCCGGGAACGAAGCTGACTATAACTGCCGACGGCGCGAATCTGTTCTCACAGGAAACAGGGAGAGCAAAGAAAATGCTTGTTCCTGAGGCGCCGGACATATTTTTTATCAAAGGCGTGGAGGGACGGCGACTCTTTCGGCGTGACGAGAGCGGAAAAGTGGACGCGTTGATCGAGCGGCGGAACAACGAAGATCTTGTCTGGACAAAAGAGCAATAGTCTAGGAGCGAGGTGCTGATTGCTCCGCATGCTTCTCTGGAGCCGCGCACATCCATCCAAACATTACCGCGATAGGAAGTGCACGCACGGCTGGTTGGCTGCGCTGGTTAACATTGTCGAGTTGGTGGCTGAAGCTATTCGCCTCATAAGGTTGTTGTCAGTGAACCTGGATGGCCGCCTTTGCAAATCCAGGCGAACGTCCCAAAGCATAATTTGAACGGCGTCTCGGATGAGTTACCCGCACTTTGCAGACACTGGCCGCATGTTCGCTATTGAAGGTGGAAAAGTCATGACCACAAAGAAAACGACAACGGCTTTCGGTTGGCGCGTCTACGGCCTGGGCATGATGGCGATGGCGATGCTCTGCCTGGCGTGGGGTGTTTTCGACCCGGGGCAGCCGGTACCCAAGAGCTTTCCCAGCTATACCGCCCTGGCGTATGTCGCCGCGGCGTTCATGCTCATCGCGGGTGCGGCTGTCGAGTGTCGTCGCACCACGGCCTGGGGCGCCGCAGCACTCACCATCTACTACGCGCTCATCGTCGTCATTCTGATGAACGGCCGTGTGGTGCTCGTGCATTACGCCGAATACGGTACGTACGAAGGCCTCGCCGAACAGGTTGCGATTACGGCTGGCGGGTTGATCGTCTATGCGGCCAACGCCCAGATCGATGCGGCCCTGGCCGCACGTTTCACGCGCCTGGGCCAACTGATGTTCGGAGTTTGTGCGCTGATATTCGGCGGAGCGCATTTTGCCTACATGAACTTCACCGCTCCGCTGGTCCCCAAATGGTTGCCACCATCGCAGGAGTTCTGGGCTTATGCGACCGGGCTTGGCCATATCGCGGCGGGCGTCGCGATCCTGATGGGCGTACAGGCCCGCCTCGCCGCGATTCTGCTGACCGCCATGTACGCATCGTTCACCCTGCTGGTGCACCTGCCGATGCTACTGGTGAATCCCGCCAGCCATTGGATATGGACCGAGAATGCTGTAAATCTCGCCCTGATCGGCGTCGCCTGGGTCGTGGCGGACTCGCTCGCGCGTGATCGGTCGAGGCGTGAGATCGGTTCCTAGGTCTGAAAGCGTGAAGGACAAGTCGAAGGTTTGCGTCCAGATGAAGTATCTGCGGTCATGGTCGCCGGACTTCAGTGATTTGCTCTACGACCCTATATGCACGTTGTCGATCATAGGAACCCGTGTATCAGATAGTTAGACCGCTTTGGCAATCACACCGCTGATTGATGTAGAGGACTTCGTTCGATGGTTAGTGTTTCTATGCTTGGGATTTCCCATGACAGCAACTCTTCCTATATGAGAGGGGCATCTGAAGCTCCCGCATACATTCGGCCTGAACTAAACTCTGACGCATCCGGCACCTGGTTCCCTTTCGGGGGTTGGCCTCTCAATCACCGAATGCGCATCCGTGATCTTCGCCGTGCTGCTGTTCGTGTTGCTCGTGCACCGCCTACGGTCCTACGCACGAAATGTCTCTATCGCATCTTTTAAGCCTCAGATTTGAATGGCTGATTTCATAGCGAAGTACGACGACTACTTGACTGTGAAATGCTATCTCGCGACGGTTCGAAATGATTTTTGAGTGACCGTTTGGCCTCGCTCCCGGCATGGGGTGCACGAGCTGTTGAAGGCGAAGATGATCGAAGCAGGCAGGTTGGTAAACGGCATGGAGACTTTCGTGCGGCGTTTTCATCCTACCAGCTGTCGGATTTCCGTGAGGCCAGCGTTAATATGATTATCGAGCGTGACATTCGTTTGCCCGCCTGCGATGGGGTTTTTCTCAGCGCAAATCTCTTCCGACCGACAACAAGCAGCAAGCCAGTACCGGTGATCATATCTGTGACACCGTACGGTAAGGACAAGGGACGGGATCGACTGATCAAATTTCTCATGCGTCTAACGGGTGTGCGATTCGACAATGTCCATGTCTCGCGCCTTACGGGGTTCGAGGCGCCGGATCCGCTCTATTGGGTTGCCAACGGATATGCCGTAATGCAAACGGATGTTCGCGGCATGCACAAATCGCAAGGTCATGCCGGTGTGCTCACGAATCAGGACGCCGAGGACTACTACGACATAATCGAGTGGGCCGCCACTCAACCTTGGTGTGATGGTCGCGTAGGGCTTTGCGGCGTTTCTTATCTCGCGATGTCACAATGGCGCGTCGCTGCGCTACGCCCCCCGCACCTCAAGGCTATTATCCCGTGGGAAGGCGCCAGTGATCTCTACCGCGAATTCGCCTTCCAAGGCGGTATTCCTGAGACCGGATTTATTCCCATCTGGTGGAGGAAGCGCATGCGCGCCGGGCGTAACAAGCGATTTGATTTTGCCGAGGATTTCCTGGTCGAGGTAGCTCGGCATCCACTTGAGGATCCGTATTGGCGAAGCAAGGAAACTGCGCTTGAGCGCATCGACGTTCCGGCGTTGGTATGCGCGAGTTGGTCGGATCAGGGCCTGCATACCCGTGGTTCAATCGAGGGCTTCTGCCGAATAGGATCAACCGAAAAGTGGCTGTATACCCACGGCCGCAAAAAGTGGGAGGTCTACTACGGACTCGATGCGGTGGAAATGCAAAAACGGTTTTTCGATTGCTACCTTAAAGGTCAAGATAATGGCTGGCGGGCCACGCCACGTGTGCGCGTTGAGGTGAGACAAGCCTATTACAAGCACACCGTTCGCCACGAGTCCCAATGGCCGTTGCCGGAAACACAGTTTACGCCGCTCTATCTCGATGCCGCGAAGTGCACGCTTTGCGACACTCCGCCCGCAAGTGAGGCGCACTTTGCCTATGATGCGAACCACGGCCAAGCGGCGTTTTCGATTCGCTTTCCTGAATCCATTGAACTCACAGGCGAGGCGAAGTTGCGAGTCTGGGTAAGTACGTCAGTCGGTGACGATCTCGATCTTTTCGTGGTATTAAAAAAGTTCGATAACCGCGGCCGAGAAGTTTTTTTCTCCGGGTATAACGGCTATAAAAAGGACTCCGTCGCTAAAGGTTGGTTGCGGGTCTCGCACCGAGCCCTCGACCCGCTACTAAACAGACCATCGCGGCCTTATCACTTGCATGATCGCTTGGAAAAAGTGTCGGCTAACGAGATCGTGCCCGCGGAGGTCGAAATTCTATCCTCGAGCACTTGGTTCGAGACGGGCTCGCGCCTCATGGTCGTAATCCTGGGTCGAGACGCGGCAAGATACCCCGCGTTTAGGCATAGCCATCGTATCAACCGCGGCGAGCACACCATCCATTCCGGCGGCCGCTTCGATTCCTACCTCTTAGTGCCTCTCGTTCGCGGCGCGATAAGGCCTCTGTGACAACGCCTGTCGAAACCTCTCTTAGCACTGAACGGCCCCAATGCTCAACGAATCCATCTCCGAAAATTAGCAGGCGCCAGCCGCATGCGACGAAGTGAGCCCGGAACAGCAGATGACCGAGCTTGCCCTGCCGAACGACTCCAACGCCTCCTGCGCGGTCCTCATCTCGCCGAGAAGCAGCTCAATGATGCGTTCATTAAGGATCGCGAACGTGCCGAGCTGTGTGACCGCGTGAGCCAGGTGTATCACGACCTGTATGGCGTGGATTGCTCGTCGTCAGGTTCACGCTAGGTGGGCGGAAAAAACCGTGAGTGAATCCGTAGCGCAACGATGCGTCTGCACAACTCTGATGGAACGGCACGACTCTCGCTCAATGCGATGCGTCGATTTTCTCCGCTAGCTTGACGCTCCGGGGGGCGGCCAGTCCGCCATAGTGCGCGTCAACTTTGTCCAGCAACGTCCGTGCATCATCGCGTTTGCCGGCCGCCAGCAGATCGTCCACTTGGGTTAGTTGCGCAGCCCATTCGTTGTCGATGCGCTGGCGGCACGCGGCAAGGTTCCCTGGGTCGGACTTTAGCGGTTTCGATAGCTCATCCAGCGTACGATTCAAGGTCGCCGGGTCGGCCGAGTGGTGCCCGGCCCATGGCATAGCCACGACGACCAGATGAAGCACGCACCAAGCCAGCATCGAATCGCGGCTGTGAACATCCTTGTCGAGATTGCTATCGTCATGCTGGCCCGTCGTGTAGACGAGTTGCGTCGAGTACTGAAACTGATGAAACAGGTCGGCCGGTGGCAGTGGAATCGACGCATCGCCGATCGGATCGCTACCTGCATCGAGCAAGGCGCCACGAAACAGATCGGGATAACCGAGTGCGATGCGCATGGCCACCCGTGAGCCCCCGGAGAATCCACCGATGTAGATTCGGTTCGGATCCACACGGTAACGTCGCATGATGTTGTACGCCGCCAGAAGGGCGAGCGGCTCGCGACGATCGAGGACGTCAGTGGTGTTGCCGGAATTCGCCGCACTGACGAATATCATGCCATGGAGATCGAGCGCCGTCATCCAACGAGGCGGCACCGTCGCCTCCTGCCACGGAGGCACGAACACCAGTAATGCGTAGCCATTTGGCGGCGCATGAGAAGGAACATAGACCGCGAATTTCTCACGCGAAAGGTCGATCGACTGCTCGCGCGCAAGCTGCCCCGAACGAATCAGCATCTGGCTTACACGCATCGCGTTTAATGGGCTTAACAGACGCCGAGCCAGTTCCATGCTGCTTGTTAGTGGCGAGTAGTCGCTGAATACGACGTCACGCTGCAGACCCGCCCCAATGGCCTCCGTAGGTGCATCGACGGCAGCCGCAAACAACGGCATCGCCAAGGCAACGAGCAGCAGCAGGAAGCGCCCGATCACCGACGCAAAACAGCACTCTTGATGCTTGGAAGACGTGCGATTCGCATGTGACATTGCTGAGCGTGATCGGCTCATACGAACTCATCTCCTTCGCCTTCGCGACCCAACACCACTTCTCAACCCGTAGGATCCTTACGCTCTACCAACACAGATTGGCTCGCCTCTAGTTCCATTTCTTACGCCACCTTTCACGCTGCGAGCAGTATGAGTTCAGTACGAGGAGTCAAGCTTCGCACCAACCTTGGCGAGTCAATCAGACTTCTTGACACCTTTACCTTGAGCCATGGTGGTCCAATGTACGTTGTCGTCGGTTAGCTGAATGAGCACGCTAACTTGCGTTGCTGATGTGTAATGGTAGATGACACGATAGGTCTTTTTGTCAGACTTGCCATAGTTGGTCCACGTGTTGTTAGCAATGGTCATGCGTGAAATAAATGGATGGGCGCCGCTTCCATCGGAATCGAACATTTCGTAGTGCCAATAGCTTTTGTCTTTATAGTTGTAAGTGCTTACGGCCTGCGACTTAACGACCCCGTCGGGCCAGTTCATGGTGAAGCTACACGTCATGAACGCTCGGTTCGCTGACCACCCACACTCCTCAAGCCATGTCCATTTGCCTGCCTTCTGATCGGCAACCGAATTGGTCTCACCGTCATAAAGCCAGGTACCCGAAGCTATGTTCAAAGGTTCAAGCTCTGGACGAAGGGTCGGCGCGTTACCAGCCAATATAGGTGTCGTTAAGGCAAGCGCAGCGAGAGCTGTAAAGCAAGATAGTTGGCTCATGAATATCCTCCTCGAATGTCTCGGTTGCACTCATTGCCACGATCTATGGCACTTTTCGGATAGACGCAAACAGCCCGACGGCGCGAGATCACGAAGCCATGCAAATTTAAACCAGTGGCGGAGTATTGAAATAGCCACTTGGTTGACATTGAAAGTAACCACTGAAGGTTCGCGATGCCACACCCATGTCTATCGTGTGTTGGTTTCATTATTGGCGGTTGCATTCGATAGCAAGAGTGGGGTTCTAATGTGCCAGCGAGCACCTGACATGTTTTAATGGGGCATTCTTGTGCTACATATTCGTCGCTTGGCGCACTTCCCGTTGCGCGTGGCTATGCCATGCCATGTGCGTTTCAATCATGCGACCTTTGAGGTGCGACGCCGTCAGGTCCCACGATGGTTACCGCGAAAAGTGGCTATTCCCGATCGGGCGGAATGGCTACATAACCAGACCACCCCCGCGAAAAGCATAACAATGCAATGACACGGTGGCAGCGCTCGGACTACGTCGGCTCGCCGCCGATGAATTCGCGGCCGGCTATTTGTAGGGACCATTTA
>Ga0302234_10000010_pt1 | contig 186607 bp, 158 predicted proteins | sample II_Palsa_N3_2_FD_193576 | JGI IMG/M metagenome (GOLD analysis project Ga0302234, IMG submission 193576) | Peat permafrost microbial communities from Stordalen Mire near Abisko, Sweden - II_Palsa_N3_2 | ecosystem: Environmental > Terrestrial > Soil > Palsa > Peat permafrost | place: Sweden... | reverse complement strand
CGACCAGTCGCACCGCCTCTTGCTTGAATTCCAGCGTGTAACGTGCCCGTGTTGTCTTCGTCATGTAGTTCTCCTTGCGTGGATTGAATCACACGGCAAGGGATACGTTTCTCGGGGGCAAGGTCAACTCTGCTGCGCCCCGCTCCGGGCGAACGGTTCATAGGTGGTATTTGGGGGCTGATCAATAGTGAAGCCCCGGAACACTTGGGTTTCCAAGGTCCACCACGAAAGGAGGGGCGATTGACTCCCCCGGCCCGTGAGTCCAACGTCGCAAATCGCTCTGTCGAGGAGTGAAGCCATGATGCTTCGAACGCAACCACTACGGGCAATTTCGTCGAGACCGGCGAGCGCTGCATCGCATTCCGTATGGAAGGTCGCATCCATTGCATTCGTGCTTTGTATCGCACCGATTTTCGTAACCGCGATGGACTTTCCGCTCAAGCGAATGCCGTTGTTCACTCATGTCGTGGACTACGAGGCTTCCTGGTCGCCGGACAGCCAGCGCATCGTCTTGATTTCTGACCGCCACGGCGGCATGCATGTGCACATCATGGCGGCGGGCGATACGTCCGGCGGCAGTGACATGAAGCAGGTCACAAGCGGGGTTGCCGAAGACGATTCGCCCGCCTGGTCGCCGGATGGCCGAAAGATCGCGTTCGTCTCCGTCCGCGCCGGCATGTCTCACATCTATGTGATGGATGTGGATGGAACCGCTTTGCATCAGGTAACAAATGGAAATGGCCAGGAGATCCATCCGATGTGGTCCGCGGATGGCTCGCGAATTCTTTTCAATACGACCATGTTCCATGAGGCGAAACCATCGAGCGATCAGTCCGCGGCCGAACCAAACAGGTTCATCGGCGAGAAGACAGATGATTTCATGGATCTGGCGACGATTCGCCCTGACGGCAGCGACCTTCGCCGGATCACTCACGGCGGGGGATACACCTATGCGTCGTTCTCACCGGACGGACAATTGATCTTGCATCGGCGGCAGCAGGAAGGGCGTTCGCAAATTTTCCTGATGAATTCAGACGGTTCGAACGATCACAGTCTTTCAGGAGCCTTCACCAGCGACGGATGGCCCGCATGGTCTCCCGACGGCAAGCGGATCGTATTCTCGCGGCACGTAGGCGACAGGTTCCAGATTTTTGTGATGAGTCGGGATGGAAGTGACGCCCGCCAACTCACCGATGCCGATGGCGAGTTCACGAACCCCCGGTGGTCACCTGACGGAAGAAGGATTTTGTGCGGTAGACGATTGGGAGGAGTCAGCCTGGCTTTGTTCGACGCACCGCACTGAACAGGGCGCGCGCTAGGGGATCCGTGAATCCAACCGGCAGTAGCTCAGAGCAGCTTGGACTGGGCTAGGGGCGCTAGTTGCGCCGCCCTTGCGAAGTCTAAGGATTCTTTTTCCTGGCCTTGGGAGGTTTGGCTTCAGCTGCTGCTATGAGCTGCTGCAAGTAGGCGATGCCTTCCTCTTCAGGAAAGAAGGCCACCACATCTGCCACAGACAGGCCGTAGCGCTTTCGCAAAGTGATAAATTCTGTCTTTGCGTGATCGAGTCTGGAGCTGCCCGAAGGCTTCGATGAGTGTGGCTCATGCTTTTGATCGATGGCAGCCAGTTCTTCCTGAAAGCGTCGGAAAGCATCTTTTGTAACGGTCATGGAAGGTCATTCGATAGCGTGCAAGGCGCCTATTATCCCACAGGGTGCAGTTGCAACTTCTTGCAATTGCCTGCGCCAGATGGAACTTCGCTACGCAAATGCTTCGCTCACGGCAGCCAGTAACGATTGGCGGTCATAGGGCTTGGGAAGAAATCGCAGGCCTTCCGGGAAGTCGGTGAAACTTCCTCGCGCATGACCCGAGGCCAGGATGATTTGCAATGCCGGGAAAACGCCTTGGGAGCGCCTCGCAAGCTGTATGCCGTCAATCCCACCAGGCATCGAGATGTCACTGAACAAAAGATCGAATGACATGTCCCGGAGCAGTCGTTCGAGGGCCACCGATCCATTGGCAACACCCTCAACGTGATGGCCCTCTGCCTCAAGAATGAGGGTGCTGATCTCCCGCACGTTAGCGTCATCCTCAGCGAGGAGGATGAACTTGGGGGACAGCAATTTCATGAAGATTCCAACAACACTAAAGGTCGACCATGGCTTCATTGGTGTTAAGGTCCCGTGACGATGACTTCCAGCTATGCTGCGTCAACTCGACGGGGCATCCATGAAGAATCTTGATCACTATCGGTACATCGTCGAGTCGTCGCCCGACTGCGTCCAGAAAGTTGACGTCGATGGCACGATCACATCCATCAACCAGAGCGGCTGTGTGCTGCTGCAGTTGGATAGCCCCGATGAAATCATCGGAAGAAAGTGGATCGCTCTCTGGCCAAAGTCGTCACATCAACGCCTGGAGCTTGCCCTGGAAGCGGCATTCGTAGGGCAACCCAGCCAGTTCACCGCCATGTGCCCTACGTTGAAAGGCGAAGAACGCTGGTGGTTCGTTGCCATCAGTCCGGCGCTGGATGCCGATGGGCGTCCGGACAGTGCTCTAGTTGTCAGCCGCGACGTGACTGAACGCCTGCGTGTGGACGAGGCGCTCGAAACGATCAACCAGAGCCTTCAGGCAAAGCTGACCGTCGTCAATGCAGCTAGGGAACAAGGGATTCAGCGCGAGTCGATGTTGCAGCAACGGCTTGATATCGCTGCCGCAGCGCAGGCGTTGGCCGAGCAGCTCTCGCATCAGGCGCAAAAAAATGAGGCCGTCGGTCAGCTTGTCGCTGGCATCGCACACGACTTCAACAACATGCTGCAGACGATCATCGGTGGCTTGAGCGCCGTGCTGGACCATTCCGACCGCCTTGCGCACGACCAGAGGCGTTTCCTTGGGTACAGCATGGAAGGCGCGCGCCATGCCGTCATTCTCGCCAAACGCCTGATGGCCTTTGTTCGTGTCCACCGATTCCAGTCCGAGGCGGTCGAACTCCAGGCGGTCGTCACGGATATCCTCGATTTTGCCAGTCACAGCCTCGGGTCTGGCATAAATCTGAAACTTGAAGGTACGTGCGAGCGATTTCCGACACTGGCTGACCGCCATGGTATCGAACAGGCAGTCATGAACCTTTGCATCAATGCCCGGGATGCCTGCAGCGGCCAAGGCGGCATCGTCATATCATTTGGCCATCTGGAAGTGAGTGAAGCTGAAGCCAGCTCAATCCGTGAAGCGGGAGCCTACGTGACTTTGTCGGTCGCGGATCGAGGCACGGGTATGGACGCTGAAACCAGGGAGCGCTTGTTCGAGCCCTACTTCACGACGAAGAAAAAAGGGCAGGGCACAGGTCTTGGATTAGCGCAAATCTATGGATTCATGCGCCAGTCTGGCGGCTTCGTCGACGTGCATACCGAGCTCGGAACGGGTACCACGATGACGTTGGCATTCCCTCTGGATGCCGAGCGAGAGCTGCAGCTAACTGCAGATGCTTGTGTTGCCTCATAGACCCAGGTGCTTGCGGCCGCAGCTTCGTTTGGCGCGCGCCAGCCCAGCCTTGAGGAACTTAACTGGCCAACTACCTGTTTTTGCGGGAAGGCGCCATTCTGGTTGTGACCGAGCTTGACCCTATGGCTCGATCTGTTCTCGATCCTTGCAGCACGCCGGCCCTGCTGGCTGCCTTCATTTTAATTGCCGCGCCATCGTGAATTTGGGTGCTTTCGGCTGATCTGCGTCCGCGCCGTGCAGGTTCGCCCACATGCGGCGCCTGCTTCCTGCCTCAGTCCGTTCCCATGAGGGTGCCACGATCGCTGGCACGCTTCTTGACTGTGCATATCTACACGCCGACTACTTCACAGCTCGGAGGGCGTGATCATGTAGCGCGTGACTGACGCGTCCAGTGAACTTTGCCCGGGCTTTGGGAGTACTCAACAGTGGTGAGTTCGCGCGTGCCTTTCACTTTCACGGTCCAGGACGACAGAGCCGAGGGCCTTGACGTTCAATGCGAGATCGATACTCGTGACAATGGGGTTTTCTGGCGCGCCGAGATCTATGGGGCGTCTTCCGTGCGTGGCATGCTCGAAGGGTGCGCCGTCACCCTCGAGGCCGTTCGCGGGCACATTCAAGCCGAGGTGCTACGGCAAAAGATCCGCGCACGAAACTGACCAAATAGGACACAGCAAGGTGCCGCAATGAGCCGCCATGTTCCCGCCGCCAGTAGCTCTCCCGCAGGGACATCACTGTAAATTCGGAGCCGATTTTTTTTGGCGAATGAGGTAGGCCGCAGGCGTGCGTGAAATTTCGCAAGAGGCGTCGCCACGTCATGCTGCCTTGGTGGGTCACTGGATAGTTTGCGTGTGGATGGCTTGGTATCGTCCATTCAGAAGAATTCTGACTACCTCTCGCCTAGTGGCTCGTCGATCAGATCCCGGTGACCCAGGCGACGACTTGTGTTGTCAGTTCGTCTGAAGCTACTCCAAAGGCATTGACCACACTGGCGATGTTGCGGCCAGCAGGGGAGGAACGCACCTCAAAACTCCTGGTGGCAATCATCCGGCGCGTACGAGTGTCGATCAGCTGAGCGTCATAGCGGATCACCACGCTGGGTTCACCGTTCACGTATTCCGTCTGAAAGGACCGAAGCTGTCCGTCGAGCTCGCGATCTGCAGCTTGGTTCGCATCCCCGTTGCTGACCAGAGCGACGCGGGCGTCCGCACGAAAAGCATCGACCAAACGTTCGCGCACAAGCACAGCTGCGTCGTCATTCCAACTTGCGCCCTGATACACGGTAATCCGTGATGCATCTGGCATGACCGCAATGCGGTTGGAGTCTAGAAAGCCCGTCGCCTTAGGCGTGTTGATCCGCAGCGACCAGGTGATCGGCGACGACGCAGAAGGTATCGTTTTGCTTGCGGCCGGCAGCACGTAGACAACCCGAGGCTCAGCTTTGGGCAGGATGGAACAGCTGGCTAACGCCGCGGCGAATAGCATGGTGCCAAGTGCCCGACGGATCATGGCTTGAACTCCTTGGTTTGTTCGCGGCCCAGGAGGTAACGAGCGGGACTTTCGTCCACCTGACGGGCGATTTTATGCAGCGAGATAAGCGTCTCGTGAAGCTCCCGAATGGTCGGTCCGAGCTCCCTCAGTCCCTGCGCGCCGCTATCGATCGCCACTCGATTGGTTTGGAGAATGTTGTCCAGCGATTCGCTGGTTTTCTCCAGTGACGCCATCGTTTCGCGAGCACTGGCAAGTGTCTGTACGGCTGGGCCACTCACGACGCCATTGGCGTTGTCGATGAGTGCCTTGGCTGCCTTGAGCGTATCGTTGGCCTGTTTGCTGGCGAGCGCGAGTTGACTCAACATCGCGTGGATATCGGCACGATCCTCCGACACCGTGCCGGTGATCTTGTCGATGTGATCAAGCGTTCGGCCAATGCGCGCGGTGTTTTCCGGCGACAGCAAAGCGCTTGCGCGCAACGCTGCCTGATTGATGTTGACGACCAGATCTTCGCCATTGGCCAATAGCTTGGACAGTGGCGAGGGGTCAGCGATGATGCGCGGAACCGTGCCGTCTGCCGTTTCGAGAGGTGGGCTTGGAGGTGCTCCGCCGCTCAGTTGGATGACGGCGACACCGGTGATACCCGTCAACGCAAGTTTTGCATGCGTGTCGTCACGCACGGGAATATCAGCACCTACATGAATGCGCGCGATGACTCGCCGCGGATCGCTGGGGTCGAGCTGTATACGATAAATTGTGCCGACCTTGATGCCGTTGTATTCGACGCTGCCACCCTTGCCCAGGCCCGTCACCGCTTCGTTGAAGATGACGTCGAATTCGTGATATTGGCGTTCAGCGCTCGATCGTACGAGCCACGCGGAAAAGAAAAGAGCGGCGCCCACGATGAGCACAGTGAAAAGGCCGATGAGTACATGGTGCGCGCGCGTTTCCATCATTAGTCTCCGCGGGCTTCAATGGGTGGGTCGGGGTGTTGCAGAGATTGAGCTGCCCGGCCCCGGGGGCCGTGGAAATATTCATTCACCCACGGGTCGTCTGTGGCCGCGACTTGCGCAAGCGTGCCCGCCACCAGAATCCGCTGGTGTGACAGGACCGCCACGCGGTCACAAATGGTGTACAGGGTGTCCAGATCATGTGTGACCAGGAAAACAGTGATGCCCAGTGCATTGCGCAGCGTCAATATGAGCTGGTCAAACGCTGATGCACCGATGGGGTCAAGACCTGCGGTGGGTTCGTCGAGAAACAATATTTCGGGGTCAAGCGCCAACGCGCGTGCCAGCGAGGCACGTTTGGTCATGCCGCCAGAAAGTTGTGATGGATATTTCAAGCCGGTGGGAACCGGTAAACCCACTAATGCGATTTTGACGCCCGCCAGGTGCGTCGCGTTCTCGCGCGACAACCTGGCGTCCTCGATGAGCGGCATCGCGATATTTTCAAAAACGGTCAGCGAGGAGAACAGTGCGCCGTCCTGAAAAAGCACGCCGAAGCGTCGCTCGATAGCCGAACGTGCGTCCTCCGACATGGCGAGCATGTCCTGCGAGAAAACCCGCACGGATCCTGCGTTTGGGCGGCGCAAACCAACGATGGATTGCAGCAGCACGGACTTGCCGGTACCTGAGCCACCGACCACACCGAGAATCTCGCCCCGGTACAGATCGAGATTCAGGTTGTCGTGGATGATTTGGTCGTCAAAGCGATTGACCAGACCACGGACTTCAATGATCGGTTGGCTATCCATCACCAGCCCATCTCCGTGCAGAAGATGGCGGCTATCGCGTCGACCAGGATGACGACGAAGATGGACTGCACCACAGCCGACGTGGTGTGCTCACCCACCGATTGCGCGCTGCCTGAAACCTTGAAACCCTCCATGCATCCGATGGTTCCGATGAGGAACGCAAATGCCGGTGCTTTCGCGATACCAATCAAGAATTGCGAGATCTTGATGTGGGCTTTGAAGATGGTGATGAACTGAACAGGCGATATGCCCAGGCTAAACTGGCAAACCACCGCGCCGCCGACCAGGCCCGCCATCATCGCAATGAAGGTCAGCAGCGGTAGCGATATGAGCAGCGCGAGAACGCGGGGAATAACCAGGATCTCTACAGGATCGAGCCCCAACGTGCGCAGTGCATCGATTTCTTCTCTGGCCTTCATCGAGCCGATTTGTGCGGTAAACGCACTGGCGGTCCGTCCAGCCAGGAGAATGGCCGTCAGGATGACGCCAAACTCTCTGAGAAACGCGTAGGAAACCAGATCCACTGTAAAGATCGAGGCGCCGAAGTCCGTGAGAACAGATGCGCCAAGAAAGGCGATTACTGCGCCGACCATGAACGACAGCAGAGTCAAAATAGGGACGGCATCAAGCCCTATCTGTTCGACCTGCGCGACCAGCGAGGTTACGCGCCAGTGTCGCGGCTGGAATGCAGTTCGGGCGATGGTCTCGAGAATAAGCCCGATATAGCCAAGCAGCGTGGTTGTCTGCTTGCCGAAGTCTTCTACGGCGTTGCCGATACGCGCAAGCAGGATGCCAACGACCGCGTGATCACGCGGAATCGGAGGTCTCGAGCAGTCAATCAACGCTTTGCCGACGGCGCCAAGTAGCGCGCGCCGCGATAAGGGCACGGCTGACTGTGAGCAAAGCGACACCAGTCGCACTGGGGTGAAGAGATCTGAAAGCAGGGACGCGCCGGCCGTGTCGAGAGCGTCTATCCCGGAGATATCGATCTGGGCTTTCGCCACCCCATCGGCGTCGATGGTCAGTATTTTTTCGCGGAGAATCGCGTAGTGAGGCAGCGTCCAGTCCCCTGTTGCGATGCAAACTGATTTGCCCTCGCGCGTTTCAAACCGGATACACCCGGCGCCAGACGGCCTCGGCACGGGCATTGGACGTTGCGCAGTCGCATTCATTGGAGTCTCCCATGGGGATCCGTGAAGCGTTCGAGCTCTACGATGACCGACTAATGTTTTGCGATGGGTGACCCGGATGAGAACATGATTCGACGCGCGATGTTGAGAGGGTGTCTACTTGGCGGTGGTGCCAGGCCGATTAGCGCGGCGACCTCAACGCTGCGCGGACTTCCTCCATGAAGATTTCCGGCTGTGCCCAGGCAGCAAAGTGTCCGCCCTTATCGAGTTCGTGCCAATAGTTTGTGCCAAGGGAGAGTGTGAAGGAAATTATGCTCCGCCCGGCTTCGCGGGGCGCGATGTATTTTGCCGGGGAACCCGCTGAAACCCCGCTGGTATCACTTAACTCAGGAGGTTATGGTCATGTCCTCATCTACTGAACAACGTCCGCCGCTTCCCCCATTTACGCGTGAAACGGCCATCTTGAAGGTTCGTCTGGCCGAAGATGGTTGGAATTCACGAGACGCGGCCAAAGTAGCGCTCGCTTATTCGCTCGATACCAAATGGCGCAATCGCGCGGAGTTCGCCAACAATCGTCAAGAGGCACAGGCGTTCCTCGAGCGCAAATGGAAGAAAGAGCTGGACTACCGCCTGATCAAGGAACTGTGGGCCTTCGGCGACAACCGGATCGCGGTGCGTTACGCGTATGAATGGCACGACGATTCCGGTAGCTGGTTTCGCTCTTATGGCAACGAGAACTGGGAGTTCGGTGAAGACGGTTTGATGAAGCACCGTTATGCATCCATCAACGATATGCCGATCAAGGAATCAGAACGTAAGTATCACTGGCCTTTGGGTCGGCGCCCTGATGAGCATCCGGGTCTTAGCGAGCTGGGACTTTAACCGCCACCATTTGTGACGCCGCCGTCAAAAACGCGGTATCACATGCCGGATATTGAGATACTGGCGGTCTACCCCAGCAGGCGAGATCTGACTGCGCAGTTGCGCGTGATGATTGATTTTTCGTTGCAGCTTTTGCCGATACCCGTCGTCGGCAATTCGGCAAGTCCACTGCCTGATGGGGATTCGTACAATCGGGATGACTGGAGGCGCTATGAATCAGCAATTTGACGCGGTCGTGATTGGTGCCGGGCAGGCGGGACCATCGCTCGCCGAAAGGTTGGGCAAGGCAGGCAAGCGCGTTGCAGTGATCGAGCGGAAACTCGTTGGCGGCACCTGTGTAAACACCGGGTGCATCCCCACCAAGTCCATGGTGGCTAGCGCCTATGTGGCGCATATGGGACAGCGAGCGCATGAGTACGGTGTGCTGCAGTCCGCCGATCCACGGGTCGATATGCAGCGGGTGTGGGAGCGCACAAAAGGTATTTCCGGCAACGCGCGTAACAGTGTCGACAACTGGCTGCGCAACATGTCGAATGTGACCTTGCTTGAAGGGCATGCCCGGTTCGAATCGGCCACGACCTTGCGCGTCGGCGATACCCTCATCGAAGCGGAATCGTTTTTCATCAATGTCGGTGGCCGTGCATCCGTGCCTGCGTTTCCTGGCGTCGACTCAGTGCCGTTTCTCACCAACACGGGAATACTGGAGCTACGCGAGTTGCCGGAGCACCTGATCATTATCGGTGGCAGCTACATCGGACTGGAGTTCGGGCAGATGTTCCGGCGCTTCGGATCCAAGGTAACCATCGTCGAGCGTGCACCACGCCTCATAGCAAGAGAAGACGAGGACGTCTCGAAGGCTATTCTGGAACTGCTTCAGGACGAAGGCATCACCGTTTACCTGGGTGCCGAGTGCATCGCACTGGATGGAAAAGCCGGCGCAGTGAAGGTAAAGGCCGAGGGCAACAAGCTATGTGAAAAGGCGGTAGGCACGCACTTGCTGCTCGCTGTAGGGCGTCAGCCCAATACGGACGACCTTGGGCTGGACAAGGCGGGAGTTACCGTCGACGCGCGCGGATACATCCATGTCGATGACGAGTGTCGAAGCAATGTGCCAGGGATCTGGGCCATGGGCGATTGCAATGGGCGTGGGGCGTTTACGCACACCGCCTACAACGATTTCGAGATCGTCGCAGCGAATGTGCTCGATAAAGACAATCGCCGGATTTCTGATCGCATCCTCGCCTATAGCCTGTTCACCGATCCGCCGTTGGCGCGTATTGGCCTTACCGAGGAGGCGGCGCGGCAATCCGGCCGTAAGGTTCTGGTGGGTGTGCGACCGATGTCCCGGGTAGGGCGTGCAGTCGAGCGTGGCGAAACGGTCGGCTTCATGAAGGTGGTGGTCGACGGGGCCACACAAGAGTTGCTTGGTGCAGCCATTTTCGGGATAAACGGTGATGAGGCGATCCATTGCCTGCTGGACGTGATGTATGCCAAAGCACCGTACACCGTGATATCCCGCGCCGTGCATATTCATCCGACGGTGTCGGAGTTGTTGCCGACAGTGCTGCAAAATCTGCAGTGAACGCAGGCCCGCGAAGCTGGGTGTATCGCTCTAGACGGCTCCGACAGTAATCGGCCTATGGCTGAGCGGCTATCGCTGGCGGCGGGGACGAGGTATAGCCATCGTCGAGCGTGTGCAGGAACGTGATGATGTCGCGGATGTCCTGGTCCGTCATCGCGGGCGGGTCGCCGACGTGGCGGTTGAACGGTGCATCGGCGGTATCGATGTTGCCCCGGTAGGTCGCAGGGATATCGTTGTACTGCGCCAGCTTGCCGTCTGCGCTGTGAGGATAGATCTTGTCGGGCGCAATGCTGCGTAGGTTGTAGAAGTCCAGCACCTGCTTCAAGGAGCGATAGGCAGCGTTGTGGAAGAACACCGCGCGGCGGTCGACATTGCGCAAGGTTGGGGTCAGGAACATGCCGCAATATTGCGTCTGATCGGCAAGATCCTTCCGGATAGGGCCGCAGAGGCCCAGATCGAAGGCAAGGGGATTCTTGTTGAAAGGCAGGTTGGCGTTGCGGGGCACGCCCAGGGCTTCGTACTGGGTGTCGGTGAACAGCGGTGGTAAACCGTCTCTGCCCGCCTGGCTTAGATGGCAGCCCGCGCAATTGGCCTTTTGCGGATCGTTGAAGAGTTTCAGCCCGCGCAGTTCGGCCAGTGTCAGTCGGGCGCGACCCTGCAACCAGGCGTCGTATTTGCTGGTGAACGGGTGGAAGGAAGGGTCTTCGATTTCGAAGCGGCCGATGGCGAACATCGCCTCGGAAACCAGTTGCGGCGGATCGCTGAGAATGGCCGGCCCGAACAGTTGCGTGAATGACTGGCGGTAGCGAGTGTGGGCCAGCTTGCGCGCGACATCGGCTTCGCTGGCATTGGCCATTTCCACGGGGTTGAGCATCGGAAGATAGGCCTGCCGCTGCAGCGAGTCGGCGCGGCCGTCCCAGAACAATCCGCCCTGGGGCACGATGGCGACCGCGGTCGGTGCGGTGCCGGCGGATTTCGTTGCCCTGGGGTCGCTACGGGAAGAGGCCGCCAGCGCGTTCAAATTGACCGGTGTCTCGACGTCGCCGGCATCCGGCCCGATGCTGAAAGGCAGTTGCCGATACAGGTACGCCAGTGAAGGCGGCGGCCGGTACCCGACGTTCTTGAGTTCGGGGCCACCCGGCTGGATGGTGAGGGCATTGGGTGGGTTGTAACCGTACTTCGGGCTGTGGCAGGACGCGCAGGACTGTCGGCCTGATGCCGACAGAGAGGGGTCGAAGAACAGCAACCGGCCGAGCTGGGCGACTGCGCTCAGTGGTTTCACTGGCGGCAGCTTCAAGTCAACGGGCTGGGGATTGATCCCCGTTGTATCAGCGGCCTGGTTATCCGTTTGGGCCAGTGCATGCGCTTGATCGACAAAGGCGTAGGCGAGCATGCCACTGAACATGCAGGCCAGGCATAAGACGACTTTGAGCAGACGATCCCGTTTCCGGTCGGCCTGCTTGAGCGGTGCTCGGGAGTCGGTAGGCGTGCGAATGGGCATGGATTGGCAATCAGCCCTGGAAGCATCCCTGACCCGCTGAATAGTCAGCCGGGGCAGGGATGTTCTCCAGGCTTTTGTGTCCTTCAGTCAACGATGACGAGCCAGTGATCCGGGATCAGGAATGCGCAGGCTTGCCGATCGGAGTGCCCTGGTCGGGATCAAGATAGAGCGCCTGCGCCGCATCGAAACGACCGCGGTTGAAGTCGAACATACCCATGATGCTGCCGTCCGCGGCGTCGTTCGAGCCTTGTCCGATCCGCTCCCCATGGAGCCAGTTATCTTCGATGAAGCGCACGACCGAGGACTGGGTGAGGCGGGTGTTTGCGACGTAGTTGACGCGCGCATAGGGCGAGATGAGCAGGAACGGGACTCGTGTGCCGGGGCCACAACGGCCATTCACGGTACCGCCGTGCAGGCCCTCACCAGGCTTGGCCTGCGGCCCGTTGCATGTCCCGGGGCCATTGAGCTGATCAGCGCCAATCACCGACCCCTCGACCGAGTTCGAGTCGAAGGAGGCCGTGGTGGGCGAGGCATAGCGGTGGTCGTACCAGCCATCGGAGTCGTCATACGTGATGATGATCGCCGTGTTCTTCCAGTCAGGCTGCTGCTCCAGGAAATTGACGACCTTGACGATGAAGGCCTGCTCGTCCAGCGGATCCGAATTACCCGGATGCGCGTCATTCACTGCGGGTGGCTTCAGGTAGCTCACGGAGGGGAAGTTGCCCGCCGTCACGGCGTCAAAGAAATCATTGACGTCGTATTCGTGATGAACCGGTGTCGAGGTGCTGTCCTTGGCGTCGCTGTAGCCGATCTCGCTCACCGAGGTGGGACGCGTGTGGGCCGGGTTCGCCGTGGAAGCGTAGTACTGGAACCAATTGTGGTGGGGGGTGTAGTCGGTCTTGGTTGCATCAAGAACGCTTGAATACGTGCTTCGACTGCAGCCCGTGGTTCCATTGGAATTGACGGCGGCCAGGTCGAAGCCGCCCATGAATCCACCCCAGGTCAGGTGCCGCTCATTCAGCAGATCGCCAATGTTCTTCGAGGTCATTTCGACCGTGCTTGAGGTTGAAGAACATGCGTCGTAGGCAGGGTCGGTGTCGCCGATCAACGTCAGGCCGCCATGACCATCGGGAATCGTCGATGCCGAGCCAAGAACCACGTTCGCACCATTGTTGGTACCGGAAACGACCTCCACGGCTCCTGGCGTCGAAGGGCCGTAGGTGTCGGTGTAGGCGTTGTCGTCCATCGCGAAATGCTGGGCGTAGTTCCACATCGCCGTCACCGTGTTGCCGTCGAAATAACCCATGACCAAACCGTGGGTGCCGAAGGCGCCGGTGCTGCTGACGGTGTTGTTGCCCGTGTAGAAGGGGAACCGGTCCGCTGCGCCGTTATCGTAGGCCAGCTGTTCCGGGGTATAGGAATGGTTCTGGCCTTCGGTGTTTGCTTGGGTGCGGTCCAGCCGGAACGGATTGACGGCATCGGCGCCATTGATCGGATTGAGTTTGTTCGGGTTCTGCGTCAGCAGTACTGGCGTGAGCCCATCGACATGAGGCGTCCATGGCGAAGCCTTGAACACAGGTTCGCCGGGGGGATTCGCAGCAACCGGATAGGTGCCGAAATAATGGTCGAATGAGCGGTTCTCGTCGAAGATCACGACCAGATGTTTGATCGGCGTCGCGGTCGGGACCGCATCCTGAGGCGATGCCCCGGAGCCCGGCCAGGGGTGATTGTGATCGAGCGGGAAACCGTGATCTGGAACGGGGCCGACCTGGGCGTAGGCTGCAACTACGAATGCCATGGCGGCGATCGAAACGGGTAGCAGTGCCTTTCGAAACATACGAAGACTCCTAAGGTGCGTGCAGTGACATGGGCCCGGTGACGGGTCAAATTCAGCAGATTCCCCCGATGGTCGCCGTAAGCCATGGCTAGCAAAAGCTTGCGGTTTATCCCCGATTAGACCATTCGGGTATGAAGGTTTCGGGACAGTTTCTGGAAGGAAATAAGACGGCCGTCATCGGTGCAGGTGCACGCCGGATTTCGGCGATTTGGCCCCAGGGTTGCTGCCGCGCGGGCATCGACGGGATGGAGAGCTGGTGACCGGGTACGGCTCAGACCAGCGTTTTGCGCACCGGCCCGGTTTCGGCGCTGGCGATCACATGCAGGCCAAGGCGCTCGCGCTTGGCACGCCGCTTGGCACGTGCGGCCAGTGTCGCAATGGTCTCCGCCCTGCGCGGGAATGGTGGCTTTACCCGTACCGCTCCGATGGCGATCGTGGTGAGCGGAAAAAACTGCGGTAGCCCACGTCGATCTTCGCCGTGAATACCGCCCAGCGCCACGTCCTGTGGATCAAAAAGAGCACCGGCGCGCTCGTTGAATTGGGCGATGACACGCTTGCAACGTTGCTCCCAGTCCTCGCTCTGAAACAGCACCAGGAAATCATCTCCGCCGATGTGTCCCACGAAGTCCTGCGATGGATCTACCTGCGCGGTCAGGATGTCCGCAACTAGTCGGATCATCTTGTCGCCACGAAAATAGCCGTACTGATCGTTGAACGGCTTGAAGTCGTTGAGATCCGCGTAGGCAGCCACAAAAGGGCGCTTGCCGCGCAGCAGTCGCGTGATCTGTTCGGTCACCGGGATGTTGCCCGGCAGAAAAGTCAGTGGGTTGGCATAGCGTGCGGCCTCGATCCGGTGCTCCGTTACACGTCGAACCAGCGACTCACCTGTTCCCAAACCCAGATAACGGCCGGCCCGAGTGATGATGAAACCATCGGTGAGGTAACGCTGGTCTTCACCGCGAAGAATGTCCGCCATGCTCTCCACGGGCTGACGTTCGTCGCATAGCAGGGGGGCTTCATGCATGAACGCAGTGCAGGACTTTCGACCGAAAAGCTCGCGCGTGAAAGGTTGCGCGAGTCGCTCCGTGAACAGGCGCCGGTTGATCAGACCGATTGGCCGATCCGCCTCGACCACGGCGATGGCATGCAACGTCGGCTGTTGGGAGAATATCGCTGCGATGTCGTCGTTGGTCTGCGCCAGCGTGGCCGGCGGCGCATGAATGATGAGGTGGCCAGCGTGCATCGGTCGATGGGTGATCGGTCCACGCGGGCGCGGGCGCACCGACACGGCGTGTTCGCGAATGGCCTCGCGGGCCTCGGCAGTCACGCTCTGCGTGAGCGTGGGTGACGGGCGCCCCAGTAGAAAGCCCTGTGCATAGCTGATGCCCAGTTCTCGCATCATGCGGAGGTCGGCAGGATTCTCAACCCCTTCGCCAACGAGCTCGGAGCCCAACGTCTCCGCTACCCGACATAAAGCCTGGACGATGGCCAGACGCTCCGCACTGTTGGCGAGGCCATCGATCAGATAGCGGTCTATCTTGACGATCTCCGGATGGATTTCATTCCACATCTGGAAGTTGGAGTGACCGTTGCCGAAATCGTCCAGCGCGACACGGACCCCGCGCGCTCGCAGATAGCCGATCGCGTCGGCCAGTTCGGTGGGATTCTCAACGATATCCCGCTCGGTGATCTCAATCGTGATACGGGAAAGATCCAGTCCGGACGCAGCGAGTGCGGCAATCACCTCGTTGGGCTGCAAGCCACTGTGCAAAATGGCTTGCGCGCTCAAATTGACCAGCAGCCGTCCGCTGCCGTTCTGCGCGGAAAAAGCAGCGCACACGACGCGCGCCGCGTGCAACTCAAACTCACCCAGTCGCCCCTTCGCGCGTGCGAGATCCAGCAGATCAAGCACCGTGAGACCTTCCGGGCCCGATGCCGGGCGGCTTAGTCCCTCATGGGCTATCACTTCCAGCGTGTCCAGCCGAACCAGCGGCTGGAACACGGCCGTGAGCCCGCCAGGCCTCATCGCCTGGTCGAGTAGCGAGAAGCCGCGGGCATCAATGTGCAGAAAGGGGGTCATCCGAGGGCGGTTCCGGAGGCGTCAGGACGAGAATTCAAGCACGCGGAAGTCTGGACCCGGTCGACGGTCCGCCGCACTCTTCATTGATGATCTCAGCACGGCGGCATCCACCTCCTCGACGTCATTGTGCAGGCTGAAGAAGTCAACTTCGCGAAGCAGTACGGTGGCACTTTCCTGCATCGCGTGGCTGGCAGCCGCGGCCTGTTCCACCAGGGCGGCGTTTTCCTGCGTCATTGCATCCATGTTGGTGACGGCCTGGTTGACCACAGCGATGTCGTTTGCATTGCCTCGGCCCATCGCGGCCATGGCAGCGACCCACTGCGAAAGCTTTGCCACGCTGGCAGCCACTCCCTCAAGAACGGTCCCCGTACGCCCGACCCGAAGGGTGCCGGTTTGCACTGCTTCGTCGCTCGCGCAGATCAGCTGCCTGATGTCTCGCGCCGCTTGGCCGGATCGCTGCGCCAACTGGCGTACCTCAACGGCGACTACTGCAAAACTTCGTCCGTGCACACCGGCTCGTGCGGCTTCGATAGCCGCATTCAGCGCCAACAGATGGGTCTGAAATGCCACCTGGTCCACCAGGTCGAGTATCTCGGTCATGTGCTGGCTGGTGCGTTCGATCTCCTTCATCGAGTCGATCGCCTCCATCACGGCGGTCAGTCCCTGTTCGGCATGAGCTTGCGCTTCGCCGGCGGCCTGATCGGCCTGGTGGGCATGCTGCACCCCTTGGGCAACCGCTGCAGTCATGCGCGCCATTGAGGCTGCGGTCTCCTCCAGATGAGCGGCCTGGGTTTGCGTCCGTTCGCTCAACGCCTCATTGCCCTGGGCGATTCCGATCGCGCTGTGCCCAACCGCGGATGCGCGATGTCGGACCTGCCCGACGACACTTTTCAGCTGTACATCCATTTGCCCGAGTGTATGTAGCAGCGCGCCCACCTCATCCATCTTGCCGGCGTCGACCGGCTCGCCGAGCACGCCGCGCGCGATTCTCGTCGCGACGGCAGAGGCGCGTTTCAATCGCCGCCCCAATGATCGGATGATGGTGATATCAATCCATGCCGCGAGACCAAGCGCAAAGCCGAGCAGGGCGAGAAGTTGGATCAGCCCCTGGTGGTTGTTCACATGCTGGGCAGCGGCTTGTTCCCAACCCTGGGCGAGGGCCAGTCCGAAAAGGTTGGAAAAATCGCTTTTCAACGGCACAAACGCCGACTCGACATCATTGGATAGCTTGAGTTGGGCCATATCGAACTGACCGGCTTGAAGTATCTGCAGAGTTTCATCAATCGCCTGCTCGGCGTCTGCACGATGCCTTGCGGTGAGATTGAGTAGCTGTCGTTGTTGTTGCGCCAATCCACTGCGACCCAGGGGTGCCCAATGCCTTTCGAGGTCCAGGCGGTTGCTCTTGATGGAGGTGACTGCATCGTCGACGGAAGAGGGCAGGCGAGTCAGTGCCGCGTGCACCAGGGCCTGCATCATGTCGTTGTAGTCACTTTGAATACGGCCAAGGTCAGCAACCGGCGCGAGCGTATCTCCAACGACCAGCTGAATGCGCCGATCGGCGTGCGTAAGTTGCAGCGCGCCAACGCCGCATACGACGGTCAGCATCGCCGCTGAACCGATAAGGCGAAGTATCAGGCGGGTACTCAAGGTCAATGTGGGGAGCGCGGGCGTACGACGAAACATGAATTGCCTTCGGGGGAGTGGGGTCACAGGCCTTTCGGCCCGGCGCTCCGGAACTTTAGTGGTAAAGGCAAATATTTCTTATATATTTCAGTATTTTATGTTATTTACGTCGCTGGCGTGACAGTTCCATTTCAAGACAATCCCGTATGCTTGCCGTCGGCGCTCCTCGCTCAGGTTGCGGCCATTCCAAGTAGGAGAACACTCATGGGTGTGGCGCCGCTGGATCCATTGAACACGTTGGACAAATCGCGACCGCACGCCGGATCGCGTAGTTTGCCGTCGCAAGCCATAAGTGCAGCTAGCGACTTGCCCATGGATCTTCGCCGCCGACAAAGATCGAATCCATGAGCGACGAGACCCAGGCAGAGATCGGCAGTTTTCTGGCCGCTGTTGCCCAAAAGGAATGCCAGGCCGTCGGCAAAGCTCTGGCCAACCGGAGGAATCGCCACCGCGCGATACATGAAGCGCGCAAGGCCATCCGCCGTCTGAGAAGCCTGCTTGCCTTGATTCGCGATTCAGTGGGTGATGACACGTCAAGCATCGAGCAGGCGCTGAGGTCACAAGCGAAGCGACTCTCCGCATTGCGGGACACCCATGTGGTTGTCGCGATTGCCGAAAAGCTGGCTGCCGATGACGATACCGGTGTGTGGGCGGCAACCGCGCAGGCATTAGTCGAACGGCGCGACAGGCTTCTTGCCGACGAACTGGCGAGAGATCCGGCGTTTGCGCGTCGTACTGCGGCGATCGAAGATGTAGCCACCGCCTTGCAAACGCTGCATTGGAAACGTATCACTCCAAACGCGATACGTCGGGCGATCAAGAAGAGCCAGCGCCGTGTGCTCAGAGCCGAGCACGATGCCAGGCAGACGGCAACTTCGGCCGATTTGCATCGATGGCGGCGAAGCGCGAGGCGGCTCAGGTTGCAGTTGGTGGCTGTAGCTGCACTCAATCGTTCTCATGGGATAAACGTGCGCCTTGCAGACGCACATCGAGGTAAATCAGCCAAGGCTTTGGCACACCTCGCCGATCGGCTGGGCAAGTGCCAGGACATCCAGGTATTGCGAGCGTCGCTAAAAACCTTGCCCGATCTCTCGATCCTTCCCATCTTGCGAAAACGCCTGCGTGTCGAAATGAAACTGGCCAAACACCAGCCGCTCTTGCATCGGCGGTAGTCAGAAACCGATGGATGTTGGCGATTTCAAGGGCCAGCGGTTGAAGTGCATCTGGGAAACTTCAGGACACGGATTCCCGAGTCGCCATCGGCTCATTCCCGTTGACGAGCTGCTCCATCGCGGTGGCATGGGCCTCGACCGGCTCCGCCGCTGCGGGTGGATCGCCCAGCGTCGTTTCGACGCGTGAGCCCGAGAGCAGGGTGAGATCCACCGGGCAACGATCGGCGATCTCCAGCAGTCGCTGGCGCTGCGCTTCGTCCAGTGGGCCTTCGATCGCAATGGTGCGAGTGAACAGGTCGGGGATTTCCGCCTCCGTCTGCCGCATATGGCCCACGGCGGTGCGGATGCGACCCGCTGGCAAGCCCTTGTGGTCGGCATACATCCGCAGGGTCATCGTGGTGCATGCAGCCAGCCCGGCGGAAACGAGGTCGTAGGGCGTCGGACCGGTGCCCAGCCCACCAGCGCTGATCGGCTCGTCGGCGAGAAAGCGGATGCCGCCGGCGTGAATCGCCAGCTGAAAGCGTCCGGCGCCGGTTTCCTCCGCCACCACATCGCCTTCCTGTCCGTGCGCGCGAGTTTCCGGAACCTGTTGCAGGTAACGCGAAGACCAACTGATGATCATCGCCGCCGCGTAGTCCACATCGGACTGGCGCGACAGCAGGTGATCGGCATCGTCGAGCGAGATAAAGCTCTTGGGGTGGCTCGCGGCCATGAAGATGCGATTGGCGTTGTCGATGTCGACGGTATCGTCGTGCGGTGCGTGCATGATCAACAGTGGGCGACCCAGCGCCGCGATGCGGCTAGCTTGGTCGTGCTTGTGCAGATCGTCGATGAAGGCCTTGCTTACGCGGAACGCGCGACCCGCAAGCAAGACCTCCGCTTCACCTTGCTGCTGGATCGCCTCAAGCGAAGCGGGATCAAACAGTCTCAGTACATGAGTCACATCGAACGGGGCGGCGATTGTCGTCACCGCGCGAACGTGCGGCATGTCGCCGGCTGCAGCCAGTGCCGCCGCACCGCCGAGGCTGTGACCGATCAGCAGCGCGGGCGGCATGCCGGCATCACTCATCGCCTGGCTGGCAGCAACCAGATCTCGCACGTTGGCAGCAAAACTGCTGCTGGCAAAATCACCGCCACTGGCGCCGAGACCGGCAAAATCGAAACGCAGCATACCGATGCCGGCGCGGGCGAGGGCGCGGCCAATGCGAACGGCCGCCAGGTTGTCCTTGCCACACGTGAAGCAGTGCGCCATCAGTGCCCAGCCACGCACCGGAGCATCGGGTAGCTCGAGTCGGCCGGCGAGTTGATAACCTGTCGGACTGGCAAATTCGAAGCGGCGGACTGACATGGGCAAGCTCCTTCAGTGATGCATCAAACCCGTTGCAAAAGGCCCACAGTACCCTGGCCACCGTCGGCACATAACGACACGATGCCGTACGTACCCGGTGAGCATGCCTGCAACTCCTTCGCGGCCTGGCTCAATATCCGCGCACCGGTGGCACCGAACGGGTGTCCAAGCGCTAGCGATCCACCATGCGGATTGACGCGCGCCCAATCAAACTCACCCAGGTCGAAGTCGACACCGGCTTTCTCACGTCGATAGACCGGATCCGACGCCGCGGCGATGTTGGCGAGAACCTGCGCCGCGAACGCCTCATGAATGTTCCACGAAGCGATGTCGGCAAACCTCAGTCGATGTCGGGCGAGCAACCGCGGAATCGCCCGCGCAGGCGCCATCAGGATGCCTTCGTCACTATGGCGGAAGTCCATCGCCGCGATTTGCCAGTCGACCAGGCGAACCGCGGGTTCGCGGCCCAGTTTCTTCATGCCTTCAGCATCAGCCACCCAGACGCCCGCCGCGCCATCGGTCAACGGCGACGAATTGCCCGCCGTCAACGTACCTGCGACCGGATCGAACGCAGGCTTCAGTGTCGACAGCCGCTCGAGTGAGGTGTCGCGACGCGGAATCGTATCCCGATCGACTCCCGCGAAAGGCACCACGAGGTCATTGAAGAATCCGTCGTCCTGTCCCGCGATGGCGCCGCGATGGCTGAGCAGGGCGCGTTCGTCCTGTGCCTGGCGGGAGATCGCGAAATGCCGGGCAGTGTCTTCCGTATGCTGGCCTTGCGAGCGGCCGCTCTGTTTGTTGGCCCACGCCTGGCCGGGTAACTGGAAATCTGCCGCCGTCGTCGCGGCGATCAGCTCCGCGGCACCGCGCGGATTTTTGGCGAACTCGGCAACGATGCGATCCGCTACGGCCGTCTTGAGCGCCAGCGGCACGTGACTCATCGTCTCCACGCCACCGACCAGGGCGAGATGCGTTCCACCGCTGCCGATCATCCCCGCGGCCTCAATCGCCCCCATGAAACTGGTCGAACACGCCAGCACCGTGGAAAACGCTGGTGTCTCGGGACTGAGGCCTGCCTCAAACACCAGTTCCCGCCCAATGTTCGACACCATGACGTCGGGGATGACCTGGCCCCAGACCAGGAAGTCCGGCGCAGCGATGTCGGCCATGGCCTTGGCTACCGGAACGGAAAGCTCAAGCGCGACATGCCCTGCAAAAGGGCCACCTGCTTTGACAAAAGGGGTGCGTACGCCGGGCGAGATATAGATGGAATTCATCGTCGACCTCCAATCAATGGGAAGCGTGCGAGTCGCTGGTACGACTCCTTCAACGTCGGGATCCGATGTTGGTCCCGCGATTGTAGACCTGTCCGATGTGCCGGCGTGGTGCTCCAGGGAGCGCCGCCGCTTTCCTCCGACGGATAGCGACCTCGGTGCTCAGAGCTTGGAAAATCGCCGGCGCGTCCGTACAGTAGGCGGAGGCCTGTCGACGATTACCCTTCGCGAAGAGGTGCGGCAATGGATATTTCCGATCTGCTCGCGACCATGGCGACAGAGCATGCGTCCGACCTTTACCTGAGTCACGGTGCACCGCCGTCGATGGTTGTCGCGGGATTGCCACGTTATCTGGGCGACAAGGCGCTAACGCCGATCGATACGCACGCGATCGCCTATTCGGTGATGAACGACCGACAGCAGAAAGAGTTCGAGTCGACGCTTGAGATGAATCTCGGTATCGCGCCAGCGGGTATCGGCCGCTTTCGCGTCAACGTCTATCGGCAGCGTGGTGAAGTGGCGATTGCCATCCGTTACATCACCACCGAGATTCCGGAAATCGAAAGCCTGCGACTGCCTTCGGTGCTGCGCGACCTGGTGATGTTGCCGCGCGGCCTGATCCTGGTGGTTGGTGCGACCGGTTCGGGCAAATCGACCACGCTCGCCTCGATGCTTGATCATCGCAATCGAAATCATGGCGGACACATTCTCACCATTGAGGATCCCGTCGAGTACCTGCATCAGCATCGCCAGTCGATCGTTGATCAGCGCGAGGTCGGCATCGATACGCTGAGCTATGAGAATGCATTGCGAAATGCCATGCGCGAAGCGCCGAACGTGATCATGATCGGTGAAATTCGCGATCGTGAAACCATGCAACAGGCGATAGCCTATGCCGAAACCGGCCACTTGTGCCTGTCGACCCTGCACGCCAACAATGCGAACCAGACGCTCGATCGCATTCTGAATTTTTTCCCCGACACCGCTCGACATCAATTGCTGGTCGACCTCTCACTCAACCTCAAGGCGGTCGTTTCGCAACGCTTGCTGCACGCTGTCGACGGCACTCGCGTACCTGCCGTCGAACTGATGCTAGTGACCGCCTACATCTCCGAGCTGATCGAGAAAGGCGAAATCGCGACCATCCGCGATGCAATGAAGCAGAACAGCGAAGTTGGTATGCAAACCTTCGACCAGGCGCTGTATGTGCTCTACGCGGCGGGTACGATCGGTTATGCGGAAGCGCTCGAGCATGCCGACTCGCGTACGGATCTCGCGCTGCAGATTCGCCTGCAGGGCCCTGCGCCGCACGAGAGTGCGCGGGGCGTGGTGGACGGCATTGATGTGCCGCTGTCCTTGCAACTGGGGAAATGAGCGACGCGACTGTCACTTTCTACTTGGCGCACATAATCCCGACTCACTATTGAACGGCTTGCATCTGCTTTGCCCTGGTACTGAGGACGCGGTGCGGGTAACAGCATGGCTAGTCGCCAGGGTGCCTTGGGTGCTCCTTGCTCGCCTGGGCGACGGCATTGTGCGCATGCAGGCTTTCCTGGTGTTCGACACGAATATGAAAGTCGGCAATCCGCTCATCGATTTCGAGCGCACGCTGGATGCGCCGTGCGGCGTCCTCGCAGAACATCAGGTTGCCGCCGTTGGCGAGTGCGAAGGCCTGTTCGTCTTCGCGCTTGACGGCGGTCTGTACTGGCGTGCCAAGTGCCTTCTCGACACCATCGAGCAAGGCGATCAAGTTCAACGGGGCGCCATCAGTAAAACGGACACGTAACTGCGCCACGCTGCGCTGCGCGTGAGGCGTAGCGACGATACCTTTTTCGCTACCCAGCCATGCCAGCACAGTGGAGTGATCCAGCACTTTGGTCGGGTCGAAGTCTTTCGCGAATTGCTCCCTGATAAGTTGGCGCGACAACGCCGCCGACGCAGGGCAGGTCGAGGAATACGTCACCTCGGTGCCAAGCTGCAGTTGGAAAGAATCATGAAACAGGTTGGCATCGATCGTGACCGGGTAGGCACGCCAGCCACTATTTTCGCTGCGCAGTGCAGGGCGGCGAACAAGGTGCTCGAAGCGCATCGTGATACGCGCCCGATCGGCCAGGCCATGATGCGATGTGAGAAACGCGCGTAACAGGTCTTCGAGCATCGAGGCGCCGATCGAGCGCGTGCTCAGATACTCGTCGACCAGCAGATACAAGCGCGACATGTGGATACCGCGGCGTTCCGGATGGGTAAGGTTGACGAAGGCACCGACGTGGGCGCTTGAGCGCTGGACGTGGCCGTCGCCAGCATCGAAATTCACTGGCGCATCGATGCCATCCATGCCTACCCAGTCCAGCGCATACCCGTGGTTGGGGTGTGCCTGGACGGCGACATCGGGCATCAGGCAAAGGGCGTCACTCATGAGTTTCACGATGAGAGTCCGGGTAATGTGCATTTATCTTGTTGGGGCGGCAGCAGACCGGGCTGGCCATGACAATCAGGGCGCACTCTTCTGCCTGCGTCGTAAGGCAGCCACAGCCGACGCTGCGTTGACCTGCACGATGCCACCGGAGGTTTTACTGCTTCGTAACAGGAGATTGTGGACCGTGGCGGCGTCCAGTTTTGGCGCGAGCGATAGCAGCAGGGCAACGATGCCCGTTACGTGTGCAGCAGCCATCGACGAACCCGAAGTGAAGTCGTAGCCGTCATTGGGCTGAGTAGTCAGTATGTCGTTTCCAGGTGCGCTCAAGACGCCCGGCAATGCCGCGGAGGTGCTGCTCGTACGCACGACGATGACACCGGGAACCCCATCGGGAAATCCGTCGGCGTTTCCGTCAGGCGGCTTGGCGGCGACCACGATGCGACCTTGGGTGAGCAATAGGGCAAGCAGCTTGCTGAGCAACGGATCGGCGGGGCCCCCGAGGCTGAGATTGACGATGCGCGCATTCGTGTCCATCACCGCCGCCAGCGCCTTGGCCAGCGTGAAGGTGTTGCAGTGCGCGCCGGTAGCAGTGCCCGGCGCGTACCAGCACGCTTTGTAAATGCTGAGCATCGCCTTGGGTGCGATGCCTACAATGCCCTGGTGGTTGTCCCCGACTGCAGCGATGACGCCCGCGACTTCCGTGCCATGAGGATCATGGTTGAAGGCCGTTGTGTCATCGTCCACCAGGTTGCGCGTGTCGTGGATGCTTCCCTGCAGGTCGGGGTGCATCGCGTCGACACCCGTATCCACCACAGCGATATGGACCCCTTCGCCCTGGCTGAAACTGTGCGCGATGGCAGCATCCGTATCGACGAAGCCGCGCTGCAGGTTTGCGTAAGGATCGTTGTACTGATGCGCCTCCTGGGGCGACTCCGAGTAAACGGCGTAGTCCTGCAGGGGCTGTGCAAGTTGTACGCGCTTGTCCTTGTTGAGTACGGCGAGCAACGCATCCCGGGTCATGCCGGGCGGTGGCTCCAGGACAACGCAGTACAGGCCGAGCGCCTTGATGGGCCAGCCGCTGATCTCACGCAGTCCATAGCTTTGCTTCAGCTCTGCCAGCGTGGAGGTGGCGCGTTGGCCGGCTCCGTAGTTTCCCGGCGATGGGTAGCTCAACAAACTGGAGCCGGCATGCGTGGCAGGCGGCTCCAGCGAATTGGTGACAGCTAGCACGATGTCGCGCTGCCCGTCCATGGAAGTCACGCTGGTTGCGGCTGCCTGGCTGGGCGCAACGCGGCTGTCCGGTGGCGATGTTGTGCGCGATGGCGCGCAGGAGCTCAGGAGCGTCATCACCGCGACAAGAGCGAGGACTCCACATTTCATGGTGTGGCGGCGACGGGCTCGGCAAGGCGGATGCCTCGCGTGGCACGCAGCTGCTGCAGGGTATGCTGCGTCGCCAGAGGGGCATCCGTCGATATCACCGTGTAGGCGCCGACATCGTTCGGGCCACCCACGACCTGCAACTTGAGGTTATGCAGCAAGGCATCCCAATCGGCCATTTTCATGGTCGAGTCCGGCACGACATGAATCGCGCCCGGTGCAGTGGGCAGGCCTTGCTGGCTAAGGGTGCGATAGGCCGGGTTGCTACCGTCCGACCACAACCGCGCACCCAGCACACCGATACCGATAGCCTGAACCAGCACGGCTGCGACCAGCGCCCGGGTGACCCAGTTGCCCGTTCGTGGCCGAGACGTTGTCTGCTGTAATTCAGGTGTATCAAGACGGCCAAGCAGGCGCTTCAGCCCCAAATCTACGTTGAGGGGAATATCCGAGGGCAATGTCATCGCGACGCGCAGGCGGCTCTGCTGCGCAAACTCCGCGCGGCACGCTTCACAATGCGCCAGGTGCTCCATCAACCAATCGCCCTGTTCCTGCGCGGCACTGTCCTGCAAGACCCAAGGCATCGCTTCCCAGGCGAGGGCACAGTCCCTGACGGGATCCATCGGGAACGTCATGATGCGTTCTCCTTGCGTGTGGGCGGACTCCCCGCCAGTGTCGGCAGCACATTGCGAAGCTTGACCCGCGCATGAAAAAGTCGCGCCTTCACGGTGCCCACCGGGCACTGCATGATGACGGCAACATCGTCCAGACTGTGGCCAACGCCATAGACCAGCTCGACCACGACGCGCTGGTCCGTCGACAGGTGATCAAGCCCTTTGCTGAGCCAGTCGCGCAATTCGCGATCCTCATCCGGATCATGCGACGGCGTCCGATCCTCTGGCAGGCTGTCGTTGTCGACCGGTTCGTCGCCGTGCTGACGCAATGCCTTGAGCCCGCAGCGATAGGCAATGCCCATGATCCAGGTGGAAACGCGCGAGTCTCCATGGAAGCTGCCGGCTTTCTGCCAGGCGATCCAAAAACAATCATTGATGACTTCCTCGATGATGTCGGCGCGACGCGTCAACCGGGACAGGAAGCGGCACAGCCTGCCGTGATAACTGCGGTACATCACCGCAAGAGCGGCGCGGTCACCCGTCGACATGCGCTGGAGCAGCATGCGGTCGGTGACGTCAGCGTCGATATCGTCTTCGTTCATAGCTTCGGCGGCGGCCATCGGATTACGGCTGGTTCGCTACGTAAGTACCGTTTTGGCGCAAAAAGGTTGCCCCTGATTCAAAAGGATCGCGAAATCGTCGCGACCCAGGGCGAGGCGCCAAGCGCGGCCCACTGCCGCTGCGTTCCCTCGTCGGCCACGATGCGATCGAGTTCTATCCGCCAAGGTCCATTGCCCCACAATAACCCTGCGTGGCCATAGCCGTGAAGGCCCGTGCGGTCGAAGTCGCCATAGCTCGCGTAACCGTTGCGGTAAGGGGTATAGGGCGCAGTGAGGGATTGGGCGACACCCACCCCTGCGGAAAGCGAGAAATGCCATGCCAATGGCCAATGGAAATCGAGATCGGCGGCCCCGCGCGGCTGGTGATCCTTGGCGCCGAACACGTAGATGGCCGACACAGCAAAGGTCAGCACGTCTCGATATGTCCAGTTGGCCCCCGCTTCGGCTCGATCAGAGGCTTTTGAACCGCTTTCGCCAGGATATCGGTAGTAGAGCAGGTTCGCCTGCATCTGCCAGTCGCTGGAGAGCGACCAATCGCGGGATGCCTGGACGAGTGCTTCGACGATGCGGCCTGGCGAGCGTACTTCGGTGCTCCCCGACAGGCCCAGCGACCACCCCCCCGCTGAAGTCAGGGAGGCCGCTCCCTGCAGTATCGGCGTATTGCCGGTAATCGCCTGACCCCGGTCAAACAGTCCCGAACTAAGTCCCGCGGCGCCGTTGAAGGTCGTCGATTGGGCGTGAAGAGGCGTGCAAAGCAATGCCGCAATGGCCACTGATATGAAGCCAAGCTGTGCGCGGGTGACGCAAGCCCCCCAGATGCCGCGGTCAGGGGTACGCAGCTGGGAACGGTATCGACGCAGCCGGACTTTGATTCGGAGGAGGTGATGCTGTGCCATGGCACCTTCCGCGCGAGACCTCGCCGTGGGAGCGGGCAGAGTCGCAACGGGGTGACCTTGCCCTCTCACTGCGTCGCCACGTAGGTCGACAGCGCCTGTATGTCGGCATCGTCAAGCGTCTGGGCCACGCCGTGCATGATCAGCGCGTTGCTCGTACCGCTCCGTGCGCCAGTGCTGAAATCGCCCAACGCTTTGGTCACGTAGATCGCCGATTGGCCATGCAGTCGCGGGAACGTCGACCAGGGTGGCTGTGGCGCATCGCTAGCGTATACCCGTGGCCCTTGCCCGGTCGGGCCATGGCATCCCTGGCAGGGTGGCACGCCCTTTACTGTGTCTCCGCCGAGGAAGAGTCGTCCGCCGCGGGAGGCGGCGTCGGCTTGCCCGGCTGGCTTGGCCGGGAGCGAGGCGTAGTAGGTGGCCAGGTTGCGCATGTCGGCGTCGCTAAGCGCGGCGGCCTGCCCACTCATGATCGGGTCCTTGCGCTGGCCGTTCTTGAGCGTCTTCAATTGCACATACAGATAGGTCGCCGACTGCCCGGCCAGGTTCGGGAAATTCGGCGCGATGGCCAAGCCACGTGGCCCGTGACAGGCCGCGCAGACAACTGATTTTGCCTGGCCAGCCGCTGCGTCGCCGGTGATCGGCTGCTGCTGGCGCAGGTCGGTCCATGCTGCCGGCGTGTGCGCCGAAGCGCCATCGGCTGCGGTGGCGGAAAACGCCGGTAGCCACAGGACGGCGGCCGCCACCAGATGAAGAGATCGGTGCATGGAAGACATCGCGGTATTCCACTCAGAGTTTCACGGTCATGAATACACCCACCAGCAGGACATGCCAGTGCGGCTGCGGCCCCAACTCAGTGTAGACGCGGTTGCCGACGACCAGGTCGGCTGGTATGTCGAAGCCGGCGTAGTTCCAGTCTGCGTAGTTGCCCATCTCGTATTTCCCATACAGGCGCATGCCCACTCTCGGTGTCAGCGTCAGATTCAGATTGCCGGTGAGCGTCTGCATGCGATAAACGTTCGGAGGGAAACTGTTGCCGATATCCGCCGCGGTCAGGATCGGCAGGTACACCGTGGAAATCGCCCCCAGGCTGGCGTAGTTGTAGCTGTTGAGCCCACGCGAATAGGTGTAGTCGTAGTTGAGGTCGACCCTGACGCGCGCTGAGAAAACGTGGTTGAAATGCGCACCGGCGTCGACGTCGCGCTCGTTGTCCGTTGCCGTCCAGAAATTGGCATACGGGAAAAACGGACCGCCGAATTGCGCATCGGTCTGTTCCAGCGAGGAAAAGGTCAGCGCCTCGTTGTCGTTGACGTTGCCTTGTTTGAGCCGGGTCGATTCGATGCCCGCATAGACGCTCATCGAGGTCGCCGCCGTCGGCTGCCAGTCCCAGGAGAAGTCGGCGCCGGTCGTGTCGTAGGACTGCCGTCCGATATCCGCTCCGTAGTGGAGGCGGTTGCCATACAGCGTGGCGGTGAAGGTGGCCGTGGTTCCCAGCGGTTTGGTCAGGATCGCCCTCAGCTTGCTCGCCTCCAGGTCGCTCATGTCGTACATGTACATCTGGGCAACGGTGAACGCGGTATAGCCAACCAACGGCAGCAGGTACCCGGGCAGGGAGGGCGAATACGCGTCGAGGTACGGATCGGGGTTATAGGGGCCGCCCGTACGCTTCTGATATTCATAACTGAAACGCAAGGTGGCGTCGCCGAAAGACTTGGTATCCCAGCCCAGCTTGAAGTGCTGGTCGTTGATATAGGTGCGTTCGCGCGGGCGCGGTGTCTGATAGTCGAGCAGGTAGCTCGCGCTCAGCGTGTTGTCCGGGTTGACACGGTAGCTGCCACCCAGTTCGGTCTTGCGGTCGTCATAGGTGAACGGGATGCTGGCGATCTGCGCGAAGTTCGACTGGTAAAGAGGGCTGCCGGGTTGGAACAGTTCGGTCTGCCCGGTAACGACCGGCTCCGCGCCGTTCTCGGGCACATAGCCGTATTGCCCGGTCAACGGGTTGTAACTGGTGTAGCGTGTCAGGTTGTCTTCGTCGCGCTGGCGCACGTTGACGTGCCAGCTGAACTGGTTGGTGGGGCGGAAATCCAGGCGCAGGTTGAGCAGCCCGGTATCGATGCGTGCATCGCCATCCTGCCGTGACAGCGCGGCGGTGGTGTTCCAGTTTGCGCAGGAAATGCCGGTCGTGCCGAGGAACTGTCCGCTCGGGCAATACATCGGACTGAGCGGCGCTTGCAGCGCATCGTTTTGCCGCATGCTGCTGTAGGCCGCCGAGATGGAAAACTCGCCGTGCCAGAGCTTCAGCGGATGCGAGGCCTCCAGTCGCACGTTGTAGTAGTTGTTGTCCGGCTCCAGTGACCAGGTGCCGCCGGTGACCACCGCGTTGGAGCCCGGCGCCACGGCAAACGGTATGGCGTAGTCCAGCGTGCTCTTGTTGTCGCGGAAGAACGAGCCGGTCACGGTGAAGTTGAACAGCCAGCCCGAGGCTCCGCCCTTGTTGCGCAAGCCAAGGTTGACGTCGGTGGTGGTGAAGTCGACCGGCCGCACCGTGTCGTACTGGCCACCAGAGGTGCCCGGAATGCTCGGCGTGCCTGCACCGCCGGGCCCCGGAGCAACGAAGTAATAAGTCAGATACTCCGGGCCGCCCCAGTCGCGGTCGCCCGTTTTGTGCTCGTTGGTAACGCCGGCGTATCCGATCCAGTTCGTGGTAATCGCGCTTTCCCAACTGACGCCCTCGCTCTGGCGCGTTACCGACAAGGTCTGCCGCGGCCGGTTCGCCTCCACCGCCTGCACCTGGGCGGGTGTGGCGCCGGTGGCCAGACCGTTGGGTAGGGTCAGATCGGTGGAACCCACGCCATTCCACAGCGGATAGGCCGTGGTGCTCAGCGTATGCGGTATATCCCGATAAAACGCCTCGATGTGATAGTTGCCGTAGCTGCCGGCGCGCAGGCGGTAGTACTGATCCTGACTGCTGATCCGGCTGCCGCGAAAGTCGACGTACTGGCCGGTTTTGTGGTTCAGGGCGGAGAACGCGAGCATGCTAAGTGCGGGTCCGTTCTTCCAGCCTGAGTACATGCGGAAGAATTCATCGTTGCGGTCGCCGCTGGTATGCATGTAGCCGAATTCGACCAGCCACGTATAGGTCCAGTCTCCCGTGCCGAGCGGGGCCTCGTCGGGTACCTGGTGGGGGTAGGGATAGAGCATGCCGGTCGGCGTGCGCAGCTGGCCGGGATGCAGGTAGGACATGCCTGCAGGATCAGGCACGGCGTAGGCTCCCCAGCCAGTGGGGTCGAGGCTGTTGCCGTACTGGATATTGCCCACGCGCTGGCTGTCGCTGGCATCGGTCTGCGCCAGCAACGGCAACGGGCTGACCAGGCCAAATATCAGGCCAAGCAGCGCAGTCAGTGGTTTACGCTTCAGCATCTCTCCGCCCCTCACCGATGGCGGTTCACTGGTGGAACATGGCGCCGTTGGGGTTGTTCGAGCCGTGGATGTTGCTGTGGCAAGTCAGGCAGCTGCGCCCCATCACGCGTTCGTCGGGCGCCAGGCCGTTGCGCAAGCCCTGACGCGTCAGCAGATCGTTGGGGTGGTTGTCGTTCGTGTGGCACTGCTGGCACAACATCGGCATCGGCAGCACCAGCAGGTTTTCCTGGTTCGAGCCGTGCGGCGTGTGGCAGTTGAGGCAGTTCTCAGCCACCGGCGCGTGTTCGAACAGGAACGGGCCGCGCTTCTCGGCATGACAGGTTTGGCAGGTCTCGTTGACGCTGTCGGTCTTCAGCAGCGGCTTGGTAATGGAGCCGTGCGGGTTGTGGCAGTCGACGCAGGAGATCTGTCCTTCCGGCAGCGGCATGTGCGAACGGCGGTTGAACTGGGCGCGGACATCCTGATGGCAGGTCGCGCATACCTGGTTGATGGAATCGTTCGCCAGCACGCCCTCGGCCGACGACCGCGTCATCGGGTTGTGGCAGTCGGTGCACGACAGCCCGCGCTCCTGGTGCACGGAGCCGAGCCAATGCTGGCGCGCGCCGCCGACGTGGCAGCTCAGGCAGACATGCGTCTGGGTCTCGATCGGGGTCTTGGAGTCGTGAGTGAAGGCGATGATCAGACCCGGAGCCGCGGGGTTCTTCGCGTGCTCAGATCCGGGGCCATGGCAGGTCTCGCAAGCGGCCTGCGGCCCGGAGTTTGCGCTACCCGCGCGGAACGACGCCAAGTGCAGGCTGTGCGAAGCCTGGATGTCTTCCAGCGCGTGACAGGCGGCGCAGCTCTTCGCGCCGATCGGATCCGCGTTAGGCGCCAGCGGATTCTGCGGAATCGATGCCCCATCGAACGGCGTGGCGTGGCCGTCGTCGAACGCGTTCGTGCGCATGTCGCTATGCACCGATCCGCCGGCATCCATGTCGGTGGGGGGCAGCATGCGTGCGATGTCACTTTCGGTCAGGGGAGCGGACGGTTGATGGGTGGGAGGTTGGCTAGCGTTCGCGCTGTCACTTTGCTGTGCATGCAAACTGGACGACCACAGCAACACGCCGCCAATTGCGGTCATCACCGCCAGCAGCGCCGTCAGCGACAGTGCCAAGACACCCGTCGTTCGACGAGTCGTCTTCCTGTTCAAGATACGTTTGCGCGTTGCCGTCATCCAGCCGGTCCCCATGCATCCCCCATGGTTTGCTTCATGCCTGATCGCGAGGCTCACGCGCGCGATGCCGTAGAGAGCCTTGTGAAACTGGGTGCCAGTTGAGCCATGAAAGGTTGCGTCCCAGGTTGAACAGGTTCGGTGATTCGTTTTCAGGCGGTGCGCGTCGCGAAGGCGCAAATGTAGCGTCCATGCGCAGACCGGTAAGGCATGCGTTGGCACGTCGGCTGCTGTGTAAGTCATCCAAAGCAAAGCCAGCGATTTGGCCATTCCCAATCCCTGCGCAACCTTTCCGCGCTGACGCGGCACTCAAGCAGGTGGGTCGTACTCCTAGAATCTACGGCTGGGCCTAAAACATGGAAATCGAACGAATCCAGCTGCAGAAGCATGGCGATAACCGCGGCATGCTCATCGCGTTGGAGGAGAATCGAAACGTGCCCTTCGTCATTCGGCGTGTGTATTACATATTCGCCACGCACAACGATGTGCATCGGGGCAAGCACGCACACCGTCGTCTGCATCAGTTGGCGGTCGCAGTGCGAGGATCGGTCACCTTTCTTCTGGACGACGGCACGGGTCCGGTCGAGGTTGTGCTCAATGATCCGTCGCAGGGTCTCATGCTCGGCCGCATGGTGTGGCGCGAGCTTTACGATTTCAGCGAGGACTGCGTATTGATGGTGTTGGCCGACCAGCTGTATGACCCCGTCGACTACATCACCGACTATGCCGAGTTCATTGGCGAAGTCGCAGGCGCCATGTATCCGGAGGACATGGCAACATGCCAAGGCCGCTAGTCCTTATCGGAGCAGGTGAATTCGCACACATTGCCTGCGAATATTTCGAGCACGATAGCGACTACGAGGTAATCGCGTTCAGTGTCGAACACGACTATCTCTCGCAACCGCTGCTGGCCAACCGTCCCGTGGTGGCGTACGAAACTCTGGAGACGTGCTACCCGCCGTCCGACGTCGTGGTGTTCGTGGCCATCCCGGCCAGTCAGCTCAATCGCCTTCGCACGCGCTTTTACCTTGACGCAAAACGAAAAGGCTACCAATTCGCCACCTACGTCAGCACACGGGCGTTCGTGTGGCGCACCGCCGAAGTGGGTGAGAACAGCTTCATTTTCGAAGGGAACGTCATCCAGCATGGCGTACGTATCGGGAACAATTGCGTGCTGTGGAGCGGCAATCACGTGGGCCACCAGACCATCGTGCGCGACAACGTATTCATTGCGTCGCACGCCGTCATTTCCGGCTACTGCGATATCGGCGAAAACAGCTTCATCGGCGTGAACACGACGTTCAACGACCACGTGAAAGTCGCGCCTGACAATGTGATCGGATCGGGCGCACTGGTGACGCGCGACACCGAGCCAGGCCGGGTCTACGTTGGATCGCCAGCCCATGCGGTACCTGATAGGTCCAGCCTCGACGTGAGGCTTTGAAAGCTCATGTCTACGTGGAAGAAAAAGGGACTGGTCTTCGATACGGCGCGTCAGGGCGTTGGCGGATGGATGCGGCACTCGGCGCTTACGCCGACGCCGTACCGCATCGACGATGAACTCATACGTGTCTATGCAGGGTTTCGTGACGCCGATGGTGTCAGTCGCATCGGCTTTGTCGACGTGCGTGCAGACAATCCTTCGGTCGTTGTTCGTGTGAGCAACGAGCCAGCTCTCGATATCGGCCGAGGCGGCTGCTTCGACGATAACGGCGTGATCCTGGGTGACATCGTGGATACGCCAGATGGTCTGCACATGTTCTATGTGGGCTTCCAAAAGGTGGCCAAGGCCAAGTTCCTCGCCTTTACGGGCCTGGCCATTTCCCATGACGGCGGCCTTCATTTCGAGCGCACGCAAGAGACTCCTATCCTGGATCGCGCACCAGGGCGCAGCACGATCGGCGCCGTGCATTCGGTTATTCGAGAAAACGGCCGTTGGCGGTTGTGGTACGCGGCGGGCAATGACTGGGAACGCATCGATGGTTGCCCCTTTCCGCGCTACCACATTCGCTATGTCGAGACGGATGATCTGAGATCGATACCACGGAGTGACCATGTCTGCCTGCGCCCGCGTGGCAGCGAATACCGCATCGGTCGCCCGCGCGTCTATCGCGCCGGCGGCAGGTATGTCATGTACTTCACACGCGGCAACATTACGGGTGAATACTTTCCTGGCGTGGCCTATAGCGACGACGGCATCGCGTGGGAGCGCCATGACGAGGCGCTTGGTCTGGTGCTTTCCGTGGATGGCTGGGATTCGCGGGTTATCTGTTATCCCGCCCTGATCCCCCAGCACGACAAGTTGTTCATGTTCTACAACGGCAACGACATGGGCGTGGATGGTTTCGGGGTGGCTGAAGCCCAGGCCAACCTGGTCAACGGTGGCGCGCGTGTTTACGGTTAGGCCCTATGCACCGGCCGATGCGGATGCCTGGGACGCTGTGGTTGAACATTCCCGCAATGGCAACCTGCTGCACAGGCGCGGCTACATGGACTACCACGCTGATCGCTTTGTCGATGGCTCATTGATGGTGGAGAAAGACGGCGATGCCGTGGCGGTATTTCCCGCCAACATCAAAGACAACGTGGCGATGAGTCACGGCGGTCTCACCTACGCCGGTCTTATATCGACCCAGGCCTTACGCGCGGAATCGACGCTGGCCGTGTTCGAACAGATGGGTAACCACTATCGGTCACGCGGTGTCGAGCGCGTGATCTATAAAGCCGTGCCGCACGTATTTCACGCGTACCCGGCCGAAGAAGATCTTTACGCGTTGCATCGTCTTGGTGCGCGCGTGAAGCGTCGCGACATCTCCTCGGTGATTTCGCTGCGGGAGTCGTTTCAATTTACCGAAGGGCGCATTCGTGCTGTCAGAAAGTCCCGCTGTTCGGGCATCAGGCTGGCGATAGGCGCCGATCTTGTGGCGTTCCACGCGCTGCTTTGCGAAGTACTGAAGAAGCACGGCGTCGCGCCAGTTCATAGCCTGCCTGAACTCGGCCTGCTGCAATCCCTTTTTCCCCGACACATTGTGTTGCATGAAGCGCGCAGCGACGACGGCCTGCTGGCGGGCGTGCTGGTCTACGATTTCGGCAGGGTGGTGCACACCCAATACCTTGCGGTGTCGGAAGAAGGACGGCGCCTTGGTGCACTCAATCTGCTGCTCGCTGAACTCATCAGCCACACCTACGCGGAAAGGCTCTACTTCTCCCTCGGTATTTCCACCGAGCAGGAAGGGCAGGTGCTCAACGGCGGGTTGGTCACGCAAAAAGAATATTTCGGCGCCCGCGGTGTCGTACACGATTTCTACGAGTGGATGCTTTGATGGACGTGCCATTCCTCAACGCCAGGGAGATCAATGCACGCTACGCCGACGAGCTCAAGGCGGCCGCAGGGCGGGTGATCGATTCGGGTTGGTACGTGCTTGGTGATGAGCTTGCCGCCTTCGAAAGCGAGTTCGCTGATTATTGCGGTGTGCGTCACGCCGTGGGTGTAGGCACGGGGTTGGACGCTTTGGCGCTGATTTTACGCGGCTACAAGGAGCTCGGCGCGATGGCCGAGGGTGACGAAGTGATCGTGCCCGGCAACACCTTCATTGCCAGCTTCCTTGCCATCACCGAGAACCGGCTTGTGCCAATTCCGGTGGAGCCGGAGCTCGCAAGTTTCAACATCGACCCGGCTTGTGTGGAAGCGGCCATCGGGCCGCGCACGCGGGCGATCATGGCCGTGCACCTATACGGCCAGTTGGCGAACATGCCCGCATTGATCGCGCTGGCCCAACGGCATGACCTGATCCTTATCGAAGATGCAGCGCAGGCGCATGGCGCCAGACGCGATGGGCGCAAGGCTGGCGCATTCAGTGATGCAGCAGCCTTCAGCTTTTTCCCAACCAAGAATCTCGGGGCACTGGGCGACGGTGGCGCCGTGGTGACAGACAACAGCTTGCTCGCAGAGCGAGTAAGAGCGCTGCGCAACTATGGCTCGAGCGTGAAGTACCACCACCTATTCCAGGGTGTCAATTCGCGGCTCGATGAGATACAGGCGGCGATGCTGCGGGTCAAACTCAGGTATCTCGACGAGGACGTGGCATGGCGACGCAAGGTGTCGCTGCGCTATCGCGAAGGCATTCTTCGGCCGGATATCCAGCTGCCTGCTGTTGCATGTGAGGAGGCGCACGCCTGGCACCTTTTCGTCGTACGAACAGCTCACCGCGATGCACTTCAAAGGCACTTGCAGGCGCGCGGCATCCAGAGTCAGGTGCACTATCCGGTGCCTGTGCATCGTCAGCCGGCTTACCCGGCATTGCTTGGCGCGCACCTGCCGCTGACGGAGCAACTGCAGGACGAAGTGCTTAGCCTTCCGATGGGGCCGACGCTGCGTGATGACGATGTGGATCGGGTCATCGATGCCTGCCAGACGTTCGAGTGTCCCGCATGAACATCGTACGCGCCAGCTTCTATACCGCCATCGCCACGGCTGCGCGATTACTCGCTGGCCTGGTTGTCATCAAGCTAGTGGCAGCGTTCGCCGGTCCCCAGGGTGTGGGCAGACTGGGCCAGCTGGTAAGCCTCATGTCGCTGTTGGCAGTGTTGGCCGGTGGCGGCATAAGCGCAGGCATCGTCAAGTACGTTGCCGAGTATCGGGAAGACGCCAAGCGACTGGCGCGCATGCTGGCTGCGGCCCTGTGGTATGTGCTTTGTGCCTCGCTGCTGATGGGATGCATTGCGCTACTGCTCAGTCGGCAGATCGCGACCTGGCTGCTTGGCGACCCGCAATATGCGGGGCTGATCCGCGTACTCGCGATTGCCCAGCTGGGCATCGCCTTGATCAATTACATCCTCTCCGTGATCAATGGCTTCATGGATGTGCGCCGGCTTGCTTTCATCCAGGTGGTGGGGTCGGCGTTCGGCGTCGTGCTGGTGGTCTGGCTGTCGTGGTGGATGCATCTGTATGGCGCGCTGCTCGCCCTGATCCTCGGCCCGACGCTCTGGCTTGCGGTTGGCTGGCCGGCGTGGCGACGCAGTCCTTACTTCCAGCGCAGCATGCTCAAGATGCGCTTCGATCGCGAAATGACGGTGCGCCTGGCTGCCTTCTCGGTGATGACGATCACGTCCGCGCTGGCTGCCCCACTGATCAATATTGCCGTGCGCGACCATCTTGCGCATCAGTTCGGATGGGAACAGGTCGGCTACTGGCAGGCCGTGAGCAAAGTTTCGGATGCCTACCTGCTGTTCCTGACCACGGCGATCAACATCTACTACCTGCCAAAGCTGGCTTCGACCCACGGACGTGCATCCTTGCTGCTGGAGATGCGCAACGCCTATCGCTACCTGATGCCCGTGGTCGTCGCACTGGCCGCCCTGATCTACCTGTTGCGAGGCTTGGTGACGCGCGTGCTGTTCAGTGCGGACTTCTCCTCGGCGAACGCGCTTTACGGACCCCAACTCGTGGGCGACGTCGTCAAGATCGCTTCCTTCATCCTTTCCTACGTCATGTTGGCCAAGGCCATGACGCGTCTGTTTGTCGTGTCCGAATGCACCTTTGCATTGAGTTACCTCGCGCTGGTCTACGTATTCACCGCGCACTTTGGCTTGGTCGGCGCCATGTACGCATTTGCCACCAACTACGTTCTGTATCTCGCGTTCAACGTCGTGGTCGTGCGGCGTTATGTGGGGCTGTCATGACGATGGTCGACGACATATCGGTGACTGGGATGGGAATACCCCTGGTGTCCATCCTCATACCGGCATTCAACCATGAGCGCTTCGTGGAGCGTTGTCTGGACAGCGTGCTCGAGGACCCATATCCCGCCAAGGAGATCGTCATCATCGATGACGGTTCGACCGACCGCACGGGCGACATCATCGCTGCCTGGATGGCGAGGCATGGACACGAGATAGACGTCGAATACGTGCGCCGGGACAACCGGGGCGTCGCCGTTACTTTGAACGAACTGGCAGCGCGCGCGCGCGGTGAATTTCTCCGGCTTGGCGCGAGCGACGACTATTTGTTGCCTGGCGGCATCCATGCCCAGGTGAACTATTTGCTGGCCCATCCATGCAAGTGGGCAGTGATCGGCGATTCAATCGTCGTCGATCAGGATGGCAGGACACTGTATGGCAGCGGCATGCGCGATCTGCATGGCGCCGACAAGCATCTCTATCAATCCGACGACGGCATACGCGTTGCCGTGATCAGCCACTGGGCTATTGGCGGACCCGTGGCCCTGATCAGGAGGAGGGCGCTGGAAACTGTCGCTGGCTGGAGCGAGTGCCTGCGCTTCGAGGACTGGGACTTTTTCCTTCGCCTGGCAGCGCACGATGCCATTGGCTTCATCGACGCCACCGTGTGCGCATACCGAATCCATGGTTCGAACCTCAGCCGGACGCGGCACAAGGCAACCCGCGTGCTCAATCTCATCGAGGCAAAAGATGTCGCGATGCGTCGGGCAAGTCTGTTTGGTGAACCCTACCGGACGCTATTGCTGGCGCAGAGCCACTACATCGGCGCCAAAATTTCGTTCCTGCAGGGACGCATAGGTTGCCTGCTGGTTCACATGATGGCGTATCTGTCGCTGGTCGCCGTGTTCAAGGCCAGGCACAGGTCCGCTCAGCGGATCGCGGGGGCGGTATGAAGCAGCTCCTTCGCCTTCCGTCGACGTATATTGGGCTTCCCATCCTGATCGCGTGCGGTCTTACGTGGCTCACGTACGACCTGCCGGCCGACTACATGGAAGGCATGTTTCTGCTGGTCGCGACGGCGCTCGCCATCATGTTGTTTGACGTCGTCGTTGGCGTCAGGCTTCCGAAGGCTGAGCAATTCCGCCTGCGTGACTATGCGGGAACCCGCGAAGCATTCGTTGCGATGCTGTTCGCGTGCCTGATCATCTTCTTTTGCCTTCTGGACATCACGCTATTTCCGATTCCACTGATCGTCGCGCCTTCGTCGTACGCCACGATGACCGGTGGCCATGAACACATACGTCACGTTTCGGACGTGTGCTGGGTGCTCCCACCCATCGGCCTTCTTTGCGTCAGGAACCGGTGGCTGCGCTACACACTCATCGCCACTGGTCTGGTATTTCCCATACTGGTCATCGACCGCAACAGGATCTTCGCGGCGCTGTTTTCGACCGCGCTGGTAATCGCCTTGCGCCGTGACGAAGCGAAGCCACTGCCGTGGAAAACGATAGGTTTTCTCGCGATCATGGGCGGCGTGATTTTTTCCGTGCTTGGCGTCTTGCGCTCGGGGACGCTGGATTACGTCACACTGCCGTTCAGCGATTTTTATCGCTCTGCACCGCAAGGGGTCAAGTGGCTGCTGCTCTATGCCAGCGCGGGTCCCTATAACTTCGGTGCGTTGCTGGCCAAGCATTATTCCAACACCAGCTTCCTGTTCAATCAGCTGGTTCCCCTGGCCGGCTCAATTGCTACCGCCGGCACGGATATCCCGCTCGATGCGCCCAACATCAACGTCGGTACGGAGTTCCTGCCGTTCCTGCTGGCTTGGGGGCCCTTTGGCGCGGTCATGTCGATGATGGCGCTCTACGGCCTGCAGCTCTGGAGTGTGCGCCGACTGCTGCCTGCGGTGCCGCTGTTTTCCTTCCTGATATTTCTGCGTGTTTCCTACGTGTGCGTCATGTCGCCGTTTGCGCCACAGGCATTCACGTGGACCAACATCGGCTTCATCGTTGTCTGCCTGGTCATGCAGGTGTTTGCCGCATGGCTTCCGAACAGACTGGTTTATCCATCCGCGGATGAGGAGTCGGGCGGAGTGCGCGCCTGATTCGCCTTGAGTGATTTGTGACCTTCCCAGCGAGCTGAAAACTATGCAACGAGATGAAATCTATCTGTTCGATCTGTGGCGGGTCATTCGCCGGGAGTGGCACTGGTTTGCCGCCGTGTTGCTGATGGCCTTGGTCATCACGTTCACTTTCACCCATACCGCGAAGCGTCAATGGGAGGCGACCGCCTGGGTACAGATCGGACAAGTTGGCGAGGTGCCATCCGGGCAGGATCCCAAGGCCGAGCCGCTCCAGCGCGTCATGGAACGCCTGCAAACCATCTCATTCCAGAATGACACCCTGCATAGCATCGGTATCCTGCCCACTACCCAGGAGGCCAGGCTTTACCGCAAAAGCCTGAAGGTAGATCCGTTGGCATATGCCGGGCCGCTGGTGAAACTGAGTGTGCACGCGTACTCGCCCGAACAGGCGCGGCAGTTTGCCATGGCGACGGTCGATCAGCTCAGGGCTGTCCATCGGCAGATCGAGGCGGTACCGCTGGCACTTGCCCGCGCGCGTCTGGATGAAGTCCAGACCAACCTGCACGGCGCCATCGACGAACGTGACGGCTTACAGCAGGCTGCCGGGTCCGGCTCGAGGGATGAAGCGACAGGTAAGGGTTCGTCATCTCCTGTGCTTGCCAGCGTGTTGCTGAGCACCAGGAACGAAGAGATTCGCGACCTGCAGAAGACGCGAAGTGACCTCGTTGCCCGCCTTAGCGCCAACTACACGTACGAGACGTCGCTGATGTGGCCGATTGATGTTCCCGAGAACCAGGCGTTCCCCAATCTTCCGTTGACCTGGGGGCTTGGCATTTTGCTGGGACTTGCATTCGGCACCTTCGCAGCCGTGGCCAGAGATGCGTCGCGGCGTCACATCTAGAAGTGTCTGGCCGGCGAGAGCCGGCGAAGCGCGACACGCTATCCAACTGAAGAAATCATTCAACCAAAGTGTTCCCTGCAGGCACTCACTGAGCAGGTTCATTGAAAAGCCGTGATTGCCGACGCGGACTGTCGGCACCTCCTTCCAGGGCGCCTTTGGAATGGATGGCGGCATCCCGTGGTACGGAGATCGACATGAGTGAGCAATACACGTTGGAAGCAGAGGGCCAGACCAGGCCAACCCGGAACCTTGGCCGACGTCGATGGGAGGCATCCTTGAACGAAGCACAGCTGCTCGACACCCAACGCGCTTTCGACAGCGTCGCTGCCGACTACGACGGACCACGCGGCAACAACGAGCTCATCCAGCGTATGCGGCTTGCCATGTGGGACACCGTGCTGCGCGAGCTTCCGGTAGAGTCGCGCCTGCTCGACCTCGGATGTGGCACCGGCATCGATGCGCTCGAATTCGCGCGACGCGGTTATCAGGTCGCCGCCACCGACTGGTCGCCAGAGATGGTCGGTCGCACGCGTGTCCGGGCTGCTGCCGCCGGGCTTGAATCGCATGTCACGGCCGCGCATCTCGGTGTGCACGAGCTCGATCGGCTTGATGAAGAATTCGACGGCATCTATTCGAATTTTGGACCACTGAACTGCGCTCCGGACCTGCGCGCCGTCGCTACCGAGTGTGCGCGGCTGCTACGGCCAGGAGGCAAGCTCGTCTTTTCCGTGATTGGCCGGATTTGTCCGTGGGAAGTCGTGCATTACATGCTGCGCGGACGTTTCAAGCGCGCGGCCGTGCGAGCCTCGCGAGGCGCCACTGCCGTGGGGATGAACCAGCACACCATCTGGACCCATTACTACCTGCCGCGCGAATTCTACGCGGCATTCGCCGAATCCTTTTCACTCGATAGCTATCGAGCGCTGAGCCTGTTCATGCCGCCGCCTTACCTGGTGGACTACTACCGTCGTCATCGTCGTCATTGCGAACGTCTCGGCTGGCTCGACGATCACCTGGGTGTGTTGCCGTTGTTGCGCAACATGGGCGACCACTTTCTGATTGTCATGCAACGGCGCTGAGTCGTGGACGCGCTCCATTCCCGTGTGGACGTCAGCCTGTATCGCGCGACCTCGGTCACGTCCGAACGCACCACCGTCGGGCCACTCCCCATCAGGGCGGGACGGATCGAGGCATCCGAGGCTGCGGGGGCGTATCGGGTCGACCTGCGCGATCACCTGATCTTTCCCGGCCTGATCAACGGGCACGACCACCTGCACGTCAATGCCGTTCCACCACTGGTGACCGGCGCGGCTTTCCCCAACAGCTACGCCTGGATTGCTGCATTCCAGGCGCACTTCGCCGAACCGGCGGTCATTGCGGCATTGCAGGTTCCCAAGGCGTTGCGGCTACGACATGGTGCGCTGAAGAACCTGCTCGCAGGTACCACTTGTGTGGCACATCACGACCCATGGCATCCCGCGCTTGATGCGGTGGATTTCCCCGTGGCGTTGCTGCGCGACTACGGCTGGAGCTACGCGCTGGGTTGGACCGATTATGGACCACCTCTTCGCCAGAGCTTCGCTGCCACACCGGCGGAGCATCCCTGGATGATCCACCTCGCCGAGGGCACCGATGCGGTGGCGCAGGCAGAACTTGAAGAGCTGGATCGTCTGGGCTGTCTGGCGGCCAACAGCGTGCTGATCCACGGTGTGGGGCTACGCAGGCAGGATATTGATCGCGTCATCGCCAACGGGGCCGCGGTGGTTTGGTGTCCCGCCAGCAATCGCAGGCTGCTGGGGCGTTCGATTGATCCGCGACGTCTATGTGCGGCGGGCCGGCTTGCATTGGGTAGCGACTCACGGCTCAGCGGCGCTCGCGATGTGCTCGACGAGTTGTCCGGCGTCGCCGTTCACTGCGGTCTTACGCCAAGGCAACTGCTCGGACTGGTCACCACGCAAGCCGCTCGGATACTGCGCCTGCCAGCTCGGGGCACGCTAGCGCCTGGTGCACCGGCAGATCTGGTCATCGTCGAAGACCACGGTGGTGATGAGTGCTACAGCCTGGTGGGTATCGAGCGCTGCCGGATCCGCGCCGTCGTGCGCGATGGCGCGCCGCAGATCGCCGATCCCGATTTCGCCGAATGGTTTGACGCTGCCGGTGTGAAAGCCGTACCCGTGATGCTTGACGGCAAGCCAAAGTTGCTCGCCGCGCATCTCGCCGAGCCGGCGCTTATCGATCTTGAGCCCGGGCTTGAACTCGTCGCCGATCACGAAGAGCTGAACCTCGTCATGGAGGCACGATGCCACTGATGCCGCGTCCCACCGTGCTTGCGCCCGCAGAGGCTTACGCGCTGTGGGCGGCGAGCTATCCGGCGCATGCCCACAACCCGGTCATGCAGGCGGAGGAACGGGCGATGCTTGGGCTGATGCCTGCCACGTTGCACGGGCAGGCCATATTGGACGCTGGCTGCGGTAGCGGGCGCTACATGCTGCATGCACTGCAGCGGGGCGCCTCACGCGTGACCGGCGTGGATCTCTCCCCGGAGATGTTGCAACACGCCCGCGGGGAGCTGGATGCCCATCGATACGACGCCAAGGTCAAGCTCAGGCAGGGCAGCCTGCACGCGTTGCCGGTGCCGGATGCGTGGGCAGACCTGACGGTGTGTGGACTTGTCATCGGGCATCTGGAGCATCTGGAGCAAGCACTCGCTGAGCTGCATCGTGTCACCCGACCCGGCGGCACCGTGTTGTGCAGCGACGTGCACCCGATAGGCCATGCGCTTGGCTGGCTGCGTGACTTCAAGTCCGACGGCAAGCGTTATGCGGTGCGACACACCGCACATCTCTACAGCGATTGGCATGCAGCCTGCGCGGATCTGGGGCTGCAGATCGAGCGCGTGCTCGAACCGATGCTCGATCCCGGCGACATTCCCGCCAAGGCTCACTTCGACCGCACGGCGTTAGTAGTTCCCGTCGCGCTGGTGTTCCAACTCAGGCGTCTTCACTGACTTTCACCACCGACCCGTACCCATGACCCAGTCGCCAAGCACGTTGCTGATCAACCCCACTATCACGTCGCGTTCAAGCGCGAGGTTTCCGTTGTCCTTGCTGCACCTGTCGGCAGCGCTGGACCGCAGGGGCACCAGCCGGATCATCGATGGCAACGTGGACCGGGACTTCATCAACGAAACCATGAGTGCGATGGAGCGCGACCCGTTCAGTGCCGTAGGCATCAGCGTCATGGGTGGCCCGCAGATCGCCCCGGCCATTGCAGTTTCCCAGGCTATTCGCGCACGCTTTCCTGCCACACCGATCATCTGGGGCGGCTATTTTCCAACGTTGTATGCGGACACCGCGCTGGCTGCTCCTTATGTCGACTATGCGATTCGCGGGCAGGGCGAGGAAAGCATGACGGAACTGGTCGCCGCACTGGGTAGTAGGTCGGAACCGGCATTGACGAACATCGGCGGCCTGTCCTGGAAAAATGCGGGCACGGTGGTGCATAACCCGAACCGTCGTTTCTCACTCGGTGACTCGGGTCACGTCTTGCCCTATGAGAAGTTGGGCGACCCGCGACGTTACCTGGCACGCACGTTCCTTGGCAGGCGCACAGCCGCGCACCAGTCGGCGATCGGTTGCCGCTTTCGTTGCACCTTCTGTGGCGTGGCGGCGATGTTCGGTGGCACGACCATGCTGCCGGCTGCGGCTCGGCTCGAGCGCGACCTGAGCTATCTCAAGTATGAGCTTGGCGCCGACTCGATCCAGTTCTTCGATCACAACTTTTTCGATCGCGAGGAAGACATGATCCCGTTGCTCGAGGTCATGGCCAAGCTCGAATTACCCTGGTGGTGCTATGCGCGTTCCGATGCGTTGCTGAATCTCTCGGAAAGTTCGTGGAAGCTCGTGCGCAAGAGTCGTCTGCGAATGGCCTATATCGGCGCGGAGTCACCCAGCGGGCAGATGCTCAAGGAGATTCGCAAAGGCACACGACCCGACCAGACGCTTGAGGTGGCTGAGCTGTGCCGGCGCAACGGCGTGATACCTGAATTGTCCTTCATGGTGGCGCCGCCGGAGAACACCGAGGAAGAAACCGAGCACACGTTCGAATTCATCCGCGAGCTCAAGCGCATCAATCCCCAGTCCGAAATTATCGTCTACGTGTACACGCCGCTGCCCGAAAGCAGCCGTCACGAAAAAGATCGTGGCAAGCGGCCATCAACGCCTCTGCTTGATCTCAACGGCGTGCCCATAGTGTTTCCAAAGACGCCGGAGGAATGGACGCAGCCGCGCTGGGTCAACTATGCCTGCCATGCCGACGCACCGTGGCTCACCGACAAGCTGCGCAACCGCATTCATGATTTCGTGACCGTGCTGCGCTGTCGTTTCCCTACCGTGCAGGACTTGCGATCGCCGTCCTGGACCAAGCGCAGCCTGAGCGCCATGGCCGCATGGCGCTACCGTCATCGTCGATATGACCGGCCGTGGGAGCTGAATCTGGCCAATCGATTGGTGCGCCTGCGCATGCCGCAGGTTTCAGGGCTTTAGGGGGAGACGGCCATGCACGTCGCGCATATCAATTTCGTGCCTGTTCCGGAAGGCTGCATGCCTGCCGAGATTTTCGAGCTGTGGCCCTCGCTGGTGGATATCGCCGAAGCGGTCGCCAGCGCTGGCACGCGGGTGTCGGTGATCCAGGCGGCGACGAGCACGGATCACGTGATGCGCAACGACATCGACTATCACTTCATCCAGATCGATGCGACCGATGGACCTGCGGTACGGGGTCGCCGCTTCGCCAGCTTGCTGGAAGACATTGAGGCAGACGTATTGCATGTGCATGGTTTGGGATTCGCCGAGGACGCATTCGCGGTATCGCAATACCTGCCATCGCTGCCGATCCTTTTCCAGGATCACGCCGGACGGCTCCCGCGCTGGTGGCGGCGACCGCGCTGGCGGCGCTGGTATGCGATAGCCTCGGGCGTCGCCTTCACGGCACCAGAGTTGGCACTTCCATTCACTTCCACCGGCCTGTTCGACGCTTCGACGCATCGGTTCGCGATTCCCGAGTCGAGCAGCCGCTTCACGCTGGGCAGCCGAGCAGGCGCCCGGGCCGAGACAGGTCTTTACGGGGACCCTTGCGTATTGTGGGTAGGGCATCTGAGCCCAGGCAAGGATCCATTGACCGTACTGGAGGGAGTCGCCCAGGCGGCAACGTGTCTTCCGGATCTGCAATTGTGGTGTGCCTTCGGTACCGCGCCGCTACTCGACGACGTGCAGCGACTCATTGCGCGCGACCCGCGACTGGCTGGCCGCGTGCATCTTCTGGGCAAGGTGTCGCACTCGCACGTCGAATCCATGATGCGAGCCGCAGACCTGTTCGTTTCCGGGAGCCTTGCTGAAAGCTGCGGCTACGCGGTGCTGGAGGCCCTGGCGTGCGGCGTCACGCCGGTTGTCACGAATATTCCATCGTTCCACGCGCTGACCGGCGGCGGCTCCATTGGCCACCTATGGCCGCACGGCGACGCGAAACAGCTGGCCGAGGCACTTATCCGTACTGCAGCGAGCAGGCCGTCGCCGGAACAGGTGCGTGCGTACTTCGATGCCAAGCTGTCATTCGCCGCCGTGGGCAACCAATGGGCGTGCGCCTATGCGCAAGTCATCGGCAGTCCGAAGCGGGAGGCGCGGTGAAACTCGCGCTGGTGGTTCCCGGCGGCGTGGATCGCAGTGGCGAGTGGCGCGTCATCCCGGCATTGCTTGCACTGATCGAGCGACTGGCGAGGGCGCATGAAGTGCATGTGTTCGCATTGAGGCAGGAGGCGTTGCCCGGGTGCTGGAAGCTTGGCGGCGCCATCATCCACAATATGGGTGATCGATGGCCCCGCCTTCGTGCCATCGGCGCCATTCGTGCCGAACATCGTCGCGCACCGTTCGATTTGATTCACGCCATTTTCTCCGGGCCCTGCAGCCTGGTCGCAGTGGCCGCGGCAAAGACATTGCGCTTGCCGAGCCTGGTGCACGTCGCCGGTGGCGAACTTGTCGCGTTGCATGGGATTGAATACGGTGGACGGCGAACGTGGAAGGGCAGGTTGCGCGAAGCCGTAGTATTGCGTTGCGCCGACGTCGTGACCGCGGCGAGTCGTCCGATCGTCGATTCACTGTTGATGCTTGGCATAACGGCCCGTCGCGTGCCACTTGGCGTCGACTTGCGCAGCTGGCCGCCGGTTGCCCCGCATGCACGCTCTGCAGGACCGGCGCGGCTGATCCATGTCGCCAGCCTCAATCGCGTCAAGGACCAGCCCACGCTGCTGCGTGCGCTCGCCGTGCTGGCCAAGGAGGGCTTGCCGTTCCAAATGGATATCGTCGGCGTGGACACGCTGCAGGGCGAGATGCAGCAGCTAGCCGCGCAACTGGAGCTGGACAGGCATGTTCGTTTTCTTGGATTCAAGACACAGCGCGAATTGCGTCCGCTTATGGAGTCCGCCGACCTGTTAGTGATCTCGTCACTGCATGAGGCAGGTCCGCTCGTTCTGCTCGAGGCAGCGATAGCAGGCGTGCCCACGGTCGGAACGGCGGTCGGACATATCGCGGAATGGGCGCCCTCAGCGGCGCTGGCCGTGCCTGCAGGAGACTGGTCCGCGTTGGCCAACGCCATTCGTCTCGTGCTGGGCGATGAGGCTTTGCGCGTTCGACTGGCCAGCGCTGCGCAGCGCAAGGCCATGGTCGATGATGCGGACCACACGGCACGGGCGTTCGAGGCGATCTACCTGCACTTGCTGATGGGGCCTATGCCGGCAACGGGCTGAGGTCTGCGCTTCTCTAGGCTTCAGCAGGGCACTGCGCAAGCGCTGCACGCACGACGTACAGCGTATCCATGCGTGGCACCGGACTCGTGAGCCACCTCAATAGGCGGCGACCTTGGGGCATGGCAACCCAGCTCTTGTCTTTCAACCAGAGCTGCGTCCGCAGCATGTCGGCGCGTTCCTTGATGGCCTCATCCGTCGGCCGGATACGATTGCTGATACAGCGCCCGGCTTCAAACACGGTGCGGGACCACTCGATGCCGTGCAGTGCATGAAGCCACAGCTCCGAACACGAAACCTGCGTAAGCGTCTGGCGGAGTGAGATCGCACGCAGCCATGGCGGACAGTCGGATTCGAGGCGACCGAGCACAGCGTCAGGGATCGCACGCCTGTAATAACGAGCGACCATTCGAAGCGGTGGCAACGCCCACCATGGACGCTCCGGCGCACTCGGGTCCCACAGCGCGTCCCAGTCACTTGCGCTCATGCGGTTGGCCAGCGACGCGATATCGTTCAGATGCAAGAGGCGCAGGGTGCGGCCACAGATGTTGCCTGCCGCGTGCAGCAGCAGATGACTCATCAATGCGGTAATCGATGGATAGGGGTTCAGGCCGGCATCCGGTTCCCGCGGATAGACCCACCCGGTAATGTCGACGGTGACGATGGGTAGTCGCTCCTGAATGCGGGTATGCAGTTCAATATTGATCGGCGTGTCGCGGTGTTCGCCCAGATTGGTAGCTGGCTGCCCCGTCGCCGGCTTGAATACCCGATGTCTCCAGTGAGCGAACGAATCTACGTAGCCTAGGTCCCGCAACAGTGCCGCCGTTTGATCGGCATCTTCCTCGCGAACGAGCAGGTCGATGTCGGCCATCGGGCGATCACCTGGCGCGTAGAGCCCAATCTCGTGCAACGCGGAGCCCTTCAACGGCACGATGGCCAGTCCTGCAGCACGGGCATGCACGTCGATACCCTGCAACAGCGCAACGATGCGTTGATGGCGATGCTCGACATGCTCTCGCTGGCCTGCGAGAAATTGTCGCCATCCGGAGTTCTCCCATGTCGAACCGTGAGAGAGTAACGGCGACACCCCGTGGGCCGCTGCAACCGCCAATGCGAGTCGCCATTCAAGTTCGTTCCACGCAGGGGTCTTGCTGCACGGCCGGTCGCTTGCCAGCTCCTCGGCGAGCGCTTCCGTGGTTCGGCGCAAGCCGTCCTTGATGATACGCAGGGGCGGCAACATGGTCAGTTGAGTGCCGGGACTTGGCATGGCCTTACATCACCGCGCGCGGCGAGACCGCAGAATCTTCGGTGCGGTGAGCATGCTCGCGGGCAAGCAGCGCATCCCAGCGCGCATCGAGCGCGAGGCGCGCCTCATGGTAACGATCGGCTTCGCCGCGGGACTTCCATTGCTGGATGGTGACCTGCTCATGCAGCAGGTCGCGCACGTGCCGATAGAAGTTTGAGTCGTAGGCACCCTGGAACATCATGGCCAGGTCGTTACTGTCCTGCCAATGGGTTTTCTCGCCAAGCTGAGCCTTGACCTTTTCGTAGAATTTGGTACCCGGCAGCGGATAGGAAACACTCACGCCGATATCGTCGGGTGCTGCCTGCGCAATCAGTTCACGGGTCGCCAGCACATCGTCCAGCTGCTCGCCCAGATAACCGAGCTGGACAAAGAAGCCCACGCGAATGCCATGCCTGCCCAGCCGTTCTCTGGCCACGATCAGTTCCGGCACTTTCGTGCCTTTGTTCATGGCGTCCAGCACGCGCTGACTGCCACTCTCCGCGCCAATCCAGACTTCCGCACATCCGGCCTGCTCAAGCGCCGTGGCCATGCGTTCGCTGGTCAGATCAGCGCGGGTCTGGATGGTAAACGGCACCGATCCGTCAACGGTGCGCAGGTGATTGCCAAACTCGGTAACCCAGTCCACGTGGAAACCGAAGATGTCGTCTGCCAACCAGATGTGATCCGGTTTGAATGCCTGTTTCAGGTAAGTCATCTCCGCGGCCACGTCCTGGGCCGTGCGCTGGTTGTAGTGGTTTCCCCAGATCGGTTTGGCGCACCAGTTGCAACGAAATGGGCAGCCGCGTGATGCCGCCATGTTGAGGCTGAAGTAACCGTGATGCTGGCGCCAGACTGCGCGATATCGCTCGATGTCCACCAGATCCCAGGCGGCGCGCACGGCCAGTCGCGGATCCGGCGGCAGGACGCCTACGCGCGTCAGCTGTGTTCGTTCGCTAACGAGCGTCGCCACTCCGGCGATGCCGGACACCCACTCCAGCGTATCGATACCCGGATTGCTCCCCAGTCGCTTGATCAGTTCAACCAATGGAGCAATACCTTCGCCGATGAGCACGGCATGTGCGCCTGCAGCGAGAAAGGCGCTTGGCTGGTCTGAGGCGTCGGAACCGGCCACAACCACACGGGCTCCGTTGGCACGCGCCTCGCTGATCATCTGGCACGCCGCCTCGCGCATGCGGGCGAGGCACATCTTGGTGAGGAAGTTGAAGTTGTCCTCGTAGAACACCACGACGTCTGGCTGCGCGGCGCGCAGGGCAGGTTCATAGTCCTCGACGCCATCGGCGAGCATCGCGTCGAACAGGGCAATGTCGTGTCCCATCTGCCGCAGCAGTGCGGCGACCTGGATCGTGGCGAGTGGTGGATAGGGTTTTCCGCGTTCCCATTGTTTCGGGTCCAGCCGGAGGAAGTAGGAGTGGCCGACCTGAATCTTTAGCATCGTGAAGGAGCCTCAATCGTCGCCGTCGGGGACCAGCAGCAGCGCGTCGCTGGCAAGCCGGTTTCAGCATTCATCGCTCGTTGGACGTGAGTGCCCATGCGCGGCGGTTCGGTTGCCCTGCGTGGCGAAAATGTTCCCTGCCTGTCACAGGCAGGTCGCAACCTTCTTTGCACGGGATGGCACTAACTCACCGACTCATGCGGATTTCATGCGGTGTTGCTCCGCACCACCAGACGGGCTGGACATTCAATCGACGATGATGGCTTTGACACACTGCCTGGACGCCAGTGCCAATCCTTTCCGTGAGCAAGCCTGCCGCGGCGATAGCGTGCACAAGCAGATACTGGGCGCCCGTTTTCGTTTTGAAAGCAGCAGCCGGGCATTGCTGGATCTGGTCGAAGCGGCCTATGGCGACTTGCCGCAACACCAGTTGACGCCGGTCATTCCGGAATTCCATATCCAGTTGCGCGTGTTGCCAGCGCAGACCCCAGCCCCGCCCGCCGAACCACCGTCGCCGCAGATGCAGTCGGGCGCGGGCTTGCTCTGCGCCGTCATGGACGCGTCGAACTACGTGATACTGGCGCCCGAGCAAGGGCGTGCATTGATCGTCGCCTCCGAGAACATGCTTGGTTGCCCATACCATCTGCGCTATGAGCTCATCGAATTTGCTGTCTTCACCCTGGCAACACGCGGGCAGGGGCTGATACCGCTGCATGGCGCATGTGTCGGTAGAGTGGGACGCGGCATCTTGTTGTTAGGTGCAAGCGGTTCGGGGAAATCCACCCTGGCCTTGCACGGGTTGCTGCAAGGGCTGGACTTTCTTGCCGAGGATGCGGTGTTCGTGCAGCCAGAGAGCCTGCTTGCCACCGGCGTCGCCAATTACCTGCACGTGCAGGGCGACGCACTGCGTTTCGTCGATGACGAAGCACACCGCCACTGGATCAGCCACGCGCCAATCATTCGCCGCCGCAGTGGCGTCGAGAAATTCGAAGCCGATCTGAGAGCCGGCCCCGGCCGGCTCGCGGGTGCCCCATTGGAGCTGGCTGCCGTGGTGTTTGTGTCTGGCGAAACAGCGAACGATCCCGATGTGTTGCTGAGCCTGGTCCCCCGGTGCGAACTCGCCGCACGACTTTCAGTCGATCAACCGTATGCCGCAGGCCAGCCGGGCTGGCTTCAGTTCGAGCAACGACTGCTGCAGCTGGGTGTTTACGAACTGAGACGCGGGCATCACCCACGCGCGTCCGTCGACGCGCTTCGCCAGCTGCTTGATTGAGCCCGCGAGCCCGGCGTGATCACCGCACGATCGCAACCTTTGCGACGCAGGGCCGCACTTACCGACATTGGGACTCCGGTCGGGGAGGGCGCAGCCCTGAGCCAACACAAAGCGCTACCCCGCACGAGCAAGCCGCAATGACTGACCAGTCTACAACGACACCCCAGCGCGCAGATAACCTGCTGCGTTCGCTGGCGCGCTCGCTCACCCGCATCGAACTATGGGAGATAGCCGCTTACGTCCTCTTGTCATTGGGTTCGGCGCTTGCGGGCAGCCTCGCCGCCGTACTACTGGTGCCGCTGGTTCAACCTGGGCGGCCTTTGGCGTTCGGTGGCGGGTTGTTCGAAGTGCGCGGCGGTGTCGAAATGCAGGCGGCGGCTTTCGCCATCGCGACTATGGCTTTTGCTTTGTTGCGCTGGCAGGCGGCACGAACCGGGGCGCGCCTGACCAGCCGTTACGGCATGCATCAGCGGCGCCTGGTCCACGCTTGCCTGATCGACGCACCGCTGGCTTCGCTCGCTGATTCAACGTCGGCGGAGATTGCCAATGTTCTCACCCATAACGTCGAGATCATCACGCAAGGATTCAGTGGCTTGCTGCAGTTGCTGATTGCCGGGGTGACATGCATCGTCAGCGTGGTTTTTGCCCTTTGGGTATCGCCGCCCATGGTATTGGCGGTGCCTTTTCTTGCGCTACTTGGCGTGATGACATCGCGCGTCAACACCCGCGAGCAATCGCAGGTGAGTCGGCAGTACGTCGCCGACATGACCCGGCTTTTCTGGCTAAGCGAAGACTTTCCGCGACGCTTGCGCCATGTGCGCTCGTTTGAGCGCGAGGATGCGGAGAAGGCAAGCTACGGCGACATATCCGCCCGGCTGTGTCACGGCTATCAGCGTCAACTGGAGCTCGTGGCCTTCGGACGGCTGGCGCTGGAAATAGTGGCTGCCGCCGGCATCGCGGCGATCTTCGTGCTCGCCTATCGCTGGCGCGGGGTCGATCAGTCGTCAATGATCGCTGTGTGCTTGCTGCTCGGACGGCTACTGCCTTATCTGGTGACGGCGCGTCAGAGCTTTCAGCAACTGCGTTCGGCGGCGCCCGCGTTCGAGCTATCGCAACGCTACATGAAGCTTGCTTCGTCGGACGGATCTTCCGCACCGTCCCCGAGCGCACCAGCGAGTGGCGTGCTGCACGTCGCCCGCCTGCGACTTGCGCCACCGGTGAGTGGCCTGGATGTGGACGACCTCGTGTTGGCTCCGGGCGAACTAACCTTGATCTCAGGCGATTCAGGCATCGGCAAGAGCAGCCTGGTCGATGTCCTGGCCGGCATGATGAAGCCCGAGGCCTTCGTCGCGCGTGTCGGCGAGCGATTTATCGGCTTCGACGAATATCGCGAACTTGTGCGGCACGGCGCCTATGTCAGCCAGAGCGTGCGGCCATGGCAGCACTCTGTGCGCGAATGCCTTCTTTGGGCAGCGCCCGAAGCTAGCGATGAAATGCTCCAGAGCGCGCTCGTCGACGTAGGCCTCGACAAGCGACTGACTGGTTCGAAGCACGGACTCGACACGACGCTCCGTAGTTCGTCCAGCCGGCTTTCCGGTGGCGAGCTTCAACGACTATTGCTGGCACAGGTCATCTTGCGGAAGCCCTTCCTGGCCCTGCTGGACGAAGCCACCAGCGCTCTCGATGCCGCCTCCGAGATCGTGGTTCTTTCAGCACTCACGCGCCGACTCCCCAACACCGTGCTGATCGTCGTGTCGCATCGGCCCGGCGTGGCGGCCATCGCAGACCAATGCCTGACCATCGGGAGCAACCTCGCTGCGACCGTCTCCGGCAGAGCGGAACTGCGCCACGCGGCACCCTTGGTTGGCTCTGCGGATCGCTTCAAGCTTTAGGCTCGACAGGCTGCAGCCATCTTCTCAACGCCTGGACAGAAGAAGAGCGTGAGAGATATTTGCTGATCGACGATGCCCTCCCACCATCCTGCGTCGGCTAGACCTCCGCGAGCAGGAGTCCTTGCCGGCGGCGATATGCCTGATGAAAGCCTCCCGTGTGATGCAGCTGGGCGCCTTCGGCCAAGTTTTCGTCAGAGGTGATACGGCAGAGGAAAAACGTATGCGAGCCGATCTCCTGGCTATGCACGATGGTCAACTCCTGAATGCGCAGCGCCTCAGCAACGGCGGGAATGGCAAATTCCCGCGACGGTCGAACAGGAAACGGAAGCGCATTCCAGTCCAGCAGTGGCTGCTTATGATGCTCGCTGAGCTTGTACACGACCGTCTTCATTGTCGCGGGCATATTGGACAGGGCAACCCGACGCACTTCGCGCATGACCGGCATCGAAACGTTGGTGCTGCGTAGCGCTAGCGAAAAGAATCCGCTGCGCTCCAGCGGGCCAATCAAATCCATCGGAAAGATGTTTTCGTGGCCTGGCGCTCCGACAGAGACAAGGACGACCGGCCGCGGGCACAGATAGGCGATCATGAGTTGCTGTACTGCGGCAGGCTCCATCGCGGAGTGATGCGACGAACTATTTTTCAGCATGAGGCGGTTCTGAAGCCACGCGTTCCACGAACGCCGCGGCCAGCCGAGACAGTGGTGCTCGCCAGACGCAACCTGGTAGAGGAATAGCGATGTCTTGTCTATCGCAACGGGTGCCGTCTGCGCCAGGCGTAAAACCCCGAGAAGCTTTCCGGTGGCGCTGTCGCTGTACTCAAGTACGGGACTTGGTCCGGCGTCAAGACTGGTTGCGATCATCAGTGGGTTGAGCGAAGCCACGGTGTGGTCCGCCGTGACATCTGCCGATTCGGCATCCCAACGCAAGGTCGCAATGACCACTTGTTGTGGGGGAGCAACGGCAACCGTGGACCACTGCGGCAGTGGACTCAGGAGCGGCCTTATCCAATCCTTCCACATCTCAGACCCGCCGAAATAGCAAGAACATGTAAAGCTGGGTGGCCCATCCGAAGCCGTGCGGAATGACACGCTCCAGCTGGAAATGCGGGGCTGCCGCGCGCGCTACGACACGGGGCGCAAAACGATGGATGCGGCTCTCACTCTGGATGGCGTAGCGACCATGTCGCAGAAGATTTACGACGTTCGCCCGCCACCAGCCGTAACGCGCATCACCGAGGTAGTATGGATTGAGCATGCTGGCCAGGACAAAGCCACCTTGGTGGACTACCAGCGACAACTCTTCAAAAAGCAGTGTGTGATCCGCGAAGTGGTTGAGGACCGCAAAGTTCGCGGTGACTGCCCGTACCTTGCAGGCGAGGGGCGACGCAACCGTGATAATGGATTTCCCGGCGATTTCGTCGCGGCAGTACTGCGCCAGGTACTCGCACATCGCTTGTGAAGGTTCATACACGAAGGTCAGGTGTCCGTTGGCGGCATAGTCCTTTGCATCAATACCGGTACCGGCACCAAAATCGAGTACATCTGCTCCCTCGGGCAGCAGGTCAAGCGCCATCTTCTGAAACCTGTCGCGCACCATCCGGTCACGCCGCGAGGTCAGAAAGAATTTGTGGTACTGCTCTCCGGTATGCATGTCGTGGGCCACCTTGCTGACAAACTCGCTGCCTGACCCCTGGTCATCGAGGTCCCGATGCCGGGGACCGCTTAATGCGTGGTAAGCCAGCGCAAGATCACCATCTCCCTGGGGCCAATGGGTGTTGCGGTTTTGAGAGGTCGATTCGGCGCCTCGTTGAAACTTCCCCCGACACTTGGCATGAATGCCGCATCGCCGCGACGCCCGGATGGAACCTTGCTCTTCAATCCCATACCCGAGATACCTTTGCGTGTTGTCGCCGTCCCAACGCCCGTGGCATGCCTGATGCGTACATTGCATGTTGGGCAATTTTCAAGCGAGGGCCGGAGGGGTCTTGTCAGCGTGAGTGCCGGCGAAGGCATGGAAGGTTGCGTCGAGGCATGCATGAGCTATGAAGGAGCATGCCGAAAGGCGTGGGACGCTGAACACGTAGCAACACTGTTTCAGAGATTGACAGAAGTTCGACGCCTTATTTGCGACGGTGAGCGACACATTCGACAATCCTTGTCGAAGGGAGTTGTTATGCAAGTGGTCAATTTCTCAATATCGCTGCCCGATGAAACACACCCTTCCATGCAAGTGCACGTCTTTGGCCCGGGTGTCAGCGAGCTCACGGTGGAAATTCCCGCACAGAGGGTCAGGGAATCTGCGGGCCCGCTTCATCTGGACGTGACGGTTACGGATCCGGATTTTGACGATGATGCCGTACGCAGCGAAGCAGACGACTACGCGTTGGGCGGTTACGCCGGGATTTGAATGCTCCATTTCTTCAAGCGGCGGGCTTCCCGCCCCGACAGACCGCTGTGGGCGTGCCGTCTTTGTCCTGACCTTCGTGGTCGCTTGGGATGGTCGAGTGCCACCAGCTCACACGTGCGCCGTCCGAATGCTCCGGCGCGCGTCGTTTTAGGATGGCATTACCGAGAAATCTGGATTGACTGTGAGCCGCTGCCTGAGACCAGGTCCTCGCTCGAAACCTTGCCGTGCCTTTCCAGGATGCAATCGAGCCGGATCAATAACCAGTCGTAATCAAACGCGCCGGCTTCCTCGATGATGAAGTCAGATGCGCGCCAGAATGCATTCCAGAACTGCACGTCGCAAGGGTTAGCCCGGATCATCGATGGAACCCGCTCGTCGAGTGTATCCAACAGCGTCTGGAGCTCTTTGCGAGATTTGGCCATGAACTGCTTTCCGGGTTGATGGGCTTGGCGAAGGGTGGCGCGTGCACCAGCGGTCTGACGCGTGCGGAGCGGGGCGCCTGGAATTTTTTTGGGGTGAGCCAGGAAACCTCCCATCCAGGGAGGTTTGATCTAGCTTGCTTCGGCCGACTAGTGCTTTTTTGCCTCGTCACGCGCTTTATCGGCTGACTTTCCCACTTCCTTTTGCAGCTTGCCTGCGTTTTTCTCGACGTTGCCTGCCACTTCCTTTGCCTTGTTGCCGGTGACCTTTCCGGCCAGCTCTTTCACAGCGCCCTTGACTTCGTGCTTGGTGCCTTCAGTCCGATTCTTGTCCATGGTTTCCTCCACTCCGCAACATTGCGGATGGGACTTTATAGGGACGTCTGCGTGCGAGGACCGTGAGGAAAAGTGCAGAACACCGACATGCAATTTTCACTTGCCTGAATGGGCAACGATGGCTTGAGCAATCAGAGCTTACCGAACCGAAGCGTGTTCTCGATGCGGCCGTGGCAAAGGTCGATATCACCACTCCCGCAGATGCGAAACGCACCCGTCGCTTGAACAAAAAAGAGATCGAACTTTTCAGCCTGTGCGAAGACGAGTTCGACAGTGCGATCTCTACTCGTTGTTGGCCACGATCGTTGCATCCAGGGATTCAGTGTGAGAAGCCAAAAGTTCGTCGCGTGATATGTGTCAAAGAGTGGCCGCGACCTTCATGGATCTGTGCCACCGCCTTCACCAGGCTGTTTGCAGTATGTCGGTGACGACACGTAGGTGATAACGCCACGCGGCGTCGCAAACCCACTAGGCAGGAGATTCCCCATGAGCCACGCTGCGCCCCAATTTATGTCCGCTTCCACACTGAGCGGCGACAATGTGAAGAATCCACAGGGAGAAACACTGGGTGACCTGAAAGACATCATGATCGATACAGTGACCGGCGAGGTTGCCTACGGCGTACTTTCGTTTGGTGGTGTTCTTGGCATCGGCGACAAATATTTCGCCGTGCCGTGGAACGCCTTGAAAGTCGATGGCAAGGACAAGTGTCTTATCCTGAATGTCAGCAAGGAACGCCTGAAGAACGCACCTGGCTTTGACAAGGACCATTGGCCGAACTTCGCTGATCCAACCTTTGTTGATGAAATGCGCGGTTACTACGCCTGATACAACTGGGCGGAGCTGATGCGCTGTCAGGCGCCTCTAGCCCGCCCATTCAACCGCACCCGAGTGCGGACTCCGAGTGGCCTTTTCATCAAGATCATATCAGGGGGCTGGGCGCGGCTCAGTCTCAGCATTGCGACCAAGTACAGGCCATGGCCAGCGGAGCCTGGCCTCGTCAGTGGATACTTCCATACCTCTGATTTCTCTAGCGTGGCGAGCCGGAATCTTCGGACCCATGGATGCGAGTCTGGGCGAAGCTTCGCTTACGGCGGTTACCCTGGAGGCTCACGACCGCTCCGGGCTTTCAATGCTCCGCGGTCGCATGGGAACCGGCTCGGACTCCATCGCTGCAGGAGTAGATGGGCTGGTGCGCCCAAGAGTGATGTTCTTAGACGCACGGACGTAGCGGTTTGCATACGTCCATATCTCACCCGTCGCAGTGATAAGCACGGTCCAGTACAGATCGGACTCCGGCCCATAGTCGATCAGGATATGCGCAAACCCTTCGCCCTTCGGCGTGTTCATCGGGATGGGTGGATTGAGTTGCAGCACGGCGCTCTCTCCGGGTGTTTGTGCCGAGATTGCTGCGAGAGTAGTGAAAGATCTGAGAAGTAGCGTGGGTCGGCAGCAGGTGCCTGGGACGAATCATGGATCAATTTCGTGCTCTACTACCAACAACAGCGTGGTGGGCATGATTTGTGATACAGGTGTGAATACCAGACGCAGTCTTCGAAGGCGCGTGCGCAACATGTAGTGGGGCCGCTTCCTCGTTGTCGATGACGATACAGATGTCCGTCATCGCCGAAGATACTTGCGCGAAGTGGAAAGGTATCCACTCGTCAATTGGAAAAGAGCAGCCAGAGATTTGTTGGGGTAAACGATCTGAATGGTGGGGAACGAACTCACTTTCTCGATGACTTCATCGACGACGTGGTGAGATTCCCAGATGGTCTGTTGTCTTGGTCGATTTGATATCCAGCGACATTCGCGGACGAAACTCATGTTGAAATTTGGGCGCGCCCCGCCATGGCGTGGACCGACATTTTCCGATCTGCTTTCCCGGCTGCCGAAAAAAAGAGGAAGCCAGCGCTATGACCGAGCCAAATGAATGTCCGGTGGACTACCCAGACTCAAAAGAGGAAGTGCCTTACTTCCTGGCCAGTGGCGGGCAGGTGGGAGCTCTCATCCTTTCGCGCGACTGGGTGAACAGTCCGCTGGGATTTCCCTGGCAGTGGCCGCCCGAACTCAAGACGCTTATAAACGTGATGCTGAACGCCGGTCAGCCCATGTTTGTTACGTGGGGTGCGGCGAGAACACTTCTGTACAACGATGCATTCATCGAGATAGTCGGAGACAAGCATCCTGCCTGTCTAGGAAAACCGTTTCATGATGTTTTTGCCGAGGCATGGGACACAGTAGCGCCGCTCTTTCAAGAAGTATCTGAGGGAAGGGCGGTTCATATGGACGACATTACAGTCGTGCTCGAGGGCCGAAATCGACCGACGAGCGAAGCGCATTTCGTTTTTTCCTATACCCCGGTTCGGGGTGCGGACGGTGCGGTTGAAGGGCTATTTTGCGCGTGTACGGAAACGACCGACCAAGTTTTCGCTCAGCGACGTCCGGAGGCTGAGCGGCAGCGACAACGGCGTCTTCTGCAACAGATGCCAGGATTCGTTGCGCTGCTTTCCGGGCCAGAGCACATCTATCAGTATGTCAACGATGCTTACGTGCGCATAGCCGGGCCACGCGATTTCCTGGGCCGCAGAGCGCGGGACGTCTTTCCGGAATTACACGACCAGGGATTCTTTGAGCGACTGGACGAGGTGTTTTCGACCGGCGAATCTTTCACCTTGTCATCGGCGCCGATTCGTTTGTCCGGCGAGGATAGAGATCGCATGATTGATCTCGTTTACGAACCGATAAGAAATGATGAGGGACGGGTAAGTGGCGTTTTTGTCGGTGGGTATGACGTGACCCAGGTCCATCGAACGGCGGAGTCGCTACGCGAAAGTGAAGCTTATATCCGCCTATTGCTGGCATCGACGTCCGAAGGCTTCTATGCCGTGGACTGCGAGGGAGGAACGACCCTCTGCAACTTTGCGTTCCTTACGATGTTGGGCTTTGATAGCGAATCGCAGGTGATGGGACGCAAACTGCATGAAGTCATTCATCATTCGCATCCAAGCGGTGAGTTCTACCCACGCGCTGATTGTCCCATCTGTAGATGTGCAAGTGAAGGCAGACCTGCGCATGTGACGGACGAAGTATTTTTTCGCATTGATGGTTCTTCGCTGCCGGTGGAGTATTGGGTTCACCCAATCATCCGCAAGGGTAAGCTGGACGGTGCGATCTGTACATTTATCGATGTGACCGAGCAGCGACGTACGGAAGCTGCGCTCCGCGATCTCAACGAAACGCTTGAACGCCGCGTGGAGGAACGCACCAGGGAGCGTGATCGGGCCTGGAACAATTCACAGGACCTTCAGGTCATCCTTGGACTGGATGGCATCTTCAGAGCCGCAAACACCGCGTGGACGAGGGTGCTTGGCTGGGAGCCTGAAGAGGTCGTTGGCCGTCACTATCTCGATTTAATTCACTCTGACGCTCACGCACTCAGTGAAGATGCGCTGCCGAGGATATCGGTGGATAACTTGTCCACCATTGAAAGTCGATGCCTTCACAAGGATGGCAGTTACCGGTGGGTGGCTTGGGTCACCGCCCCTGAGGATGATTTGATTTACGCAAGCGGTCGACATATCACTGCGGAAAAAGAGGCCGCCGCGGCTCTGGAAGCCGCGCAGGCTCAGCTGCGCCATTCCCAGAAGCTTGAGGCTGTTGGTCAACTCACGGGTGGTGTGGCGCATGACTTCAACAATTTGTTGACCATCATCTGCGGCTCCGTAGAGATGCTGGGCCGGCCTCAACTGCCGGAATTGAGGCGTCCTCGCTACGTCGAAGCGATTGCGGATGCTGCCAATCGCGCAGCCAAGTTGACAGGTCAGCTTCTGGCCTTCGCTCGCCGTCAAGCACTCAAACCCGAGGTCTTCGATGTCGTCCATAGCGTAACGTCCATCAGCAACATCGTTCGCACACTTGTGGGCCCACGAATCGTGCTGACCATGCGGTTAACCGAAGAGCCCTGCTTGGTCTGCGCCGACCCTAGCCAATTCGATACTGCCCTGCTGAATCTGGCGGTTAACGCGCGCGATGCCATGGGAGCGGATGGTGAGCTGGTGATCCAGGTTCGCAATGTCAGCCGGATTCCGCCTTTGCGCGGGCAGGCGATGATGGCCGGTGAATTTGTTGCCGTTACGATGGCCGACAACGGGGCTGGCATCCCAGCAGATAACCTTGAAGAGATCTTCGAACCGTTTTTCACCACGAAGTCGATCGGGCATGGCACTGGATTGGGCTTGTCTCAGGTGTTTGGCTTCACAAAGCAATCGGGCGGCGAGATTGAGGTGCAGAGCGAACAGGGTCAGGGGGCAACATTTACTGTCTATCTTCCGCGCGTCCAAGGTGAGCCGTCCACTGCTGAGGAGCTGGACGATGCTCGGATGGTTTCCGAGGAGACCCATCTCAAGGTGCTGGTCGTGGAAGACAACGAAGAGGTGGGTGCGTTTGCCAGGCAAACATTGCAGGAGCTCGGCCATGAGTCGATGCTGGTCGCGAATGCGCGCAGCGCGCTAGGTGTTCTTGCTGAAGATTCCGCGCGCTTTGACGTCGTTTTTTCAGACGTTGTCATGCCTGGAATGAGTGGCATCGAACTTGGGCAGGAGATCCGTCGTCTATACCTGGATCTGCCGGTCGTCCTCACCAGCGGTTATAGCCATGTGCTCGCGCAGAACGGCAGTCACGGGTTCGAGTTGCTGCACAAGCCGTACTCCATGGCCGAGCTTGCGCGCGTTCTTCGCAAGGCTGTCGCCTGGCAGGCCGCTCGGCCTGCAGCACACAGGTCCATTCGGTAGGCCGATCCCCGCGGGCGCTTCAGTTCGAAGGCCACAAGGATTTCGCAAATGCTCACCATGGTTTATAGAAGACGCAGCAGTCACGCTATCAGCGCGAATATTCGAAAGTGGCAAGCCGTTGTTTGAAGAATTCGATTTTCAAGGAGTTGTCATGGGCGATAATTCGCGCATCCTTATTGCTGAAGATGAAGAGTTCATCGTCATGCTGCTTGAAGATATGCTGTCCGACGAGGGCTATCGCGTGACGTCGGTGACCAATTTGGACGACGCGCTCAACATCCTGGAAACGGAATGCTTTGACGCCGCGATTCTCGACGTAAATCTTCGAGGCTCGCCAGTCTTTCCGCTCGCCAGCCGCTTGAGCCAACTGGGCGTCCCATTTGCGTTCGCCACTGGCGGTGACAATGAATCGATACCGGCGGAGTTTCGAGCTTACGCAGTGCTGTCCAAACCCTATAGCGCGGAGACTTTCATTGGCGGTGTGGCATCGCTGGTCGCTTCTACCAAGTCATAGGCACGCTTCTGGCTGAAGGTGGTTCATTGATGCGCGTGTCCGGATACTTACCGCCACCCGCGTTTGATATTGAAGGAATTCAGTGATGGCCGTGAACTGAGCGGCGGACACACGCACAAGTCGAGTAGAGCGTTCCCAGCCGGAGCCAATGAGAAGGCCGATCGAAAGCTCGATCGGCCTCTGCCTACTCAAATGTTTTCAGCTGAGTCGGCGGTTCGTCCGCACAGGGTAGCTTCGAAGCTCATAAACGCGTTGAATGTGGCTCGCACCCAGCCATCCGCCAATGGCCGCTGCAAGCAGCGCGAGAAAGCCACTTACGAAAGCAATCCAGAGTGTAAGTGCAAGGTAGTGTGCTGTCCGATCTGCCGTCGTTTTTACTTCAGCGCGAGCCGCATCGATCTGCGGAGCAAGGCGTTGTAGCGATTGGGCTGCGCTTTCCGGCGTTGTTCCCGTATCCGCGGCGAGAAGCGCACTGGCGGTATCGCCCTGGCCGGCAATCAATGCCGCTACGATCGGGTCCGAACCACCGCGTTCGCGACCAGTAAGCTGGTAAGTGATGTTGGCGTCCAGGACAGCAACAGCGCCGTGGCCCGCCATGACGGCAGTTCCGTTTCCGCGCGGGTTTGGCTCATTGCCATGCATGCCGCCCATGCCACCATGGCCAGCCATGGAATGTGCCAGTCCCAAACCGATCCAAAGCGCGGTCGTGGTGACCGACAGCCCCCAGACCGCTACGCCATGAAGTGCACCCATGGTGTCGTCATTGCGGCCATCAAACCAACTCGCGAACATGCCGCCAAGGAACAACGCGCCACTCCAGGCAATGATCACCCAAATGGCGGTTCCAATGCCGATGCCCTTGGCGCTTCCCGCTGCGTTCCATGCATCAAAGCTGGAAAAGCCCAGCGCGAGACCAGCGACATATAGAAGCCCCGCGATCCCAGTCGCAACCAGCCAACCGGCAATCACCGCACGGAACCTCACCTCTGGATGCAGCTCGCGCTCGGCGGCCACGATCGAATTATCTGGAACGTATGACATTGTCGTCTCCTTGTGATGAGGTAAGCCGCTTCACGCACATCCGCGCAAGAGCGCGAAAAGGATAAGCAGCGGAATCGGCACGCCCATCAGCCATAACAGCACATACCCAATGCCACCTTTTTGATTACCTGACTGGGAAGCGGTTGTTCGATCGGTAGCACCCATGGTTTTCTCCATTTGCATTCGGTCAGCCAGCTGGGACCTCGTAGCCCCAGCGCCGCAGCGATGCTGTCCCAAGTGGTGTGGATTGTTTGTGACGCATGAAAAGACTTCGATGTCAGTTGTTGCCGCTGCGCCTCGGCGCGGGATTCATTCCGTTGTTGACGCTAAATCACACTTATTTTTCGCGGCTGTGACATTGCGTGTTGAATGCTGCTGTTCAACCAATGGAGCGATGGGCATGAGCGAAACGCGCAGCGAGGATCTGAACAGTCAGCGTGCTTCGCGGCGTTGTCAGGAATATGTGAAGCTTCGTGCGGCGGTTACACCAGATCATGGTATTCCGACGCAGCCAATAGACGATCCGCAGCCGCGACCAACGAGTCCGATTGATGATCCGCCACCATCCGTTCCCGCCGATCTGCCACCACCCACTCCGATCGACCAGCCCGTGCCCCGTCCGACCGATCCGCCGGTGCCTACTCCGACTGATGCTTCGATGAGTTGAACTCAATATGGAGCAAGCAGACCCCGTAAGTTCGAGTATCCATTGAATCGAGGGTCGACAATTTACGCACACGGAACTTCAGGCCTATGCGCGGTTCGCTCGGCGATCATCGCGCACGTATGACGAAAAATGTGCTGATCAAGGTGCGAGGGTCGCGGCGAAGCTGTGACTGCACGATGCAGTTTTCCTAAACAAAAAGCACGCGCAGACTTAACTAGTTTTGCTGCAAGCTCGTCTCTGGACCATGACATGGGCGACTTGGTCTTCGACAGCGTGTGGAAGAAGCGAATCGCGCGCAGCCCATACGACGGGAGAGTCAAATGAACAAGATTACCTACAACGGGCAAGATTTCAACTTCGATGAGATTCGTCAGCAAATGGATCCGGAGCTGGCCGAACGGATTCAAGATACAACTGACACCGACCAGGATTTCTTCGATGAGTACCTGTTAGCGCACGACACAAAATATGGTTCCCGTTTTGTCATCCGCTAATCGTCGCCGATGACGTCAGAGGAAGTCCACGTGAAAAAACATGAAAGTGGCCATCTCGTGAAACCCGGCGGCAAGAACGCGCAGCATGAGCAGGAGCTGCCGGCCTCCGGTGACTATGTGCAGCAAAGGAAAGGCGGCATCAGCAACAACAAGGAACCTGGCTCCAAGCCTGAACCCGATAGCCCCAAGAAATCTTGAATTTTCTTGTGGCGACTTGAACGGCGCGACCTTTGGCCGGTGGCATAGCCGGGTGCACACCTGCTTGTCTGCATACGGGTTGTAGGGCGGAGTATCGGCCCTCAAGGCTTTCAGAGGGCAGGGTTCCTTCGACCCAGGCGGAACGTTCTTTTCGCCAGCGTGGCATCAGTGGATGCGAAGAGGCACACATGTCCAAGACACGTGAAGAGCTACAGCATTTGATCAATGAACTTGATACAGCCATGCCCGCAATGTTGAAGGCCTGCCATGATGGCGCTGCCTTCTGGTCAGCGTTCACTGGGGTCTCCGATTCCATCCAGGAGGCTGCTGTGGCTAGCGATTACGACTGGGTGCGAGAGGAAATCGACAACATCCTGAGAAAATATGGCAGGGCTATATCGACGGAATTGTCGCCGTGAGGCGACTTGCTGTTACAGCATCTTACCGAGAGAGCGCGGCGCGGCCGCAGTGGTGCCGATGCTTTCATGCATGCAGTGGCGCAGTCCATTTTACAGATCATGCCGATGCGTCGGAGTCTTCACGGTGCCCCTCAGGCTTTCGTAACCAGCCTTTCCAGCGCAAGGTTGATCTGCTTCATGTCATACGGCTTCTGCAGGACGTCTGCATCGTGGAACCGCTCGGGAATGCTTTCCCTGCCGTGACCCGATGCAAACAGAAACGGAATGTTGCGATTGCGCAGTGCGTCGGCGAGCGGGAAGCTATCCGCTTGGCCCAGCGTTACGTCAAGGATGGCAACGTCGATGGCTTCGCTTGCAGCCAGTGAGAGGCCATCGTTGAGGCGTTCGGCAAACAGGGCGCGATAGCCGGCAGCATCAAGCAAATCTTCCAGGAGCATTGCGACCAGCGGCTCGTCCTCGGCTACGAGGACACAGGGTTTGGCAGTGGTATTCATAGTAAGTCCTCTGTACAGCCGTCGTTCGCACACGACGGCTGCATGAAACGGAATGTGAGGCGCCAACCTTTTGCCCATCGCGCTATGGCGGGCAAAAGAGGCGGTTTGGCGTGGCGATCAGGCCTGATCGCTCATCACCCTTCTGACGGCGATCGAAAGGTCAACTTGGGTGTAGGGTTTGCGCAGCAGTTGCAGACCTTCCACCAGCTCACCCATCGCGATTCGCTGGGCGGTATAGCCGGAAGTAAGCAGCACTGGAATTCCGGCGTGCTTGACCTTCATTTCGCGTACCAGATCGATGCCGTTCATCTCACCAGGCATGATGACGTCGGTGAAGACCAGGTCTACACGTTCGCCGCGATCAATCAATTTCATCGCGTCACTGCCTGTCTCGGCTTCCAGCACGCAGTAGCCAAGGTTTTCCAACAGGCTGCTGGCCACTGCGCGTACGTCACTGTCGTCTTCAACAACAAGAACTATGCCTTTGCCCTTGACCTCAACCGAGGGGCTCGCAACCGCTTGGGTCGCTTCGGGCTTGGTGGCGCGTGGTAAATGGATAGATACCGTGGTGCCGATTCCAGGATGACTCTCGATGGCGACGAAGCCGCCAGACTGACGAGCAAATCCATAGACCTGACTTAGTCCCAGGCCAGTGCTTTTGCCGACCTCCTTGGTTGTGAAGAAGGGCTCGAACACCCGATCAACGATATCTGCCGCCATACCTACGCCAGTGTCGGCAACGGATACGACAACATAGTCACCCACGTTGGCTCCGTTGGCAGTGGCGGCCTGGGGGTCCAGCTTGCGAATCGCGGTTTTCAGCGTGAGCGTGCCGCCCTGTGGCATTGCATCGCGCGCGTTGATGGCGAGATTGAGGATTGCTGTTTCGAGCTGATGTGGATCGGTGCGGCAATACCACTGTTCGGGCGCTTCCTCGATGTTCACAGTCACCGCCTCACCGACAGCACGATCGAGCAGGTTTTCGAAAGTGTCGATGAGATCTTCAATACAGATTGTCTCTGCGCGAAGGTCCTGGCGCCGCGAGAAGGCGAGGAGTTGTTGATTGAGCTTCGCACCGCGCTCTACGCCATGTCGGGCGGCTGCGAGATAACGTGTGATTTTGTCATTCTTCGCAACGCGCTGATCAAGCATGTCCAGGCTGCCGCCAATGACCATCAACAGGTTGTTGAAGTCGTGGGCAATGCCCCCGGTGAGCTGACCAATGGCTTCCATCTTCTGCGATTGGCGCAGTTGTTCCTCGACCTGCCTGCGCTCAGTAACGTCGGAGACGACGCCGCTAAGGCGAACGGCTTTGTCATGCAGGTAAAAAGTGCGGCCCTTGATCTGCACCCAGCGGATCGCGCCATCGCTGAGGCGTCGTATGCGTCTCTCGAATTCGACGAACCCCGTGCTTTCGGCGCGCAAGAATTCCTCCTGCGCAGCGTTTCGATCTTCCGGAATGAACTGCGAGAGCATCATCGGTAGCCCCCAGGCTCTTGCCCTGTCTGCGTAGCCGAAGATCCGATCGTAACGGGTCGAACGCGTCACGGTGTCGTTGACGAGGTCCAAATCCCAATGACCCATTTCAGCAGCGTCGAGCGCGAGTTGTAGGCTATCTTCGGCGCGACGCCGTTCGTCGATTTCGTTGGCCAGCTGCATATTCGCCGCGGCCAGTTCATGACTGCGTTCGCGACTGTGGGTGAGGTCGGTGACCACACCACACAATACATTCGGCATCTGCTCGTCGACCTCGAGGTCGGCGATGGATACATTGACTGGAACCAGCAATCCATTGGACCCTTGCAGGGTGAATTCGGCGGATCTACCTGCGCCGCGACCGCTGGTCATCAGGCGACGAAAGGCCATTACCTCCGTGCTCGCCAAAAAGCGCTCGATGGACTCACCAATCAGCGTTTCACGATCGGAGCCAACCAACGTGGCGAAACGCTGGTTGCAATAGAGCATGAGTCCTTCTTCGCTTAGTGTGACCGCGCCTTCCTGCATCTGCTCGATCAAGACCCGATAGGGTCGATCGGCATTCTCCAGCGTATAAACCTGCTGGCCACTGGGGCCGTCCACCATCACCGCATCGACTTCGCCGTTGCGTATGGCTTCAAGAGTTTCCTCAGCTTCGCGCAACCGATCCTGCAGCTCGGCAAGCTGTGTATGGTCGATCCCTGCAAATTCAGAATGCCGGTTCATGAATGCGCGGGGTCTTCCTCGCCGAGCGGCGCAAGATCGAGGCCGGCAAGCACACGTTCGCGATTGGAGAGATCACCGATAATCCGTCGCAGGGGCTCCGGAAGAATCTTGACCAGTGTCGGCGTCGCGATGATCTGCAGGTCCTTGGTGGCTTCGGGATCCTGATAGACGTCCACGACCTCGAGGTCGTAGCGGCCTTCGAGATTTTCCGCGCAGATGCGACGCATGTTTTCGATCGCCCGCGTCGAGCGTGGCGTCGATCCGGTGATGAACAGGCGCAGCTTGTACTGGCCCTGCGGCGGATCCGCATCGTCATGGCGTGTCATGTGGAGCTCGCTATTTTCGGACGGATGTCGAGCCCGACCAGCACTCGCTCGGTGTTCGAGAGATCGCCGATCACACGTTTGAGTGGAGCAGGGAGTCGCCGTACGAGGGTTGGCAATGCCACTATCTGGTCTCCAGCGGCGAGTTGCGGTGTGATCAGCAAATCCACCACGTCGATCGTATAGCGGCCGGCAAGGTGGGTTTCGCATAGTTTCTTGAGGTTGGCGATCGCTGCCAGCGACTTGGGCGTCTGGCCTGCCACGTAGAGGCGCAGGCAGTACTGTCCCGGTCCTGAGTCCGCCACATCATTCGCTGCATCATCAAAGAAATCGGCGCTGAGCTTCTTGTCGTTCATGAGCGCAGCCCACGGATCGAAGCCATTTCGACGCGCTCCGATCCATGAGCGGTCTCACGCGCTTCCTCCTGCTCGATCAAGGTCGCGATCTCCGTCTCTTCGACCTCCAGGGTAGCGCGCAGTTCAGCGATCTGCCGCTCGACCGTGGCGCGCTTTCGATCCACTTCCCGGCGGCGCCGCTCAGTGGACTGCTTGCGCGACAGGGTCGCCTCACGTTCGCGCGCTTCCTGTGCAACGCGAGCGGTACCCGTCAATACGCCATCCGGACCGACGTATACGTCAACCATTTGAATTCCTTGGCTGGTTATCTGATATTCCCTTAGCTGTTTCGAGTGATTCATGCCACGAGATTTCAGCAGATAGAGAACTCGATTGCGCTCGCCATTCGCCTCCATGTCTTTGAGCGAGATCCAGGTATCCATCAGTGAAGACACGCTGCGTTCGCTCTCGGACATCAGCTCCCCCGAAGAGGACAGGCTGGTGAACATGGTGGTGATGCCCTTGCTCTTGCAGATATCGGCCAGCCGAACCAGCGTCGAATGGATCTCGAAGGACGGGCCGCGAAATGCGGAGATCGGATCGACCACGATGACTTGTGGTGAAAATTCTTCAATGTCGCGGTTCATTCGCGCGAGATGCATCTCGAAGCCATAAAGGCTCGGGCGAGCTGACTGGAAGTCCAGCAGCCCACTTTCGGTGTAGTGCCTTAGATCGAGGCCGACTGATGCCATGTTTCGTATGATTTGATCCGGTGACTCCTCGAACGCGAAATAAAGGCAACGCTCACCGCGTTCGCATGCGGCATTGACAAACGCTGAGGCGAAAGTCGATTTTCCGGTGCCGGCGAGTCCCGATACCAGGATGCTGGAGCCTCGAAAGAAACCACGAATGCCGAGCATGTCGTCCAGGCCAGGTACGCCAGTGGGAACCGCTTCCCGCGAAACGCTGTGACCTAGTTCCGCCGACGTGATCGGTAGCACGCTGATGCCATGTTCGTCGATGAGGAAGGGATATTCATTCGTGCCGTGCGCCGAGCCGCGATATTTCACGACACGCAGGCGACGCGTGGTGACCTGCTCCTCCACGCGGTTGTCCAGCAGGATCACGCAGTCCGATACGTATTCTTCGATGCCGTAGCGCGTTAGCTGGCCATCACCGCGTTCACCGGTGATGATGGCGGTGACGCCCTTATCCTTGAGCCAGGCGAACAGACGACGCAATTCGGCGCGCAAGATCGCTGTGTCGTCCAACCCTGAGAACAGTGCCTCGATTGTGTCGAGCACGACGCGTTTGGCGCCGATCGAATCGATCGCGTGGCCGAGTCGCACGAACAGACCCTCCAGGTCGTACTCGCCGCTTTCCTCGATCTCGGCGCGCTCGATGTAAACGTGATCAATGACCAGCTGTTTACGCTCGACCAATGTTGCGACATCGTAGCCAAGCGATGCTACGTTGGTTTCCAGGTCACGGGCGCGTTCCTCGAAACTCATCAGCACGCCGTGCTCGCCGAATTCGTTGACGCCGTTGACCAGAAAGGTCATCGCAAAGAGCGTCTTGCCGCAACCAGCAGCACCGCATAACAGGGTCGGCCGACCTGTCGGGAGACCGCCCAGGGTCAGGGCATCCAGTCCCTTTATTCCTGTGGGCGTCTTGTGCAACGACACTAGATGGGTGGAACTGGCTGAAGCATCGGCTTTCTTGCGCTTTATTGCCACGGGGCACTCCGGTTGGTTGATATCCAGTTGCACGTTCTTCGTCCGCGCAGGGTGTTTCCAAGATCACCGGAGCTGAAGATGGGGCGCGGAACAGTACAAATTCAAAGCTACGGCATGTTAGTTCGGCGTGATGGCACCGTGGGCAAGTCTGGCTTGCCGTATTGATCGCTTCAAGGGCACCCGACTGGAGGGACACCAAGCGCACACCGCTCCGAGCCGCATGAAGCGGTTTGGGGATATTGCCGCCGCACGTGGTGCACGCTGTCTTGACGTCCTTTGGCCACAATTCGCGAATGGTTGCTACTGCAGATTTCATTCCCACCTCCCGCAGGCAGGCGCGTGCCGTCGGGCTGGTTTGCGTCTCCGATCTCGAGCCCGGTATTCGTCGACGACGCCATGGCAGGACTTTCATATATCAGGACAGCGCCGGACGGCGGGTCACTGACTGCGGAGAGTTGCAGCGCATCCGTTCCCTGGCGATACCACCTGCTTACAACGAAGTCTGGATCTGCAGCAATGCAAGTGGCCACCTGCAAGCTACCGGTCGGGATGTGCGGGGACGTAAACAGTACCGCTACCACGCCAGGTGGCGCGTGGTGCGCGATCACGGAAAATTTGACCGCGTGGAAAAGTTCGGGGCACAGCTGCGGAACTTGCGCCGGCATATTCGCAGCGATCTCGCCAAGCCGGGCTTGCCGCGTGAAAAAGTGCTGGCATTGATCGTACGTCTTCTCGACGAGACCTTGATCCGCATCGGCAATGAGCGCTACACCCGTGACAACCGCAGTTACGGGCTCACCACGCTTCGTTCCAAACATGTGCGTGCGTTGCACGGGCGGCTTCGTTTTGCGTTTCGCGGCAAGAGCGGGCAGCAGCGTGAGGCGGAACTCAGCAATAAGCGCCTTGCACGGATCGTGCGTCGCATGCAGCAACTTCCCGGCGAGAGGCTCTTCCAGTACCTGGATGACGACGGTCAGCGGCAGCCGATCGACTCCGGACAAGTGAACGACTATCTACGCCTGGTCTGCGGTGACGAGTTCAGTGCCAAGGATTTTCGTACATGGGGCGGGACGGTACACGCGGCCGGCGTACTTGCGCGCACCCCGTTGCCGAAAGGCGATCATGCTCAACGTACAGCGCTGACGTTGGCAATCAAGCAGGTTGCGGCCTTCCTTGGCAACACCCCGGCGGTATGCCGCAGCTCCTATATTCATCCGCAAATCATCGACGGCTGGCTGACTGGCAGCCTGCATAGAGCGATCTCCGTCGATACAGCCGGCCATCCTCGCCAGCTTGAGCAACGCGTCATGCGCTTCTTGCGGCCGCATCGCGCCACCACCGTGAAGTCGAAGCCACGCGTCAACTCCAGGAGCTCTGTAAAGAAGGGGGCCCGGAGAGCAGGGCGATAAAATATCAACGAGGTCGAAATGACTCGTCGAGTCCCGCTTTACTTGCTTTGGATGGAAGTCAGTACGCTCAGATCACGCCCATCAACAGCAGCACGATGACGATGATGAGGATGACGCCGAGACCGCCGACAGGACGATAGCCCCACGAGCGGCTGTATCCCCATGAGGGGAGTGCGCCGATCAGAAGCAGGATGAGCACGATGATTAGCAACGATGAAAGCGACATGGTGTTTCCTTGTCTTGTGCGCAGAGCCATAGGTCGGGATCGCGGTTTACGCGTTGCGCGCCGAATGGCTACCTGCGCGACGCCTGAACCATCGCAGTGTCGTGGTGCACGTGCCGTCAACATGAGGCCGGCCGCCGAGAGGGTGTCGAAGGGTTGATGTGCGACTCAGCGCAAGCTTCCGATGGCCCCTTCCAGGTCCTGCCGTACCTTGTCGATGCCCGCCCACGGGTCCGAGCGCAACCGCGCCAGCCGCTTGGGGGTGGAGCGGATATCGAAGTCGTGCCCGCTCTTGAGGCTGCCCAACTCGCTCCAGCGGATCGGCACGGCGACCGGCGCGCCGATCCGCGCACGCAGCGAATACGACGCCACGCTGGTGGCACCTCTACTGTTGCGCAGGTAGTCCACGTAGATCTTGCCGCTGCGCTGCGCCTTGCTCGCGGTAGCGATGAACTCCAGCGGATGTGCCTGCGCCAGGGTTGCGGCAAAGGCGTGCGCAAAGTTCTTGACCTGCGGCCAGGCGCAGCCAGGGTTTAGCGGAACGACGACATGCAGGCCCTTGCCGCCGGTGGTGCGCAAGAAGGATTCCAGGCCCAGCCGCGCGAGCAGCCGGCGCATCAGCCTGGCGGCGGCAACGACTCGCGGCCACGCCACGTTGTCGCCGGGGTCCAGGTCGAACACCACCCGGTCGGCCAGGTCCGGCTGTCCGATGGTCGAACCCCATGGGTGAAATTCCAGCACACCGAACTGCACCAGTTCGATCACGGATCCGGCGTCCAGAGGGTAGATGTAGGTGGCTTGCGCACCGGATTCCTCCTTCAATTTCGCGTTGCCTACGTGTTTCAGACCCGGGATCATGTGTTTCTGGAAGAAGCAGGCCTTTGCGGTGCCTTCGGGGCAGCGGATCACCGACGTTGGACGATCCACCACGCCGGGCAGGAACCATTTCATGACGCTGGCGTAGTAATCGGCCACGTCCTGTTTGGTGTAACCATCATCGGCATAGACCACGCGATCGGGATGGGTGATCTCGATGTCGGCCGATTTCGATGCCGCCGATTTGCGGCGTCCCGCCGCTGAGTTTTTCGCTGCCGGCTTGCTGCTGGTGCGATCAGAGTTGGCGAGATCCGCAGGAGTCTTGTCGGTACGCATGGTCTTGAGGCTCGGTTGGCGCAGCAGGTTCTTGTTGCCGATGCCGCGGTAGTACACCTCGGCCACCGCGACCGGCCTGACCCATCGCGCCTGGCGCAAAAGTGGATCGATGGCGCTGAGTTTCACTGAGGGCTTGCTACTGCCCTTGTCGGCGATGGTCTTGCTCAGTTGCTGCAATTGCTCGTTCGAAAATCCGGTTCCCACGCGCCCGACATAGATCCAGCCGGACTTCACCTGGGGATCGGGCCTGGCGAGCAGCAGCGAGCCGAAGCCGTCGCGACTGCCCTTGGGCGGCGTATAGCCCACCACGGCAAATTCGTCGCTCTCCAGTCGCTTGATCTTGAGCCAGTCGTCGCCGCGGCCCGGGCGATAGGCCGAATCGATGCGTTTGGAGATGATGCCTTCGAGTTTTTCGTCGGTTGCCATCTGGAATGCGGCCTGGCCATCGCCGATCGCATGGGTGCTGAAGGCGAGGTGTTTCGGTGCGTGCGCCAGTAGTTTTTCCAGCAATTGTTTACGCTGCAGCAGGCCAACCCGCGACAGGTCGCTGCCTTCAAGGTAAGGAAAGTCGAACAGCATGTAGACCAGTGGCAACTGAGCTTCGCCCGATAGCGTTTGCTGCAGCCCATTGAAGTCGCTGTGTCCGCGCGCATCGAGTGCGACGAGTTCGCCGTCGAGGCGGGCCGAATGAAGGCCCAGCGATTCCAGCGACTGCACGATGTCCGGCAGCCGTTCGTTCCACGACAGCGCGTTGCGCGACCACAGCTTCACTTCGCCGTCGGCGATCGCCGCGAGGATACGGTAGCCATCCCACTTCACTTCATGCAGCCACTGCGTCCCTTCCGGCGGAAATTCGCGCAGACGCGCCAGCTCGGGTTTATAGAAATCGTTACTCGGCGCGCCCGGCCGAGCGCCGGCCAACGCGGCGGCCGCTTTGGCCATGCGCAAACGCGGCAGTTTTTTTACGCTAGGAATGGATTTTTTCCGGGCGGTCGACTTCTTGGCCGCCGCCCGCGTTGCCGGTGTCTTAGCTGCCTTGCGGGTGCTGCGCGTCATCTTCGCGTCGAGCAGGTCGTCGGCCTCGATGTCACCAGCGAATGCGTCCTTGGCCTTGATCAGGAACCACGCGGGCTGGCGTTGCTTGCGGCCGCTACGCACCAGATGCCAACCGCCCTTGAGCCGCTTGCCGAAAAGTTCGAAGCGCAGGTGGCCCTTCTGTAGCTGGGCCTCGGCGTCGCCTGGTGTGGTCCACACGCCGTGGTCGAACTGATCGACATGGCCCTTGCCGTAGCCATGCTCGATGTCACCCTCGAAGCCGGCATACGAAATGGGGTGATCCTCGACCTCGACCGCCAGACGCTTCACCTTCGGGTCATAGCTTGGCCCTTTCGGCACCGCCCAGCTTTTCAGCACGTCGCCGACCTGCAGACGGAAGTCGAAGTGGCGGCGACTGGCGTGATGCAGCTGCACTACGAAAATGGCGCGTCGGTCCGCGCTGCCGAGCTCGTTGGCGGCCGGTTCGCGTGTCCTGGAAAAGTCACGCTTGCGCTGGTAGTCCTGCAGGCTGCCCATGATCAGCCGCTCGGGCCGCCCATCACCGGCAGCACCGCGCCGGATATGTAGCTGGCGCAAGACGGCGCGGCCAGAAAGACATATGCCGGCGCCCGTTCTTCCGGTAGCGCCGGGCGTTCGATGGGGGGGCTGGACTTGCCGCTGTTGATGGTCGAGCAGCCGCTGCGAACATGTGGCGATGCCGCCTTGACGATGACGGCGCATTGTCGCTTGACGGTTGCGCTGGTGCGCGAAGGGCGTTTGCTGGTGGGCATGGTTGTAGCACTCCCTGGTCGTTGACGACTGGCGGGTTCAACGACGCTAGCGAAAAGATCGTGCGTCCCGGGTGAAGCGTTCATCACCTTCAGGTGTATTTGACAGCTCGTCGACATCACGAGGGGAATAGTCCGGCTACCCACTGCCAATGGAGAGCTGCCATGCCCGAGAAGAAGACCCAACGCGCCGCCAGCAAGGACAAAAAAGAAGGCAAGTCAGCGAGCACACAGGCAGGCGAATACGTGCACGAGGAAATCGAGCATGTACGCGAGGGAGAACATGGCGCGCGGTCTGCCAAGCAGGCCATCGCCATCGGACTGTCCAAAGCGCGGCGTGCCGGGGTGAAAGTGCCGATCAGCAAGACTGCCAGCAAGTCGACCAGAAAGAGGGCCGCCCACGACGCGGCTGCCTCGCATGATCACCACAAACCCTCAACGAAGCGCTCAAGGGCTAGCACCAGCGCCTTGAAGAAGGAAGGCCACCAGGCAGCGTCGACATCCGCGCTGTCCTCACACGCGAAGGAAAGCGCTGCCAAACGTAGCGCTGGCTCCCGTGTGGCGGCAGCAAAGAAAGCTGCGCACACCAAGGGTGCGGTAGGACGCTCGACGGCGGCGAAGAAGGCAGCGAAAACCCACGCTAAGAGCGCATCCTGATCCAATTCACCTTCCCGGAGACTGCACGACATGGCACGCCCCATCTGGACTGGAACGCTTTCATTCGGCCTGCTTAACGTGCCGGTTTCGGTCATGTCGGGCGAGCGCAGCGTCGATCTGCATTTCCGCATGCTGGATGGCCGCAGCAATACGCCGGTGCGCTATGAGCGCGTCAACGCGGAAACCGGCGAGGAAGTGCCCTGGAAGGAGATCGTCAAGGCGTTCGAATACGAGAAGGGCAGCTACGTTGTGCTCGAGCCGGAAGATATCAAATCGGCCGCTTCGGAGGGGCGCGAGGCGGTCGAGGTGGCGGCCTTCGTCGATGCGGATTCGATCGGACCGGAATATTTCGAGAAGCCCTACGTGCTCGTGCCGGGCAAGAAGGCGGAGAAAGGTTATGTGCTTTTTCGCGAGGTGCTCAAGCGCACCGGCAAGATAGGCATAGCACGCGTGGTGATCCGCACACGCGAGTACCTATCGGCAGTCATGCCCAAGGGCGATGCGTTGATGCTCATGCTGCTGCGCTACCCGCAGGAATTGGTCGACACCAGCGACTTCAAGATTCCCGAGGGTGCACCGTCAAAACACCGTATCTCGCCGAAAGAAATGCAGATGGCCGAGCAGCTGATTGATTCGATGAGCGGCGAGTGGAAGCCCGACGATTACCGCGACGAATTTCGCGATCGCCTGCGCAAGGTCATCGAGAAGCGGCTCAAGTCCAAGGGCGTGGTGACGCCGGCGGTCGATGAAGATGAGGCGACGCCAGAAAACGCCACCACCAACGTGGTCGATTTCATGGCGTTATTGCAGAAAAGTCTGGCCAGCAAGAAACGTACGCCGGCAAAGAAGGCCACGGCAAAGCCGGCGCGCAAGACGTCTGTAAAGAAGGCTGCCGTCGCGAAGAAGACCAGCGCAAAGAAGACGCCCAGGAAGCGTGCACCGGTCCGCAGGGCCAGCTGAAAACGCGGCAGGTTTGTTGCGCGACAGCTGCCTGGCTGAGGGCATCTGCGAAGCGAACGGTCAGGCTGGCGGTTCGCTGTCACCCAGGTAGTCGACCAGGTCCAGGGCATTGGACGTGGCATGACCCAGGGCGGTGTTATCAAAGATGCACCAGCGCTGGGCAGTGTGTGACGCGGGTCGGCGCAGCTTGAGAGAAATACGCTGCAGGGTCGGCTCGGGGTAGCTGTCGTAATAGATCCGCGGCGAGCCGTGCAAACGCAGGTATTGCATGGCCGGATCGCCCGCTGGTACCGCTGCCCTCGGTACGCGCGCGGGATCCGCCGCGACGCGGCTGATGTGCTGGTCTTTCAGTTGGCGGTCCGCCGCCGGCACAAACCACGAGGCATGGCGTGGCTCACAAGCCACCGGACCGTGGTGCAGACGACGCAGCATTTCGAAAAACGGCAGCGCCACCGACGCCGAGTAGGCGAGACTGGGCGGCAGTTGCAGCAGCAGGCAACCGAGCTTTGAACCTAGCCGCTGGACTTCATCCAGAAAGGCCGGCAGTAGCGCGTCGCATTCGAACAGTCGTGCCTGGTGGCTGATGGTGCGTGGCATCTTCACCGCGAAGCGGAAATCGTCGGGTACCGAAGCCGCCCAGCGGAGGTAAGTAGCGGGCTGGTGCGAGCGGTAGAACGAGGAGTTGATTTCCACCCCGTTGAATACCTGCGCGTATCGCTGCAGATGGCTACCTTCCTCCGGAAATCGTCCCGAGGAGGCCTTGGGAACAGCCCAGCCGGCGCAGCCGACATAGCTCTGCGGCTGGACCGGTAGCTGTCTGCCAGCTCGGATGGGGAATGATGGGCGGTTTGCGGTCAATGTGCGTGCCGGTGGCTGCCTGCCAGCAACATGGTGACAAGGTGGTGAGACGCGCGTGAATTTCGTGGCATTCTCTTCACGTTCCGGGAGCGACGCTTTCGCATCATCGTGGGTTCCTCATTGCGGGAGCCCTTGGTCCAGATGAGGGACATCATGTTTAAATTTGAAGGTGACGTGGTGACCGACCAGGCGGCCGAGGCAGTCCCTCTGCCGGCTGAATGGTGCCAGTCGATCATGGATGCGCTGCCCGCGGCCATGTGCATCTGTGACTCGCGTGGTGTGGTCGTCGCCTGCAACAAGGCAGCAGTGGAACTGTGGGGAGCCTCGCTGTCCATGGGCATCCGTGGCGAAAAGCTGTTCCGGCAGATGGACATGGACGGGACTGAAAGTGCCGCGACAACATCGCCTTTCGATGTTGTCCTGGGCGGCGTGGAGTCGGTATGCGGCTTGAGCGTCATGATCGACACCGCGCAGGGCGACACGCTGAACGCGCTAGCCAATCTGCGACCGCTCAGAGAGCGCGACGGAGCGGTCCATGGCGTACTCGTCGAGATTCAGCCGATCGAACCGCAGGACGATATCGAGGACATGTTCGAGAATGGTTCAGTCGGTCTGCATTTAGTGGCGGCGGACGGCACGATACTGCGTGCGAATCAGGCGGAGCTGAATCTACTCGGATACCCGAGTGACGAGTACATCGGCCGGCATATAAGCGAGTTCCACGCCGATGCGGATGTGATCGCAGACATCCTCACGCGCCTTGGCGCGGGCGAGACTCTCGACAAATATCCCGCACGGCTGATCGCCAGGGACGGTCAGACCAAGCATGTGCAGATCAGTTCCAGCGCGCGATTTCAGTCGGGCCGGCTGGTCAACACCCGCTGCTTCACCGTCGACGTGACTGAGCAGCACCGGCTCGCCCAGGCAAACCGTGAACGCGAGAATCTCGCACATCAGCTGCTGGACGCCTTGCCGGTGGCTATCTACACCACCGACGCCCTGGGCCGGATCACCTTCTACAACCTCGCCGCGGCTGCATTGGCCGGGCGAACGCCGGCGCTTGGCCAGGAATGGTGCGTCTCGTGGAAGATGCTCAAGGCCGATGGCACACCGCTTGCGCATGATCAGTGCCCGATGGCCGTTGCCATTCGCGAGCAGCGAGCGGTGCATGGTGCGGAGGCCGTGGCAGAGCGGCCCGATGGCAGCCGGATAGCCTTCGCGGCCTATCCAACGCCGCTGTTCGATGAGGCCGGCGTCATGGTGGGCGCGGTGAACATGTTGGTGGATATCACCGAACACCAGAAAATCGAGCGGGCATTGCAGGACTTCAACGATACGCTTGAACGGCGTGTCCACGAGCGGACGAGCGAGGCGGAGGCCGTTTTCCTGGACCTGCATCGCAGCGAGCGCAATTTTGCATTGCTGGTGGGCAGCATCATCGACTACGCGATTTATATGCTCGATCCCGAGGGCAATGTCACTAACTGGAATCGCGGGGCTGAGCGGATCAAGGGTTACTCCGCCCATGAGATCGTGGGGCGGAATTTTTCATGCTTCTACACGCCGGAAGACCGTGCGCGGAACCTGCCGGCGCGTGCGCTGGCCACTGCGCTGCGCGAGGGCCGATACGAGGCTGAAGGCTGGCGCATGCGCAAGGACGGCAGCCGGTTCTGGGCCAGCGTGGTCATCGATCCCATCTTCGACGAGGGTAGACACATCGGTTTCGCCAAGATCACCCGGGACGTCACGGAGCGCAAGCAGAACGAGACCGCCCTGATCGAAAGCGAACGGCAGTCGCGTGGCGTCATCGATACGGCGCTCGACGGTTTCGCGCAGATGGATGAAACAGGTTGCATCCTGGAATGGAATCCCAGCGCACAGACGATGTTCGGCTGGCCACGCGAGGAAGCCGTGGGGCGCCGGCTGATCGATCTCGTGGTAGCTCCCGAGAACCGGGCACGCTTTGCCGGGTACTTGCCCCCAGCCCTGCGCACCACGCTGTCCTCCGGTGGCAGCGAGCAGATCGATGCGGTCGCGCGCGAAGGGCGCAAGCTCATCGTGGAGCTGAGTATCAGCGTACTGGTGATGAATGATGGACCGCGATTCAATGTCTTCATGCGAGACCTTACCGAAAAGGTCCTTGTCGAGGCGCAGTTGCGGCAGGCGCAGAAAATGGAGGCCGTCGGCCAGCTGACGGGTGGTCTTGCGCATGATTTCAACAATCTTCTACAAGGGATCATTGGTTCGCTCGACTTGATCCAGCTGCGCATCAATGCCGGCCGCACCGCGGATATCGACCGCTTCGTCGGGGGTGCCCTGACGTCGGCCAATCGGGCAGCCGCGTTGACCCATCGGCTGTTGGCATTCTCGCGACAGCAGCCGCTCGATCCCAAGCCGATCGATGCGAATCCGCTGGTCGCTTCCATGGGGGATCTGCTGCGACGGACGATCGGCGAGCAGATCCAGCTCAAGTTCGACCTGGCCGCCGACCTGTGGTCGACGCTGTGCGATTCCAATCAGCTGGAAAGCGCGCTGTTGAATTTATCGATCAACGCACGCGATGCCATGCGAGCGGGCGGTTGCCTGACCATCAGCTCACACAACGCGGACATCGGCCCGATGATGGCAGGCAAGTTACGCGACGTGGCCTGCGGTCAGTACATATGCATCGATGTGACCGACAACGGCAGCGGGATGCCGCAGGAGATCGTCGAGCGCGCGTTCGATCCGTTCTTCACTACCAAGCCCGCAGGGCAGGGCACCGGCCTCGGGCTGTCGATGGTGTACGGATTCGCGCGCCAGTCGAACGGCCATTGCGAGATCAGCAGCCAGCCGGGCCAGGGCACCACAATCCGCTTGTACCTGCCTCGGTACAGCGCACAGATCCAGGCACCGCCGCCTGCGGTCCCGGCCCACAGTCCTGCGGGCAAGGGCGAAGTAGTGCTGGTGGTTGAAGATGAGCCGGTAGTGCGGCACATCGTTCTCGAAGTGCTGCATCAGTTGGGTTACCAGGCGCTCGAAGCGGCCAGCGGTGAGGCCGGGTTGGAGGTGCTGGGTTCCGGACAAGCGATCGATCTGCTGGTCTCCGATATCGGCCTGCCGGGTTTGAACGGACGCCTGCTTGCCGACGCGGCAAAGCAGCTGCATCCCGAGATCAAGGTTTTGCTGATGACCGGATACGCGGCGAGTGCTGCGCTGGCGGATGGCTTCCTCGCGCCCGGGATGGAACTGATCACCAAGCCGTTCACCGTGCAGGCGCTGGCATGGCGGATACGCGAAATGATCGAGAACTCTGCGCGGCCTACCCTGGGCCACCCCGATGGGTCTGCCCATCGCCTGCTTCTGTCCTGACCCGCTGTTACCTCAGGGTGTCAAGGGAGAGCGCTGAAGATCGAGCAGCTCCAGCATGATCTTTTCCAGCTCGTGCACCCTCAGCGGTTTGAGGACAATGCGAATGTGCGGGAACTCCGCTTTCAGCTCTGGCTGGTCCCTGCCTGAGATCACCACAAACGGTGTGTCGCGGGCGACCAGGGCAAGCACGATCGGGTGGGCGCTTTCGCCGCGCAACCCCATGTCGATGAGTGCGACGTCAAAATCGCTGGTCTCCAGTTCGTTGAAGGCATCGAACAGGCTGAGGTTGACCAGGGTCTCCAGTCCCATGCTCTGGAGAGTGTCCTCCACCATCATGGCAACGACCGGATCGTCTTCGACGATCAACACGCGCCGGGCTTTCGGTGACAACATGGTCTGCTTTGCTCCGGCTGAAGGCGGCTCACTACTACCTGGAGTTTATGCTGTTAAGCGCCTGCTTGTGCGATCCAGCTGTGAAGGCGCAGACAACGCCTTGCGACGTGCAGGCCGAACTCGGTTAGCGGATGTCCATGACGTTGGGCAGGGATTCGCACGACGAGCATCTCCATTCAGAGCACTCATCTGGCTAAAAGTCTGGAGCTCAGTCTGTGACCGCAGCAGTTTGATCGAGTCGAATGAACCTGCTCACCATTCCTTGCTGGCGCTTTCGACTTCCATATAGGGCTTCGCCCAAAGAGCCATCTGGATCTGCATCGATTTGCACCAGGCTGTATGCATGTGCATCACGTCAGAATCTGTATGTCCCTTGGCTTCCAGGTACGGTCTGATCGTGTCGTTGAGGACCACCACGAAAACAAGGATGTCGCTGTAAGGAACATGCGGCGTAGAAACGACGTTGTCCGTCTGATTTTTTTTGACGCTGGTGTGCCTGAGGGCGATTTCCTGCTGGTAGTTGAGCCAGTCCTGGTCATAGGGGCGCCGGCAAGTATCCAGAATCCATTGTTGGAACCGGCGATTGCTCCGCGCCAGGTAGTCCGGAAGGGGCGTGCCATCGGGGCTTCGCGAGTGCCTGGCCAGGTGCGGGATACCGGCAATGATGTTGGCGCGCCAGTGATTCACGATGCGCTCGACTTGATCTTCCAGTACGGCGCCTGCCATGCGCAGATAGTGCTGGTCATCCGCCGTGAAGCCTGCTGATATTTTCAGTCGTTGGAGATCATCGAGCGTTGCGGACGAAACGGCGGACGCACCATAGGTATAGCCAGGTATATCGCGCGCATTTACGTTCATGCGGAAACCTCTTGGGTGAAGTCAGCCACGTGGGTGTGTTGCCTGATCAAATGGCGTTCACTTCGGCTCATCAGCGGCTGCGCGCCTTGGTCTTGCGTGGTCAGCTTGAGATTATTCGCCAAATCCGTGCCAAAAACGACCGTCCATGCCCGGTGACTGCTGTTCGAAGACTGGACGTGGCGGGAGGGCCCGTGGTGGTGTCGCCTGTTTGTCACGGAAAGCGATAGGGAGCACTGCCATCTGGGCGTGGCGCCGGTTTGTGGCTTCTTGCCGTATCAAATGGCAGCGATCGGCGGCGTGCACATTTGAGTTGCGAGCAGTACGCTCTGAGGAATAAAGACATTCGGTTACGGTTGACGCCGTGATGACAGGCCGAGTGCAAAGCTGCACGTTTCAGCTGAATGTGTCGCGATGCGCTCAGCCATGTTTCGAGTTTTCCCTGGAGATAGCTCATGAAAGGTTCTGACTTGTTCGTCGCAGCTCTTGTGAACGAGGGCGTCGATCGGATTTTTGGGATTCCGGGGGAGGAGAATCTCGATGTCGTCGAGTCCATTCGGCGCTCACCGATTCAGCTCATTTTGACCCGGCATGAGCAAGCCGCTGCATTTATGGCGGCCACGTACGGAAGGCTCACCGGCAAACCCGGGGTATGCATCACGACGCTTGGGCCCGGAGCATTGAACCTCACTACAGGTGCCGCCTATGCACTGCTGGGCGCCATGCCGATGATCATGATCACCGGCCAGAAGGCCATTCGATCGTCCCGGCAAGCACGCTTTCAGATCGTGGATATCATCTCGACCATGCGGCCGCTGACCAAGCTTTCACGTCAGATCATCTCTCCAACAATGATCCCGGCGATGGTGCGTGAAGCTTTCCGCGTGGCGGCTGAGGAGCGGCCGGGGCCGGTACTGCTGGAGCTTCCCGAAGACGTCGCGGCTGAAGAGTGCGAAGAGGTGGCCTTGATTCCTTCGCACCCGATTGAATTTCCTCTGGCGAGTACGGAAGCTCTTGATCGCGCCGCACAGATGATCATGCAGGCCAAGTCTCCGCTGTTGATGCTCGGCGCAGCGGCATCGCGGCCACGCTCGACTTCGGATCTCGCCCAGTTCGTGCTGCGTACGCAAATTCCGTACTTCACTACGCAGATGGGTAAGGGCACCGTACCTGGCGGCAGCGAGCTTTACATGGGCACCGCAGCGCTTTCCGAACGTGACTATGTGCATGAGGCTATCGAGCGCGCCGATCTTATCGTCACCATCGGTCACGATACGGTCGAGAAGCCGCCCTTCATCATGGGCGTCAAGGGACCGAAAGTCGTCCACGTTGGTTATCAGCCGGCCAATGTCGAGCAGGTTTATTTCCCCCAGGCGGAGGTCATCGGCGACCTTGGGCCATCGCTAAGAGAGCTTGCCGATCGCGTTGAAGGCAAGATCCCTCATGCGCAGGCCCTCCTGCCATTGCGCGAAGGCATCCTTGAGCGGATTGCTGCGCGTGCCACCGAAGATCGCTTTACGCCGCAACGATTGGTGCACGACGTACGCGAGGTCATGCCAGCGGATGGCATCCTGTCCCTCGACAACGGGATGTACAAGATCTGGTTCGCGCGAAACTATCGAACACGCGTCGCAAATACGCTCCTGCTTGATAACGCACTGGCTACGATGGGAGCGGGTCTGCCGGCAGCCATCATGGCCGCGATGCTGTATCCCAAGCGTCGCGTCATGGCGGTTTGCGGTGACGGCGGCTTCATGATGAACAGCCAGGAGTTGGAAACGGCTGTCAGGCTCAAGCTCAACCTTGTCGTGCTGATTCTTGAGGACCACGCGTTCGGCATGATTCGCTGGAAGCAAGCCGTAGATCAGTTTCCCGACTTCGGCATGACCTTCGGCAATCCTGATTTCGTCACCTATGCCAAAGCCTATGGTGCTACGGGAACGAAGGTCAATGCGGTTGCTGAATTGCGACCGATCCTGGAGAAGGCGTTCACTGATGGGGGCGTGCAGCTCGTCATCGTCCCCATCGACTACTCAGAAAATAAGCGGGTGCTCGTTGACGAGTTGAGTCAACGTTTACCGGTAGAGAAGGGAGCATGACAATGGCACAGACAATTCAGGTTCTGCAGGCGTTTGACCGGGCTATCATCACCGAGATTCCGGTTGACGATGCCCAGGCGCTCGAAACCAAGCTTGCTTCGGCAACGCGGACGTTGCGAAATCGCGATGCCTGGCTCAAACCCCATCAGCGCAGCGCCATACTTTTGCGTGCCGTCAGTTTGCTGGAAGCGCGGCAAACCCATTTCGCCCAGCTCATCGCGCGCGAAGGGGGCAAGCCATATACCGACGCAGTCGTCGAGGTGACCCGGGCGATCGACGGATTGCGCAATGCGGCCGACGAACTGCGAACCTTTGCCGGTCGGGAAATTCCCATGGGCCTCACGGCGGCGAGCGATGGGCGATGGGCGTTCACCACCAAAGAGCCCATCGGGGTTGTCGCTGCCATATCGGCCTTCAATCACCCCTTGAATTTGATCGTTCATCAAGTGGCACCGGCGATTGCTGTCGGTTGCCCGGTGATCGTGAAGCCGGCCACGGCAACGCCGCTGACCTGCCTCGATTTCGTCGATCTTCTGCGGGAAGCGGGTCTCGATGAACCGTGGTGCCAGACCTTTGTCACGAGTGACAACGCGTTGGCAGAACGTCTCGCCACGGATCCGCGCGTGGCATTCCTGAGCTTTATCGGATCGGCAAAAGTCGGCTGGTACTTGCGTAGCAAGCTCGCTCCGGGAACACGCTGCGCGTTGGAGCATGGTGGTGCCGCGCCAGTCATTGTCGATCGAAGTGCTCCGCTGGACCGGATCATCGAACCCATCGTGAAAGGTGGCTACTATCACGCGGGCCAGGTCTGCGTTTCCACGCAGCGAATCTTCGTGCATACGGATATCGTCGAGGACTTCATCGAGCGACTTGCAGCACGGGTCCGCTCTCTTCGTGTGGGTGACCCACTATTGCAAGAGACCGAAGTGGGTCCACTGATCAATCCGCATGAAGTGGAGCGGGTGATGTCCTGGACTGACGAAGCGGTAGCTGGTGGCGCCAAGATCATTGGTGGCGGCCGCCTGTCCGAGACCACGCTCGCGCCAGCCATCCTGGTCGACCCGGCCGCTGATGCGAAGGTTTCGCAACTTGAAGTTTTCGGACCTATAACGTGCGTCTATGGGTATCAGGATCTCGACAAGGCGATCGACATCGCCAACTCACTGCCTACCGCTTTCCAGTCCAGCGTATTTTCAAAGGACATCGGTCCGGCCATGCGAGCTGCCCGGCGCCTTGATGCATCCACTGTGCTTGTCAACGATCACACGGCGTTTCGCACTGACTGGATGCCATTCGCGGGGCGGCGCCAGTCGGGCTACGGTGTTGGTGGCATTCCGTATTCGATGGAAGAGATGTCGCAGGACAAGATGGTGGTTCTTCGCTACGACGGGTAGCAAAAGCTTTAGCTTCGCCCAGCTCAGCCAGCCCGGGGAACAAATCCGGCGACCCCGGTTTCAACCACGGCGTTGAACCGGACGTTCGTCGCGATGCCATTGCGGATTTCCTGCATGTCGTCCTCGGGCAAGGGCGAAATGTCGAAATTCGTCCGGATGTGGTCAGCGTTGGTGGAAGTGGTCAATACCGCGCAGCCGCGCTGCACCGCCCAGGCCAGCGCCACTTGGGCAGGGGTCTTGCGGACACGCTGAGCGATGGCCTTGAGCACTGGATCATCGGTTACTCTCGGTTCCATGCCATGGCCCAGCGGCGCGAACGCGAGCAGCACAATGCCATGCTCTCGGCAGAAGTCGAGCAGCTCCCATTCGGGTAGGTAGGGGTGACTTTCGACTTGCACCACAGCCGGCATGATCCGCGCAGCAGCGACGATTTCCTTCACCTTCTCCAGGGTGATGTCGGACAGGCCGATGGACCGGCACTTGCCCTCGTCGACGAGGTGCTCCATCGCATGCCAGGTCTCCACCAGGGTTACCCCGGAGTCATAGATCGGCTCACCCAGTTCGTTCCTCGGGTTCGGGTCGTCGCCGGGTTGAAAGGCAAAGGGCGTGTGGATCAGATAGCAATCAAGATAGTCGAGCTGCAGGCGATGAAGGCTCGCTTCGAGAGCGGGTTTGACCCGTCCCGGACGATGATTGTTGTTCCACAGCTTGCTGGTGACGAAGAGGTCATCGCGCCGAACCGTCCCGGCCTCGAACGCTTCCCGCATCGCGTGCCCAGCGACGTCTTCGGTGCGGTAGAGCTCTGCACAATCGAGATGCCGGAACCCTACATCCAGCGCCACCTTAATGGCGTGCTTTGCAGCGACATGATCAGCGATCAAGGTACCAAACCCAAGGGCAGGGATCGCGCCGGTACCGTGGGTTAGAGGAATTTTTGCACTTTGGAGAGAGTTGAGTGGATGCATGCTCATGCTCCTTATCTAAGGGCCATAGCCAGGAGAGCAGTCAATCGGAAGATCATCCTTCATTCCCATCGGCCACTCTACGCTCGAAAGCGCCGCTGGAACTACCCCGGGCGAGATGGAAAACTGCGCATCCGGACCACCATCCCCATGACACCGATCATCACAGCTTCAATGCATCGACGGCCCTGCGCCCAGTGCATGCCCTGAGCGTCAGCCTCGTTGCGCAGCCGTACCTGATACATGACGGTTGCCAGGCACGCTCCAACGCCATGGGAGATCCTTGCCCTGGCTGATGCCAATACGCAGGCTGCCCGCCAGATCTTTGGGCGGAGCCATGCCGTCGTCGACGATGGCAAAGCCATCAAGAGGGGTGACCAGATCAATCCCGTTTTGCGCGGCGTTGATACCCATCGCCTGTGTCAGGCGGGCTGGTCCACGGCATAGATCAAGATCGCGCGATACTCGTGGCCGCGCCGCGCGCATTTGTGCAATCCCGTGCAGCGGCTCCAGCGCGCGGATGAGCACTCCGCAACCATCCCCCGCTGGGCCAGACACGCAATTGCAGCACCAGTGCATGCCGTAGGTGAAATACACATACATGTGTCCCGGCGGTCCAAACATGATGGTATTCCGCAGCGTCTTTCCGCGGTACGTATGTGACGCTGGATCGATCGCGCCAACGTAGGCCTCCACTTCCACAATGCGACCCGCCCGGCCATCCGCTGATGCCAGGACTTTGTTGAGCAGTCGTGGTGCCACCGTGGTGGCAGCCCGATTGTAGAAAGCACGCGACAAGGGCTTGCCTGGCCAGATCAACGCAGCTTCTTTTTTTTGAACCACCCGAACTCTCCCATAAGTGTCATCCGAACGTGCATTGCGCACCTTGCTGGAAACGCCGATTTCCCGAAGCGTTACTGAGGCCTGCGCTTTGCAAAGTTATCGCTACTGGAGTTGGCCACAGCGGCCAGATAAAGCTGACGGTAAGCTTCGACCAGGCGGTCGAGTGCGAACGCGCGATTTCTTCCACTGGGATTGGGTACGACCCATATGGCAGCGCCCTCCATACGACCGGGCTGCAATCCCCAGGCGATCTCTCGTTGACCGGAAAGGGCGGAGTACGCCGCCTTGCCGAGAAAAGCGACAACACGTGGCGCGTAACGTGCGATCTTCTGCTCGAACTGCGCAGCCGCAGAGCTGAATTCCTCCGGCGACAGCTGATCAGCCCGCGCCGTTGGCCGTCTTACGACCGTCGTCAGACCACATCCGTACTCGAGAATCGTGCGGTCATCCTCGGGCTGAATTTCCTCAGGCGTGAAGCCGGCGAGATGCATAACGCGCCAGAAGCGATTGCTCCTTCCCGCGAAATGGTGCCCGGTCGCGGCCGCTGTCAATCCGGGATTGATCCCGCAGAACAGCACCTTGAGGCGTTCGGCAATGATGTCGGGAAGTTCGTCAGTCACGACATACCTTGCAAGCCCAGGCAGGGGCCTGGCTCGGCCGGAAAAGTAACCGATACCCTTGTCGCAGGTGCAGATCGCATCAACCGGTCACCCGCAGATCACGCTTACCGCTTTCTGCGCGAGCTTCCTCAGTGCGATTCGGGAAGTACCGGTGCGGGCGCGAATAGCCAGGGTGTGCATCGTCGCGGAGGCGAGCAGGGCGAGGGCCTTGGGATCATGGCCTTGCTTCAATTCCCCGGCAGCACGCGCCAGTTTGAAGCGCGCCTCGAAATCGGCATCGAGCGCATGAAAGCCGTCTGCAACGAGACGCTGGATCTCGGGATTGCCGGGCGCCTCGGTAACGGCAGTACCGACCACGAAACATCCAAGCACCTGCTCGTCGCTGGAGAAATAAATGGACAGCGCTGCGTCGTAAACCCTCATCAACGTCTCGGGTAAGGTCCCTTGTGTCTCGAACGCCTTACGCATCGCTGCAAATTTGAGTTCCCAGTAGTCGCTCAGCGCCTTGACATAGATCTCGTGCTTATCGCCGAACGCCGCTCGAAGGCTCGGTCGATTCATGCCGGTCGCAGCAGAGATGTCGTCGAGCGAAGTGCCGGAATAGCCGGTCTTCCAAAAGGCATCCGCCGCCCGCCGAAGGGCAGTCTCGGGCTCGTAAGCGCGCGGTCGCCCGCGGGGCCTTTTCTCGGCTTTTTCTTTTTCTGTGCGAAGTAGCATAAAAAGATTGATCTCTTGTCTTTGGGTGGATTATTATACGAACCAGTACAAAATTCAACGTGCATGAAGACCTGACATACAGCTAGTCGGCCGATGGGCCAACCGGCGGTATCCGACGTCATTCCTGCATTCCTCAAGGAATCTCCGATGCACCAACAATCTGATGAAACGCCCGGTGGAATGGGCCCGGGCGATCGCGCCGAGATGCCAAGGCGGAGTATCAAGGCGAGGCTACGCTGGCCCCTGATGGTGGCGTTGCCGATATTGCTGGTGATAGGAGGCACGGCCAAATATCTGGCGGGAGCGCGTGATGTCGTGACCGACGACGCCTTCGTGCAGGCCGCGAAAGTCTCCATCAATGCCAGGGTCCCCGGTCAGGTGGTGAAAATCGCGGTGAGGGACAATCAGCAGGTCCATGCGGGCCAGTTGCTGTTCCAGATAGATCCAGAGCCCTACAAGATTGCTGTAGAGCAAGCCGAGGCACGGCTCGGCACCGCGCGCCTCCAGGTCGAAGCGCTCAAGGCGACTTATCGCCGGCAATTGGCTAATGTCGAATCAGCCAAGGCTTCGGCTGGCTTCGACGCGCGTGAATACGAACGCAAGAAAGCACTCCTCGCCACCGATTTCTCCTCGCGTTCTGCGTACGAACGCGCCGAAACGGATTCCATGGTCGCGAGGCAGCAGATCGCATCGGCCCAGCAAGACGTCTCCAACAGCATCGCTGAATTGAATGGCGACCCCAATATCGAGGTCGATCGACACCCGGCGGTCCGCGAGGCTCAGGCTCTATTGGATCGTGCGCGGCTGGATCTCTCCTATACCACCGTCATAGCGCCCGACGATGGCGTCGTAACCAAGGTTGACGATCTGCAGGTGGGCGATTTCGTCAGTAGCGGTGCCACCGTGTTCTCAATGATGTCGAACCGGGATATCTGGGTCGAGGCGAATTTTCGCGAAACCGGTCTGACGTATATGCGACCGGGCCAGCGCGCGACCGTCAATGTAGATACTTACCCCGGACATGAATTCAAGGCGCACGTGGTCAGCATCAGCCCAGGGACGGGATCGGAGTTCTCCGTATTGCCGCCTGAGAATGCCACGGGTAACTGGGTGAAGGTCGTGCAGCGTTTGCCAGTGCGGCTGGAGCTGGACGATATCGATCCAAAGTGGCCGCTGTACTCGGGTATGAGCGTCACCGCACAGGTCGATACCCGGCAGGACACTCATGCAGCAAATGCCAACGCTGGAGTCGAGCGGTGAATACTGTCGTTGATGCCGGCACCAAGGTGACGTCGCATCGGTTCCTGATCATGGCTGCGCTGCTTGCGACCTTCATGCAGGCGATGAACATATCGATTCCGAATGCAGCGGTGCTGTATTTGGAGGGTGCTTTGTCGATGACCGACGACGAGCTCGGCTGGGTCTTTACCTCCTACATCGCCGCAAGTGCCATCGTCTTCCCGATGACGCATTGGCTGGCGGGCCGGTTTGGAAGGAGGAGGGTGTTCCAGGTCTCGATGGCGCTATTCAGCCTTGGCCTGATACTCGACACGCTGGCGACGACGCCGCTGCAATTCGTAGCGGCCCGCATCCTGCAGGGTGCTGCAAGCGGCACACTCGCTCCGCTATCAATAAGTATCTTGCTCGATGAACTGCCGCCACTGCGGCATGGCCATATCGGCATTGTGTGGAGCGTGACAGCGCTGCTTGGGATGCTTAGTGGCCCGGGCATCGGCGGCTGGCTCAGCGAGTACGCCGGGTGGCGTTCGATCTTCTATCTCAGTCTTCCGTTGGCCGCGTTCGCCTCGTTGACGATGGGTCTCTATCTGAGGGAGAAGAAAGCACAGAAGAGTCCGCCCTTCGACTTCTTTGGCGTGGCAACGTTCTCGATGGGTGTGGTGGGGCTGCAGATGTTGCTCGACCGCGGTGAGCGCATGGAATGGTTTGCTTCGCCTGAGATCTGGGCCGAGGCCGCTGCGTCTGTGCTCGGCTTCTATCTCTATATCGTGCATGTACTGACGAAAGACGAGCACTTCCTGCACAAGGACTTGTTCAAGGATCGCAACTTCGGTCTCGCGACGGTGATGTTCTTCGCTTTGGGCTTCGTCCTGTTGCCGACCCTGGCGCTGACCTCGCCCATGCTGGAGGAATTGTTCGGCTACCCAGCCCACACGGCAGGCTACCTCACGATCCCGCGAGGCGTCGCCCTGGTGGGTGCATTACTGCTGACGTGGAGTCCGCCGGCGCGCATCGACAACCGGCTGTTTGTGATCGGTGGGTTGGGCCTGGCGATCTACGGCAACTGGCTGATGCTTGGCTACTCGCCGCTGATGGATCGATGGCCAGTGATTTGGGCGGGTGCCTCGCAAGGCGCAGGCCTGGGCATTCTGCTGCCCGCACTCACCAGGGCCGCCTTCAGCACGCTGGACGCGAAATTTCGCTCGGAAGGCACCATCTTCTTCAACATGTCGCGGCTCTATGGCAGCACAATCGGCATTGCGATTGTGCAGATCTTCTTGTTCAACAACACCCAGAGCATGCACCTGGCTCTCGCCAAAAATCTCAGGCCATACCGCCTCGGAGGCGATGCGGGCGGCTCTCTGTCGATGCAGGGACTCGCGATGATGAACGATCTGGTCACCAGCCAGGCGGCGGTCATCGCGATCATCGACCAATTCAAGATCTTGATGGTGGCCCTGCTGGTCGTGAGTCCGCTTGCGCTGCTTCTGCGTAAGCCGCGTCCCGCAACTAAGGTTCCTGGAGTCGCAAAATGAAACTGATCAGATCGAGTCTGTCGGGGCGCTTCGCTCGAACGCTCCTGCTTGCCTGCACCACGTCCGTGCTTCTATCGGCGTGCATGGTGGGGCCCAACTTTGAAAGACCGGCTGTGCCCGCCTCGCAACACTACGACGCCCAGGCCGAACAGGCACTCAGCGGGAGCGACAAGACGAGTGATGCCACGCACGTCGACCTCGGCAAGCGGGTCGATGGCGATTGGTGGTCGGCGCTTGGCTCCGCCAAGCTTGATGAGGTGATGCACAAGGCCATCGTCGGCAATTTCGATCTGGAAGCTGCAGATGCGACGATTGCTCAGGCGAACGAGGCGGTCGCTTCGGCCGCGGGCGGGCTACTTCCGCAAGTGGGGTTTGGAGCTCAGGGTGGCCGTCAGCGGGCAAACTTCGGCCACGACAATATTACGTCCAACTTCTACTCGGTCGGGCCGCAAGTGAGCTTCGATTTCGACATTTTCGGCGGCACAAAACGACTGGTCGAGGAGCGGACGGCGCTCGCCGAACTTCAGAAGCATCGCTTTGACGCGGCCTACCTGACCGTGACCGGCAACGTCGCCAGCGAGGCGCTTCTGCTTGCATCTGCCCGAGCTCAGATTGACGCGGTCCAGGTGCTGATCACTGACGACCGGAAGAACCTCGACCTCGTCCGCTCGGCCCATCAATACGGCAGCACCACGCAAGTCGATATCGCGCTGGCCACCACTCAGCTCGCACAAGACGAGACCTTGCTGCCACCACTCGCCCAGCAGCGGGATGTGGCGCGGCACGCGTTGTCGATCCTGGTGGGCAAGAGTCCTGGCGACTGGGTCGCGCCGGACTTTGATCTGAGTGATTTCGTGCTGCCGGAAAATGTGCCCGTCAGTCTGCCCTCAGAACTTGCTCGCGACAGGCCGGACATTCTCGAAGCGGAAGCCCAGCTCCATGCAGCGAGTGCCGCCATCGGCGTGGCAACGGCGGATATGTACCCGCACCTGCAGCTCTCCGCCTCGCTCACCCAGGCAGGTCCCGGCATCGGAACTCTGTGGGGCGTTGCAGCTGGGCTGACCGGGCCGATTTTCGAAGGCGGAACGCTCAAGGCGAACCGTCGCGGTTCTATCGACGGCTACAAGGCGTCCTTCGCGGACTACAAACAGACCGTCATCAAATCATTGGGGCAGGTGGCTGACGTATTGCAGGCGATCAACCATGACAGCGAAGAATACGCAGCGCAGGAGCGCGCGTTGAGCGCCGCCGAGTCGAGCCTCAAGCTTAACCGGCAAGGTTATAAAGTCGGTGAAATCGGTGTGCTCGACGTGCTGGATGCCGAGCGAGGCTATGAGCGCGCGTTGATCGGTCAGATCCAGGCGACCACCGCGCGTCACCTCGACACAGTGCAGCTTTCTGTTGCCCTCGGCGGTAATTCGAACGGTGCCTTCGAACAGCGAGTGGCGTACCGCGAGAAACAATGACCCTCCGGCTCACCACCTTTCCCCACTAGCTCGGGGTACTTGAAGAGACGCGGCGGCCATATGCCGGCCATTGATGCGGATGTCGAGGCACCCCATGTTTTCACCCAACGGCCGACACGCGTTTCTTCCCGTGCGGCGCTGGCTTCCAACACGAGATCGCACGCATGCAGAATAAGAAAATTCCACTCATTCACGGAGCCGGAGCTATTCCGGCCGTTGGGTTTGGCACACTGATTCCTGACCATTCCGCTGCCAAAGAGGCCGTCAAGGTTGCTTTGGAAGTAGGCTTTCGGCACATCGATTGTGCAGAGATCTACCGCACCGAAGACGTCGTCGGCGAAGCGATGAAGGAGGCATTTGAAGCCGGGACGTTGAGCCGGGAGGAGCTCTTCGTCACCGCCAAGCTGTGGAACAACAATCATCGTCCTGAACGAGTTACACCGGCTTTCGAAGCAAGCATGCGTCGTCTCCAGCTCGACTACCTCGATTGCTATCTGATCCATACGCCGTTCGCCTTCCAGCCTGGCGACGAACCGTTTCCGCGGAACGAACGTGATGAGCCGATCTATGACGAAGGTGTAACGCTGGTTGAGACGTGGCAGGCGATGGAGCGTCTCGTGGATGAGGGAAGGTGCAAGTCCATCGGGCTATCCGACATCACTCTGCCGAAGCTGAAGGAAATTGTCGCTGCCGCGCGCATCAAACCCGCCGTGGTACAGGTCGAGTGCCATCCTTACCTTCCCGAGTGGGAGCTACTCGACTTTTGCCAGCAGCAAGGAATCGTGCTGCTCGCCTTTGCGCCATTGGGGCACGGCATGGAGCCGAGAATAACCGACGATCCGGTAATCAAGGCCATCGCCCAGCGTGTCGACAAGACCCCGGCGCAGGTCGCGCTGGCGTGGGCAGTGGAACGCGGTACGGCGTTCCTGACCACGTCCACCAACCCTGCCCATATCCGGGAGAATTTCGACATTTCCCCGCTGCCTGAAGACGCCATGCGGGAGATGCGTGACGGCATCACGACAAGCATTCGATTGAACGCAGTGGTGGAGACCGGAGTGCCAGGATTTGTTCCTCAGAGCAAATGAACGGGGCCAGCTTCAGCATCCCGAGCTGTGCACACAGGTTCTGATAAGTTCTCAGGTGGATAAATCGGTACGATTTTTCGTACGCCCCGGCACCGCCATCCATTGACTGGCGTGCGCTCTTGCATGAGGAGTTACCCATGATCATCGCCGTGTTCCTGGTCGCCCCCAACGACGTGAATACCGAGCACGTCGATGAAGCTCCCGAGCTGCTTGAGCGCGGCGGGCGCTGGTTTTCGTTACGCGGCGGCCCGCGCCAACCGCAGCCGACGGACCGCGCCTGGGACCCGGTGGCTGTGTATGCCCCCGACGAGCTCACAGAAGAAGAGTTCCAGGAACTCTTCGAGCTCAATAGAAAGCGCGTACCGGAATTGAACTTGAAGTACTGAATGCACGCGCGACAGCAGCCGCGCCGCTTTGCGGCGTCGGCTGCATGTCGTTATCGGGTGCCGTCGATCATGGTTTGTGTTCGACCCACTGCGCACGCCAGGCAGGAGCGTCGAAGGGATCGGCGAAGTATTGAGTCTCGTGCGACACCTTCCCATCCCGAAACTCCATGATGCTCACGGTGTAGGCGCGCTTGCCCTGGTAGTTGATCACATACTCGCTTACCCAGAGATTGCCTTCTCCGACGATGCGCCGGATCGCAAACCCCGATGGCTTACCGGGGTGATGGCTACGGAGCGCTTGCAGGTTGTGCCGACCGTGGATGACTTCGCCTGACTGTGGGTAATCGCACACAGCATCATCGTGATAGATATCGTGCTCGGCATCCAGATCACCCGCAGCCGATGCAGCCCAATGTCGGTCAATGGCCACTCGAATATTCTGCTCGTCCATCTTCAGCCTCCAGTTGAGTCCGCCGGCTTGCGACACCAAGGCTTAGGTAGGTCGAAGTCGTCAGCGGGGGTTGCGCAGTTGCGCTTGTAAGCAACCTCAGAATCAGAGTGTTTCTCATGCGCAACGCAACATGGCGCCATGCATTTGCCGGACATGCGGTCAACTTCTGGGCGGCGACATTTTCCACTTGGCCACGTGAAACCCGTGTCTGTACACAGAGTGCCAGGAATCATCACTGGCAAGCGTAAGTACTAACGCCGCGCTTGCTCCTTGGATTTCCGGAACGCGCGAAGGAAGCTTGCGACTGCCTCATTTGCCCAGCGGTCGCGCTGCGCCGCTGAGGGCTGCGAGTTGGGGTGTGTCAGACATTGCATCTGCGCTTCGCCCCGAACCATATTTACAAAAAGTGCCGCCGCTGCGTCACGTCCGACGCTGCTGAAGTCGAGTTCATCTTTCGACAGGGCCCCATCAAGTAACTCCGCGACAATACTGTTCATGGCTCCTGGCCCCGCAATGTAAAAGCGTCTGGCGAGCTCAGGAAATCGGGGGGCTTCTGCTACGACGACCCGATACAGCGCCAAGGTCCTGGGCGATAGCACGATCTCCAGATACGCGCGCGCCACTTCTCCGAGAATCGATTCCAGACAGTCGTTCGAGAACTCCAGCTTACGGATGGTCGCAAGAGAGAATTCGCATTCGGACTCGACCACTGCCGTAAACAACGCCTCCTTGTTTGGGTAGTGGGTGTAAACCGTTGACTTGGATACCGCGGCGGCCTGCTGAATCATGTCGGTCGTCGATGCAGTAAAGCCGTGGGCCAGAAATATCTCACGGGCACCGGCAAGCACAGCCGCTGCTTTATCTGGCGGCGGGGACGGGACCGTTCGTTTCGCGAGCTTCTCCGGAGCGGGGGCCGGGAGCTTGCGGGGCAGGGATGGGGGCATGGAAGAAGTCCTTGACAGGGTTCGCCTCCAGCGTACCAGAAAGACGCACTTCGCACCGCTCGGTTCACTTGACCATCTTCGTGATTAGCCTATTAAAGCTAACTTTATCGTCACAGGCACTTTACAGACCGTACCGCTCGGTTTAGTATGCCGTCATGTCGATCAGAACAGGCCGGTGACCAATGGAACGTCAAACGATGGGCTCGCCATTCATGCGAGTGCTAAGGACCCGCACGTTCGATGGGATCCGCAAGAGCGCAGGATTGTTTTGCGGAGGTTTTCTGCTGTGCTCGTGCGCGGCCATACCCCACCTCGGCGCCTTGCCTCAACCCATCCCTGTCTCGCAATTGGAAACCACGCGCAGCTTCAATGGCCCTCAGGGCGACTGGCCCGCGCAGAACTGGTGGGTGTCGTTTCAGGATCCCCAGTTGGACAAGCTTATCGGTGAAGCGCTGGACCATTCGCCAACAATGGTCGAAGCGCAGGCGCGGTTACAGGATGCGGTTGCCCGCACGGGAGAGGCACGCTCAGCCCTCTATCCAACGCTTGGCGCCAATGCCTCGGTGACCCGAGACAAGTTGAGTTACAACAGCATTTTTCCCGCCGCGGCCGTCCCACGTGGGTGGAACGACATGGGGCGCACAACGCTGGATTTCAGTTGGGAGCTGGACTTCTGGGGCAAGAATCGCTCGGCGTTGCACGCCGCCGTTTCTGAAGCTGACGCTGCAGAAGCTGATGCTGCCGGCGCCCGTTTGCTGCTGACAACCTCGGCGGCTGATGCGTACGTCCGGTTGCAATATTTGTTCGTACGACAGGATGTGGCGGCGCAGTCGCTGCGAAATCGGCAAGACTCCCTGCGGCTGGTGCAACGACGATTCGCGCAGGGACTTGATGCACAGGTTTCGATCGAAGAAGCGAGTGCCCGCGAAGATCTGGCCAAGGCTGATCTCGCTGAAGCGGACGAGCAAATTCAACTTGCCCGTAACGGCATCGCCGCGCTGCTCGGTCGTGGGCCGGATCGCGGATTGAATATCACGCGTCCGCAACTCTCCGCCCGTCGTTCCGTGGGTCTTCCCCCCACCATTGAGGCTGACCTTCTTGGCAGAAAACCCGAAGTCGTTGCAGCGCGCTGGCGTGTCGAGGCCGCGGCCAAGCGAATCGGTGTTGCCAAGGCTTCTTTCTATCCCGATGTGAACCTCACTGCGTTCATTGGCTTTGAATCGCTTGGACTGAGCAAGCTGACGTCAGCGGGCTCCGACGTAGGTGGTGTCGGCCCTGCGTTGCACTTGCCGATATTTGAGGGTGGCCGTTTGCGCGCCAACTATCGGTCCGCTCGCGCTGAGTTCGATCTTGCGGTGGCCAATTACGACGAAGCGCTGACCCAGGCACTGCGTGAGACAGCAGATGCGGCACGTAGCCTGACTGCGCTACAGGACCGGCTCGTTGCCACGGATGCCGGACTGAGCCGGAGCGAAACGGCGTACACCCTCGCCAAGAAAAGGTACGAAGGCGGCCTGGCTGACTTCCAAACCGTTCTCACTGCAGAAGACGCACTGCTCCAGGCGCAAATAGCCGACACCGCCATCCACATGCGTGGCTATTCGCTCGATGTCGCCTTGGTGAAGGCACTGGGCGGCGGCTTCGAATCCCCATCCAAGTTTCAAGAACAGGTGAAGCTGTGAACGACAATAGAGACGAAAGCATAAACACGCAGCTCACTGCAGAGGCCGGCACGGCGCAGGCCGCGAAGCGAAAGCGTCTGCTTTTGGGCCTCGGAGGCATCCTTGCACTCAGTGCAGTGGGATACGGTGCCTATCTGTTGATCTTTTCAGGTCGATCGGTTTCCACCGATAACGCCTATACCAATGTGGAGGTGGTCGAGATCACGCCACAGATCAACGGGCCCGTAAAGCAAGTCAATGTCGTCGACACGATGGCCGTCCATACCGGCGATGTGCTGGTGGTGCTTGATGACACCGATGCCAGGATCGCCGTGGCACATGCGCAGGCAGATCTCGCCAGGGCTAAGCGCCAAGTGCATCAGATGATGGCCAACGATGTAAATCTGGGAGGACAGGAAGACCTCCGCACCGCCGAAATCAGTGCGGCGGATGCGGATCTTGTCAGTGCAAAGGCGGCGCTTGAAAAGGCCACGATCGACAACAAACGCCGTCAAAACCTCGCCGAGGGCGGGGCGGTTTCACAACAGGAATTGACCGATTCACTGGCTCAGCTTCGTGAGACTACGGCAGGTTTCCAGCAGGCCCAGGCGCGGGTGACCGTGGCTCACGCTGCTCATTCGGCAGCTAGCGGGGCGCGTCAAGCCAACAATGCGCTCATTATCGACAGCACCGTCGACACCAACCCCGAGGTATTGGCTGCGGCAGCACGTCTGGAGCAAGCCAAGGTCGATCTGGCCCGAACCATTATTCGTGCCCCGACCGACGGCATTGTTACCGAGCGGGCAGTGGATGTGGGGCAGCAGGTACAGCTCGGCAAGCGATTGATGAGCGTCGTTCCCATTGACCGCATCTACGTTGACGCCAATTTCAAGGAAAGCCAATTGCGCAACGTCCGACCAGGTCAAGCCGTCAATGTGACGTCCGACCTCTACGGTGACGACGTGGTCTACACCGGCATCGTCGAAGGCTTTGCGGGGGGTACCGGTTCGGCGTTCTCCGCCATTCCCGCGCAGAATGCCACCGGCAACTGGATCAAGGTTGTGCAACGCTTGCCGGTGCGCATACGACTCGATCCCAAACAGCTCGCGAAGCATACCTTGCGTGTGGGGCTCTCCATGAACGTGACGGTTGATCTGACGTCACGCGCGCCCGACAAGTCACCGCGCGAGGGCTAATCCATGGCCGCCCAAGATCTGCAGCCGCTTGCTGGCGGCAAGTTGGCCTTCGCCGCGATTGTGCTTTCGCTGGCGAACTTCATGGTTGTGCTTGATACCACGATCACCAACGTCGCCATGCCGACGATTTCGGGCGACCTTGGTGTATCAACCACGGAAGGAACCTGGATCATTACCGCTTACGCGGTAGCCGAGGCCATTACCATACCGTTGACGGGTTGGCTCTCAAGGCGCTTTGGTCAAGTGCGCGTTTTTACCACGGCAGTCGTCGCTTTCGTGATCTTCTCGATCTGCTGCGGCTTGGCGGGGTCACTTGGCAGTCTGGTTCTTTTTCGCGTGCTGCAGGGCCTCGCAGGCGGCCCGCTCATCCCGCTGTCTTCAACGCTGCTTCTTTCGGTATTTCCTAAACAGAAATCGAATATTGCGCTGTCGCTATGGGGCATGATGACGGTTGTGGCGCCGATTTTTGGCCCCATTTTGGGTGGGCTGATCTCTGACAATTGGAGCTGGTCGTGGATTTTCTATATCAATATCGGCTTCGGTATTTTGGTGGGTCTGGGTGCATGGAGCGTACTTAAAGGCCGTGAAACTGTCACCGAGCGTAGCCGCATCGACGCCATGGGGCTTGCGCTGCTCGTCGTGTTCGTCACCGCTTTCCAGGTCATGCTCGACCAAGGGCGCGAGCTCGACTGGTTCTCCTCGAATCTGATCATCGTCTGCGCGATCGTCTCAGTGGTGGCGCTGGCTCTGCTGATCATTTGGGAGCTGACCGACGCAGATCCCGTGATTGATCTGTCGGTGTTCAAATCCCGCAACTGGCTTGTCTCTACGATCGTACTGAGCCTGATGTTCGGGATCTTCTTCGGCAACATTGTTTTGACACCACTATGGTTGCAACAGCAGATGGGCTACACCGCGACCTGGGCGGGTTACGCCACGGCCCCGATGGGAATCCTCGCGGTGCTGACATCTCCATTGATAGGCAGACTTCTTCCGAAGGTCGATCCACGCTGGCTCGTCAGCTATGGGATGGGTGTACTCGCCATCTCGTTCTTCATGCGGGCACTGCTGACTTCGCAGTCCGACTTCATGTCGGTCGCTGTGCCGATGTTCATCCTGGGGGCGGGCATACCCGCGTGCATCATCACCTTGACCTCGCTGGGTGTATCGGATCTTCCTCCTGAAAAGATTGCCAATGGTGCAGGCCTGCAAAACTTTCTCAGAGTCATGTCGATGGCGGTGGGTGCAACCCTTACCCAGACCTATTGGGAGCATATGGGCAAATTCACACGCACCGAGTTGGTCAACGCCATTGCTCCAGGTGCGCCAACGGATATAGCGATGAAAGCCGTCGATGCGGGTATCCCGCCCGAGCGCACTGCGGCTCTTTTCTCCCACATGGTTGACGGGCAGTCCGTGATGCTTGCGACCAATGATTTCTATGCGCTCGCAACCCTGTTGATGATTGGATCGGCGGCTCTGATCTGGTTTGTAAAAAAGCCCAAGGGACCGCTCAAGACGATCGCCCATTGAACGATTGCACGCCAGTGCATGACACTTGACCTGAGGACCAACTGAAATGCTGCAAACTCAACTCACCAGTACCAAAGACGAACTTGTTGCCCGTTTGATCCCCTTGCTGCAAGAGGTCAAGGACATGACCACGAGCACCGAGGTCGAGCAATGGCTGAATACCAACTACGGCGTTGAAAGCGAGTTGTACAAAGACCTGTCGCGACTGATCAGGCTCGGCGTGGAGGAGGGTTGGGCAGCGTACGTCGAAATCGCTGGCCCGCGTTATCGTCGTTCACAACTCCTTTTGCCCACAGCGGAGACGTTCTTCTTCAGTGCCACAGCAGTGCTGATGGACAGCACGGATAACTCCCAGAACAATCCCGAGCGCAGCTTCCGTGGCGGCTATCACTCGCACCCGTATGGCGAGATCAATTTAGTGGTGCCACTCACCGAAGGCGCTGCGCTCGCCGGTCCGAACGGCTGGTGTCACGGCGGCTGGACAGCACCGGAGCCGGGTAGCCACCACTTTCCCGAAGTGAGAGGCGGCGCTGTCATCTCGCTCAGTTTTCTGCCTGCAGGACGGATTGCGTTCGACGTCAAACCGCCGCAGCATTGAAGCGCTCGAGCGCGCCTACAGGTCAAGCTCGACATCCGTAGCAGGGCGAGCGCAACAGATGAGTGTGTTGCCGTTCGCCGGAGCGTCGATGGGTAAAGGGTCATAGAGAATCTGACCTTCGATAAGAGCTGTCACGCACGTGTGGCAAACACCCGTGCGACAGGCCCATTTGACAGGGACGTCGCACGCCTCGGCCAACTCCAGCAAGCTTTGAACCTTGTCAGACCACCGCACAACCAATCCGCTTCGAGTGAAGGACACCGTCGGTCCGCGACCTTGCTCCCCCGCGGGTGGGTGTGGTGCCTTCAAGGGGCCAGCAGCGATGCCCGGTGTCAGTGACGTGCCGCCTCCGAATACCTCTGTATGAATGCTTTGGTTGACGACCCCAATGCCCTTCAGGCCATCAATGAGTCCGGACAGGAAGCCCGCCGGACCGCACAAATAGAACTGCGCGTTGGTGGGGACGCCAAGCCTCTGCAGCAGCGGCGCACTGATGCGCTCGGAGACATCAAAGTCCCGGCCTGGCTGGTCGACAGGTCGAGGCTGGCTGTAGGCAACGACAGATCTGACATGAGGCAGTGCCTTGAGCAACTGGAGCACTTCTGGCCTGAACGGGTGCTCCGCACCATTTCGCGCACCGTAGATCCAGTAGACGGCTCGATCGTTTGCCGTTCGATCGGCGACTAGCTGATGCAACATGCTCAGCACTGGCGTGATACCGATCCCGGCACTAAGAAACACGATGGGCTGATCGCCTGATTGAAGGGAGAAACTTCCGCGTGGCGCACTGACCTCGATGCGGTCACCTGCCGAAATGCTGTCGTGAAAGTATCGGCTCCCATCGCCGGTGCCCTGCTTCACGCTGACGCGGTAGAAGCCGTTCTCACCGGCATTGGAGATGGAGTAGCTTCGAGTGATGGTGTCCGTACCGTTGGGATGGGGGACGCGTAGCACGATGAATGAGCCAGCCACGGGAGGGGCGAGCGCAGGCGGGTCGATCGCGGTCAGGAGGATCGACTTTACGTCGGCACTTTCGCTGACGACATCGGCGACCTTCAGCGTTCGGAAGCCAGGCCACGCTATCGCCGCAAGTCCCGCACTCGCTGTCGAATCGTTGGCGTTTGTGAGCAAGGCATCGAACGACTGCTTCCACCCAGGGCTGAATGCAGGTTCGCTTGCGGCCTGACGGAGGCGATCCTGTGGAGGCGCGGGCAGGTAGAGCAAAGCATCCGCATCAACCACGGTAATCTTTTCGTGCCCTTGCTCTACTCGAACAATCTCGTCGCCCGATCCGATCTCGCCTTCCTCGATGACCCGAAAGTAGAACCCTGGACGTCGATGCGAGACGAGCAGTGCGGCCATGCGTGATTCGCCCATTCGTATACCGACGCGGTAACAGGTCACGCGTGGCTGCGACACCTCAAACAGTGCGCCACCGATGCGATATCTGTCACCAATGCAGACCTCGTCATCGGGTAGACCGTCGACCGTAAGATTCTCCCCGAACACGCCGTACTCGCTTAGCGTTCGTTGCAGAACCTGCTCCCAATATCGGTAGGAGGCCAGCTGGTAGACCATCACTGCGCGATGTACCCCGCCGTGTCCCTGAAGATCGCCCTGACCGTCGCCATCGATATTGAGTTGACGGGCCATGACCCGCCCGCTCACAGGCCGCTTCCAGATCGCGGTGCGAACGGTCCGCCCTCGCCACTCGACATCTGCCGGTAGACCTACGTTGATGGAAACAACGTGACTCATGGCTGTGGCCTCCTAATGCGATACCAGGTCCTTCCAGCACAAGCTCCACGTCATCGGTTACTTTCTTCAGACATCGAGGACGATTTTCTCTAGCGATCCGTAGGCCGGCACGGCACAGCAAATCAGCACGTGCGAGGCATCATGCGCCGCGTCGGGCGCCAACGTATAGGTCACCTCGCCCTCAAGCAACTTGGTGCGACAGGTGCCACATGTACCGCCGCGACAACTATATTCGGGTGACAGGCCTTGAGACTCGGCCAACTCCAACAGTGAGCCGCTGTCCGGCGTCCACCGCGCATCTTTTCCCGATTTCAGAAAGACGACGGGGATGTCCTGGTTGGAAGGGGCAGGGTATTCGACAAGTGGCCTGTTCAAGTCCGCCGTTCGGCGCAGGCTGGCGGGGCCGAAAGCCTCCGCGAAGATCCGCTCGTCTGCGATATGTAGCGCGCGCAGTTGTTCGTACAGGGATTGCATGAACTCGGGTGGCCCGCAGAGATAGAAGTCGTAGTCGTCGAACGGCAGAACATGTTTCAAGACGTTGATGTCGATACGACCGGCAAAATCATAATCGCGGCCTGGTTGCTCATCGCCGCCAGGATCGCTCAGCACACGGACAAGGACGGCTTTCCCATGAGCGGCTTTGATCAGCTCGGCAAGCTCCGCGTCAAATGGGCGTTCCTTCAGCGTGCGTGAGCCGTGGATGAAGTAGGTGGGCCGGAAGTGCCGGGTGCGCATGCCTTCGTACACAATGTGTCGAAGCATCGCCAGCATGGGGGTAATGCCAACACCCGCTGAAATCAGGACGGCTGGGCGGTGTGCGGATGCATCAATCGTAAATTGACCATCCGGCGCACGAGCTTCAAGCGTATCTCCTTCCTTCAGATGGTCATGAAGATACGACGACACCGCGCCTTCCCGCTTGACGGATATCCGATACACCGCATCGGAGGGAGCGGACGAAAGGGTGTACGTCTTGATCGTCGGCACGCCTTGGCCGCTTAGCCGCAACCGAATGGGCAAGTGCTGTCCCGCCGCATGTGGCATCAAACCCAGACCATCGTTGGGTGTCAGGTGAAAACTCCGGATGGTGGAGCTTTCATCGACAATGCGTTCCACTCGAAAAGTCCGCCACTCACGACCCACAGCGATGGCTTGAAGGCGCGCTGCAGCCTCCGTCCAGGAGCCCGTCAGGAGCGAATTTGGCGAGTACTCAAGGAAAGCGAAGCGCGTCTGCAGCACCGATCGGCGCCGGATCATTTGCCGAACCCTGAGTGTGAACAGGCGTTCGGCCCCCTGGAAGGACGCTATCTCATCGGAGTCAAAATCGATCGCCGTGTCTCCGGTAACTTGGAGGACGTCGCCCTTATTGAAGTCGACGAACAAGAGCCCCGCGCGCCGGGTTTCAATCAGATTACCCAACGTGTTGAAGTGCAGGTTGCCCGCAAAGTCCGGGATGGTGAGCAGGTCACCCTCGACCCGGATAAAGCCACTTCTCCCGCCCCGATGCGAAACATCCACCTGCCGTCGTGACTTTTGGTCATCCGGATCTGTATAGCTCGCGATGAAGAATGTATCGGCGCCCGTGATGGTGGCCATGGCCTCCTCATCCAGATTCTCTCTGATTTCCGGCGCAACAGGTATTGACGTTGCAACACCCTTGGCAATCACGCTGCGTGTCTGGATATATTGAGGGCAGTTGCCAAACGAATGCTCAACCGCCACCGCGAAGCCATCCCCAAGCATTCGTGTGATCTTGCCATTCATTCGATTACGGCGCCGGGTTTGAAACTCCAGCCCGAGAAGCCCTACCGGTGTATCTGCTGCAAGCAACCTGGCTGCGGGATCGCCTTCGCTTGGCAGCGCACGAATTTCCAGTAGCCGTGGGTCGGGCGATACAGCAAAGCCTGGTGGCCCTTCCAGCATCGTCGCCCACGGCCAGCCATCCTCATCGACGACACCCAGGAACAAGGTAGGAAGTTGTGCGTAGAAGTCGCGGTGTTGATCGGGCATATAGTCGCGAATGACCTTGCGCCCGATGACCTCCATGCGCTCGGCAATACCCAGACGCCTCTGGATCTCCCGCTCTCCCCAATTCCATGGGGATACCTTGCTCTGATAGTTCTGCGACATGTGGCTTCGTTCCAGAGGCAGAGAGTGTTGGCGCGTGTGTTACATCGCCAAGCCCACAGCGGTTCGCGGCATCGGCACAAATCCTGGAATAGCCTCTACGCTATCGAGCCAAGCTCGGACACCAGGGTAGGGGACGAACAACATTGCGCTCGGGCGCGGCCTCCACATAAGCGCACCTGCTGTTCAAAGGGACTCCATGTTCACTCTTAAGGATTCTGTGCCGGTTTGGGCGGCGCTGACCAGCGCGCGTGCCGCCCGACGCGCTGCGCACCTGCCTCCCATAGTAGATCAGCCTGCATCCCACCGGCGCCCGCCCACTTTGGCTTTGTGCTGATCGTGGGACAGGGGATGTTATGAAAGGAGAAAGGTCCGCTGAGGCGCGACTTGTCGCGGTCATTGTCCGTCGGGCTTCGGCTTCTTCCGATCACACGGCCCATCGGCTTGGTCGACCATTCATTGCATAAACCCGCGTTATCGAACGGTTCGGGATGGCACACCTCTTCCCACGAAGTGTTCTCCAAGCAACTTGAGCGAAGGCTTCTCCAGGAAGTGATAGCTAAGCAATCCGGTTCCCAATCCGATGATGCCCATGAGTGTGGCAAGCAGGGATCGGTCAACGACACCTACCCAACCGAGATCCTCAAATAGAGCCGCGACACCATTGAACATGATGGCGTGCCACAAATAGATCGAAAACGATGCGTTACCCAGGTACTGCAGAATTCTCGGCATGACCCAGACATTCCGCGTCTCAAGCGCGAGCGTCCCATACACGATGAGTGCGGCTGGAATCCCCCAGCACGCCAGCCGCAACAGATACGATTCTGCCGCTCGGCCTCCGTCCTGATGCAGCGGGATCGCCCCGAGCAGTAGCCAGATGACACCCATGCCGATGGAAGCTGCCCAGAAGCGGCTCTGGCCGCGCTCGATCAGAAGTGCAATACAGATGCCCAGCAGAAACTCCAGCACGATGGGAGCGAATACATAATCCAGGGGGATGGGCAGGCCGAAGGCCGTACCAAGCATCGCGGCGCAGCCGACAACCGCAAACCAGATAAGCAGACCCGTAAAGATCTTCTTTGGGAAGAGAAACAGGTTCAGTGCCGTTACCGCATAAAAATAAACTTCAAAGGTCAGCGTCCATGCCACCTGGACGCGAAAATTGGGAATGCCGTTGATCAGGAGGATAAGCTCCAGCTGAGGCTTTTTCACAAATAATACGGGTAGCGGAACCCAGATCATGATCAGGGCGGCCACGCCAAATGCGATCCAGTAGAGCGGATAGATTCTGATGATCCGCTTCATGGCAAACTCGTAGACCGCGCGGCCACGACCCACAACACCCATCTGTGCCGCCGATCGCTTGGCGACGTTGTAGATGATGAACCCGGATATCACGAAAAAGATGTCGACCCCGGATGGACCGATGGCCTCGATATAGGGCCTTGCCCAATGCGTTCGCATGGGAGTGATGTCCCAGAACATATGGCTGGCGAAAACCATCAGGGCGGCAATCGCCCGCAGTCCCTGGATATTCCGATAGCTCATGCTTGCTGGCTCCATGACGCCGCGAAGCACAACGGGTCACAAGGCCAGGCATGGTCGAAAAAAGGTGATTTCGATCCGGGACCGGCCCAACGCACGAGATTATCGGCGTTGAGGCCCCTTGATTACTGATCCGTTCGTCGCATGAATTATCACAAACTATTGCCGCCATGAGCGCGAAACTTTGAAACCCAAGTACGTAGTGCCGGCGACGACGCAAATGGTTGCATTCGCGGTGTACCGCGACGATGGGAAAAGGTGTCGCCTTGAAGAGCGAGACCACACACGCCCGCTCCTTCACCAAGCTCTGGGGCATATTTACGTAGCGCAGAGCCCCGCGTCCCGAGGTCCTCCGGCAGAAGATTCGTGCACGAAGCTGATGCGTCAGGACTAGTGAGGTGCAACCACAATCCGTATCACTGAGAACTCAGGACCGCACTGGGAAACCGGGCAATAGCGTGTTGCGCGGCTTCTTCGAACGAATTCACCAACTGATTCACATCGGGGCTGACCGCAACGGGCTCCGATGCGACCAGCAGTTCCCGCAGGTGTACGGCGATGATGCACGCCTCGGGAAACCGTTGGCGCATCGCCATCGCCATGGAATCGCAACGGTCCCGGTCTTTACTCGCAGTGGCACTGACGATGTAGATCATCGAAACGCTGTTCGGCGTGGCTTCTGGCGGAGGGTCGGCCTGAAACGCATCAATGTCCTCAAGGGTAACGTGGCGCGCGTCGATACCCAGATCGCGCAAGATGCGGACAAGAATCTCGGTGACCAGGTCATCACCGGTAGATCCAAGACCCAAGCAAAGCACGATGGAACCTGGGGCTACTGCAAGCGGCCCCTGCCAACGGCCGCTCGCATCCATGCGTTGCTGGCGAAGGAGATAGCCGAGACTGGAATCGTCGAGGACAGAAACGCGACGATTCCAGCGGGATCGTTTACGCGCCTCACCGCCGAGCGCATCGATGACCCGCACGATCGCACTTCGGACCTTGACTTGCTGGTCGGGGCTGATGGCGCGCTGGTTCAGGTCGATGCGGGCGAGCTGCAAGGCAGGCAGCAGCACAACGTCGCAATAAGCAGCGAACGATTTTCGTTTCAGGAAAATGCGCGCCTCGGTAATGATCTCGTCGGAGTCGCCCGAGAGCACTCGCTGGTAGAACCGTTGCGGCATCGTCAATGCCGGCGTATCGCCCAGCAGAATTTCCAGCAGGTTCAGTGCCCTGACATGGCGACCGGCGACCACAAGGCACAGGGTCAGTGGCGTCGATACGATCAACCCGGTCGGCCCCCACAACCAACTCCAGAAGATGGCCGCGACCACCACCGCCAGTGGTGACAACCCTGTGGTGTGTCCATACAACTGTGGCTCCACCAGTTGCGAGGCGATGGTCTCGACCACGACATACAGGCCCAGGGTCATGAGCATCAGCGACCAGCTCGGACCGACCGCCGCCGCGAGCAAGGTGGCAAGAATCGCTGCGATCCAGACGCCGACGTACGGTACAAACCGCAAAACGGCCGTGAGGGCAGCCCATAGCGGTGCGTCGGGAAGGCCAATGATCGCCAACCCTGCCCAGATCACCACTCCTACGCCGAAGTTGACCGCGAACTGCGAGACGAAGAATCGGGACAGGCGCTCGCCGGCGTCATTGATCGCCGCGGTCGTCGCACGCAGATCCGTGCCGCCAGCGAGGCGGATAAAGCGATCTCGCAAGGCCTCGTGCTCCAACAGCACAAAGAGCAGGACAACCAGCACGATGCCAGCGGTCTCCAGTGGCACCCAGATCGATGTAAGGATCCGCGCGATCACCGCCAAGGGACCCGCGGGTGGTGCATGTACTTCGACTGGAATGATGCCTGTCGAAGAAGTCAGGCCTCGTTGAGCCTCGTCAGGTGCCGCAGGCACGCCAGTACTTTGATCGTTGAACTGACTCATGACCTTGCCGGCTTCACCCTGCATCAATTCCATGCGCCCGATGGTCAAGCTGTGGAGCGCCTTCTCCTTGGCGTGGATCGTTGCCTCGTATTGCGGAAGGCTCCTGGCCAGGTGCACGACCTGCGAGCCGATCACGGTCGCCAATCCCACCAGGAACATGGCGAGCGCAAGCACCGCGATCAGCACGGACGGCGTATGGCCCAACCCGACCCGGCGCAACCCGCGTATCACTGGCGCTACCAGCAGACTCAAGATGAGTGCGAGGGTGATCGGGACCAGCACCTCTCTACCGAAGTACAGCAAGGCCAGCACGGTGGCGATGGCAATAATGGTGATCCCACGCTCCCTGGCCGAGGTGACCGGCAGGACATCAGACTCGGAAGACATGGGGTAACTCCTTGCACTGAGTGGCTTGCATTGACGCAATCTTTAACCAAATAAATGCTACATGCACGATATCCCCTCACGGCGTCAATACACTTCGAAAGTGTCTATACCACAGGAACAGGCCGGCATGATTGCTGCCGACCAGCTCAATGAATGAAGCAACCGGTGCCTCCAAGATTCAGTGGTGTCGAGAAAACGGATATGCGTCACGGTGACGCTTTTCCTGGGCCATGGTCGTACGAGCGTTGGCGCGACATCACAGCTGAGAAATGGGGTTATGTTCTGCTTTCCGGTGACTTCGGCTGGAGCATCGTAATCGTCTCGATGTGAATTCAAGAATCAGCAGAATTTGTGAATCCGGATGCGTGGAGCCCACGTACATAGCGGTGATCCTCGCGGTTAATTCGTGCGGCCCACCAGTCTCGCCACGAGTAGGCGATTTTGCATGGATATGCGTTGTTCCTGTCTCAGTCCCCTCAAGAGGTTGGCCGGCGGGCTGGTCGTTTCTGCGCTGTTCGCCGCGAGCGGTGCCCAGGCACAACCTTCGGACTTGCCGATGGCAGGCTCCGCTCCAGCCAGTGCGGCCTCGGCGAGCACATTGCCCTCGGTCGAGGTCTTAGGTCATTACGACAACGGTGTGGGAACGTCCAGCGCAGCGTCTCAGGGTGTGATTCTAGGTTCGTTGTTGCAGGACATCCCACTCCTGCGGCCCGGCGAGGTGCTGGAGGCCATTCCCGGCATGGTGGTGACTCAGCATTCGGGCGACGGCAAGGCCAACCAGTATTTCCTTCGCGGCTACAACCTGGATCACGGCACGGACTTCGCCACCAGCGTCGATGACGTGCCGGTCAACATGCCCACGAATGCGCACGGGCAGGGTTATACCGACCTGAACTTTCTGATTCCCGAACTCGTGCAACAGATCGATTATCGCAAAGGCACTTACTTTGCCGAGAACGGTGATTTCTCCGCGGCAGGTTCAGCAGACATTTTCTACCGAAACAGCCTAAGCAGCCCGATAGCGGAGTTGACGGCGGGTAGCTACGACTATCGCCGCGTCTTGCTCGCAGGCTCCTTTCCCGTATTTCCGTCCGCCAACACTGCCGATCCCAACCCCATGGCCCATGCCGAAACCGGCGGTCCCACCTTGCTCGCCGCCGTGGAAGGGATCGAAGAAAACGGTCCATGGAAATTGCCCGAGGGTATGCGCAAGATCAATGGCATCCTGCGCATGAGCGACGGTGATACCACGCGCGGCTGGTCGATTGATGCTCTGGTTTACGAGGCGCACTGGAATTCCACGGATCAGGTACCACTGGCGTTGATCCAGTCGGGTCAACTCTGTCGGTTCTGTGCACTGGACCCCACCGACGGAGGCGACACCGCGCGGGATATTCTCTCCGGCGAGTGGCATACGCACGACGCCAACGGTTACACGAAGATTTCGGCCTATCTGGAACATTATCGCCTGCAGCTGTTTTCCGACTTCACGTTGTTCGAACTGCGCCCGAACACCGGCGATCAATTCGAGCAGGAAGAAGCGCGCAACATACTGGGCGCGAAGGTCGCCCACGGCTGGTTGCATACCCTGTTTGGCAACGATTCGACGACCGAAGTCGGCCTGCAGGTGCGTCGAGACGCTATCCACGTTGGCCTGTTCGATACGCAAGCCCGCATGCCGTTCGAGACGGTTGACGACAATCTGGTCGGCGAGACCGAAGCGGCGCTCTACGTGGAGAACTCGACGACCTGGAACAACTGGTTCCGCAGCGTGGTGGGCGTGCGCGAAGACAGTCTCCAGATGGACCTCACTTCATTGACGCTGCCGCAAAACAGCGGCAGCGCATCGGCGAGCAGGGTGTCTCCCAAGTTGTCCCTGATCTTCGGCCCCTGGGATAAAACAGAGTTCTTCGTCGATGCTGGGGACGGTTTTCATAGCAACGATGCACGTGGCGTCATCTACAGGATCGACCCGACAACCGGCGGACCGGCGTCGCCGGTGCCACCACTGGTCGGTGCTTTTGGTCAGGAGTTTGGTGTGAGAACCGAAGTGATTCCTGGACTGCAAAGCTCGCTTGCGCTTTGGCGCCTGAACAGCGAGTCCGAACTTATCTACAACGCGGATTCAGATATTGGCAGCACGACGCCCAATGGCGCGAGCAAGCGCGATGGCGTCGAATGGAACAATCACCTTGTGTTGAATAACTGGCTGCTGTTCGACGCCGACCTGGCATATACCCATGCGCGCTATGCCCATCAGAACGAGAACGGGCAGCAGGGCAATGCCATTCCCAATGCCGTCCCGAAAGTCGCCTCAGTGGGATTGAGCTTCCACGATGTCGATGGCTGGTCGGGAGATGTGAAGCTGCGCTACATCGGCAAATATCCGCTGTCGCAGGATGGCACCCTGGTGGGGCCAGCCTCCGTGGTCACGGACATGCGGTTACAACACGCATTGACCCCTCGGATCTCGCTATCGCTGGACGTGCTGAACATGTTTGATCGCAGGTACTACGATGTTGCCTACGAACAGGACTATCGGGCTACGCTGACCAGCCCCGTCGTGCCGGATGGCATTGTGGTACATCCCGGCGAGCCTCGTGAGTTCCGTCTTACGCTGAACCTCAAGCTCTAGTTGACGCTTTGCCGGCTGCTGGCCTCAAGCCGATTTGATGTGACCGCCCCCGTAGCCGAGGCGTGCTGATGTCTTCATTCCCTCTGCATAGCAGCCAGCTTCAGGCACACCCATTGCCTCAACTCGGGATGATCGCACTGAAGCCTGGAATCAGGATGTCGAACGCTCGCTGCACAAGCCAGCCAGTGGCCAGAGCGATGATCAGCAACGAGCCCCAGCGCAACAGCACCACTTGATAGAACCATGTCTTGCGCAGCAGGTACGCCAACGGCAGGAAGGCAAGCACGATGGCCTCCTGGCCGATCTCCACGCCGACACTGAAGCCGCCGAGTGACGCTGCCATGGCACCGGCCGGTAACTGCAGTCCGGCCAGGGCGCTGGCGAAACCCAGGCCGTGGATGAAGCCGAAGGCAAAGGCAATCAGCCATACGCGCTTGTGCACCAGTGGGTAGATGTTGTTCAGCGCCGCGACCATTACCGACAGGGCGATACCCGATTCGACCAGTCGACTGGGCAGGTGCACGATGCCCAACACCGCCAGCGACAAGGTCACCGAATGCGACAGGCTGAAGGCGGATACGATCTTGATCACGTCAAGGCATGCCGGCCAGAACCTCGACGTTGCCTCCCAGCGATAGCGCGGGGGCTGCGCCGTAAGTGCCATCAGCGCGCCGCTGGTTTCCGCCAGCACCGTGCCCGCTCGCCACCCATCACCTCGGGACTGCATGCGGCGCCTGATCAGGACGGCAGGCAATAGCAGCGACAGCAGAAACAGGATGTGATCGATTCCCGTCCAGATGTGCCAGATGCCGTCTGTGACAAAGCTCTTGAATTCTCCCCAGCGATCGGGCTCGCGCAAGTTCAGGCTGGCGATGGGATTGCTCGGCCCAAGCACCGCACCAGCGATCCTGTCACCCGAGTGGATGGTGACAATGCCGCGGTGATAGGGATCGAGGTCGTACATCAACTCGTAGACGACAGTCACCTTGCTGGGAATGTTCTTGTCGCAGACTGCATCGAACAGGATGACGGCATAGGCACCATCCGTATGCTGGTCGATCATCTGTCCAGTGGACTGCATCGCACACGTCAGGCCATCACCTTTGACCTGCAGTCGAGCGAGCGCATAGTCCTCGATCGCCTGGCGTCGTGCCTGCACCTCGCCCCAGGTGATGGCGCCATCGTGATTGGCGTCAATACCGATCGCGAAATCAAGATCGCGTAGCGCAATATCCCATTGGCCATGCATCACATGGTTGTTGGCCGCATCGGTGCGCAAGGTCAGATAGGCGTCGCTTTCCTTGTGCGCGAGGGCGGTCAGCGGAGTCAGGCCGACGGCGAGGGCGAACAGCGCCATGAGCCATTTGCGCGCATTCATGGGCCATCTCTCGTTGGGGTTGCGACACGAGTTGACACCGATGTTGCTGCCTGTAACTGCGCGACCAGGGGATTGATGGTCACGTCATCGAGGTGCGTGCGGGCGACAAAATCGAGCACAGGTTTCGCAGCCGATGGATCATGGTTGGCGAGCGCTGCTTCAAGATAGACGCGCACATCCTTGGGCGACCGCTGTACCTTCCAGTCCTGCTGCGCGAGGTCAAGCGCAGTTTTTGGATCGTGCAGGACATGCAACATGTAACTGGATTGCTCGCGCATGAAAACATGGTCACCGCGTTCCGCCATGGATTGGAATCGAGCGTTCATCGCGGCGATGTCGGTGATGGTTCGCGGCAGACCCAACACGCTCTCCGCAGACACCAGTACCAGGAACGACGTATCGGACTGGATGTCGCCGCTGACCAGGTTGATGGCGTCCTGCGGTCGCCCCTGGTCGAGCAGGAATTCGCCGTAGTCAGCGAGCAGGAAATTATCGTCGGGTGTCATCCGCAGGGCAGTCTTGAAGTGCGTGTCGGCCGCGTCCGACTTGCCCATGCGTGCGGCGGTATCGGCCATGAGGCCTTCAACCCAGGCCTTGATCGCAACGGGTACCTTTGGACCTGGATCCTCGACCATCGCCATCAGCGCGTAGGCTTGCGCGGCATGTCCAGTGAGCGAGCGCAGCGATGCGGTACACATGATGCCCATGAAATCGCTGCTGGCATTGGCGAGATGAACGCAGGCGTCGTTGGCCAGTGCGTCATCGCCCTGGACCATGCCAATCGTGGCCAGCGTCAGCCAGGCCTGGGCGTTGCCAGGATCGCGTTTGAGAATTTGCGTCAATTCCTCGCGCGACGCCTGAAAGAAATGCCGGCTCTGCTGGATGGTGGCATGCACCATCAACACCGGGATGGGTGGCGTCGGCTGCTCCATGCTGGGTCCGATGACGGCCATCGCGCGGCCCAGAAAACGGGCATCACCGGTGGATCGTCCGTAGTCGATGTAGGCCAGCGCCAGGGCCACCGCTTTGTTCACATCGTTCGGGTGCTGTCCAAGGTCGTTGCGCAGCTGAACGAAGTGGCGCACCCGTGGGTCGGTGGTCGGCGGTACGAATTGAAGCACCACCGACGCGTTGGCCGGTATGTAGGGTGTGGTCTGATCGGCCTGTACGACGCCAGCGGCCAGGAATATGGCCAGCGCAGCGAAAAAACGTAGAACACCGCAACAGACGTTGCGGTGTTCTACCCCGGAGTCGCCCCTGCGTTCATCGAGGCTCATGCGACGGACTCGAAGGCGGCTCATGGCCATCACTCAGTTGGCGGCCACGCCATTGACGCCATTGGGCGAACCCGGAAGCGGCGTCATCAGGTAGGGGAACTGAGCCAGATACGTGTCGGCAGCGTATTCATCGCCCGTCACGTGTTCGGTCGCTGCGGTCGGTCCGGGGGAGCGCGCTCCGTCGGTAAATGGCGCTCCCTTGTTCGGGTCGGTGGTTTCGCTGCCGCAACTACCTATCGCTGTACTGCACAGCGCGCCTTCCTCAACGCGCAGGGCGATATCCACCACATCATCGTACGGACGACGTCCATTCGGGAAACCCGCCAGGTCGCCACCGAGCACGCCGAGGTCGTTCTGATTTGCCGGCGCAGTCACCGGGGTCGTCGTGTTCAATCGCAACTCTTCCGACGGCGTGACATTTGCGGGCTTGTTGATACCCGGTACGCCGGTCAGGAATACGGTCACCAGGTCATTGCGTGGCGTAGCCGGTATGTTCGCGCCGAACAACGCATTCAAAAGCACCGGCACGGTGGGATTGGTGACGTATTTCAGGAACTGCGCATCGTTGCTGGGGACGCTGTTGTTGAACTTGTCCTTGTCCGGCAAGCCGATCACCAGTTCGTTGACGAGCGGTTGGCCCAGCCGCGATACCTGCACGAAGTTGTCACCCGAGGCGAAGTTTGCCTGGACGGACTGCGCGTCGCCTTGCGCGCTTATCACCTGGGTTCTGCCCACGCTGGCCGTGGTCCAGGCTCCGATGATGGGATCGCCACTGCTGTCGCGCAGACAGCTTGCGGGCACCTCCAGCGCCAGGGTGTCGACGTTCTTGTCGGTGAGTGCGTTGTGCGTGGAGTCCCTGGAGCCCAGCGGGTTCAGATTGACCAGGTCAAAGATTTCACCGAGATCGGCGACGAAACCATCCTTGCGCTGGCCGGCGAAGACACGCCCGGGCTGAGAACATCCGGGTATGACGACGTTGTACACGTAACTATTCGCATAGGCGGCATAGGCGGCGATCGATTTGTAGCCGATATTGTCAACCGGCTTGGTAAAAACCATCGAACCGCCGGCGCGATTGACGAGCGGTCGCCCTACCGCCGTGTTTGGATTGCCTTGCAGCAATTCCACCGTATAGGTTTCGGTTCGATTGAGCGCACTTTGATTGCTGCTGGAGACCGCGCCGATATTGAGCAACGGCACGGCGATCGGCGTACCCGCAGTTCCAGTGGGGACCGTAAGACCCTTGTAGGTGTTGGTAAATCTGAATCGGAACGTCAGGTCCGCATTCGCGTGACCGGTATTGTCGATGTGAATGTCATAGACGGCATTGTGGTCGAGTGCGTAAAAATTCGGACCGCCGCCAGGGTTCTGCAACGGGTTGTAGTTCGCAAGTAGGGTCACGTATCCCTGACGGCCTGTCTCGTAGCTCATGAACATATAGAAGTCGCTACCGTCCACCTGCGGCCTGGTGCTGATGAATGGTGCTTCGCGATGGCTTGAGGCCATGGCAACTGCGGGCACCAAGCCCAACAGCAGCACTAAGGGTTTCAATTTCAGTTTCATGGTGTTACCTCGTCGCGCTGAATGATCCAATTCCGCGGAGGTCTCTTGGGCTTGACGCGAAAGCGACGCCACACGGCTCCCTGGTGCAGGTTCCGCTCCTGTGATCTGTTCGGCGTGAGACAGAAACGGTGGCTTTTACAACGCGTTTAGCTGAAGCGTTCGCCAGCACATCGATTGGCTGATCTTCACAGTCGACCCCCTGGTCATCTCGCTTCCCTGGGAGATGCAGGGAGGTACGCCCGGATGGGCGACGTGGATGCACAAAGTCGGAAGAAAGGCGTCTGGTGCGGCGCTCTATTTATGCAATGTTCATTTATGCATGAACCTGATCCGCGGCGTTCACCCAATGGCGGCACTGAGGGACAGCGGAGTAGACGGGAGTTGGGCGGCGATAGACCGCTGCGTCGCGCTGGCGGCATGTCTGCCATGGCAGGGGGCCGTCTTGCCTGTCCGCCCAGTGGGACCAGATCAAGCGATGGCATGTCTGCAGACGGCCGCCATCGCCGTACAGGCCGACAAGAAAGTCGCCGATGTTCGAGGACCGGCACGGTCACGTCATAGTTGAGCCGCTGGAGCAGATTAAAACCCGCAATGGTCAACCGCTGCCGGCGAAGCCCGGCAACGATTCATAAGTCGCTGAACGCATTCGTTAGCGGCCGCGGAATTCCGATGCCGTGCCGATCGTTCCGATCACCAGATCACGAAACCATTGGTGCGCCCGGTCGTCGGCTTTTGATTGATGCCAGTAGGCGAGAATCGAAATCGGTTTGAGCTTGATCGGCAGGGGATGCACGGTGATCGGCAGTAGCTGCGAAAAGTTGTCGGCGTAGGATCTCGGCATGGTCATGCTGTGTTGGACTACTCGCTCGCATGGGAGATCGGCGGGATCACGATGGCCGCGATAACTTCAACTTGCCGTGGGTACGGCGCTCTTCGCCAGTCGCGGTGTTTGCGGCCCCGCGAACGCGCTTCCAGCAGCTATCGAATGCTGCTGATCGTTTTGCCCTGCACCAGTGTGCCGACAACTGCCCCGGTCGCCTGATTGATCCCGAGCAGTCGCACAATCACCGCATCGCCCTGAATCGGTCCATTTGAACCATAGGGGCGAGGGACAATCGCATCGACACCGCATTCGAGCCGGGCATGCCATCCGCTGCCGGCGGGTGTCAGCGAAGTCAGCATCGCAGGGTAGATTTGGCCGACGGCGAGCTGGGAGGGAAGGGATTGTTTGATGGGGGTGGCCGGTTTGAATGACCAGCTAGTATGCGCCAAATAGAAAAGCCACACCGACCCGTTCAAGTTGCAGCCGGTGACATCGCTCCTTGACCCCGGACCTGCGTCTGCCCGCAGGCCACACTAAACCCCTGGATCCAGCGCAAATTTGTTCCGGGGAACACACTTATCTGCTAGACATGGAGACCGGCCACACCTTGTGGCGCCTCGCACGGGCGAATTCATGGGGTTGCTCTAGCTTGGGATGTCAATGCCAATCGTCGGCGTTGCGCACCCAACTGGCGCAAGGCAATGCTAAGGCCTATCCGGTAGCCGCTACCGATGTTGCCGTTGATGATGACGGTAGCGATCGGGCTGTTGTGAAAGCCTGCGCCGTGTTGCAGTTCTGTGCCAAATTCATCGTGAACCTCGATGTATGGGACGTATAGTTTGTCGAGTGCATCGGTGAAACCAACTTCTGGATGCGCGCGTATTTGCCCTACCAGATCGCCTGGGTCGAGTAGCACGAATTCAGTGGTGTCGGATTTGGCCGCGCAAACTTCAACAACAAGATCGTTGAGGTCACCACAAGCGCGCAACTCCAGTGTGCGGCCGGCCGCGTCGGCTTGTTGCTGAAGCTCTCGCTGCAATTCCTGGGTGAGAGAGCTGCTCGAAGTATGCGGCCCATGAACTATCAATATGCTCACGGCATCGTGCCTGTCATCGCTCCATGGAGCGGAAGCGGCATCCTGCGGCCAGACGGTGTAAAGGTGCTACAGCGAAATCACGCCACGGCGTAAATATTTCGCTAACCATCGGGCGCAACGCCAAGGGGACTTTCAGCACAGGTGAATTTGCGCGTGGGTTACCCATCGGCGGGCCGGCCAGAAGTTGCGGCGGATCTTCAGCCTTGGCGCAGACGTGTCGCGACGGGTATCTTCATCTTGCCGTTTGTATCCGCGATCGCGATTTGTTGAGCAACTGATCTTGCCAGGGTGGACCCAGCATCCAACAGGTGCTGCAGATGCCTCCAGGTCGCAGAGGCTTCTACATAGTCTTTCTGCTGAAACTCACTGATGCCGAGTAGCCATAGAGCACGCTGATTACTTGGTTCCAGCGCGATAGCTTCTTCAAGCAAATGACGCGAAGATGCGTCTATGGAAAAGTCGGAACGTTGCGCCATGTTTGCCTCGACCAAGCCGACCATCGCTACAGTGTTTTTGGCATCGATCTTCAGCACTTGTTCGTAAGCATCACCCGCATCACTCGCGCGCCGTTCCGTGTCGTATGTGTGCGCCACTTCCAACCATTTCGTGACATCCTGTCGCGCCTGCATGGAACGCGAGTTCTGCGTGTCAGCTGTTAGTTGGCCATTTGACTGGCCACGCCCCATGCCAAGGTACTGATCATCAAGTGCGGCAGGTGTTCCCAGAAGGGTATAGAGGTAGATCGCGATTCCCGGCAACGACGCGATGACAGTTAGCGCGGTGGCGAACAAGCCCCACGACTGTTTTTGTCGGAGGCCTCCTTGTATCAGCGGCCGAACTATCAAGATGAGCGCGAAGATGATCATCACCGCCGCTGAAAAATAGAAGGATGAATTCACCATTCATCCCCTTCCGCGATTCGTTGATCGTCGTTGATTAGTTCGGCCGCAGACGGCCTACCTCTTTGGAAAAGTGTATTGATCAAGATAAATCAGGCTGCGACGAGCATGAAGACGCCATATTTCATGGTGTGTCGGCTACGGGCTCAGCCAAAAGGATGCCTCGTGTAGCGCGCAGCTGTTGCAATGCATGTCGCGCCGTTGAAGCGGAGCTCGTTGGCGCAACCGTATAAGCACCGACATCGTTGGGGCCGCCCACGACCTCCAGCTGAAGCGCTCTAAGCAGCGAACTCCAATCGGCTAGCTTCATGGTCACATCGGGCACGACACGAATCGTGCCTGGTGCTGCGGGCAAGGGCACTTGGCTGAGTGTGCGATACACCGGGCTTGCGCCCATCGACGATGACTTCACGTTGAGTGCGCCGATGCCAATGGTCTGGATCAGCACGACGGCGATCAGCGCACGGCTGAACCAATTGCCCGACCGTGAACGTAAGAGCACCTCCTGAGGATCGGGCATATCAAGACGACTCAACAAACGCCTCAATCCGTCGTTCGCATCGACTGAAATATCCGTGGGTAGCGACATGGCGAGCCGCAAGCGACTTTGTTGTGCAAACTCCGTATGACACGATTCGCATTGCGCCAGGTGCGCTTTCAGCCGTTCGCTTTGCAGTTGCGTGGCACTGTTGTGCAGTACCCAGGGCATTGCTTCCCAAGCCTGGACGCAGTCCCTGCCGGAACTCCTGAGGAGCGTCATGCCGCGTTCTCCCTATGCTTGGGCGATTCTCCGGCCAACACCGGAAGCACGTTGCGCAGCTTGACCCGCGCGTGGAACAGGCGCGCCTTCACGGTGCCTACGGGTGACTGCGTGATCACGGCAACTTCGTCCAGGCTATGACCCACCCCGTAGACCAGCTCGATCACGATGCGTTGATCCGCCGACAGGTGATCGAGCCCCTTGCTTAACCAGTCGCGCAATTCGCGATCCTCATCCAGGTCATGGTCGGGGGTGCGCTGTTCCGGTAGGGAATCGTCTTCGACCGGCTCGTCACCGTGCTGCCGTAGCGCCTTTAGCCCACAGCGGTAGGCGATCCCCATAAGCCACGTGGAAACGCGTGAGTCCCCACGGAATTCGCCTGCCTTCTGCCAGGCGATCCAGAAACAGTCGTTGATGACTTCGTCGATGATATCGGCACGTCGCGTCAACCGAGACAGGAAGCGGGATAACGTACCGTGATAACTGCGATACATCGTCGCAAGTGCAACGCGGTCGCCCGTCGACATGCGCTTGAGCAGCACTCGGTCTGTAGCGTCAGAGGAGATATCGGCGTCGGTCATGGGTTTGGGGGAGGTCATCCGGTTGCTGCTAGCCTGAGCACATAAGTGCCGGATCAACGCAAAAGGGTTGCCTTCGATTCAAAAAGATCGTGACATCGTTGCGACCCAAGGTGCGGGGGAAAGACTGCCCGAGTGCCGTGGCGTCCCCGCGCTGGTCGTGATGCGATCGAGTTCTACCCGCCAAGATCCATTGTTCCACATCAATCCCGCCTGGCCGTAGCTGTAGAGGTTTGCATGGCCGGAGCTATAGGGTGCAATGAGGGATTGGGCGACGCCGGCCCCTGCAGAGAGGGAGAGCTGCCATGGCAATGGCCAGTGGAAATCGAGATCAGCGCTGCCTCCCGTCTGGTGATCCTTCGCGCCGGCGACGCGAATAGCTGACAAGTCGAAAATCAGAATGTCCCGGTAGATCCAATTGACACCGGCTTCCGTTCGATCAAAGACTCTTGAACGGGCATTGCCCGGGTAACTGTAGTAGAGCAGGCTCGTTTGCATTTGCCAGTCGCTGGATAGCGACCAATAGCGGGATGCCTGGGCAGAGGCCTCTTCGATCCGACCCGGCGAGCGCACTTCAGCGCCCCCTGATAGGCCAAATGACCAACCTCCCGCAGAGGTCAGGGACACAGCGCCCTGCAAGATGGGTGTGGCGGGTGAAATCGCCATGCCGCGATCAACCAATTGCGAAGTAACTCCCATCACGCCGCTGATGTTTGTTGACTAAGCATGCAGCGGCGCAGGAAGCCATGCTGCAATGGCCAATGAAATGAAACGAAGGCCAGCGTGGACACTAGTAGCGCGCCGGATACCACGGTCAATGTGGTGGAGCTGGGAGCGGTATCGGCGCAAACTGACTTTCGCGCAAAGAGGATGACTCTGCAGCATAAGACCTACTTGTTCAGATGCGAAAAACCGTGCCGTGGACGCGGGCAAGCCACGGCAATGTGTACCCATTGAGGTAGCTACGGGGCGACTGTGCAGCATCACTTCATCATCTGAATGAGAGGTCGTGGCTGTCGTTTCTCAGTGGACGGTGCTGAGGTATGAAATGAGATCCTCTAGCTGCTTCGAGTCGGTGAGGCCTTCGTATTTCATTTTGGTTCCGGGATTGGCCTGCTTTGCCGGCTGTGACAAGTAGCTGTGCAGTTTTTCCTCGGTCCAGACCCAGTTGGCTTGCGTTAGAGCATCCGAATAGTGGTAATCCGGCAGGCTGGCTGCCTTACGCCCCACGACTGCAAACAGGCTGGGACCCTTTTTATTGCGCCCCTCCTTGATGCTGTGACACTCGGCACATTCTGTTTTGAAGACGCCCGATCCTGCGGCAGCGTCACCGGCGAAGGCAAAGGGTGATGCTGACATCCAGCCGAAAAAGAGCCCTGCGGAAGCAACGCAGCGCAGGGATTGACCTAGAGACAACTTGATCATGCTCTGACTCCTGTGCATGTTTTTAGAATGCCACGCTCGCGGTAATAAGGAGGTCATCCAAATCCCGCGCGCTGGTCGTCGGAGTACCGGGCCCGACACCGAAGATGTTCGTGCTACTGCCGTTGAACTTGGTGAACCGGAACCATGTGGCGGCGATCTTCATATTGGCCAGAGAGGTAAAGGAGTCGTCCTTGCCGAAAGGTGCCCAGAACACACTGAAGCTGTTGCTTGTGGTATCTGGATTGCCATTGGGTAAAAAACGAACCGCGTCATGCGTTCCTGTGCTCACCAGATGGGAAAAGGTGACGCCGTAACTCTGCATGAAGGTGTACGCAATACTCATGGTCTGATCATGGACATCTCCATTTGCCTGCGCCGTCAGACCGGGAACGGATGGGCTTGCCGGCGTGCTGCCATAGGCGCGCTGCTCGAGAATGTCCACGTAGCTCCATTGCACGATGTTTTCCCGATTGCCCAGGTACTGGTAAGTCAAGTCATAGCCCAGGTCGGTAATATCTTCGTTCGGTCCCGTGCGCGGAAGCTGGCGCTTTGTCGTCAACGCGACCACGCCTGCCGAAAAGAACTGGTTCTTGAGATCCTTCATGTAAGCGAAGCGAAAATAGCCCGTATCGCTGAGTCTTCCTGGATCACCGGATATGGATTGACCCAGATGATCTTGCACGGATGTTGGCAGCGAAGTGTAGGTTCCGATTTCGCTGTACCAATCCGAGTCATACAGGCCGTAAACACTGGTGCCGATCACGCGGTCAGCCAAGTTGATGTTGCTGGACGGGTTGAGCAAGGTACCGGAGACCGTCGGTGGACCATTTTTTGTTGCGGCCGGCAACGCGTTGACTGGATCGTCGAATCCGGGATTGTTGTTGACGGTCACGCCGAGCGTCGCTTCCTTGTCGCCGACTTTGAGATCTTTGGCGACAAAGCGTAGATCGACATCACTCAGCTGGGTGCTGAATTTGTTGTCGCCTGAGTTGTCCGATTGAACCTTCACGTAACCGCCGACCTGATCCGTGATGCGCCCAGCCAGATAGAGATCGGCCTCGGTGAGCTGAGTTGTGCTGTCGCCCTGGGAAGGAACAAAGCGCGATCCTTCGATCTGTCCAGATACCGGTATCTTGACGCCGTTGCCGTCTGTGTCGGTGTAGCCATTGAGTTTGAAACGCATGCCATAGGGTGTCAGTGCAGGCCCGTTGGCGCTGGCCCCATAGGCACCGGCATGACAGTCCGCGCAAGCAGCTCCGGTCTGTCGAGCATAGGCGGGTATAGCCTGAGCGGCGGTGCTGGCGAGGAGCAGAAGTACCGCAAGGCCAAACCACAGGGAGACGTTCTTGTGCCGGCGCGTCGCGCGTCGGTTAAGAAAAAGCGACATGATTTTTCCTTAGTCTTGATTGGGTGCGCCAGTCAATCAGCGCATGCGCTCACGAGTGACGACGTTTCGGCAACATCATTCGCAGTACGCGGTCACGCAGAACGAAGTGGTGCCAAAGAGCTGCAGCGATATGCAGCGAAATCAATCCAAGCAACACCCAGGCGACATCCACATGCCATATCTGCAATTTGTCAGCGAGGTCTTCATCAGGACCCACCAGCGCAGGTAACGTCGCTCCAAGCAGATCAACCGGCTTTCCCCGAGCGTCGCTAAGGATCCAGCCAAGCAAAGGTTGGGCGAGCAGCACTGCATATAGGGCGACATGGGTCAGCCCCGCCAAGAAACGCATGACCCATGATGGATTGTGCTCGGGCCGCGATTTGCTTAGCCGAATGCGAATGGCTACGCGGGCGAAGAAAAGAATCAACACGAACAAACCGAGATGGCGGTGACCCTCGAGCAGCCACTGTCGCAGGGCTCGCCCGTCGACTTCATCTCGGATCAAGATTGACGCCGCCGCCAGGCACAGACAAAGCACGGTGAGCCAGTGCAAGGCCACCATTTTTTTTGGATGTACTGGGGTTGTCTCTTGGGTAGTCTGATATGGCGAGCTGTTCAAATCGCTATCAGCACCAGGCATCAACGCCACATCGCCGCCATCTTTTGGCAGCATCTTGTTTTCCAATCCCATACCCTGGAAGCCCTTCTGCGTTGCCGTCATCGAATCCATTGTGCTGCGTATCCAATGGCCAGCTTAGCCGTCTAAAGAAAAACTCTTGGAGAGGCCGAGAGTGACTTTGTAGGGATAAGTGCCGGTTCGGCGATGAATGGTTGCCTCCAACATGAAACAAGATCGGCGCGGCTGGCTGTCACCCACGCAAGACGGCGGTGCAAATTAGATCCAGACGTAAGATAAAGATTCGCATTCAGGCGGGCTTTCGTGCGCAATCGACCTTTCATGTGCGGAACCAAGTGCGTCACATATCGGGAGATTTCGTCGTCAGCGAGTACCAGCATGGCTATCTCTTCAAGCCGTAGCTCATGCTTTCCGCTGGAGGCGACCTGTCAGCGAAGTTGCGGTGCCGTAGCGCTCATCGAACGCCTCCGGCAACGCAATTCCCGCCCTGTGTTTCCGATGTGGCATGGCGCAGCCGTTTTGCTGCTTTTTGTCGCGTGACTGTTTGCATTATTTTGCGCGGTAGCGCTTGTGCAGTTCGTTTCGATTTATTGGTTTATTCAGGGCAAGATGAAGGTCGCAGTGATTGCGGGAAATGGGCTCGGTGTCCCGAAAACTTCTTGAAGATCAGGAAACAGGTTGTCAAGAGAGCGCTGCCTATGCCGACGGCGAGCGGGAAATGCCAGTCGGCGCGAGTCGTGACTTGCGGCAGGAGCCCGATGGCAAGTGCAGGGATTGTGTGCAGACGAGTCACGCGTAGCGTGACGACGCCAAACAGCATGGCCAGTACAGCGGAGGTAACGCCCGGACCAAATGCCGCCAGCGCAGCGACGCCAGCTGCCGCCGCGAGCGTGCATACCGCGGGCAACAGTACGGGCCGTTGGGCCCAGGGACAGACTTCTGCATGCGCGAACATTTCGAAGGCAATAACGACGAGTGGCGGGAAAAACACCATTCGCATTCCAGTCGCCATCGAAAGCAGGTAGGTGGCGCCGAGAAACACTACGAAGAACGGCACCCAAAGGAACTGCTTGGGCAGCGATTCGAGTTCGTCGTCGACCCGATCGGCAGCGCTCCGCGCTAAGTGCGTGGCGCCTTGGTCGAACAACCTCCGGTATGCCGAGGATAGGACGGCGAGCGCACCCGTGCCGAGCAGAATCGCAAGCGGATACAGCCAGCTTTTCTCCTCGAGCGACAGCGCGAGAACGCAGGCCGAGATCGCCGGCACGATCGGCGAGCGCATGAACTTGAGAATGACCATCGCCCCCACGATGCAAATTGCAATGGACACAGCGGAATACGGCAGATAACGAGTGACGAGCACACCCAGCGCAGCGGTCACTGCCGGAGAGAGCGCGAGCATCCAGGGCGCACGAGCCCAGGTGCCGCGCGGCCGCAGGAATACGTCGTAGGACAGTGCAGCCAACTCGGGGAAAAGCAGGAAAGCCATGCCGGCCGCCGAGGCGACTTTGGCGACCCCGCCCATGAAGCAGAGCGAGATGAGCACGGCTGCCACAATGCGGCGAGATTCAGCAGTTCTCATGTAATGGACCTTTATATTGCGCGGAGCCTGGTCGGCTGGTTAAGCGGTAAATCTACTGGCGCCTCGGTATGGGTGACGCCGTGCTGATTTGACGTCGAAGCGAACAACCCCATCAAAAGCGCGGGGCAGGGGCCATCCCTGGCCCACGCAATAGCCTTGTCTGGACCTCTAAACGGTAGGTCCCGCGGCAGGCAGCGCACCTCGAACATACGTCGCCGTTCCACGCTTGTCGGAAAGAATTGCCTTGGCAGCATTAACCCCGATGATCCATGCACCGGCCATCATCATGGTGTCCTTGATCACCAGTCGCCCGCCACCCGACAAATAGGGAAAGCCATGCTGCGCGTCGCCGAGTGCGGCCACCCAGGCTTCGGGGGTCGTTATGAGAAATGACAAGGTTACGAGTGTCGTTACAAACGCGAGAAGGGCACCCAGCAAACCAAGACGTCTTGAAAGCGGGTAGGAAAGTACCAAAAGACCAATAATCAACTCGACTACCCCCAAACCACGAGAGAAGCTGTACGTGTGGTTTTCCGTCTGCCACTCACGTTGCGCAGGCACCAGCTCACCCTCGTGGGTCATGTGCTCTTTATAGTCCTGCGGATGCTCATAGAAAAACGACATTACGGGACTGTTCGCGACAAAAGGTGTGATGCTGTCTGCTTCGTATGGAGCAAACTTCAAGCCGCCAATCCACAAAAAGACAATGGCGATGGCCAGCCTCATTAAAGTAAGGCCTACCCGATCGGTACGGGCAAAAGCACTCAGTGCTCGTTCCATCTTGCTGTTCATGCTTTTCCCAAGGCGCTGTGTGCCTTGACGGCATCGATGACACGGGCGGAATAGACCATGGCGGCTCCCGCGTTCAGCGCAACGGCAACACCCAGCGCTTCAGCAATTTCTTCCTCCGTGGCCCCATGCTTCAAGGCTTCTGCAACGTGCACCGTGATACATCCATCGCAATGCGTGGTCACCGCGACGGCCAGCGCGATCAACTCGCGGGTTTTTGCATCCAGCCTGGCGGTCTTTTGGCCCGCCCTGGATAGGGTCTGATACCCGGTCAGCGTGTCCGGACTCAAGGCGCCGAGCTCGCCAATCCGGCCAACCAGTTCTTTGCGGTACTGCAGCCAATCCAACATAAATAATTCCTCTTGGTGGGAAGCCGTGTACTTCCCGGCATGTATAGTGTTGCGCCCCAGCTTGAGTAGATGAATACTAGATACACTCATTAAATAGCTTGATCGTCTCATGGATGCTCTCAGTAAGGTTCTTGACCTGGCCCGCATAAAAGGCAGCCTGGACTTGCGTTGCCAGCTTGCGGGCAGCTTCGCCCTGGACCATGAACCCACGGTGCCGGGTGAGGCGCCGTTTCATCTGGTGCTGTCTGGCAAGGCGAATCTGGAACTTCGCGACGGGACATGCCTTGAGTTGGCGGCAGGAGACTTTGTGCTTTTGCCACGCGGAAGCGCGCACGTCGTGGCTGGAGTAGGGAGCGCGCCATCCGGCCCCATTCACGTCGACGATGATGGCCCGATAGCTGTGCGTCGAAATACAGACGGCAATCAAGCTGAGCTGGATCTTCTGTGCGGGCGCTTTACCTACGCGCCAGGGGCAGCGGATCTCGTCATGAGAGCGCTCCCTGATGTTCTGCATATATCACTTGCCAGGGAAGGCAAGCTTGAAGCGCTGGAGGGTGTGGTATCCCTGTTGAGGGATGAAGTTGTGCATCTGCAATCGGGGGCGCTGGCCATCGTTACGGCATTAAGCGCTGTCCTTTTTGCGTTGGCTCTGCGTGCCCATGCCAGGCGCGAAGGGATGCCCGCGTCGCTGCTGGTGTTACTCGGTGACGCGCGACTCAGTCGAGCAGTTCTTGCCATGACCAAAGAGCCCGAGAAGCATTGGACATTGGACACGCTTGCCATGCAGGCAAACATGTCCAGGGCCACCTTTGCCCGACACTTTGCCAGCAAGGGCAACCTGTCCCCAATGGATCTGCTGACATCGATCCGCATGCAAATCGCCGGCGAAATGCTGGAAAACAGCAACCTCCCTGTGGGGGCTATCGCCGAGCGCGTGGGCTATCAGTCGGAATCAGCTTTCGGAAAGGCCTTTCAGAAAAAGCTTGGTCTTACACCGGCAAGCTATCGTCGCCAAGGCATCCGCCGTTGAATCGACATGGCAAGAAGCACTCTATCCCCGACACTGACTTGCTTGCCGATTGGCGACGGCACGCGGATGTGTATATTAACGTGGCTGATGGATAGCTAAAAAAGCTACGCATGCCACTGATCGATGCCGACCAGCGTACGCTTGGCCGATAGCTCACGCACGTTGGCAGGAGAAGCCTGATGGATTTCGCACATTCCGAGCGTTCGCGCGCGCTGGCCGAGACACTCAATCGCTTCATGCGCGATGAGGTCGACCCGGCCGAAGGCATCGTCGCCGATGAACTCACCGGCAGTGCCGACTGGCGTACCTGGCATCAGCCCGCAGTGATGGAAAGGCTCAAGGCCAAGGCGAAAGAGGCTGGCCTGTGGAACCTGTTTCTGCCCGAGCCCGAGTACGGCGCGGGCCTCAGCAACGTCGACTATGCGCCGCTGGCCGAGATCATGGGCCACTCGTTTATCGCGCCGGAAATCTTCAACTGCAATGCGCCGGATACTGGCAACATGGAGGTGCTGCTGCGCTACGGCTCGGACACGCACAAGTCGCGCTGGCTGAAGCCACTGCTGGACGGTGAAATCCGCTCCGCGTTTTGCATGTCCGAGCCGGAGGTGGCGTCGTCCGATGCCACCAATATGCAGGCGACGGCGACGATTGACGGCGACAGCATCGTACTCAACGGGCGCAAATGGTGGTCGACAGGTATCGGTCATCCGCACTGCCGGGTGGTCATTTTCATGGGTCTCAGCCACCCCGATGCGCCACCGCACCAGCGCCATACGATGGTGGTATGCCCACTCGATGCGCCCGGCGTAAAAGTCGAGCGCATGCTGCCGGTGTTCCATGCGTATGACGAACCGTCAGGCCATGGTGAGGTCAGCTTCACGAATGTACGGCTACCGCTCGATCACGTGATACTCGGCACCGGCCGGGGTTTTGAGATTGCACAGGGTCGCCTTGGACCAGGCCGAATACACCACTGCATGCGCGCGATTGGCGCATCCGAGCGGGCACTCGCGCTGCTGTGCGAGCGCGCCAGTTCGCGAGTGGCGTTCGGTAAGCCGTTGATAGAGCTGGGCGGCAACAAGGACATCGTGGCCGATTTACGTATGGCGATCGAACAGGCTCGCCTGCTGACGCTGAAAGCGGCGTGGCTGATCGATACGCAAGGCGTCAAGGCGGCGATGAGCGAGATATCCCAGATCAAGGTGATCGTGCCGAACCTGGCGCAAAAGGCCGCCGATGCAGCCATCCAGATCCACGGTGCGGCCGGTCTGTCGAACGATTTCCCGATCACCGCACTGTTCGCCAGTGCGCGCATTCTGCGCCTCGCCGATGGTCCCGACGAGGTACACCGCGGCCTGATCGCCAAGCTGGAAATGCGCGCGCAAAGTGCAGCGATGGCCGCAAGGAATTCATCATTGGAGGGCAGGGCATGACGGCGACGGTCGATGAGGCACGCAGCGTGCGCGATGAAGACCAGCTGGAGGTCGGCAAGGTCGACGCGTTTCTCAAGCAGCACGTCGACGGCCTGCGTGGTATGCCGACGATCTCGCAGTTTCCTGGTGGCGCGTCCAACCTGACCTATCTCATCAAGTACGGTGAACGCGAGCTCGTGCTGCGCCGCCCGCCGGCGGGCGTGAAAGCAAAATCAGCGCACGACATGCTGCGCGAGGCGCGCATCATGGCGGCGCTGAAGCCGCATTATTCGCGAGTGCCGAACATCCTGGCGATCAGTGATGACCAAGCAATCCTGGGCTACGATTTCTATGTGATGGAACGCCTGCGCGGCATCATCCTGCGACGCGATATGCCGGCCGACCTCGGGCTGGATACCGACGGCGTGCGCCGGCTATGCAAGGGCTTTATCGATCGGCTGGTGGAGCTGCATCAGGTCGATGCCTCGCTGCCGGAGCTGGCCTGCCAGGGTAAGGGTGGGGGCTACATCGCGAGGCAGATCAGCGGCTGGAGTGACCGCTGGCGCAAGGCACTGAACGACGACACCGACCCCTGCGAAGACGTGCTCACCTGGCTCGCCGACAAGCAGCCTGTGCGCGAAACCGCCATCTGCGTCATCCACAACGATTACCGCTTCGACAATGTCGTGCTCGATCCCGAACATCCGCTGGATATTGTCGGTGTGCTGGACTGGGAGCTAAGCACGCTGGGTGACCCACTGATGGATCTGGGCGGTTCGCTGGGTTACTGGATACAGGCTGACGACGACCCGGTGTTCCAGTCTTTCCGGCGCCAGCCGACCAACGCGCCGGGCATGCTGACGCGGCGCGAGCTGGTGCAGTACTACGGCGAGCGCACCGGCTGGAACGTGGACAACTTCGAGTATTACGAAGTATTCGGCCTATTCCGCGTCATGGTAATCATCCAGCAGATCTACCGCCGCTTCGTGCTGGGCCAGACCACCAACCCACAGTTTGCCGGTTTCGGCCAGGCCGTTGCCTATCTGGGCAACCGCTGCCGCAAGCTCATCGCTGCATCGAGCCTCTGAGCGTGGCGAGTGTGCTGCTGATCCGTCACGGCCAGGCCAGCTTTGGCACCGCGGATTACGATCGGCTGTCGCCGTTGGGCGAAGAGCAGTCGCGCCGTCTGGGCCACTGGCTGAAGCAGACCGGCAAGGCACCCGATCTCGTGGTCGTCGGGCCTCGGCGTCGGCATGCGCGCACGGCCGACCTTTGCGTCGAGGCTGCCGGAGTTACCGCACCACGTGTCACGATCGCCGGGCTCGACGAGTTCGACCACGAAGAGGTGCTGGCGCGCTATCGCCCTGATCTCGCTTCGCCCGGCGCGCTGGTGGCCGAGCTGGCGCGACTCGAAAACCCACATCGCGCGTTTCAACTGATTTTTTCAGAGGCCGTCGCGCGCTGGACCAGTAATAGCTTCGACCAGGAGTATTCGCGAAGCTGGACTGCGTTTCGCGAGGCCGTGATGGAGGGCGTGCAGGCGCTGGCCGCGCAGGAGGCGCGCACCATTTGGGCATTTACCTCGGGCGGTCCGATCGCCGTGATAACGAATGCGCTGGTCGGGGCGCCGATTGCCGATGCGTTCACGCTGAGCTGGCCACTGATCAATACCTCGATCACCCGCGTCTCCATCGGAGCTCAGCGCAAGGGCCTGATCAGCTACAACGGTTGGCCGCATCTCGAAGGTGCCGATTCCACGGATCTGGTCACTTATCGATAGTTGCATCAGATATTTAGATGGACGTCTAAACAAATAACGATGTGCTTTAATCGCGAAGATATCTGCTTTTGAGTGCAGCCGAACTGAAAGACGATTGGGCGCCTACAGACGCGGTGCCGAAGTGTGCATACCTGTCCAGCGCGCGTTGAATCCCGCGCGCTCCAGCAAAGTCGGTGCGCACTGAAGTTGTGCCGAGACTGTTTGTGTGTGCTCGCGCGTTGGCTACGCTTTTTCTCCGCTCCGATAATAGGGCTGGTAGTGCGGCTCCCAGAACAGAGCCTTGATGCGTTTGGATAAGGTTGCCTCGTCGCAAGGGTCGGCCACTCCGTCGGCCTGGGCCTGGCGAGCGACAGCCTTTGCGACGGCGATGGATACATCGCGTAACTGAGCTACAGGGGGTAAAAGCCGCCCGTTTTTATCATTTGCGGTGGGCGACATCGCTGCGACTGCCTTGCCCGCGACCATGAACATCGCATCCGTGACCCGTCGCGCACACACGGCAAGTACGCCCAGACCCACTCCTGGAAATATGTAGGAGTTATTTGTCTGGTTGATCGGAATCATCTTTCCATCCCATGCCACCGGTTCGAATGGACTGCCCGTGCCGATCAGTGCACGACCGTTTGTCCAGGCGAGCAAATGCTCCGGTGTTGCCTCGGAGCGAGAGGTGGGATTGGACAGCGGAAAAATGACCGGACGCTCGGCATGCTCTGCCATCGTGCGAACGACCGTTTCGGTGAATGCACCGCGTTGCCCGGAAACGCCAACCAATACTGTCGGCTTGGCATTGCGCATGACATCAAGCAGCGATATCTCGTTCGGGCTTTCCAGCATCCATGGGGCAACGGACTCATGCCTCTGTGCAAAGGGTGTTTGCGCGGTCGTGATGTCCGGCATACCTTCGACGAGCAAACCGTTGCGGTCGACCAGGAAGAAGCTCTGACGTGCTTGCGCTTCGCTGGCGCCAGCGTCGAGCATGGCTTGCTGCAACAATAACGCGATGCCACAGCCTGCAGACCCTGCACCGAGAATGGCGATACGCTGATCGGTCAATTTCACCCCAGTCACGTTGATCGCCGCCAAAAGGCTGGCCGTGGCAACTGCGGCGGTCCCCTGGATATCGTCGTTGAACGTGCACAATCGGTCTCGATAGCGCGCCAGCATGCGGCTGGCATTGGTACCCGCAAAATCTTCCCATTGGAGGAGGACGTTCGGCCAGCGTTCGGTTACGGCACGGATGAACTCTTCGACGAAGTCGTCGTAGTCCTGGCCGGTCACGCGTTCATGTTGCCAGCCGATATACATGGGGTCGGCAAGGCGCTCCTCATTGTTGGTGCCGACATCGAGCAGGATGGGCAAGGTCAGATCCGGGTGAATGCCCGCGCAACCGGTGTAAAGCGATAGCTTGCCGATCGGAATGCCCATGCCACCAGCGCCTTGATCGCCCAGCCCAAGTATTCGCTCGCCATCGCTCACGACAATCACGCGAACCCGGTCGAAACGCGGGTCGGCCAAAATCTCGCGGATGCGGTGCCTGTTCGGATAGCTCAGGAACAAGCCCCGTGGTTTGCGCCAGATTTCGCTGAAGCGCTGGCAGCCTTCACCTACCGTTGGTGTGTATACCAAGGGCAATAGCTCAGCGAGGTTGCGCACCAACAAGGCGTAGAAGAGGGTTTCATTGGTGTCCTGCAAATCGCGCAGAAAGGCATAACGTTCGAAATCCGTATTGAATGCGCGCAAGACTTTCAAGCGACGCGCTACCTGCACATCGAGCGTGCCGATATGCGGAGGAAGCAGCCCGTGAAGACGAAAGCGATCGCGCTCATCGTTGGTGAAAGCCGTCCCTTTATTCAGCATCGATGTATTGATGAGGTCGAAACCGGTCAGGTTGGTCTCGATCGGGGTATCCAGTTCATAGACAGGGGATTCAGTCACGGCACATTGGCTCCTCTTGTGATGGCGGCCATCGACGCACATCACCAAATTATGTCACCCAATGTCGTGAGACCGCGAGAGGAAGGGAAACGGCGAAGCTATTCGCTCGTACCGCGGTGGCTACTCGAATTTCGTGGACGTGGGCGGGAGTACATTCCGCCCAACCCCGTAGCCAACAATTCGGCGTCTATGAGTGGAACATGGCGCCGAGTCGCTTCCATTAGATGCTCGGCTAACCAAGCGCGAGTGTTTGTGAATGGGGTAGTCACGGCGATTCTTTGGCCTCAGGTAGCGCGCGCTCAGGCCGGCAACGTAACGTCCGAAATTTCGGCACATAGGGCAATAAGTTGATCCTGTAGTGCGGGATCATGCGCTTGCGGGTTCGGTTGCATGCCCTTCTGGTGATAAAAATATTTGGCGGTGACATCGACCTTCGGATCGTTACCTGCGGCGAGCCACGCCTGAGTCAGATGTGCCTGATTCATGTCATCGGGTGCGCCCGGGCCTCCCATATTGGTTGGCACCCAGCCAGGTTCCAGAGCATTGGAGAACACGTTGGGCCAGCGACGCGCGATGGCAAAAGCGAGCAACGTGTCATGCAGCTTGCTTTCGGCGTACGCCTGCGAACCATTCCAGCGGCGCCGTGTCCAGGAAATGTCGTCGAGGTTCGCGTCAACATGGTGGTGCATGCCGGAACTAAGATAAACGAGCCGTTTGGGGCGCTCTATCAGCGCCGTCAGAAGATAGGCGGATAACGTGTTGACGGCGAAGACGTGCGGTAGGCCATCGGCGGTTACGAGGTAACCCTCGCGATAACCTACGGCCGCGTTGTGGATCACGGCGTCGAAGCGTCCAAGCGCGTTGACCTGGGTGGCAACATCCTTGGTGCCGGCGATGGTTTCGAGATCGCCTACTACAATCGCATGAGCCGAGGGGAGTGTGTGCAGCGTGGCCTCGGCGCGGTCGGCGTTACGGGCGTGCAGGACTACCTGGTGTCCCTGTGAAATCAGTCGTTCGCCTGCCATCAAGCCTAGGCCGGTGGACGAACCCGAAATAAATATGCGTGCCATTGAAAACTCCAGAGAGACGATGGGCCGGCGACGCGATCCCGTCGGCCACATGGGACAACTATTAGTTCGCGATGCGTCGACGCGTGATGATCAGCACCGCGCCCAGCAGAGCGCATGCGGTGCCGAGGGCGTAGACAGCGGCGTATCCAAACTGGCCGGCAACCAGGCCAGCCGCTGGTCCCGCCAAGCCATAGGCGATATCGAGGAAGGCCACGAAAGCTCCCATGGCACTACCGCGATTGCTCGGCAGTACGCGCTTCAGCGCCTCGACACCCAATGCGGGGAACACCAAAGCGCAACCCACTCCGGTCACAAGAGCGCCAGTAAGCGCAATAAGCTCATTCGGTGCAAAGCCCAGCATCGCCTGTCCGATGGCTTCGACTACCAGGGACCACAGCGCGACGCGATAGCCACTCACTTTGTCAGGCAGCCCGCCAAGCACCAAGCGCACCAGGATGAATCCAACGCCGAATGCCGTCATCACCAGTCCGGCGTGTCGCCAGCCGTGCGCCATGAAGTACAGCGAGGCAAACGCGGTGAGACCCGAGAGGCCGACACCCTGCATCATCAGTCCAAGACCTTCGCGCCAGATCTGACCAACCACTTTGTAGAAGGGCAGGCGCTGGCCCGCGGAGCTGCTGTACGACGTCTGCCGCGAAGCGATGGCTGCAGCGAGCAAAGGAGCGACGACGCAGGCGATCATGGCGACCTGAAGTCCATAGAACTGGTAGAGCGCCATGCCGATGGGTGCGCCGATGGCGAGCGCCGCAAACATCGCGATACCGGTCCAGGACATGGACATGCCAGCGCGCTGTGGTCCGACCGAGGCGATCGACCAGGAGACGCAGCCAGTGACGAATTGGCTTTCGCCAAAGCCCGCGGCCAGTCGCCCGACGACCACGATCGTGAGACTGATTATTGGCGAGAGACCGGGCATGGCTGAGAGGAGATACAGCAACCCACCCAAAGCGCACACCACCGCTCCCTGGATGGCCGAACGCTTGCCACCATGGTGATCAGTGAGCCGGCCTGCATAGCCGCGGGTCAATACGGCCGCGAGAAACTGGATGCCGATCACCAGACCGACAATGAGATCACTGAAACCCAGTTTGCTGTGGACGACCAGCGGTATCACCGGCAGCGGCAGGGCAACACAAAGATAGCCGCAGAACAGTGCCGCGATAATTCCTGGCGCGGGACGGGAAAGGAATGTCGATGCGGCCTGCGGCAGGCTCGCATCTCTTACGGCGAGTGCTGACATGACAGCCTCCGTGTAGTTCGGTGGGGAAGGGAAGAGACGCCGCCCGGCCCCCGGTCGAGCGGCGTTGTGGATCAGGCGACGCGTTCTGCAGAAGCTTCAATCAGGTCCGGGCGGAAACCGCTGGTCGCCAGCAGGTAGTCGCGCGAGGCGGTGGCCTCCGCCGCCAACTTCGTCAGGTCGACGTCCAACATTTTTCCGGCGTGCTTGCGGAGCTTGCCGGCGACCATTACGGTGTCGACGTCCGAGCGTTCGACCGCCTGTACGATCGTGCCAATGGCATGGGTGGCCGGGAAAACCGAGACACCGTTGGTGCGCACCATGATGATGTCGGCCTGTTTGCCTGGCGTAAGCGTGCCAATCGCATGTTCGAGACCGGCCGCGCGAGCGCCATGGACAGTGGCCGCCTTGAGTACCGCTTCGACCGAAATCGGAGCTGGCACGGCGGTTTCACCGCGGACACGGCGATAGCGCATCGCCGACCGTTGTTGCCCAAATAGCGCATGCATTTCACCAAACATGTCGCTGCCGAACGCGGTGTCCAGATCGATGCCAAGCGCCGGGGTCAGGCCATGATCGATCGCTTGCTGATAGGCAAACCTTTCATCGTCAAAACCGAACAACGCATCCGAGCGCGGATTGACGGTGATGTTTACGCCGGCGTCCGCGAACAGCTTCCATGTTTCTTCCGGAACACGCGTGCAGTGGTTGAAGATGTTGTGGGGACCGAGCACACCGGGTCTGCTGAAGTCGGGGCCGAGCTTTGCCAGGTCGCCGAGGAACTCGGTAAGGATGTGCATGTCCAGCTCGCGGGCAATCTTCCACCAGTCCAGATTGAGCTGGCCGAACAACCCCACGCGTACGAGTCCGTCGCCATGGTTCCAGTTATCGGCGAGACGCTTCAGATCCGATGGCAAATGCGCCGTCGGTGCCTGCTTGTCCATGGCAGCACCGACCATGTGCAGCGCGCGGATACCGGTTTCGTCCAATGCGTCCAACGCCGCATCGGTGTGCCCGGGGCTACGGGAGGAGTGGCACGCATCGATGATCGTAGTGACGCCTGCGTCAAGCGAGGCGACGGCCGTCAGCTTCGTGCTGGTGTACATATCCATGGGGCGGTAGTGCTGGCCCAATTTTTCGGCGACGACGTCGATGTAGGCGAAGAGATCGTCGACATTGGGCATCATACGGCGCATGACCCCTAGCCACATGTGGTGGTGGGCATCGATCAGACCCGGCATGACGATGCTGCCGGATGCATCAATCACGGTCGCCTCGCCGACCTGGAGATTCGGACCGACGGCCGCGATACGGTCACCGTCGACCAGGACGTCGCCGACCACCAGGTTGGGTACTTTGGCGTCCATCGTCACGACGGTGCCGCCCTTGAAAAGGAACTTACGATTGGGCTGATACATAGGAGGGCTCCTTGGATGGGTTGATCGCTTCGCGGCCGGGGTGCCGCGGTGTGACGAGACGATAGGCGCCGGGCGGATTTTGATTAAGATGGGGGAGTGCATAACTTCTTTGCTAAAAAGCAAAAGTAGGGCTCTCCCATGGGATTCGACGGCAGGCTGCTTGCGGGCATGAGCGTGCTGGCCACGGTCGTTGAGACTGGCAGCTTCACCCGGGCGGGCGAGGTGTTGGGATTGTCGGCGTCGGGGGTGAGTCGAGCCGTTTCGCGGCTGGAGGAGCGCCTCGGTATCCGCCTGCTGAATCGGACCACGCGTGCACTGCACCTTACGGACGAGGGCGCTCGGCTCTATCAGCGCGCGGCACCCCATTTGTCGGCAATTGAGGAGGCTGCCAACGCGGTGTCAGGGGCCGCCGAAACGGTTCGTGGGATATTGCGGGTGAGTCTCAATCCAATCTTTGCCCGACACGTTCTGGCACCGCGATTGCCGGAATTCACCGAGCGCTACCCCGAACTTAATCTGGTGTCCGTGCTGCTGCCCGATGCAGGGGATCTGGTTGCCGAGGGGATCGACGTGGCCGTGCGATTTGGGCCACAGCCGCCCTCAAGCATGACCTCGCGCCTGCTGCTCGAAACCCGAGTGCTAACCGTGGCGTCCCCGTCTTACCTCAAGAAGCATGGGCGTCCCAAGACACCGGAGAAGCTGCTCGAACACGACTGCATCCAGTACATCAATCCGCAGCGGGCCCAACTCTTCGGCTGGGAGTTTCATCGAGGCAAGGAAGTCCGCCCGGTCGAGACAACGGGCCGTTTGACGCTCACGGACGTGGACACCATGGTGGCCGCTTGCGTGGCGGGCGCCGGAATCGCACAGGTGCTGGCGCTCGGAGTGGAGGCGTTGCTTGTTAGCGGCGCCTTGGTGGAACTATTCCCCGAGTGGCCCGACGAGACCTTCCCGCTTTACGTCATCCGACCTTCGCGGCGTTTGCCGCCCGCGGCCGTGGAGACCTTTCTCGACTTCTGCCACGCGATCTGCGAAGGGTGCCGCCCGGGCCCCGTCACGGCACCGACGTGATCGACCGTCGTGCAGCGGCAGCGGCGTAACGCGAACTCGGTGTACGGGGGCGGAAATGCCTATCTCTACTGTTTATTCTCACATCTTGGACGCAAGTAATAACTGCGCCTTATCGTCGGTACTGGTGAGGAAGTAGCCGCACTTGGCCGAGCGGGCGCAGGGCAGGTGATTGGGGCAGGTTATCGTCGGTACGAAGGCACGCGAACGTTTGAGTGACGAGTCAATTTCCACCTGCCGATCGTTGGCCAGCTCACGTTGGCTGAGCGGAGCCGCCGCATCGCTTTGCGCACGGTCGGGCGCGCCATGCCTAAACTGCCCGCCACCTCAGAATACGAGCGCCCCAAGTGGATCTGACGGGCCAGTTCCACCAACTTCTTCATGGGGAACTTCCGAAAACATCGCCGATGTCCACGCTCCGCGCAAAGACATCAGGATTACCCACAATAATCGTACAGGCTTTAACCGATCGCCATGGGTGATGAGGTTAATAATAAATCGTCAATGGCTAGGCGCTCTGATCAATTTGTGGTTGGCATTCCGATCGTCTTGCTTTTCCCATCGACCAGCCAATTTGATGAATGTTGCTGACCCTTGACGCTGTAAATACCACGAATATTCCACTTATCATCGGTAGCGGGTTGCGGGATCTCCCAATGGATATCACCCGAGTGAATAAGTACCGATTCCGTCTTGCAACACTTGTTCACGAAGCCATTTATACGCTTTGTGTAGGGCGGCGCCCCGTTAGGAGATTTGCAAGGCCACAACTCGGGGTTCTGCGGATTCGCGCTTCTATCGGCCTCTACCTCGCCTTGGCTGCAAGGGACCGTCTGGCTCTCGTAATCCTGATAAGGAACGGAAACCGATGCACTATATCCATTTCGATCGATTAGATCTTTGACTAACTGCATTGCCTCTTGTCCGTTCAACTCGCTATCTGCGGTATTTACCGAGTCCGAGTTATTTCCATTGCTGCTTTGCTGCCGATTGCAGCTCGAAATGAGTGGGCCAGCAGTTAGCAAAAGTGCGAGCCCAACAGTTCGAACAACATTGTCGCGAGAGATCATTGCGGCATAAAGTGATTGCCGATTTCGAGAAAGGCCTGCTGCCACGATTGAATGTTGCATAACGTTTCTCCTTTAGCCGAAACACCGCTTAGCCTGAAGGGTCTAATTTTTTTTTTGAGAATTCTCGAATAATCGTTTTTCTTCCAGAAGGAAAACGAATCTTCAGCGTCACTCGCAAAATCCATGTCACAGTCGCCGAGGTCCCCGATTACTTCCCCCAGTTGATCGCGACCCAGAGTTGGTCCATGCCGTCATTGTCGAAATAGGCAGTGAGCGGCGGAGGGTGGCGTCGGTTACCGTCGCTCACTAAGCGCTGATTCTGCCGGGTGAAATGAGGATTGACGCACTAAAATTGTTGCGCAACGCCACCATAAAGCAGCCCAATATTACACCTTCCCGGGCGGGGACCAATTGTCGATAGGTGGTAGGGGACGAACCAGTACAGCCCTCCAGCCAGCATGTGACTATGGGTTGCTTCTAGGGGCAGGCCGAGAGTTGCTAGCAAACTGTCTACGCAAATATGTATCGGCCAGCAGGTGGATCTGCATCCAATCCGATCGCACCGTCTTGAGGGTGGCAGGAGCGCTGCCAGCGGCGAAGTCGGTCAACCAGGTCGCGAGGCGTTCGAGCACGGCTTCCACGGACGCAGCCAGTGCGGGGCGTGGCGCGTGAATCTCCGGCGCCACCGTAGGCACTGCCATGAGCTCCTGCAGTACATCTTTTGCCTGAGGGATGAGCACATTTTCAAGATTCTGCAATGTGACCATGGCCGGGCATGGTCTAAATACCCTTTCGGGCATTGTCTCCTTTCGAACGAAGTGAGAGATTGAATGCACCCAGGCGCGGTCAGCGTCTTGACAACGTTTAAGGCGGAAACAGCCGCAACATCGCCACTAACCTCCTGCCAGCATGCTGCAATCCCCTTTGCCCCCTCAGGTTGACGCTGCCTCCAGGCCGACTGACGGCCCGGGGTCCAGCTTCCTGGCACCGATGGGTGTGACGGTTTTCCGCAACATCTGGGCTGGTAATTTGCTGACTAACCTGGGCGTGTGGGCGCAATCGGTAGCGGTAGCATGGGTGATTGCTGCTGCCCATGCCGGGCCGATCATGGTGGCAATGGTGCAGGTGGCGTCAGCAGTGCCGCTAGTAGTGTTGTTGATTGCCGCGGGCGTACTGGCCGACAACTACGACAAGCGGAAGATCCTGCTGGTGGGACAGGTGGTGGAGATATCGGGCGCGATCTTCCTCACGGTGGTCGCGTTCCTCGGGCATCTCGATCCGACGGCACTAATTCTTGCCGTGCTATGGATATCAATAGGCAGCGCGATCGGCGAGCCCGCGTGGCAGGCGGCTGTGGGTGAGCAGGTGCCGCGTAACATGGTCAGCTCTGCCGTGCTGCTCAACGGTGTGAACTACAACGTGGCGCGCGCGGTGGGGCCGGCGCTCGGTGGTTTGATGCTGAGTGTGCTGGCGCCAAGCTGGGTATTTCTGGTCAGTACCCTTTCCTATATCGGTCTTCTCGCTGCCGTCTGGCAGTGGCGACATGCGGAGCCGCAACGAAGTCTGCCGCCGGAGAGTATCCGCGAGGGCGTGGTGGCAGCGATGCGTTTCACCTGGCACTCGACGGTGACGCGCCTGGCCATGCTTCGGTCCTTCATGTTCGGCCTTGCCGCGAGCGTCATCTGGGCATTGCTGCCATTGGTCGCGCGTGAACGCCCGGACGGCAGCGCCACGCTATACGGTTACATGCTGGGCACATTGGGCATCGGGGCCATCCTTGGCAGCGTGTTGGTGCCACGTTTGCGCCCATGGCTTGGTTCCAGCCGCCTGATCAGTGCTGCTGGCGCTGTTTTATCCGTGGCGATGGTGTTGCTGGCTTACGCGGGCTCGCTTGAAGTGCTTTTGCCGGCGCTGGGGGGCGCGGGTGCTTGCTGGATTGTTGCGCTTACCGAATACAACGCCAATGTGCAGCTGCTGGTGCCAGACTGGGTGAAAGGCCGAGCGTTGGCGCTCTATCAGACAGCGCTCTATGCAGGTCTGGCGATCGGATCTTTCCTGTGGGGACATCTGGCCGAAACCATGGGCGTCTCTGGCGCGATTCTGAGCGCCGCGATCACGTTAGCCATGTCGGTTTTGCTGCTCTATCGCTCACAGTTTCCGGAGATCGACGCCGCGGACATGGCCCTGGCGATGGGGGGCAAGGTAGTGGCCCCGATTCTTGCCTTCGATCATGAGCAGGGGGATGTTGTCACAAGTATCGAGTATGTCATTCCCCTCGAGCGGGCAGACGAATTCGTCGCGCTGGCGTCGTCATTGCGTCATTTGCGGTTGCGCAATGGCGGACGGTATTGGGGATTGTTTCGCGATATCCATGACGGGGAAATCTGGCGCGAAGTGCTGTTGAACGAAAGCTGGCTGCAATATCTGCGCATGCTCGATCGCATGACCATTGCCGACAAAGCTCTTATCGATCAGGTCAGGGCATTGCACCGGGGGCCGGCACCACCGCGCATCCTGGCCGGAGTGACTTACGAGTCCATCGGGTGGAAGAAGTGAGCATGGATCGTATTAAGCGCGAGCGGCGCGCGTACTGTCCGGCGTGTTGGCACAAAGGCTTGAGGGCAAGTCGCCCGACAAAGATAGACGTTTGGTACACCGAAAGGTCGAGAATTACCGATGTGAGCTCGTCGCCACAGCAACCGCCGTTGAATCGGCTTTTGATGCGACGAGTGCTGTCGCATGCCGCTTAACCGTGTCACCCATCCTTACATGAAAACAACATCCGTGTTAAACAACTATTTACATGAGCAGGCTGTGCTGTGGTTGGTTGGTCGACGCGAAAAGGTGACACGACAAGAAGGGTGATTTGAAAAAGATGGCACGGTTGCGGGCTTCCAGAACGGGAGCTGGCCGAATGGTCAAAAAGGCCCGCAACAGGCCCGCATCTGCAGCAAATCTTCGAAATTCTGAGCTGGACCGAGGCCGCCCGGTGTCGAATCGAGCGGTCTTTTTCTTGCCGCGCACGGGCCGGCGCTAAGATGATCTCGCACGGGGCGAATGGAGGCGGCGATGTGGAAGCGGATGGTCGGGTATGGGGCGCTGCTGGCGGCGGGAACGCTGGCGCTGCAGTGGCTCGACTACCAGCGGCTGGCGTGGATGCATTCGGGCGACATCTACCTGTTCCTGGTCGCAGCCGGCTTCCTGGTACTCGGCATCATCCTGGGCATGCGGATCTTCGCCACGCCGGCGCCGCTCGCCTTCGACGGCAACCCCAAGGCGCAGGCTGCGCTGGGCCTGAGCGGGCGTGAGATCGAGGTGCTGCACGAACTGGCAGCCGGCCACTCCAACAAGGAAATCGCAGCGCACCTCCACGTTTCGCCGAACACGATCAAGACGCACGTGGCGCGGCTGTTTGAGAAGCTGGGCGCGAGTCGGCGCACCGAGGCTATCCGCCGGGCGCGTGAGCTTGGGATCGTACCCTGACGCCGAATTATTCGGATGAATATGCCGAAATCATCCATTCGGGCGATTGCAGGGCGGCGCCGGATAGCGGTCAATGGCGGCTCAATCCATCACCAAGGAGTAGCACCATGTTGCGGACCATCCTGAAATACGGCGTGATCGCCGGCTTGGTCGTCGGCGGGTTCGAGCTCCTCACCTTCGTCGCGTTCTCCGGGATGCCGCCGCTGAAATACGGCATGGTGATCGGCTACACGACGATGCTGATCGCACTGAGCGCGGTGTTCGTGGGAATCAAGCGGCATCGGGACGTGGACCGGGGCGGGGTGATCGGCTTCTGGCCGGCGCTCGGGGTCGGGCTGGGTATCAGCTTCATTGCAGGGATCTTCTACGTGGCCGCGTGGGAAGCGGTACAGGCGATGACGCACATGGATTTCGCCAGCTCCTATGCCCAGGCGATCATCGCGAGCCAGAGGGCGAAGGGCGCAAGCGCCGAAGCGCTGGCTAAGCTGAGCGCCGACATGGAGACGTTCAAGGTCCAGTACGCGAACCCGATGTACCGCCTGCCGATGACGTTCGTGGAGATCTTCCCGATCGGCGTGCTGGTGTCGCTGGTCTCCGCGGGACTGTTGCGCAACACCCGGTTTTTGCCCGCGCGGCGGACTTGAAGAGTTTTATGACCGCAGGTGAGTCGGGTGGTGCACTTCGCGGATTTCGAACAGTGCAGTTTTTATTCGCGAAAGACGGCTTTCGACCTGATATCGGTATTCCGCCCCACCTTCGATGACACTGGGCATAGCTGGCAGGTAGCTGTCAGTGAGGGCGGAAAGCGCGCCGAGCTTTAGCTTGGTTAGAGTTCCGCGGAGCGGGACGCAGGCGTGTCTGGTTGGGCGCAGCCTTCGGGCTCGGGTACGCGCAGGGTGCATAGGCCTGCGATGAGCAGGCTGGCGCCGCCCACGCCCAGTGCCCAGATTGGCTGGTTGTGGAAGCACAGCCGCAGCAGTAGACCAAGCACGCTGGCGGCGAGCAATTGCGGGATCACGATGAAGAAATTGAAGATGCCCATGTACACGCCCATCTTCGCCGTGGGCAGGTTGTCCGACAGCAGCGCATAAGGCAGCGACAGAATCGAGGCCCAGGCAAAGCCGACGCCGACCATCGATGCGAGCAGCCAGTGTGGGTCGCGGATGTACAGGAACGACAGCAGGGAGGCGCCCCCAAGGCACAGGTTCACCACATGGCTGATGCGCAGGCCCCATCGGCGCACCATCAGCGGGATAACTACCGCGGCCAATGCTGCAAACCCGTTGTACGCGGCGAACAGCACGCCGACCCAGTTGGCGCCCTCGTTGTAGGCGGACGAGGTGGTATCGGCGGTGGCGTAGATCGTCTGCGTCACGCCCGCGGTGGTGTAGATCCACATCGCGAACAGCGCGAACCAGGAGAACAACTGCACCCAGGCCAGTCGCCGCATCGAGGCGGGCATGCCGTAGAGGTCGCCCATCACTTCGCGCAGCATCACGTGGCTGCGGGTGCGGCTCAGCCATGCGAACAGCAGGCCGAACACGATCAGTCCGCCGGCCAGCAGGTAGACCTCTTTCTCCAGCGCGAAATGCCTGATCGCGAACAGCACCGCGATACCGACGAGAAGCAGCAGCACGCCCGGTCGCCAGGCGCGTGATGCATCCACCGGCGGGTCATTCGCCACGTTGTCGGTGAACGATTGCAACTGCGCAGGTGGATATTCGCGCGTGGTCAGGATGGTCCAGAGCACCGCGCCCAGTAGTACAGCGCCGCCGCCGTAGAACGCGTACTTCACCGTATCAGGGATGCCGCCGTCCGTCGCCACGTTGGTCACACCGAACTGGGCCAGGATCCACGGCAGCATGGAGGCGATCACCGCACCGGCGCCGATGAAGAAACTCTGCATCGCATAACCGGCTGGTCGCTGTTGCGTGGGAAGTTGGTCGCCGGCGAGGGCGCGGAACGGCTCCATCGACACGTTGATCGACGCATCCAGAATCCACAGCAGGCCGGCGGCCATCCACAGCACCGGCGCGTTCGGCATCCACAGCAGCGCCAGTGAGGCGAATACCGCGCCGACCAGGAAGTACGGCCGGCGTCGGCCCAGGCGGTTCCAGGTGCGGTCGGAGTAGTGACCGATAATGGGTTGCACGATCAGCCCGGTCAGTGGCGCAGCGATCCACAGGGTGGGGATGTCGTTTACGTTCGCGCCCAGCGTCTGGAAGATCCGACTGACGTTCGCGTTCTGCAGTGCAAGGCCGAACTGAAGGCCGAGAAAGCCGAAGCACATGTTCCAGATCTGCCAGAACGACAGTGCCGGTTTCGGCGTCATGGGCCTACCCTTGTTGCAGGTAACGTCGTGCGGCGCGGTCGCGCGCGCTGGCGGCATGCTCAGCACGCGCGCACCGTGGGCTCTCCGCTGTGGTTGATCCGGGTCATTGGCATCTCCTCTGCGGCAACAGTTATGTCATGGCGCGGCGCATCCCGCATGCTGCGGGCGCAGCATCGGCGCACCTTGTTGCCGGCAGCAGCCTTGCATGGTAGGCAGCGTCGCAGTGCTGCAACCAGCGCCTGCATACGTATTCATGGCAACGCCGATCGTCCTTGTAAAGCGGAGGGCTCTCGCGGCATAGTCAATCGACACTGTCACGACAACGGAGAATCCATGCGGGTACGCCTCGAAGATGTGGCGCGCGCAGCGAGCGTATCGCCCAAGACGGTGTCGCGCGTGCTCAATGACGAGGCCAACGTGACTGAGGCCACGCGTCTGCGCGTGCGCGCTGCCATGGAGGCGATGGACTATCGCCCGCATCCGTCGGCACGCAGTCTGGCGGGCAATCGCTCGTTCCTGGTGGCGATGTTGTACGACAACAACGACAACCCGGCCTCGACCTATCTGGCCGAGATCCAGGATGGTGTGCTCGAGGCCTGCGACGCGCATCGCTACAGCATGATGGTGCGCCCGCTGCGCATGAGCGGCGGTGATTTCATCCGTCGCCTCGATGCGCTGATTTCCGACCATCACCCCGACGGCGTCGTGCTGACGCCACCGATCACCGACTATGCACCCCTGCTGAAACGCCTGCGTGAGTGCAACGTGCCCTATGCCAGCGTGTCGCCGCTGCGCCGTGGCAAAATCATAGGCGTGACGATGGACGAGCAGCGCGCTGCGCGGGCGATCGTGGAGCACCTGCTGGAGTTGGGCCACCGGCGGATCGCTCACGTGATCGGCATCGCCGACCACGGCGCCAGCCGCTGGCGACTGGCCGGCTATCGCGAGGCGATGGCCGCCGCGGGTCTACCCGAGGATCCCGCTCTGGTGGTGCAGGGCGCTTTCACCTTCGGCTCTGGCGTGGCGGCGGCGCGACAGCTGTTTTCACTGGCCGAGCGGCCGACGGCGGTGTTCGCTGCCAACGACGACATGGCCACCGGCGTGATGTGGGCGGCGGGCGAGTACGGCCTGAAGGTGCCGAACGACCTGTCGGTCTGCGGCTTCGACGACACGCCACTATCGCGCCAGCTGTGGCCAGCGCTCACCACCGTCCAGCAACCCAGCCGTGAGATGGGCAAGATCGCAGCCGAGCAGTTGCTTGGCGTGCTGCGCGGTCACGGTCCCGGCCAGCTGGTGCAGGTCCCGTTCTCCCTGCAGATCCGCGGTTCTACTGCCGCCGTACCCTGAGGTCGTTTCACTCCGACGCCTGGCACGGAGTCATGTTGCAGAGCAAATTGACAGCGCTGTCATTTATGCGAACATCCGACTCAGACGCGTACCACCGGTGCGCCAGCCTGGAGCCTTTCCGTGCCATTGCTGTCTGCATCGAGCCCGTTCCTGCGACGGGTTTCCATGACCCTTTCACTCGCTGGCGTACTGCTCATGACCGTTCCCGCCATAGCCGACGACGCGACCACCGTCCATCCCAAACTGTGGCCGCAAGGCAGCTCGCCACTGCCGCCTGATCCCGTGCTCGAGTCCCGGGTCCAGGCATTGCTGGCGAAGATGTCGGTGGCAGACAAGGTCGGCCAGATGATCCAGGCTGACATCAAGTACGTAACTCCTGACGATGTGCGCGAGTACCGCCTTGGCTCGATCCTGGCCGGTGGCAACTCCAAGCCGCCCGGACAGCCGTACCCCACGGCATCACATTGGCAGGCGCTGTCCGACGCGTTTTACCGCGCGTCGATGGATACCTCCGGTGGCGGGCTGGCGATCCCGGTGCTGTTTGGCATCGACGCCGTGCACGGCCACAACAACCTCGTCGGCAGCACGCTTTTTCCGCAGAACTCCGCGCTGGGTGCCACGCGCGATCCGCAACTTATCCACGAAATCGGCGAGGTCACCGCGCGGGAGCTGCGAGCCAGCGGCATCAACTGGACTTTCGCGCCCACGCTCACGGTGCCGCAAGACGTGCGCTGGGGCCGCTCCTACGAAGGTTATTCGCAGAACCCGGCGCTGGTGGCGCAATACGCCGCCGCCATGATCGGTGGGCTCGAAGGCAAGCAGGGTACCCCGCAGTTCCTGGATGCCGAGCACGTGATCGCCACCGCCAAGCATTTCGTCGGCGACGGCGGTACTCAGGACGGCAAGGACCAGGGCGACGCCCAGATCAGCGAGGCGATGTTGCGCGACGTGCACGCCGCCGGCTATCCGCCCGCGATCAAGGCCGGTGTGCAAGTGGTGATGGTCTCGTTCTCCAGCTGGAACGGGGTGAAGATGGCCGGCAACAAGGCGCTGATCACCGACGTGCTGAAGGAGCGCATGGGCTTCGACGGGATCGTGTTGGGCGACTGGAACGCGCACGGCCAAGTGCCCGGCTGCACCAACGAGGATTGCCCGGTGGCGTACAACGCCGGGCTGGACATGCTGGAGGCACCCGATTCCTGGAAGGGTCTCTACAAGAACACTCTGGCCGAGGTGAAGGCTGGGGTGATCCCGATGAGCCGCGTCGACGATGCGGTGACTCGCATCCTGCGGGTAAAGATGCGCCTGGGCATGTTCGAGGCCGGGCTGCCATCGGCCAACCCACTGGTGGCCCGGTCGGCGCAGGTGATCGGGAGTCCCGCGCATCGCGCGCTGGCGCGTCGGGCGGTACGCGAGTCGCTGGTGCTGCTGAAGAACAACCACGGCGTGCTGCCGATCGATCCGCGCAAGCACATCCTGGTCGCCGGTGATGGCGCCGACAACATCTCCAAGCAGAACGGCGGCTGGACGCTGACCTGGCAGGGCACGGGTCTGACCAATGCGAATTTCCCGGGGGCCACCTCGATCTGGGTCGGTCTACAGGCGCAGGTGCAGGCGGCTGGCGGCAGCGCCGAGTTGTCGGTGGATGGCGACTACAAGCAGAAGCCCGACGTCGCCATCGTGGTGTTCGGTGAAGATCCTTACGCCGAATTCCAGGGTGACCTGCCGAACCTGGCCTACCGTCCGGGCAACGATCACGACCTCGACCTGCTGCGTCGCCTGCGCGGGCAGGGCGTTCCGGTAGTGGCGGTGTTCCTGACCGGACGGCCGCTGTGGATGAATCGCGAGATCAACGCCGCTGAAGCCTTCGTGGTGGCATGGCTGCCGGGCAGCGAAGGGGAGGGCATCGCCGACGTGTTGCTGCGTACCCGCGACGGTCGCATCGCGAACGACTTCCACGGCAAGCTGGCGTATGCGTGGCCGCGTAGCGCGGTGCAGATACCGGTCGCCGCCGTCGCACGAGGCGAGCATCCGCAGTTCCCCTACGGCTTCGGCCTGACCTATGCCGATAGCGGTAACACCGGCCCCTTGTCCGAGGATGCCGGGATCGTACTGAGCGCTGCGCGGGCCGGTGTCTACTTCACCCAAGGCAAGCCGGCGCAGGGTTTCGCGCTGCACCTGACCGGCGCGAACGGCGCGGCCATGAACGTCGCCGCCGCCCCGGCCGCCACGACGGACGGCAGCCTGCGCATCAACGCGCTCGATTACAAGGCGCAGGAAGACGCGCGCAGCCTGAGCTGGTCCGGTACCGGCGCCGCAGGTGTCGCGCTGGTGACGCCCGAACCGCTCGACGTGGAGCGCGAAACCAATGGCGATGTATTGCTGGTGACCACGTTGAGGGTCGATGCCGTGTCGCCCGGTGGCACGTCGATCGGTGTCGGCTGCGGCGTCGGCTGCAGTGGTCAGGTGCCGGTCGGCCAGCAGCTCGCCGCGTTGCCTCACGGGCAGTGGTTGCGTCTGGGCATTCCGCTGAAATGTTTCCGCGACGCCGGCGCCAACATGAGCAGGCTGGACCAGCCCTTCGAATGGTCCAGTCATTCCGGCGAACAGATCGCTATCACCGACGTGTCGCTCGGCACGGTAGCGGAGCAGACGCTGACGTGCCCGACTCACGGGGGCAAGCCATGAATGTCGAGCCGTTGTTCACCGTGGCGATGCTGCTGGCGTTGGTCATGGGCTTCGCGATATTGGCTGGCTCGTTGCGCCGGCGCGACCGCGCCATCGGCTACTGCACGTCCTTCTACATGTTCTTCTGCACGTTCTTCAACAAGTTCACCGAGCGCGGGCCGACAGCCGGACCCCGTATTCGTGAGATTGGACGCCAAGACGTCCATTTGCTTTGCATCAATATCAAGCTGCCGGAAGGCTCGGCAGGCGGCGCGAGGGGCTGTGCAGCATGAGTTTGTGAATGCCTCGATGACTTGTTGCCATGCGGCAAGCATTCATCGCAACGGCGCTCTATTATCCGACAATGACAGCGCTGTCATTTTGGGGTCAACGGCGTGCCAGTGGGGAGCTGGGAAAACTTTGTCACTGCCGGTGCATACGGCGGACAACAATCATCCGAACGATTTAGAGGGAGAGCTAAATGAATCTGCATCACAAGTTGTTGTATGTCGCCATGGCACTCGTGCTCGCTCCGGGCACGCTGCTGGCGGCGGATCAAGACGCAACATCGCAAAACCCGTCATCCCAGAATCCGTCATCCCAGAATCCGATTGCTGCTGACAAGAAAGCAAAAAATCTGGATGCCATTTCGGTTACCGCGACCAAGCGCGAGACGCCGCTGCAGAAAACGCCGGTGGCAGTCACGGCGATCTCGGCGGATACGCTCGACAAAGAGCGCGTGATGACCGTGCAGGATCTGACCAAACTGGTACCAGGCCTGCAGGGTACGTCGGAGGGCGATCATGACGTGGTGACGCTGACCATGCGCGGCATCGGCAACGACAGCGCCAAGACCGAGTACGCCGACCCTGAAGTCGCGACCTTCGTCGACGGCGTGTATGCGCCTCGCGCCGAGGCAGCGTCAGGTCTGTTGCTGGACATGGATGGCGTGGAAGCGCTGCGTGGTCCACAGGGCACGTTGTGGGGCCGCAACTCCACCGCTGGCGCCATCAGCTTCCAGACCGCCAAGCCTGATATCAACGGCGGTTTCTACGGCAATGGGCAGATCGAGGCTGGCAACTTCAACCAGGAGGGTTCGCGCGCCGCGATCAACCTGCCTATCAGCAGCACCTTCGCGATGCGTGTGGCCGTGGTACATGAGCAGCATGATGGCTACGTCGACTACCAGAACCCGGCCAGCGAGATTCCGTCGGTGGCGAGCCAAAAGACGACCTATCTCGCCTCCGGCGGCAGTCTGGCGAGTTTCCAGCCGATCAACCTCAACCAGTTTGTTCAGGGCGGTCAGAAATACGACGAGCAGGATCAGTCCGCTGCTCGCGTGAGTGCGCTCTGGCAACCCAGCGACACCTTCAAATGGAATCTGTCGTACGAATATTTTGCCGATCGCGGCACCCCCAGCCTGAGCCTGATGCAGCAGCCACGCGCGGGCCAGGATTTCTGGTCGGCGCTGATCACTACCGCGCCGTACCTGGACCGAACCTCCAAGACCGTGCGTAGCCGCATGGATTGGGATATCAGCAGCGATGTGGAGCTGAGCTATATCGCCGGCTACAACCGTTACTCAGGCAGCAGCGACTACGACCAGGATGTCGGCGTAGCCGTACCCACCAGCTTCACCACGGGCGGCGTGCAGCAGGAGGATCGTACAAACTATTCCAACTACACCAGCTACAGCAGTGAAGTCGACCTGAAGTCGAAGGGCCCGCAGACGATCGACTGGATCCTCGGCGCGTACTACGAGCACGAAGACAACAACATCCGCTTCGACATCCCGATCTTGAATGGTACCGACCAAGGTTCCATCAATTGGCAGGGTTCGTTCATCCAGCCGAAGGAAACGGTGGAGTCCAAAGCGGTGTTCGGCCAAGCCACCTGGCATATGTCCGATAGCTGGCGTCTGACTACCGGCGCACGCTGGTCGCATGACAACAAGGACAATGACGGCGGTATCAACTGGGATTGGAATGGTGATCCGACCGTGCCGCAGATACCAATCTCGCCGGGCGTCCAGCCGAGTCCTGCGAACGGCTTCAGCGCAGGCCAGTACAACACCGCGACGTACAGCAAGAGCGATGTCACCTGGCTGGCGCGTGTGGACACTGACATCGGTGAGCATGGTCTGCTCTACGCCAGCGTTTCCACCGGCTACAAGTCCGGCGGAACCCAGGATGGCGGTGCGTTGTACAAGCCCGAGACACTCACCAACTATGAGATCGGCACGAAGTTCTCTTTCTTCGGTGGGCATCTGACCTGGAACAGCGCGGCCTATTACGAAGACTTCAAGAACTTCCAGCTGTCCGCGCCAATCACCTACGCCAATGGCGCACACGGCCTTGGCTTCTCGAACGTGCAGGGCGACACGGAAGTGTTGGGCTTCGAGTCGGAACTGGCCTTGCAGCAGCAGGATGATCGCTTCAACCTGATCTTCTCGGCGATTCCAAAGAAGAAGCTCGGTACGCTGCTGTATGCGGGAAGCAACGATTATGCGGGTTTCCCGACTTGCCCGGCGGGGGCCCCTCTGGGCGTCGGCAATTGCCTGAACGTCACGGGTAACGATTTGCCACATGCGCCCAATTTCTCGTTGACCGCGATCTACGAGCATGATTTCCACCTGGGTAACGGTGGCCGTCTGACGCCACGTTTGAGTGCCCAGTACCAGAGCGCACAGTGGCTCAGCTGGTTCAATCTGGGTGCGCCTGACGAGCAGAAAGCGTATGTGCGCGGTGACGCGTCGCTGCGTTACAGCGAGCCGGGCGATCGCTGGTACGTCAACCTGTATGTGCAGAACGTCAACGATGATCGCATCAGAACCAGTGCAGGGAGCAGCGAGGTCAACGGTAGCCTGTTGTATTACTCGCAGTACCTGGCGCCGCGTACCTACGGTGTCCAGTTCGGCTTCTGGTTCTGATGATCGCGTCCTGATGATCGCGTCCGCGCAGCTTGTGACGCAACACCGTTGCCGTTCTCTGCAGGCATCCCCGACGAGGATGCCCTCAACTTTCCCCTGAGTGGCACTTTGGTCGGACCCTCCGGGGTCCGGCCTTTCTTTCGAGGGCGCGATGAGAACATGTGGTTGCGATAGAAACGGGCCGTGCTTTTGCCAAGTGCCAAACCATAGGTGACGTCCGCGCCGCCTGCGTAAGGAATAAAACATGTCGCGATTGAAAAAAGTGCTTGTGGTGGGGGGCGGGACGGCCGGCTGGCTAGCTGCGTGCTACCTGGCGAAGGCCATGAATTCGGTTCATCCGGAAAGTGTCCAGGTGCATCTGGTCGAGTCGGACCATATCGGCCTGCTCGGCGTGGGCGAAGCCACGTTCCCTTCGATCCGCGGTACGTTGTCGGCGATCGGCCTGGATGAGCGGCGTTTCCTGGTGGGAGCCACGGCAACTTACAAGCAGGGCATCCACTATCGCCATTGGGTGAGGCCGCCTGGCACGCCTGGCAGCGACCATTTTTTCCACCCATTCAGCCAGCCGAGCCAACGGCCGGGCGGCCCCGAATTATTGCCCTACTGGCTATTGGGCGCGGCCCCCGACGGCATGCCGTTCGCCGACGCGGTGACCATGCAAAGCACGTTGGTCGACCATGGACGCGCACCGAAGCGACCGACGGATGCTGACTATCAGGGGCCGATGAATCACGCGTTCCATTTCGACGCGGCCTGTTTCGCAAAAGTGCTGGCAGAGCACGGTCAGCAGACGCTGGGTGTGAAGCGGCACGTCGCAACAGTCGAGCGCGCCGTGCTGGACGAGCAGGGTGCCATCGCATGTGTAGTGACCAAAGAACTGGGGGAGCTGACCGCAGACCTCTACGTGGATTGCACCGGCCTGCGCAGCGCCTTGATCGGCGGCATCATGCAGTCGCCGTTTCACAGCCGCCGGGACGTCCTGTTTGCCGATCGCGCCGTGGCGATGCAGGTACCTTATGCGAAGCCGGATGCGCCGATCCCGCCCTACACCATTTCCACCGCGCAAGAGGCCGGCTGGATCTGGGACATCGGTTTGCAGAAGCGCCGCGGTGTCGGCTACGTGTATTCCTCGCGGCACACGGATGCCGAGCGCGCGGAGGAAGTGTTTGGCCGTTACCTGGGTCCGGCCGGCGAAGGGCTGACCCCCATGCACATCAAGTTTGAAACCGGTTACCGGCCCGAGCACTGGCGCAAGAACTGCGTTGCGGTCGGCCTCGCGGGTGGTTTTGTCGAGCCGCTGGAATCGACCGGCATCGCGTTGATCGAACTGGCCACCTATCTGCTTACTCACCTGTTGCCAGGCGACACCGACAACATGGAAAGTGCCGCGCGTCATTTCAACGAGATGATGGTTGCACGCTACGACCGCATCATCGACTTCATCAAGATGCACTACTGCCTGAGCCAGCGGCGTGACTCGCCATTCTGGATCGACAACGCCGACGCCGCCAGCATCCCGCAAACCCTGCAGGAAAAGCTCGCGAAGTGGAAACAGCGCCCGCCGCATCGGCTGGATTTCGTCGGCGACCTGGAAATGTTCACGACCTCCAGCTGGCAGTATGTGCTGTACGGCATGGAGTTCCAGACTGACCTCGAGTCCATGCGCAGCGCCTATCCGCACATGGAAGCAGCGCGCCGGGAATTCGCGATGATCCGGCAGGCGGCCGCCAGCGCACTCCACGATCTGCCGGATCATCGTGCGCTGGTCGAACAGCTGTGCCGAGAACATAAGCAGCGCATCCGACCAGATGCGGATATGGCTGCATCCGCCGCCGGTTGAACTGAAGTGCGTGTCGACCATTTCCAGTGGGTCGAGACGGGCAACATCAAACCCGATGTGATTCCACCGTTCAGGGGGAGATCAAACGCTATCAAAGGAGATAACTTTGCCTTGTCGTCGGTCCTGCCTGGAAGCTGGCCGCATTTAGCCTGGCGTGCGTAGGGAGGGCGATTAGAGAGGGCCATCGCGGGTAGACAGTAGACTCGCTCAAATGTCCGCTTCCGACCCAATATAGGTATTCCGCCCCGCCTTCGATGACACTGGGCATAGCTGGCAGGTAGCTGTCAGTGAGGGCGGGACCTGCACCTGCGGGTTGCGAATATTCCGGCCCAAACACTCGATGTTCGCCGCTTTGGTTTCGAGCACGCTGGTGCGCTTGAGCTCCTCAACGAATATTCAGTGCACACCGAACGATTGGCTCTCTATATTGACTTCGCCAAGCTTGGGCACGCACGTCTCGTAAGGTGACGCAGTCGCAATTCGCATGCTACGTGTGGCAACGTCGACGTGCTGATCACCTGGTCTGATCGCACATCGATCCGTCAACGACAACGGCGCCTCTCGGCGCCGTTGCGCGCTACGAGTCCACCTCGTCATTGACGCTTGATGAAGGCCAGAATCTCGGGATTGATGACGTCCGCATGAGTCGTCATCAACCCGTGTGGGAAGCCCGGATAGATCTTGAGCGTGGCATTCTTGAGTAGCTTGGCTTGCAGTATTGAGGCGTCTTTGTATGGAACGATCTGATCATCGTCGCCCTGCATTACTAAGCTCGGTACCGTGATCGCTTTCAGATCGTCCGTTTGATCTGTCTCCGAAAAGGCCTTGATCCCTTCGTAATGGGCGAGCGCGCCGCCCATCATTCCCTGGCGCCACCAATTGCGAATAATCCCTTCCGAGATCTTTGCCCCAGGGCGATTGAACCCGTAGAACGGCCCTGTAGGAAGATCGAGGAAAAACTGCGCTCGATTGGCAGCCAGCGCTTTGCGAAGGCCATCGAATACGTCGATCGGTGTGCCGCCTGGGTTCTTATCGGTCTTGAGCATGAGCGGAGGAACGGAGGCGAGAAGCACCACCTTGGCTACGCGCCCCTGAGGCTCGCCGTATTTCGCGACATAGCGTGCCACTTCGCCGCCGCCCGTCGAATGGCCGATGTGGATCGCATTTCTCAGGTCAAGATACTCGACAACTGCTGAAGCATCGGACGCGTAATGGTCCATGTCATGACCGGTACCCACTTGCGAGGAGCGACCGTGGCCGCGCCGGTCATGCGCGACGACGCGATAACCGTTGGCAACGAAGAACAGCAGCTGTGTGTCCCAGTCGTCCGACGACAGAGGCCAGCCGTGGTGAAAGACAATAGGCTGAGCGTCCTTCGGACCCCAATCCTTGTAGAAAATTTCAACACCATCCTTCGTGACAACCTTGCTGCTCATCTGTTGGCCTTGCGTGGATCGATGCGTTGGATTCGCAGGCGCCGCGCTCGCCGAGCCCATCGAAGAGATGAGGGGTATCGCCACCGAGGCAGCGGCTGCCGCGCCGGCTCCGATCAACACGCTGCGACGCGACTCGCTGACAACGTCGACGTTATCTTTGCTATTCATGACAACCTCCAGTAAGGGAACCTTGAGATACCCCTGGCCCTCAATGCGACTGAATGCCCCGCCCCTGGAAAGCAACGGGGGCAAGCTTGCAAACAGGGCGTTCTATATAGGCCGGGAAACTAACCGCCGGGGTAAGAAGCTTTCTATTTCGGCCATCGAGTTTTACACCCTTGTGTGAACGTGATGTACCCATGGAGACGCCGACCAAGCTTCGCCTCCAGCTCAGGCTAAAGGATGGTCTCCTTAGACGCGCATGCCTGTCACATTCGTCTTCATTTTCGGCTAAAAATGATGTTTTGAAACCTTTTTACCACTTTCCGTAAGTGAGGGTCGGCGCTGTCCAACCGCCGTAGCGCTAGCAAAACGCCAGCCACCTGCACACGCTCGGCAAACTATGGCTAGGTAAAAATACTGATGGCACCCGCGTGCTTTCGCGGTCGCCAACGCCACTCTTATTCATGCAAGCTTGTTGCGCCTGACCTTGGAGATTCGTCATGAAGCTTCTAACGGCAGTGCTATGCGTTTTTTGCGTTAAGCCCACCTGGCTCCGCTATAGGCGAAGACGTTGCTCCTGGGTTCTCTGGCCAAGAAGCTCACGCTATCGCCAGGGACGCTTACGGCTGTGCCTACCGCGATGATCTTCCACGGCGAGACCTATCGCGCACCGCGGAGCTGGACCCAGCGCGTTTACTTGCAGGTCACCTAATATCACGAGGTGGATAGCCTGTGCACGATTGGATCAAGTGCGAAGGGAGAGCACATCCAAAAAGTCGAAATGAGCAAGCCCACGGCAACCATTAGTGTGGCGACGGCGTAGCTACGCCCGGTCAGCCGTTGAGTTTGTTCGTCAGATAGCCGAATTTTCCGCTGCGTCCGGGGCAGCGCAGCCTTCTCGCCGACCACCCAATATTTTACGGCGACGACTCGGAGACGTCGTTTCTTCTCCTGTCTTCACGAATTGGGCATCGACAAGACTAGCGACTTGAGTATGGTTGGTGGTCGCCTAACGAGCGCGAGTGCATCGTTAGGTTCCATCTGTCGATTGAAAATATCAATTGACCCACACGGCTCTTAGAACACGACACGCGAACATCCATCGGCGCATTGATAATTTCTACCTCAATACACCGTCTCAGCCTTGAGTCGCGCGCGCTGTTGCGCAGGCCGTCCCATTCCCAGGCAGAGGAGAGTAGCAATGAGCAAGACCGTCATTCAACACGTTCTCTCGCGGTTGCGCGACCTTGGTATCAAAGATGTGTTCGGCGTCGCCGGCGATTACGCATTTCCCATCGAGGATGCTGTATGCGCTGAAAAAAGCATGCGCTGGGTGGGAAGTTGCAACGAGCTCAACGCGGCGTATTCGGCAGATGGCTATGCCCGAATAAAGGGTATGGCTGCTCTGAGCACGACTTATGCCGTTGGCGAGTTGAGCGCGATCAATGGCATTGGCGGCGCTTACGCGGAATACCTGCCTTTATTTCATCTGGTCGGCATGCCCGCAAGCGGAGTGCAAGCGGCCGGGCGCCTGGTTCATCACACCCTTGGCAACGGCGAATTCGACATCTTTTACAACATGACGGCACCCATGGTGTGTGCGCGCGCCATCATGACTCCCGAAAACTGTGTCACCGAAACGGAACGACTCATTGCCGCCGCGCTTCATAATCATCGACCCGTCTACATGTCTTTCCCCTCGGACTACGCGGTCACCCCAGTGGTCGGATCCGCCAAGCCCATCGAAGAGCCTGCGTCCGATAAAGAGACACTCAAGGCTGCAGTTGACGCGATCGCCGAAGCGCTTTCACGTGCCAATACGGCGTGTATTTTGCCGGGCATTCTCGTGTCTCGATCGGGGCTGGCGAAGGAGGCGCTCGCCGTCATCGAAGCTTCCAATCTGCCGTTTGCCACGATGTTCATGGACAAGTGCGTACTGGACGAGTCCCATCCAAACTATGTGGGCATGTACGACGGCAAGTTGATGAACGAGCAAGTGCGCGCCTTTGTTGAAGGCTGTGACTGCATACTCGGTATTGGAGCGCTGATGACGGACTTCAATTCGGGCTCGTTTACGGCGTGCATCGATCGCTCCAGGAGCATCAATATCTTGCACAACGCTGTACGGGTGGGGGCTGCCTTCTACAACGACATCCATATGAAAGATGTTCTCCTGGCGCTTGCCAAGGTTGTCTCGAAGAAAAGTGTCAAAGCACCTAAACCGATGGGTCTTGGCGACCCCGTCGGCGATCCCGGCGGCAAGATCACCGTGGAATACCTCTATCCGCGGTGGCAGCAGATGTTGCGCCCCAACGACATCCTGATCGCAGAAACCGGGACGTCGTCGATGGGCTTGGGATTTGCCCATATGCCGAAAGGTTCGACGTTCCAGAACCAGACCCTTTGGGGTTCAATTGGCTGGGCGACCCCGGCAGCTTTTGGAGCCGCGCTCGCCGCACCGGACCGACGCACCATCCTGGTGACGGGCGAGGGGTCTCATCAGCTGACAGCGCAGGAAATCAGCCAGTTCTATCGGTTCGGATTGAAGCCGATCATCTTTGTATTGAACAACGATGGCTATTTGATCGAGCGTCTTCTGTGTAAAGACCCTGAGTCGTATTACAACGATCTGGCCCAGTGGCACTACGCCAAACTACCCGAAGCCTTGGGATGCGACGACTGGTTTGCGACACGGGTGACTACCTGCGGCGAGCTCGACCAGGCCATCCGGAAAGCGGAGAGCGGTGGCACCGGGGCATACATCGAAGTTGTGATGGAACGCTACGCGGCGTCGCCCTTGTCGCAGAAGCTTCATGCGTCACTCGCCACGCTCTACTCGTAGTCGTATAGAAAATTCTCATGCCGCGCGAGGCCCGTCCCGCGCGCGCATGAGTTGATCCCAGGGCTGTCTTAGAGTGCTCTCATGTCGATCTCAAGCCATGGCGGGTGGACTCCATCGCCGTCTGCGTTTCTGTGTAATGAATCCTTGGACGCTGGGTCGTTTGCAACACGCCTCCTGCTCGCGCAGTCTGGCGGTGTTGCAACGACTGGCTGAATCCGCAGGCCAAAGCAGACGCTTTCAAACACTTGGCCGAGGAGATGGCGATCCCCGTGCCGTCAAGCGAAAAGCGGATCTGATGGCGCGATTGCCACAGTCACTCGGTAGCCACACCCGGGCGGTTCCGCTTGAAAGTCAGCCAAAGCGCGGACAACAGGAAATACACGCCGCCGAACGCAGCGTAGGGCGCGAGCTGGGCAATCGTGGGCGCCGCCCCGAAAGACTTGGCAGCGAAGATCACGCCTGCCAGGGCCGACTGCACACCGCTGATCATCATGAAAGCCTGGCCGCCAAGCTTGCGGCGCCGAATACCCACTGCCAGCTGGAATAGGCCTGCAAGGAGCGCCCAGACGCCGAACACCAGCACACCGCCTGCGTTGCCGCGCAGAGCAAAGGCAACGGCCATGCACGCCGCGGTGACGATGCTGGTGAGCGCATTGAACTTCTGCCCGGGGTTGACCTGGAGCCCTCCGCTTCGCCGCGCGTCGATCACATTGGCCAGCGCATCCCAGGCGGGATAAAGCACGAGCAGTACGCCCACCACGGGCGCTGGTGCCGACGCCGAAAGGAAAGCCAGTGCAACCCAGGCGAAGGCAGCGCCGGTGCGGAGGAAATAGAAGTTTCGAAGCGAGTTCATGGAGAGCGTCCGTGGGTAGGTCATAACACCCTACTAGTAGGTAGGATAGTGTGTCAAGAAGCCATCCCCCGGAACGAGATCTTTCCAACGATCTACCTAGTGGTAGAATGGCCGCCATGACAACGCAACAGAAACTCATCGATTCGGCCCGCCACCTCATCCAGACCCGCGGATACAACGGCTTTAGCTACGCCGATGTCGCCGAAGAGGTTCAGGTACGCAAGGCAAGCATCCATCACCACTTTCCGGCCAAGTCCGACTTGGCGAGGGCGGTGGTCGAACAGTCGCGAGCGATCATCGTGGAGCAGACGCGCACGCTCGGCGGTGGTGCCTTCGATCCTGAGGAGCAGCTGCGCATGTACACCGGCTACTGGGAAAAGTGCATTGCCGATGCCTCCGCGCCATTTTGCGTGGCCGGCATGCTCGCCAGCGAATTGCCAACACTGCCAGCGGACTTGGCCCAGGACGTGCGCACCCACTTTCGCGACTTGTCGAATTGGCTGGAAATCGTGCTGACCCGAGGCGCACAGCTGGGGCGCTTCGAGTTGCAGGGATCAGCCCGCCAGGAGGCGGAGGCGTTCATGGCCATGGTGTATGGCGCCATGTTGGCGGCGCGAGCCTATGGCGATCCAACGGTCTTCGGCGACATCGTGGCGAGTGGGCTTAAAAGGCTTGCGCCAGCCGGCGCACGCTAGTCTGCGCGAAACGCGCCGCCGACCCGCGACGATATTCCTTCGACGCTCGATGGCGGTTCGACTTGCCTGATCAACCATCCGTCGAGCGCGTGAGTGCCTCCCACTGGTCGATCTCCTGCGCCAGCGAAGACAGCTTCTGACGCACCAGGTCGATCGCATCGCTTCCGAGCAACAGATGCGCTGGTGGTGAGTCACTGTCGATCACATCGAGCATCGCCCGCGCCGCTTTTGCGGGATCCCCAAGCTGACTTCCGCTCTTTTGCCGACGGGCCTCCCGGATAGGGTCGAATAGCCCGTCGTAATCAGCAATGGAGCGGGGCGCCCGGACCATCGAACGTCCTGCCCAGTCTGTGCGGAACGAACCGGGCGCTACCGCCGTAACGGCAATACCGAAAGGCTTCACTTCCTTGCCGACTGTTTCGGAAATGCCTTCCAGCGCGAACTTGCTGCCGCAATAGTAGGAAATGCCTGGCAGCGTGATATGGCCGCCCATCGAAGTGATGTTGAGGATGTGCCCCCTGCGTCGCCCTCGCATGTAGGGCAACACGGCCTTCATCATGGCCACGGCACCAAACACATTCACTTCGAACTGTCGCCGCATATCCGATAGCGGCGACTCCTCCAGGATGCCTTCGTGACCATAACCGGCGTTGTTCACCAGCACGTCCACGGGACCCACGGTTTCCTCGATCTCGGCGACGACGCCATCGATCGCACCAAAGTGAGTGACATCCAGAATGCGACCTATGGCATCCCCGGTAGCAAGCGCTTCGAACTCTTGGCGCGCTTGCTCACCTCGAACGGTTCCAACCACACGATGCCCCTTAGCCAGCGCCTCGCTGGCCAGGGCCTTTCCGAACCCGCTGCTGACCCCGGTGATGAGTAAGGTTTTGCTTGCTGACATGGCGATTGCTCCTGTGGCTTGCGAACGTGGCTTGCATAATAAGTAGTGTTGGAGTCATCTTCTGCGCCTGATGACCTCAATTTCTTGCCTATTTCTATGAATCGCCATGCCCCTGCGAACAAGCTCGAGCTAGCAGATGAAAGCCGTCGTATGGCGGCCCTTGTTCGAGAGTTGGCCCCGCAGGAGGGATACAACCTCACGGCTTTGCCTGGCGTGCGCATCCTGCGATCGGATCGCACTCTGTCCCTGACGCCAGTTTTGTACGACCCCGGCATCGTGATCGTGTGCCAGGGATGCAAGCGCGGCTATTTTGGCGATCAGATTTATGTTTACGACGAGCAGCATTACCTGGCAGTCGCCGTGCCAGTGCCGTTCACCATGGAATCCGACGGCACACCCGAGCACCCGCTGTTGGCCATCTATATGCATCTCGATTTTCAGATGGCTGCCGATCTGATGCTCCAGATCGCCCAACATCAGTCGCCCAATGCTGAGGATGCGCCGCTCAGCATGATGTCCAGCCCTATGGACTCAACGCTGCGAACGTCCCTCCTGCGATTCCTGGAGGCCATGAGCCAACCGTTAGACGCCGCGGTTCTCGGGCCAGATCTCTTGCGTGAACTTTATTTCCGCGTACTCACAGGCGCGCAGGGAGCGGCGCTGCGCTCAGCCCTGGGAATGCAGGGACAATTCGGCAAGATAGGAAAGGCACTTCGCCACATCCATGCTGCTTATGCCCAGCCGATCAATCTGGCGCAATTGGCCAGAGAGGCCGACATGAGTGTGCCCACGTTCCACACCCACTTCAGGTCGGTAACCCGAACATCGCCGATGCAGTACCTCAAGTCGACGCGACTACATCAGGCCCGCCTGTTGATGGTTCGCCAGGGGATGACTGCGGAGGCAGCCGGCTACGCCGTGGGGTATGAAAGCGCGTCGCAGTTCAACCGAGAGTTCAAACGCCTCTTCGGGCTGCCGCCCGTTGCGGAAGTGAGGCGCATGAGGGACAACTTTGCGGTACCTCCCGCGCAAGCGGCGTCGGATTTCGTTTCATCACATTGAGGTAGTGCGGCACGGCCTCTAAGCGCGAAATGGTGGCCATGCGGAGAGCCGTCCGCAGCCACAAGCGGACGCTATCCGTCAACCAAGACACGCCTTAAAGAAGCTCACTAATTCCGTTGCCAATTTTTCCGGCTGCTCCTCTGGAATGTAATGCCCGCAGGCCTCGATTTGACCTCCGCTAAGATTCTCACAAAGCGGCTTCATCAATTCATGGATGTTCGGTGCGCTGCCAACATCGCCGCCCAGAGCTAACACGGGAGCCTTGATTTTGTTGGCGAATAGCTTCTGGTTTTGCCGCATATCCTCTTCGACAGCTCGGTAGTAGCCGAGCATGCCGCGAAGACCGCCAAGAGAAGCATACGATTTCACGTACTCATCGATATCAGCCGGCTCGAAGGCCGCCATCGCATTGGCGGCTTTTTTGTTGAAGAACCACTCAATCAGGACGCGCTCTTTTCCGGCAAGCAACGCTTCGGGAAGATCATCCACGGCATTGAACAGGAAGTGCCAACTCTTCCAATTGGAAGGAGCTGTGACAGACACTTCGGCCTTGAGGGTAATACCGGGGATGTTTCCGTCTATAAAAACGATGCCATCCAAGTCCGTAGCGTATTGGTGCGCGTATGGATAGCCAATCCACGACCCGATATCGTGCCCCACATAAAAATGTCGCTGCACGCCCAACGACTTCAGAAGGTCGTTGATTCGTCCTGCAGCAGTTTGCGTGTCGTAGCCGCTCAAGGGCTTGTCCGAGTAGCCCTGGCCTGGAATATCTATAGCAAGAGTACGGTAAGAGCCAGATAGTAGGGGCTGAAGTCGGCGCCACGCATATGCGGTCTGCGGAAAGCCCGCAATGAGGACGACCGTCGGCCCGACGCCGCCCTCGACGATGTGGAATCGAATTTCTCCGCTTTGCACGAAGCGCCTGGAAAATGTTTTACCGCCAAGTTCTATCACGCCCGCCATATCGATTCTCTTCTTGATCAAGATTGGATCATTTGCGGAACAAGCGCTTTGAATAGTAGTAGTTAATCAGGTATAGCATTGCGCGGTAGCGACGTCCTATGCGAGCTTTCGCCTGCTGACGGATGAACGCCAAAGTGCGGTTCCGAAAAGTGTGGCGGCCTAACCTGGGACCGACCGACCGGTGTGCAGAAGATCATCCGTGTGGCGATCTTTCGTGATCGACGTCCACCTGACCATCGTTGCGGTCACGCTGTCAGAATGGATGGACAGTATTCCCGGCGAATTCCTACAATAGCTCGACCAAAACGCGCCTGAGGTTTCCGATGAGTGCTTGGTTCGGTCGAAAGAAATTTGGTTGGGGATGGGGCCCACCAGCCGGCAAGGTTGGCTGCTCCATACCGTCTATGTGGTCACGGTACCTCTAATTGGAAGAGCCTTCTCAACGAGCCGTGTGCTTAAATCTCCGGTGTAACACACCGCCGAAATGAAAGACGAAGACGTCCCTCGAGCGGCAACTTCGGGGGTGCCTCAAGTGTTGGAATCAGTCGATGGCCAGCGTGAGTGAATCCCATCGGCTCTGCACCGGCGCGTAACGGGATGGCGGCAGTCCGACGTAGCGGGTGAAGGCGACGCTGAAGGCGCTTGCGGAGCTGTAGCCGACGCGTTCTGCAATTTCGGCGATGCCACCTTCTTTTCGCCACAGTAGGTTCTTGGCCATGGCCATGCGCCAGGCGAGCAGGTACTCGATCGGGGCTACGCCGACGGCGCGGCTGAAGCGCTCGAAGAACGCCGAGCGGGAGAGAGCGGCCTCTTTCGCCAGCTGCGCGATCGTCCAGGGCTGTGTCGGACTTTCGTGCATTCGTCGAATCGCGACGGCGAGGCGTTCGTCGGCAAGCCCGCGCACGAGACCTGGCGACGCTGCAGTCCCGGATGTTGATCGGAGTGCCTCGATAAGGAGAACCTCAAGCAGGCGCGCCAGGATGACGTCACGCGCGGGCCGCTGCTCGCGCGATTCTTCGCCCACGAGTTGCACGAGTGTGGCAAGCCTCCTCTCGCCACGAACATGCACGAGTTGCGGGAGGAGCGACACCAGCAAGGCCGCGTCCGGCGAACCGAAGACGCAGTAGCCAATCAGAAAACGCACGTCGGGCGGGCCGCTTTGACTACCGTGTCTGAATTCGCCATTGAGCAGTGCGACGGGCGCGCTATCGAAGGCTTCCGATGTCACTGGCGCGAGGCTCGACATCGTGAAGCCATACGCCGAGGGAATCAGGACAAAGTCGCCCTCCTGGAGGGTGATCGGCTCGTGCTCGCCGACCGCGAGGCGGCACGAGCCCTCTAGGATGACGCAGTAGAAGGGCCGCCCGGCTTCTGAGCGCCGAACTCCCCAGGAACCAGCGCCGCCAACAACTTTCGAGAACGGGGCGCCCGGTTGGAGCAACGTGACAACCTCGGCAAGCGGGTCGATCATGACAGGACTCCTGCGAAGGAAACATGGACTTCTGATTGTAGCAAGTCCGGTTGCGGTGACCTATCGTCTCGGTATCGCAAACCACCACCGGAGTCCCCATGAAAACTGTCCTGATCACCGGATGCTCGTCCGGGTTCGGCCTCGAAACCGCCCGATACTTCCTCGATCGCGATTGGAAAGTCATCGCCACCATGCGCACGCCGCGCGAGGACGTTCTGCCACTTTCCGCGCATCTGCGCGTGCTTGCTCTCGATGTCACCGATCCTGAGAGCGTGCGTCAGGCTGTGGAGGCGGCAGGGCCGATCGACGTCCTGGTGAACAACGCCGGCATCGGCGTGCTAGGTGCCCTCGAAGGCACCTCGATGGAAACGGCTCGCGAGATCTTCGAGACGAACACCCTCGGGACGATGGCGATGACCCAGGCGGTGTTGCCTCAGTTCCGGCAGCGGAAGGCCGGCGTCATCGTGAACGTCACGTCGAGCGTAACGCTGAAACCGCTCGCTCTGCTTTCCGTGTACTCGGCGAGCAAGGCGGCAGTCAACGCGTTCACTGAGTCTCTTTCGCTGGAACTCCAGCCCTTCAATGTGCGCGTGTGCCTGGTGCTGCCGGGACGGGCGCCTGAGACCCGATTCGGCGAAAACGCACAGCCACGGATGCAGGGTGGCATTCCCGAAGTGTATGCGGGCTTCGCGCAAAGTGTCTTCGCGGGAATCGCGCAGTCGTCTGCGGTCACTCGGGCGCTGGACGTGGCAGAAGCGGTGTGGCGTGCTGCGAACGATCCGTCGTGCCCAATTCGGATTGCAGCTGGCGCTGACGCCGTGGAGCTGGTCGAGTCACGCTGAGATCAGAGTCCGATGGCGCAGCACAGCGGCGCTCGCCAAACATCAATGGATAAGAAAGGAGATAACTATGCAGAACAAACCTGTCGCCCTGGTCACCGGGGCCAATCAAGGAATCGGCCTTCAGATCGCGAAGGATCTCGTGGCACATGGCTTCACTGTGCTGGTCGGGTCGCGCAATCTCGAGCGCGGCGAGTCCGCGGCAGAGGAGATCGGGCCGGACGCCCGCGCGCTGCAGCTCGACGTGACGGATCAGGCTTCGATCGCGGCCGCGGCGGAGCGCGTCCGCAACGAGCTTGGCCGACTCGATGTGCTCGTCAACAACGCGGCGATCTCGCACACGCGACGGTTGCAGGGCATGTCCGTCGAGGAGTTTGCCAAGTCGACCCTCCCGAGCAACGTGTCTCTCGATGAACTGCGCGCGGTGTTCGAGACGAACGTGCTCGGCGTCGTCGCCGTTACCCAGGCGATGCTGCCGCTCCTGCGCGAGGCGCCGGCAGCCCGCATCGTCAACGTGTCGAGTGGCGCTGGATCGCTGACGCTGAATGCGGACCCGGCCTTCCCGTTGCGCTCGATTTTCGGCCCCGTCTATCCTGCATCCAAGACGGCTCTCAACGCAATGACGCTGGCCATGGCGATCGAGCTTGAGTCGGCCGGGATCAAGGTGAACGCGGTCTCCCCGGGCTTCACCAGGACGAACCTCAACAACTATGCGGGCACGCAGACTGTTGAGGAGGGTGCCCGCGCACCAGTGCGCCTCTCGCTGCTCGGTCCGGATGGTCCGACGGGAACCTTCTCCGGCACTGACGGCGCGATCCCCTGGTGACGAAGTTCTGGATCGGGTCGACGAGATCGCCATGCCTGCTGACGCGACAGTGAGGCAACGTTACAACAGCTGCCCGAGTCGAGCCTCGAGCAACGGCCGAAACGTGCGACTGACATGGACTCGGTGGCCGCCGCGCAAGACGAGATCAAATTCCCCGTGCGTGGCCGGCTCCAAATGCAGAATGCTGTCGATGTTGACGACGGTGGAGCGATGCACGCGAACGAATCGGCGCGGATCAAGCCGCCCGATAAGTTCGCCGAGGGCGGCGCGATGGATGATGCGTTCATGCCCCACATGCAATGCCACGTAGACGCCTGCACTTTCGATGCAGTCGATTGATTCGACGCGGATCAGTTCGGTTTTGTCGCGTTCACGGACAACGATGCGATCGAGAAACGGTTTGTCCATGCGGTGGTCGTCGAGCAGCTTGAGCACGCTTTGGCCAACTTCGCGCACGTACTGATCGTCCAGACGTGACTTTGCGCGGGAGAAAGCGGCCTCCATACGCTCGTCACCGTATGGTTTGAGCACGTAGTCGATGGCGGCCGACTCGAAAGCACGCACGGCATGCTGATTGAATGCCGTCACAAATACCGTCACAGGCATGCGCTCAACGCCGATCGTATCGATCACGCCCAGGCCGTCGATCCCCGGCATCTGAACGTCTAGAAAAACGACATCGGGCCGCTTTTGCAGGATCGCTTCGACAGCGTCGAGCCCGTTTTCGGCTTCCAGGATTTCGCCGACGTCGGGATCGTTGTCCATCAATTCGCGCAGCCGCAGGCGCGCCGGCTGTTCGTCGTCGACGATAAGAACCCGATAAGCATGGTTCTCACCCATCGCCATTCACCTCCGCTGCGTGCGTGGGTACCGAGACACGAACACGCGTGCCGCCACCTTCGCGTGGACCGATCTGGAGACCTGCATCCTGCTCAGGATGGAGCATGGCGATGCGCTCGCGGGTGACGCCTAGCCCCAATCCGACACGATCGCCCGTCGACGCATCGCCAAGCCCGACGCCATCATCCTCGACGATGATGCACAGCGTGGCATCGTCGATAGCAGCCCGTATCCAAACAGTGCCGCCGCCCGGTCGCGGCGACAATCCGTGGCGAACGGCATTCTCGACCAGAGGTTGCAGGATCAGGCTTGGCACCAAAACATCGTGAGCGGCAGCAGGAACATCAATGACCACATGCAAACTGTCGCCAAAGCGCGTCTTCTGGATGGCGAGGTAATGGCCGAGGAATTCGAGCTCCTCGCTGAGGCGTACCTGCTGCCGACGTCCGGACTCCAGCGAAAGACGCAGCAGATCGCCCAACTGCTCGATCATTCCGCGCGCAAGTTTGGGCTGACTTACTACGAGGGATGAGATGGTATTGAGCGCGTTGAACAGAAAGTGCGGATCGAGCTGCATGCGCAGGACATTCAAGCGCGCCTCGGAAAAATTGCGCTCCAGTCGTTCGAGCCTCAGTTGCGAAGCAAGATAATGCTGGCGATATTGCACCGCCTGCCAGCCGCCGACCACGAGCAGGTAAACCAGGAGGTTCCACAGTAATCCTCCCTTCATTGCCTCATGCAGGGGACCGAGGCCGATCGCGTCTGGCCATGCCATCACACCCACGATCACCTGGAGCAGCGCGGCGACGTAGCTGTAAACCAAGGTGGTCGGAATGCCAATGGCGATGTGCACGGCGAGCCGCGTCTTCAGGTTATTCACTGCAATGGGTAGGCGCCGATCCACCGCAGCAATCACCGGGACCAGCAATCCCCACGCCCACCAATCCGCCAACGACGTCCGTAGAACGAACCACCACGCCGCGCTCGACGCAAAGCGCGGCACGGCGAAAACGACACCGACGGCCGTCCAGGCTAGCAGTGAGATAAGCGCGAGACCCACTCTGGAATAGGAGCCGTTTTCCACAGGCCGAGCATGGTTCCAGATCGGGCGCACCATCTTCCTCACAAGTTTCGTCAAACGCTCATGCCATCCTACACGGGCGCATCGATCGACGCTCAAGCTATCTGATTCAACGAACGCCTGATCGATTCACGCCGCCCCGGGATTCGACGAATAAGTGATGGCAACGATGCGCCACCCATCCGCCGTCTTGACCAGTTGCCATGTTTCGTCGCCGCGGTTCTCCACTTTTCCATCGATGACAAAGTCGAAATGAAAATAGACCGATGCCACCGTACCGTCGCTCGTAATTCGAACGTCGGTATGGCGAGGATCGAGGTCCGATTTTGTGTTCGATACGAAAGTGGCAAAATTCCGATAGCTGCTGCCGCGGACTTTCGGCGTCGAGGCATCCTTCGCCCGCGCGGCGGCGAACGCCTTGTCGGACAGGACGTTCACCAACATGCTGCCGTGGTCGAGAAAGAGTTCGGAAACGCCTTCGCCGTTATGCGTGGCGACGGCATGGTGAAAAGTCTCCATAACGCGCTGGATATCCGCCACATCCTGTGGAGCCGTACCGGCGGGTCCGCCAGGTCGATCCATGGCAGCTAAGTTGCAACCGAATAGCAGAAGCATGATCCCGATGAAAATTATCTTTTTCACAAATGCCTCATTGGATAGATGCGCATGGCAATGCGGCAAAAGTAGGTTCTCCTGAGGGTGCTGCGGGCGCAAATGTTACGAACGGGCAATAGGGCGTCCTCAAACGGTCAGGGGTCGACACCAAGCGGACAATGGGCGTCGCCCATCACTTTGATGGTGATGCTCAGCTTTGCGCTGGCTGCGAAAAGTCGATGGCCACTTGAATCTGCCGTCTCGACACGCTCTCGATCCGCTTCGCATCATTTGGCCAGACCGCAGCGGAACACGCCGCTAGGATGCTTGCACTCAAGCTGCAGTAGATACCCATGCAAAGACGATTTATTCGTTCGATCTGTGCGCTCAGTGTTTTGGGCGCCGCATCGGCCTTCGCTTCGACGGTCACTCCCTTGCCAATTCCATTGCTAGCTGCCAACTGGCAGGCAAGCGGCAATGCCACGTTCATCGCGAGGGAAGCCTTCCCGCACGGCATCCTTCAGGTGACGTCCGAGAGTGAGCAGGGCTCTGTGGCGCTGAAAGACAAGCACTTCGACAACGGCACCATCGAGTTCGACATCAAGCCCGTTGGCGAAGAGATGCCGGGCATTCGTTTTCACCAGCAAGACGGCGACACCGCCGACATGCTCTATATCCGCGTCAGCCCCGACTGTCCCGCTTCGCAGGACTGCCTGCAGTACGTACCCATCATCAAAGGCCGTGTGCTGTGGGACGTCTATCCGCAGTACCAAGCGGCGGCGCCCTTCCGCGAAAACGAATGGAATCACATTCGCCTCGTCATTTCAGGCAAACGTATGAACGTCTACGTGAACGGACGAACAGAACCATCGTTGCGCATCGCGCATCTGGAGGGCGATGGCAGCACTGGAACCATCGCGTTCGAGGGCACCGCTTACTACACGAACCTTACGCTTGCGCCCGGCGTAACCGATGGCCTCGACCCCAAAGCTCCGGTGGACCTTGCCGCAGGCGATCCTCGCTACTTCGTTCAATGGCAAGGCACCGATCCCGTATCGATGGACGCCACGGACCATCTCAGCCTGTTGAACATGCCGCCATCCAGCGCGCGCTGGTCGCCAGTCACTGCCGACTACGGTGGCCTTATCAATTTGAGCCGATTTCACGCCCCGACGCCCAGGCATGCGCCTCCGCAAGTGATCTGGCTTCGCACCACGCTCCAGTCCGATCGCGAACAGGTTCGGCACGTGGCCGTGGGCTGGCTGCGTGAGATTTGGGTCTACGCCGACGGAAAACCCGTGTTTTCCGGCAAGAACCTCTACAACCTAAAGGGGGGACGCAAAGCGCCTGATGGTCGCCTATCACTGGAGAACGACGGCTTCGATCTTCCTTTGCACAAAGGTGCGAACGAAATCTTCGTCGCCATTGACGGCAATACACCTGACATGAGAGGGCGTTACGGGTGGGGTTTCGTGATGCGGATGGATCGCGCTGAAGGGATTACCTGGAAATAGGGTCGAGGCTTCGCCACGTCCGTTCTTGGTCTTCAATTGCAGCGAGCTTCGCAACTTGAAAAGTTGAGCACGTCATCAAACGAGGTGACATTCGTCGCCCCCGATCCGGTGTGGCTTCGGTCGCCCAAAGTCAAAGGAAACTACGATGCCTGTTGTTAACGTAAAACTCGTGACGATCCGAAACACCGCCTTTGTTGCACTGCTAGTTGCGGCCCCAATCTCCATTGCCGCTCCAAAGGATCAAACTTCGGCGGAAGATGCAACCGCGGCAACGCAATATAAGTCCTTGAATGTTTCAAGGGAGCCGAGTGTCGTCGCGCCCGGTGAATACAAGCTCGACCCGCACCACACTTCGGTTACCGCAAAACTTGCGCACATGGGCCTGTCTCACTACACGCTTCGCTTTGACGTTGTCTCAGGTCGATTTTCATTCGATCCGAAACATGCAGCCGCGTCACATGTCGAGATATCCATCGATCCGAAATCAGTCGACACCGGCGACCAGGCGTTCGACACAAAGATAGCGAAAAAATATTTCGAGGCGGATAAGTATCCATCCATCGCCTTCAACTCGGCGACGGCAAGCATTGTCGGCGACCATATTCTGGTTGATGGAGTTTTGAATTTTCACGGCGTAAAAAAGCCGGTCGTCCTGAACGTCACTTACCATGGATTTGCTCAATCTCGCATGGGCTTTTCTGGCGAGTCTACGTTCAAGAGGTCAGAATTTGGTGTTGGGGAATGGATACCGTTAGAAGCTGATGAGGTCACCATTCTCGTTGAAGCCGAATTCGTGAAGACATGAAAAGGAACGACGTCCACCCGATCTCGCCCTGGAACAAGGAACTGTCAGCGAGCCGACCACGCAACACCTGGGAATCAGGTTGAGAGGTGAACTACGATTCGTTGGTAAACGTGTTGCGTCGCTCGATCGACCATTGCGCAGCGCGGGGTGCTCAGCGGAACTTCTGTCCGATCTGTCCGACGTGCGTGTCCGCGGACGCGGAGGGCAGGGCGGGAAGCCAGCAGTTAGCTGGCGAAACTCATGGCATGAACGTTGCACCCAGCTCTTGATGTGCGCTGGCGATGTTATCGGCGCCTATTCTCGCTGGGGCAATCAATACGGGCGCGATGCCGCCATTCGCTCCATCCATGCCGACAATAACTGACGCAGGCGATAGTCGCCTTGTGTCTCAAGGACAAGACAATTGAAAAAGAAATGGCTGTCTGTATTCATCGGCCTCGTTTTCAGCGCGTCGTGCATCGGCGCAGACAACACGTCCGATAGTGGCGACAAGCTCCTTGGGTTGGCCAAGCAGGCGACAGGTGGCGCGGCTTGGGATCACATCGATACGCTGCATGAGCAAGGAAGGATCAGCGGAGCTCATGTTGACGGCAGTTACGATAGCGTGACCGACCTGCTACACATTCTTAGCTTGCAGAAGACGGTCCTTGGGCCGATGGTCAGTACCCAGGGATGGGATGGCAAGGTCGCCTGGAGCAGCGATTCTTCTGGACAGGTACGCGTCGAGTCGAGTCGCGAAGCCATTGCCGCGGGACTTGAGCAGGCCTACCGGAGCGCCTATGGGTTTTTCTGGCCCGATCGCTGGCCGGCTACGCGCGCGTCCGTTGGCGAACGACATGCCGATGGGGTGAATTACGACGCCGTCAAAGTGACGCCCAAGGGAGCCGAGCCGTTTGAGCTCTGGCTAGATCGAAGCACCCATCGCATTGCACGCGAAGTGGATCTCACCGGTGCCCAGCCGCATACGCAGATATTCAGCGACTACCGCGCAGTGGATGGCGTCATGCTGCCGTTCGCAACGCGTGACACAGTCGGCGACGTGCGCTTCGACGTGCTGGCCTCGGCCAGCACTCTCGCCGTTGGACCAGGCCGGTCTGAGCAGAGCTTTGCGCCAGCTACACCACCAAAGGAAGAAGATCCCTTTCCGGCCGGTCGCGATCGCATTTCGTTGCCTTTTCGCCTTATCAACAACCACATCTATGTGGGTGTCTCCATCAACAGCAAGCCAGAGCAGCCTTTCGTGTTTGACACCGGCGGCGTATTCATTGTCGATACCAGTTTCGCGCCCGCGCTCGGCATCAAGCCGGAAGGGCAGCTTCCGGGCAGTGGCTTTGGCGAAAACGTTGCAGCGATGCGCATGGGCAAGGTGCATTCGCTCGCCCTTGGCGGCTTTACGCTAAACGATCAGGTAGCCCTGACGATGGATATTTCGGCCAGCATGCAGCGCAACGATGATGTGAACGGCGCAGGCATCGTGGGCTACGAAATACCCAAGCGCGCCATCGTTGTACTGGACTACGCGAAGGGTGAGATGACGCTTGTCCGGCCCGCGGCATTCAAGCCGCCCGCCGGAGCCTCGGTGATTCCCTTTACGTTCAACGAGCAGGTACCGATGATCGCGGCCTCTGTCGATGGGATACCCGGTGAGTTCGAGATCGATACGGGCTCCGCCTCAGGGCTGGATATCATGGGACCGTTCGCGAAGGCCAACCATCTCGCCGAACGCTATCACGCGACCCATGAAATCCTGACGGGCGGTGCGGGCGGCGCATCGAGCGATCTGCTGGCACGGGCGGGCTCGCTGAAAATTGGCGACCTCGTGATCGACAAGCCGGTCGTGGATCTGGTCGGCGGCACACGCGGTGCCGGCGCTGCGACCCTCACGGCGGGCAACATCGGTGGTGCGCTGCTACGGCGATTCACGCTGACACTCGACTACGGTAACCGGAAGCTGTATTTCCAGCCCAACGCGGTTTATGGCACGCCGGATGGCTACAACCGCTCTGGCGTGCAGATGGCACGCGCATCCGATCAAGGTATCGTCATTACCCACATTATTTCAGGCAGCGCCGCTGAGAAGGCGGGTTTGCAGGCCAAGGATCGGATCGTCGCCGTCGATGGCACCAAGGCCCGGGATGTCCATTTGACTGATCTACGCGACAAATTCAATGCAAAAGCGGGTACCCGGGTGACCTTGTCGGTGAGTCGGAATGGAAGCCCTGCCAACGACGTGGTGCTGGTGCTGAACGACATCATCTAGCGGCGCACTTCGGCGAGTGGATGCGGCGGTGCGATATACCAATACACATTGCCGTCTTGCCCGCACGCCTAACCTCATCAGCGGCACCAGCAAGCAGCCTTTCCCGCTGGCGCTGAAATCTCGCCGGCGGGTTGCCGATCACCCTTCGCCGACGACATACCGGTAGGGTGGTCTTTTCCTCGGAAAAATCATGCCCCCACGTAGTGGGTGCTCATGCCGCTCGTCGTTCGCTCCGATCCTGCATCGACGTGCTGGCACGAAGGTGAATGTGTTGGTAGAGAAAATTTAAGGCCGGGAGGCCGAGATGAAAAGACCATTCGCTGGAAACTTTACCCACTTACTTTGTGCCGTTGCATGCAGCGGGGCCGGGCTCTTTCTCACGGGGAGTGTTGCGGCGCAGGGCGCGCCCACCACGCTCATGCGCTATTCGAATGCCAGCGCAAACGCCGTCGCGTTCGTTGCTCATGGCGAACTCTGGACCGCACCTTTGGCCGGCGGTGTCGCCCAGAGGCTCACGCATGATCCGGGCGACGTCATTGCACCCCATTACTCGCCGGACGGCCGTTGGATCGCCTTCACCTGGCGCCGTGCCAAAGCACGCGACGTCTATGTATTGCCGGCCGGTGGCGGTGAACCGCGGCGCCTTACGTTTGACGGCCCAGGTCAAGCCGAGGATGGATTGGTCGTCGGCTGGACACCCGATTCGACACGCATCGTGTTCCTGTCGGGTCGCGCGTCGCCCACTTCGGGACTGATCCGCGCCTATAGCGTGCCACTTGATGGCGGTCTGGCAGAGCTTCTTCCACTCGATCGTGCAGGTCTGCTCTCCTACTCACCCGATGGTAAATCGGTCGCCTACAACCGTATTTTCCGCAACTACGAGCTTCGCAAGCGTTATGTTGGCGGGCGCGCCCAGGATATCTACATCTACAACTTTGATGCCAAGCGGCTGACGCAGCTCACCGACTGGAAAGGCACAGACACCGCGCCGATGTGGTTCGGGCATACCATCTACTTTCTGTCAGATCGTGACTCGAACTTCCGCGCCAATATCTGGGCTTACGATCTCGACACGAAGCGCACGCATCAGGTCACGCACTTCAGCAACTTCGATATTGATTTTCCCTCGCTTGGCGGTACCACGATCACCTTCCAACAGGGCGGCGCACTCTATGCCATTGACCTGCCATCGGAGAAGCTGCGGGAGATACCGGTCCAGGTCCCCGATGATGGCGCGCGCACAGCGCCGCGCACTCTCGTGGTCGACAAGGGAGTTCGGGCAAAGGATGCGTTGGGCGGCGTCGACTATGCGCTCTCTCCGGACGGGCAGGATCTTGTGCTCTCCGCGCGCGGCGATCTTTTCCGTGTTCCCAAGACCGGTGGCCCGATCAATTTGACAGCAACGCCCGGCATCGATGAGGACCATCCTGCATGGTCACCAGATGGGCATACGATCGCCTACACGACCGACGTGAATGGCGAGCAGCAGATCGCATTGCGGGCGCTCGCGGGCGGCGCCGAGCACCTGCTTACCCAATGGAAAACTGGCTATTTCTACTCGCCGATCTGGTCGCCGCGCGGCGACACACTGGCGGTGGCGGATGCCAATCATGGGCTGTGGTTGGTGCCTGTCAATGGCGGCGGACCGCAGCTGATCGCCCGCGATATCTATGCCGAGATCCGCGACGCCACGTTCTCATCCGACGGGCGGTGGCTGGCGTATAGCACTCAGCGTCCGACTCGTCAGCGCGCTATCCATCTGCGCGATCTGACCACCGGACGCGACACGGTGGTCAGCTCTCCTCTGGAAAGCGATCGCGATCCGGTATTCACTCCCGATGGGCGATTGCTGGCCTTCGTCTCGCAGCGCAATGAGCAACCTTTCGTCTCCGATCGAGATGACGAAAACCTGATCTCCACGTTGAACTCCGACGGCATCTACGCAGCGACGCTCAGCCGCTCTGTATCCTCACCATTGGCGCCATCCGCGGCACGGATCGCTGCGTCCGACAAGATGCAGGTCGACCTCGAAGGACTGATGTCACGCGCGGTCGCGCTGCCGGTTACGGCGACGGTGATCGCTTCGCTGGAGGTGCGGGGAGATCGCCTTTTCTACGAGAGCAAGCCACCTCAACTTATCGGCGGCGATTTGGCGGGGCAGGCGGGTGCACTCCACGCCTTCGATCTAGCCACGCTCAAGGATCGGGTAGTCGTCGAGGATCTTTCAACACACAGCCTCTCTGCTGATGGCAGTCGGGTGGCCTTTCGGCGAAGCGGAGCCTGGCGCATCGCCGGGACTGAAGTTGGCGCTCACGAAAGCGCACTCGACCTTTCAGGTTTGCGTGCAGAGGTCGACCCGCGGCGTGAATGGGCAGAGATGTTCGAGAATGCGTGGCGGCTCGATCGGGACGTCTTCTTCAGTCGGGCGATGAACGGCAATGATTGGCAGGCCGTCCACGAAGCGTACCGACGCCTTCTACCGCTGGTGGGCTCGCAAGACGATTTCCTCTATTTGCTGGGCCAGCTACAGGGCGAGATCGGCAGCTCACATACATTTATCGGCCGCGGGACCGACTTCGACACGCGACCGCTTGTGTCGACGCCGCTTCTCGGCGTCGACTACGCACTGGATCAAGCATCCGGCCGCTACCGCTTTGCGACGATCTACGCCGGCGACAATTCCCGACCCGACCTCAACGCACCGCTTGGCGCCCCGGGGTTGAACGTCCATCAGGGAGACTATCTGTTGGCGGTAAACGGTCAGGAGCTACGCGTGCCAGCGTCGCCGGCGAGCGCGCTCACGGGACTCAATGGCTCGCTCACTCTGACGATCGCCAGCTCTCCCGAGGGGCCGCGCCGCGAGGTGATCGTGCAGCCGGTCGACGACGAGCAGCCACTTCGCCTTATGGACTGGGTGGCACGTAATCGCGCGACTGTTTCGCGTCTCTCTGGAGGGCGGCTCGGCTACATCTACCTACCTGATTTCGACGATCAGGGTTCACGTGAGTTTGTGCGCCAGTTCTATCCCCAAGTAGATAAGGAGGGACTGATCATCGATGTGCGCTGGAACCTTGGTGGCTTCACGAGTCAGGCCGTGCTTGACGTGCTGAGACGGCAGCGGGCAGGGGTATTCGTCAATCGCGAGGGGGCCGTTGCTTCGCTGCCGTCGGCCGTCGCTCCGCGTGCCATGGTCACCCTTATGAACTACGGCTCCATGTCCGATGGCGACCAGTTCCCGTATTTTTTCCGTGCGTTCAAGCTGGGGCCACTGGTTGGCTCGCGCACCTGGGGCGGCGTGCAAGGGCTCAACGGTCCCTGGCGGCTAATGGACGGTTCCTTCGTCACGATTCCAAAGGACTCCCTTGCAGACACAGATGGACGCTGGGTGATCGAGAACGAGGGTGTCGCTCCCGACATCGCGATCGAGGACGCGCCCGACGAGGCGCAGACCGGCCGCGATGCGCAGCTCGAGCGCGCTGTGACGGCGGGTTTGGCGCAGCTCAAACTGCACCCGATGGCACCGCTTGCAGCGCCGCCACCTCTGCCTGCCTATCCCGTCGCGGGGAACGTGCCCGGCGCAAGATTCGGCACGAAACCGAAAGACTGACTTGACTGCCTTCTTCCACTGATCTGCACGTAGATGCGCCGCATGCGGTACAGAACACGGATATCAGCGATTTCCCGCATGCGCTTGACTAGCTGCGGCGCACACTGGCGCCATAGGTCTTCTGCAGGTGGCGGGAAATACCGAACGCGCTTCATGAATGCTCGGCCGTTCGCGGCCACGCAAGCCAAGCCGCGAAAATCACGACAATGCTCGGTAATGCCTGCAGGGGCTTGCGGCGTCGAATTGGCGAACACTAGGTGATGTCGCGATGGGAGCAAGCAGCCGATCAGCTTGGCGAACGTGGGGACGGCGTGTGGCCCTAAATACGCTTCGGTATGGCCTCTGCGAAGAAATCGGTGACTCGTCGCACGCGCGCCGGTACAAACCGGCGTCTTGGCCAGATGAGGCTTATGTCTCTGGCGTCGCCTATAAATTCGTCGAGAACGGTGATGACGTCCGGATGGCGGAGATCATCGGCAAGGGAGACCTTGGCCAACAGGCCGATTCCCACACCGGCTAGAACACCAGCCCGGATCGTTTCGACACTGTTGGACGTGAGATTTCCGCGCACGGACACGCTAAATCGACCTTCTGGCCCTACAAAAGGCCAATGCGTCGACTCCGTCAGGCCGCGATATAAAAGGCAGTTGTGATCAACGAGCTCGGCGGGGGTTTTTGGCATTCCGCGTTGCTCGAAGTAGCGACGGGATCCGACGCATACGAGGGGGGTGCTGGCCACGCGCCTCGCGATCGCTTCAGGATCGTTGACGGGGCCCACCCGGATCGCCAGATCAATCCCATCTTCCACCATATCTCGCACGAAGTCCGAGAGAATGAGATCTACCTGAAGGCCAGGATTGAGTGATAACAGATCGGGGATAAGCGGCAAAATATGAAGACGGCCGAAAGTACCTGATGCAGCGATCCTGATTAGGCCCGAGACACTATGTGTGCTGCTGGTCAGTTCGGTATCGGCGTCATCCATCTCGTCAAGAAGCGGCTTTGCCCGATCGTAGTATCTCTGCCCCTGATCCGTCAGGGTCACGCTGCGCGTGCTTCGGTTAAATAACACCACGCCGAGGCGCCTCTCTAGCGCGCCGATAGCCTTACTGATTGCCGACTGCGAGTCGCCGGTTCTACGCGCGGCGGCGGTAAAACCGCCTGCTTCAACTACGGCTATGAAGGCGTTTAATTCGTGGAATCGATCCATCCCATTCCTCCTGGGAATTAATGTTATGGCAACTTAAGCCATTATCATCGGTTCCGACATCACCCACAATTCAGCTCTCTCCGCAGTTGAAGGAATGGCGTCATGAAAATCGATCTTAGTGGCCGCAAGGCGGTCGTTACCGGGTCTACGGCAGGTATTGGCCGAGCCATTGCAGAAGGGTTGGCGCGTGCTGGCGCCGCGGTCGTCATCAACGGCCGCGGCCAGGAGCGGGTCGCTGCGGCACTTCGCGAGTTGCGCGAGCTTTTCCCAAAAGGTGAGTTCACCGGCGTCTCCGCCGATCTTGCGACCCCGGAAGGCGCGGCAGAGTTGTTCGCGCGGGCGCCGGATGCGGACATTCTCGTCAACAATGTGGGCACGGGGCGCCCGAAGCCCTTCTACGATATTGCCGACAGCGAGTGGATCGATCTCTTCGAGCTGAACGTCATGAGCGGTATTCGCGCCTCCCGCCACTATGTGCCGAACATGACGAAGCGCGGCTGGGGGCGTGTCGTCTTCATCAGTAGCGAGTCCGCGCTCGCCATCCCCAAGGACATGATTGACTACGCCATGACCAAGACCGCTCAGCTCGCCATTGCGAGGGGCTTGGCCGAGGAGGTCGGCGGAACAGGCGTTACCGTCAATTCGGTCCTCCCTGGTCCGACGAATTCGGAGATCATGGACGGTTGGATGAAGGGGGCCGCAGAGGCGCAAGGCATTACGCGAGAGGAAGCCGAGCAGCAGTTCCTAAAAACGATGCGCCCGACATCGCTCCTCAATCGCTTTGCGACAACCGAAGAAGTCGCAAACCTGGTCGTCTATGTCTGTTCGGAGCAGGCGTCGGGGACAACAGGCACCTCCTTGCGTGTCGACGGTGGTGTCGTTCGGACAATTGCATAGGGCGCCCGCTTTTTTCACTCGTTCAACGCGGCTCCGGGAAGGGCCAAAACATCGGTTCCCTCCCGGGATAGGCGATAGCTCAAGTCAAATGCGCCTGCGTTCGTACGAGTATTTCCAATTTAAACAGCGATCCGGAGAATCTCATGAGCTATGCCATTCTAGGTTTTGGCGCCGTCGGCCAGGCGCTTGCCCGGGCGTTCGCCCGTAAGAACATTCAAGTCACCGTGGCGAGCAGGCGGGCACCCGAGGCGATCGCGCCGCAAGCCAAGGCAATTGGGCCGACGGTGACCCCGAGCACGCTGCAAGACGCGCTCAAAGCCCAGATCGTCATCTTGGCTGTCCCCTTTGGGTTGCAAAATGAGCTAGCCAAGGCTGCGGACTGGCAAGGCAAGATCGTTATCGACGCCACGAATGCCTACGGTGTATCGCCGAACGAGCTCGGCGGTCTTCCGTCTTCCGTCGTGAACGCCCAAGCTCTGGTCGGCTCGAGACTGGTGAAGGCCTTCAACCATTTGCCGGCGCGGACGCTTGCGCAGGACCCAGACGTCAAGGGCGGGCGGCGGGTCACTTTCCTGTCGAGCGACGACGACGAGGCGGCCTCGCAAGTGGCGACCTTGGTTGAACAACTCGGCTTCGCGCCCGTCAATCTCGGCAAGCTCGCCGAGGGCGGTTTGCTCGTCCAGGCGCGCGGATCCGCCTGGGCTCAGCTGATTTTCCAGGATTTGGTCAAGTTCAATTAGAGCGATTGCGCGCTGGCGCCACTTTGATCATTTGGGGCGTGACACCCGGACTCTAAAGCTGACTGCTACTGAAAGCGGGGAAACGTCGGTCCGAGGTGGCCGGCAAAATATTTCTGATGAACGGCGATGAAAGGTTTTTCTGTGCAACCATCAGCTCTGTCGCTGCGATTCGGCGCATCGGCTTCATGCGTTTTAGCGAATCGAAGACCAGCATGGGGCAGGGCTTGTCCGTTAGCTGTTCAATCACTTCCGGGCAAATCCCCTTGAGCAATCGGAATCGACGATGGATGGCACCTATCTCACGTTTTCCAAAGTTAGAGGCTTGGGCCTCAGCCTTCCCCAACTGGAGCCAGCACGCCTGATTGTGCTTTTATGGTGTGTTGTTGCGATCCTGAATATCGCGCTTTCCCTGGTTGGCGGCTTCGATCCGTTGGCGACGCTCAAAGTCACGATCACATCGTTATGTGGTGCGCTGCTATCGCTCACGGCCTATGCCGCGACTCGGCGCATAGTCGGTAGAGGCTCACGCTTTGCATTGTCGTTCGTTGTTGGACTGGCGATCGCGAACGGCTCAGGGCTGTGGATTATTGATGTGCTCGTACAGGCCTGGACGGGCGCACGTGGCGGCGCATGGTCATGGCCTGACGACTACTTTTTTCGCCTGCGCTATAATTGGGTTTACTTCACGATTCTCTTCCTTCTCCAGGCCGCAGTTTCCGCGCTACTCAATTCTGCGAGGACTCTTCTGACCCGCGAGCAGCAGCTCGTCGAGGCGCGCCTCGCAACACTTCGCTTTCAGCTCAATCCGCATTTCTTGTTCAACACCTTGAATGCAATTGAAACTCTGGTTGCAGAGGCAGGAGCCACTGAGGCGGAGGAGATGATTACGCGCCTTTCCGATTTTCTCCGCGCCTCGCTCTCCGAGGAACCGACTGGTTTGGTCTCGCTCTCCTACGAACTGGACACTATCCAAGCCTATCTCGATATTGAATCGATCAGGTTCGGCGACAGGATGGCAGTCCACTACGCATGTGACTCGGGGCTTGCCGATACACAGGTTCCGAGTCTTATTCTTCAGCCTCTCGTCGAAAACGCTATCAAATATGCAGTGGCACCGTCCAAGGAGAAAGTTACACTTTTGATCGAGGCACGCGCCACTGGTGACGATCTTGTTTTGGTGGTCGAGGACAATGGCATGCATCAATCGGCTGCTCGTGCCGCTATCAGTACAGGCGTTGGACTGCGCAATGTGGCGGCACGATTGGACGCGCTCTATGGCTCGGCCGGACGAATGGAAGCCATCAAGCGCGAGCGAGGATTCACCGCGGTTATTCATCTACCACTCCGCCGCGCCGACAGCTGATGGATGAGCTGATGTTGCGCGTATTGCTAGTCGATGACGAGCCGTTGGCGCTGCGACGCCTTACGCTGGCGTTGCGTGCCATGCCGGACGTAGACATAGTGGGTTCCGCTGGGGACGGCGATGCGGCTCTCGACGAAGCGCGCCGGCTGAAACCGGACCTAATCATCCTTGACGTTGAAATGCCGGGGCGCGATGGCCTCTCTGTGGCTGCCGAGCTTGAGCGCGACGACGGCCCAGGGATCATCATACTGTCGGCGTTCGATCGATATGCTGCCGCCGCGTTCGATGTCGAGGCACTCGATTATTTGCTCAAGCCGTTGCGGCCAGATCGACTCCGCCAAGCTATCGACCGTGCGCGCCGCCGCCGCGCCGAAAAAGCCGCGCGTGTAGCGGTGCTAGCCGACGAGATCGGCTTGACACTAATGCCCACTATCCACATACCCGATCGACACGGAGGACGCGACCTATCGCTTTCTGAGGTTGTGTGGATTGAAGCCGCGCGTGACTACGCGTTTCTCCACACTGGCACACGCACCCACATGCTACGCGCCACCATGTCCGATCTGGCGAGACAATTGCCCGATTCGATTTTTCGGGTTCACCGTTCCGCTTTCGTAGCGCTGGCGCACGTCCGTCGCTGGGGAACTCCAATGAAGGGCATTCACGGACTGGTCCTCTCGGACGGATCGGAAGTATCTGTAGGTCCAAGCTACATACAGGACGTCAGGGCGGCGCTTCGCTCCCTCGATTTGTAGAGCGAAACTCTGGCACTCGCGAGAATGCCCGACGTGAGAGTAAAGAGGGGTTCAGAGTAATTTCATCCTTTTGGCATTCAGCGCTAACTACGCCGCACCCTATGGATGGCCCAACCGAGGAAATGAAGCCGCGACCCTCGCGTTTCAATATACGCAATGTGATCCATCAGTTGGATAGTCCGCGAGATCGGCCGGGGCTTTTGCGAATACGTACTGGGCAGTTCAAAGCAACGAGTCCGCTCGCGTTGAGATGGTCTATGGACTAAGTGTTCTTGCGCCTCTGCCTGTCAGTAGCAGAGTGGGTTTGTATGGGACTATTAAGCGTGGTTGAAGCACCGAACGTTGACGTGCTCACCGAAATCACAATTCCGCCCGGTTGATTTTTGAGTACGTCGACTTTTCAGTCCGGTCCATTATGCGTACTGACAACTAAGTCCGCCCCGCTGGTTTCGACAGTGTTCATCGCTCAGAAATTTGTCACTCATTTCAGCGGACGGCGCCCAACAAGAGGCCTATTCCTGATGCTAGCAGCAGCGCATCCATGATGTTCCGAAACGCTTCCGGGGCAAGACGGAGCAAAAATGGCTTAGCGACGAACGCCCCGACCATCAGCGAAGCGCCTACGGCCGATCCCTTTAAGATGTAATCGATAGGGAGCGCACCCGACCCGCGGAAGGTGAGAATTTTGGCCGCATACACGGCTAGAGACCCGCCAGCCTCAGTCCCGATAAAAGCACCTTTCGTCAGACCATAGGCAAGGAAGAACGGCACGTCAGCAGGGCCAGTCGCTGCGACGATACCGGTCAAATATCCGATTACGGCGCCGGCAGCGGCGATATGAGGTAGTCGCAGACCCACCAAGTTTGCGGCCAGCCAGCGCCGTGCTGGAATCATCAGAAGCAAGAAGATGCCCATAGCCGCGTCTACGGCGCGAGGAGGCAGAACCAGCATCGTGCGAGCGCCCAGGACCGCGGCGGGCGCGCCAGTTGCCGCATAGGCGGCGCAAGCTTTCCAATCGACCTCCCGCCACCAAATCACGATGCGGGAGATGTTCGCGATGACGGCGGCCACGCCCATGATCGGCACAGCCGCTTTAGGCCCATACATGTAGGCGAGTACCGGCACGAGCATGATCGAGGAGCCGGTGCCGATGATCCCGCTAACGATACCTGCGACGAGGCCGATAGCGAGAATGACTAAGAGCCCCACAGACCTGCCTCCTTTAGACTGGGCAGAGGCGCCTCACGTGGAGGCTTGAACTCGAGTCTGCTTTCCACGCCTCTCCAGTGTTCGGAATTTCGGTCTTCGGCATCATGCCTCAACTGTCTCGCGGGCCTGGCGATGCCGCTGAAAAGCAACACGAAGCTGCTGGGGGCGACATCATGGCACGCGAGCTTTCCGGATTTCCTTTATCAGTGTGTGCCTGAATCATGGGCCGCGCTGCCGACGTGGCTTGGCGGTGTCTCGCCACCAGGGGCATAGATGGGAGTGTCACTAGCGACTGGAGGCGGTCCTCGGCGGGTGGGAAGTTGGTGCAATAGATCACGCACGGTCGCCTCGATCTGGAGATCGCTTCCAGCCGCTTCCTCCCACGGCTTATCCTCAACTTCGATGTCTGGTTGATTGCCGACGTTTTCCAAAGCCCAGTGGCCGTCGAGCCCTGAAAAGGTGATCTCGGGCACGGTCACATAGCCACCGTCGAGCAGGGTCCAGAAGGTGCGAACGCCGCGCACTCCACCCCAGGTCCGTGTTCCGACGAGCTTTCCCAGACCGTACGCACGGAAATGATAGGGGAATACGTCGCCGTCCGAGGCCGAAAAATGGTTGATGAGCATGTCCTTGGGACCGACCTGAATCTGGTCGGGCTGAGTTTGTGGGACGCGGTCGCGCTGCGTCTGCATGCTCGAGAGAGTGCGCCTAAGCCGCTCAAGCACAATCTGGTCTACGTTGCCGCCGCCATTCCAGCGAACGTCGATCACCAGCGCCTGTTTGCCCAGTTGCGCGTAGAACTCGTGTACAAACTCCTCCATACCCAGGTTCTGCATGTCAGCCATGTAGATGTAACCGATGCGCCCCCCGGAAAGGCGGTCGACGAGCGCGCGGTTGCGTTGGACCCACGCGAGCTGACGCACGGCATATTCGCTTTGGATGGGCATGACTGAGACTGTACGTCTAGTCCCGCTCGGCGTAGTGGCAAGCGTCAGAGTGACCGTGCCATGCGTGCCCTCGAGTAACGCCTCGGGTGTGGAAGGTGCAACGAGTTCGTGCCCATCGATCGCCAGCAGATAGTCGCCCTCGTGCACGTTGAGACCAGGCCAGCCGAGCGGGCCACGCTCCGATGAACGCGTACTGTCCCCTGGATAGATGCGCGCGATCTGGTAGCGGCCGGATAGGGGGGCGAGTGTGAAGTCGGCACCCAGTCGTGGCGTTGATGCCTTCGCCGGGACCTGCCCGTCGTCGCCACCGCCGACATAAGTGTGTGAGCTGCCAATCTCGCCGATCACTTGTCCAATGAGGTAATTGAGGTCGTCTCGCGTGCCAACCAGCGGCAGAAGTCGCGCATAGGCGTCGTGCACTGCCTGCCAATTATTTCCGTTCATATTGGCGTTGACGAACAAATCTCGCTCCAATCGCCAGGAATTTTCAAACATTTCATGCCATTCCTCACGTGGATCGATCCGGGCGACGAGGCCAGACAGGTCGACGTTCGTCGCATGGGGATGGCCGGAAGTTGCGTCCGCGATTGTCCAATGGTCATCGGTCTCGTATAAAACGTGGCGGCCATCTGCCGAGATGACATGCGAGTCGAGGTCGTTGACCACTGATTCGTCGCGCGCGCCATCAAAGTCGAAGCGGTGCAACTCGCTCTGCTCCCCCGGCAGGCTCCCTGTAAGCGTGTCGGGCGGTTGCGTCCTGTAAAAAATCGCGTCGCCGTGTACTTCCATGGCAACGATTTTCATCGGCGCGACAGGTACAGGTACTGCTCTCGCCATCAGCCCGTCGAGATCGACACGTGCCGGACCAGCGGGTGTTGGATCTGTTTTCGGTATAACGGAGGGCGCGGAGGATTCCGGGCGGCGTCGATTTGCCTCGACGGGCACTGGCGCGCCCGGTTGTGCCGGCGGCGCCTGATTGGCGGACGACGACGCGTCTCCCTGTGGCTGGAAGCGCGGGGGCGTGCCGGCGGCAAGTGCGGCAACGTATATCCCGCCGGACTTGACCGTGACTGCATTGGTCTCGCGGTCCGCTTGTACCGAGATCGCGTGCCGGTCCGATACGAAGTAAATATATTTGCCGTCGGACGAGAAGGCTGGGCGGTAGTCGCTCTCGTCCGGCGAACTCACCACCGTGTCATGGCTGTTTGCAATCTCGTAAAGATGTAGCGCGCGCAGCCGCGTCGGGCGGCTGGTACTGAAGGCAAGCCAGCGTCCGTCTGGAGAGAAAACGACGTCGTGTTCGTCCGTTTCGTGCATGTAATGATCGCGATTGTAGGCAACCTCTCGCGGGACACCGCCCTGTGTGGGTACGAGCCACAATCGGTGAGCGGCGTCGTGGATCGCGATGAATCGGCTATCAGGCGACCACGTTGGCTGGTACAGAAAGCCCGATGTGAAATGCGTCAGCTGGCGCTCCGGACCACCCGCGGCGAGGCGCACGGCAACTTGCTGCTCGCCGCTCGCATCCGTGGTGTAGGCTATCCAGCGGCCATCAGGAGACCATGCTGGATGGTCTTCTTCGGCATTGCTCGTCGCGGTCAAGTTGCGTGGCGCTTTGCCATTCATCGGCACCACAAAGATGTCCCCGCGCGCCACGAACGCTGCGGCTTCACCGTTTGGCGAAAGCCGGTAGTCAGTGTCGTAGTCGGTATCCTCGTCGCGAACAAGACTCTTGACGGGTACGGTCCTCGGCGCAGTGTGACTGCCATCATCGGATACTGCGATGGCGACCGAGCGAAGCTTCTCGGTCGCGACGTCGAGCGCCCATAGATGCCCGCCCTCCTGAAAGCTGATAACGCCGCCGCCATAGGACGGTATGTCGATGTCGTAATCGGCAAAGTGGGTCACCTGCCGCGTCGCGTGGGTGCGTAGGTCGTATGCCCAAAGGTTGACGCGGCGTTGTGCGTCGCGATCACTCAGGAAATAGATGCGATCACCGACCCACATGGGGATGCTGTCGTTACCCTTCCAATCGGTAATTCGGTCCAGACGCCGCGTTTTGGGATCGTAGATTTCGACATCCTGTTGAAGGCCGCCGGTATAGCGCTTCCACGTGCGGAAATCGGAGAAAGTGCGATTGAGCGCGAAACTGTGGCCGTCGGGTCCGAAGCTCAGATAGCCGCTTCGATCTACCGGCAGCGGCACCGGTTCGCTGCCATTTAGCGACACGGTGAAGGGGCGGTATTGCCACGAGTTCCAAGCCTGCCGGCGCGACAGGAAGACAATGCCGCGCGAGTCCGGAGTCCATGCAACCACTAAGCCTTCCTGGCTCGGACGTCGGACCCCATTGCTGGGGCTCGCGACACTGAGCCAAGTGAGGCGCCGAGGCACGCCACCATTTGATGGCATGACGTAGACGTCCTGCTGCCCACCGTGATCATCCGTGAAGGCAATCCAGCGGCCGTCTGGCGAGAAGCGCGGCGCCGTCTCATATCCCGTGCCGCTAGTGAGCTGATGTGCGTCGCCACCCGCAAGCGGAACTGTCCAAAGATGTCCGCGCGCGGAAAAGACGATGCTATGCCCATCGCTGTTGGGAAAGCGCGCTAGAACGTTGGCCGCAGGGGGCGAAGATACGCTTGAAACGGCTAGCAGGGCGAGACTCGCGATTGGATACATTTATGGTTCTCACTTGAGGAAACACAGGCTACAGAGAAGCGGCTCCTATAAGAACGGCATTCGTCGCGTTCTATCGAGTTTTGTCGCATAGCTGTGCTGACGCCGGCCGAAAATTTCGACACCACTGAAAAGTAGAGGTGTGGTCACTTCAGCCGAGTCCTGAGAGGGCAACGGAAGAGCGATGAAGAAGTCGCGGTTTACCCAAGAGCAGATCACGTACACGTTGCGCTTGGCTGAGTCAGGTGCACCCGTGGCCGACGTATGCCGGAAGATGGGAATCAGCGATGCTGCGTCGCTTCATGCAGACTCGTCCGGTTCATCCTCCGACTTTCCATCTGAACACGTGCAGAGTCCATCCTGTGACATTGAGCCAACTCTCGCTTCAGGGGCAAGCTAGCTTGTAGGTCCATTCTCGCCGCCACCATTCCAAGGCCCATCATGTCGATCCAGTTGTGCCGATCTGTCGCCCCTTCGCTTGCAGGGCGCTTCCTCTTGACCTCGTCGGTGTTGCTCGCCCTATCCGTAGCTACGATTGCAGCAGCAGGAACCATGGATACCCAAGTGCCTATGGATGGCCACATTTGGCAAACAACGCGCGGAAACGTGACCTATAACGCGAAAGACGATTACATTGATCTTGGCAGATCGAGTACCGCAGACCTCAAGAGTGAAACCTTTGGAAGCGGAACGATCGAGTTCGACATGAAGTCTGCTGGCGGGATCATGGGCGTGACCTTTCATCAGCAAGGGAAAACGGGAGACGCGCTGTACTTCCGCCCGTCAGCAGACTGCGTGACATCCGATGAATGCATACAGTACATGCGAATGGATCACGGCATTTTCGAATGGGAGATGTTTGGCGACAATCAGACGCATGCGCCGTTTCATCCTGATAGCTGGAATCACGTCAAGATGGTGGTCAACGGCAGACAGATGAGTGTGTGGATCAATGGAGAACACCTGTCGGTGCCAGTAGACGGCGCCCTGGTTGGCGCCTATGACGAGGGTGGTATCACGCTCCACGGTCCGGCCACTTACGCGCATTTCACTATCCGACCGGAAGGCGGGCCGATGGCGCGACATCAGGTCCAGCCAGGTTCGGCAGTCGACCCTCACTTCGTCCGATACTGGAAGATATCCAGAGCATTGGTGATGCCTTCTGTCTTTGATCATGCACTCGGCGAAAACACCGGTGTGTCGCCCGTGCTCCGGTCCATGCCGGCGCAAAATATGTATTGGCGTGAGTTGCGAGCGATGCAGTCGGGTTTGGTCAATGTCACCGACGCCCTCGGGGACGACCAAAAGGGTGACCACATCGTTTCTGCGTGGCTTAAGACCACTGTGCTGTCCGATCGCAACCAGATAAAACACGTGTCTATCGGCTGGTCGCGCGAAGTATGGGTATTTGTAAACGGGAAACTGGTCTTTGCCGATAAAAACCTCTACGGGATTCCAAGTGCAAGCAAGAAACCGGATGGTCGCCTCTCACTTGAGAACGGCGCATTCGATTTGCCATTGGCCAAGGGCCGCAACGATGTCGTAGTCATGTTGGATGACAACATGGGAGGTGGAGAGCAACATTTTGGCTGGGGCCTTATGCTGCGGCTGGCTGATATGGACGGCGTCATCCTGCCAAAGGCGGTTGGTACAGAGACCACAGGAGGCAACGCAACGTCAGATCAGGTGACCAAGCCATATACGCTTGCGCCCAAGTCTCCCCGTGACAATCGCACGGCAAGCCCCATACCTAGTAGCACGCCGCAGCGATAAACATGTCTTATACAACGCTCAGCTTGCCGCGACCTGTCGATCAGTGACGCATGGATCAGTTCGGCAATGGAGAACTCATGAGCCTCGTTGGGACTGATGCCGCGGCAGCACGGCTCTGGTGGGAAAGATCGTTAGCTCGGCACCAGCAAGCGCGGTGACGCGCACGTGCGCTCGTTGTCGGTGCATGGTGCACGCGCCATGATCCGAACCACCAAGGCCAAGGACGACGGCTTATGTCGATGGGTAGTAGTTGTGGGCGGCGTCAGCCCCGAGGAGTTCGAGGCGGCGCATAAACATCCTTGATCGCGTGTCCACTAAATCCTGGGAACGCCAATGGGCGTTTCTCAACAGCCTGCTACGCGTTTAGTCGCGAGGCTCGGGTTCACTTGACGCGGCGCACATCCTGTATCCAGTTGGTTTCCCAGGTTCTGCCGCCATCACCAGAGTAGGCCTGCTCCCAGTGCGCAGTGGTGGGAGTGATCTGCGACCATGTGAAGCGCACCTTGATCGGTTTGCCGCGCAGTGTATCGCTGGCGTAGAAGGTACCGATGCCGTGCACGAAACGACCCTTGACTGGCGGGTCGAGTGCGCCATGGGGATTGCGGCCATCAATCCACCAGATGGCCCACAATCCAGTCTGCGGATCGTAAGCGCGCGGCGCTACGCCGCGGTAGATGCCTTCCGGTGTATCAAACTCGGTATCGTCGACATTCGCCAATCCACCCATAAGACTGAACGAGCGGATTGTGCCGTCGAATTCCTCC